>JADMIO011235769.1_pt1 | contig 63916 bp, 50 predicted proteins | sample 8958161 | NCBI WGS metagenome assembly JADMIO01 (sample SAMN16585339, study PRJNA669376) | soil metagenome | isolation source: Crop rotation soil | place: USA: Cullars Rotation, Alabama | collected 2011
GCCGCGACTTCAAGTCACGTGAATTCCAAGCTTCGGATCCCACTGTGCTGGAAAGGGTCGGCGACGTACAGCCCGCTCCGACTGCGGCACGCTGACCATCTCCTGGAATCGGCGTCCCGGTTGTAGTTCTGTGCTGCCGGATGGCGGGGCTCGATCGCGACCGACCCGAGGCAGGGCTCCGTGCGCGCGAGACGTGGGCCGCCCTCGCAATCGCACTTCTGGCAACGACGACCATCGCGTGGTCGTGGGTTCGCGAGGCCGCCACGTCCCTGCCGCATGTCGCCGCCGGCGAATCGACGATCGACGACTGGGCACGAGCGGCGCTGTGGGCGGACAGCTCGCTGATCACCTGGATCCTGTCGTGGGTGCCGCACGTCCTCGGCACAGATCCGCTGGCCCTGCTCGACGGCAACGTCCTGCATCCCACCGCGCACAGCCTGCTCGGGTCGGAAGCTCTGCTGTCCTACGCGGTGCTCTCGGGGCCGTTCTACGCTGCGACCGGCAGCGCAGTGCTGACCGCCAACCTGACGGCGCTGGCGACGTATGTGCTCGGCGGATGGCTCTTCTATCTCGTGCTGCGGCGCGAGGGGGTGAGCGTGACCGCGAGCGCGATCGCCGCGGCGGCGGTCGCCCTCGGGCCGATGCGAGCTCCCGCCACGGTGCACGTCGTCCAGTTTTCGAATCTCTTCTTTCCGCTGATGCTGCTGGCCTTCCAGGCGCGCCATCGCACGTTGATGGTGCTGCTCGCGGCGCTCGCCGGGTTCCTGTCTTCGTTCTACATCGCGGCGATGGTCGCAGCGGTCGCCGCGATCGAGCTGGCGCTGCTCGCACGCCGCGAGGGCATCGCGAAGGCGATGCGACCGGCAGCCGCGGTGCTGGTCGCCGCCGTGCCCCTGCTGATCCTCACCTCGCTCTACATCGGATATGCGCATCGAGCCGCGCACGAGGAACCTGGCACCCTCTCGGCGATGGTCGGGTGGCTGCAGCAGCGTGCATTCTTCGACCGCACGGCCCGAAACGGAATCGGCTGGCCGCTCATGGGACTCGCCGTGCTCGGAGCAATGCTGCCGACGCGCGGCAGTCATGGCTTCGAGCGCGCGCGCTGGATCGCCATCACACTGGTCGGGATCATCGTCGCCAGTGGCCCCGAGCTGCAGGTCGGCGACCACGTCCTGCCGTTGCCCTGGGCCCTCACTCGCGGCACACCGCTCGTCGCGCTGCGCTCCTACGATCGGTTCGTGGTGCTCGGTCAGATGGGTGTCGCCGCACTGGCGGCACATGCGATTGACGGGATCTTTCGTTGGACCGCTCGAGCGGGTACGGCCGTCGCGACACAGATCGCGGTTCGCAGCCTGATCGCGGTGGGCCTTCTGCTCGCCGTGACGAACGGGCGCATTGCCGATCTCTGGAACAGCCTGATGTTCCGGACGTCGGTCGCGTCGCCGAGCCACGCCTTCTATCCGTACCTTCGACGGCTGCCGCACGACCCCCTGCTGGAAGTTCCGGGACCCGCCGCCAAGCTCGACCTGGTCAACGAGGGCCTGCAAGGCGACGCGATGGTCGCGAGCACCACCCACTGGCTGCCAATCATCAACGGGCACACGCGCTTCCGGCCGTGGTGGTTTCCAGGCTTGACGGTCGTGACGAACGGCCTGAACGCCAGGCCGAACGACGTTCGACGCGTCGTAGAGCTGACCGGCCTGCGCTGGATCCTCGTGCACGGCGATGAGATTCCCGAAGGCGTCTACAAGCGCTGGCAACGCGCGGGCGCGGCGGGGAAGCCTTTGCGAGTGGTGTTCGAGCAGGATCGCCACCTTCTGCTCGAGGTTCGCCAGCGCCCGCAGACGTCGTGGCAGGACGCGCTCGCGCGAGACCCGCTTCCGGGCCGCAGCGCCCTCGGCACGCCGCTCGATCCCATTCCGGATTCGGCAGCACGCGCAACCGTGACGACCCACGCGCTGGGACGCACGGCGGTCGCCGAGACGCCGGTCGGTCTCGACGTCCAGGTGCGTAACTCCGGTTCGCAGACCTGGCCCGCGCTGCTGCCGCCAGGTTCGAAGGACGACGGCCTGGTGATGCTGCAGACCCAGTGGCAAACCGCGGGCGGAGGTCCCGTCGGCGATGCGCTCCGGACCCGTCTACCGCTCGACGTCCTGCCCGATGATCAGGTCACGGTGCGCGTCACGCACCAGGCGCCGCGCGCGCCCGGAGCGTACGAGCTGGTGATCCAGGTAGTCCAGGTCGGCGGCTCGCCGTTCCGCCCGACGCACCCGCTGGTCGTGCCGGCGACAGTCACCGCACCGCCCGACGCCGCGAGGTAGCTCGTCGCCACGACGAACCGAACGCCACCGCGCAACCATGACTTGACGAAGTCGCGCGGCTTCTCGATGACGGAAGGTCTGCCGGGACCTCGCCGAGGTCGAGCCCGCCAGCACCATCCAATGCCGGACTCCGACGACAGCGTGCGCCCATCCCCGGTGGAGGTCCTGACGTTCGGCGAATTCCGGATGGACGTCGCCGCGGAGCAGCTGCTGCGCGGCGATGACGTGGTCTTCCTGCGCCCGAAGACGTGGTCGGTGCTGCGCTTCCTGGTCGCGAGCGCGGGGCGGGTGGTGACCAATCGCGATCTGCTCGACGCGGTCTGGCCGGATACCGCGGTCACGCCGAGCGTGCTGACCAACGTGGTCGGCGAGCTGCGTGTCGCGCTCGACGAGAGCGGACAGACGCAGCGCTACGTTCACACCGTTCATCGACGCGGCTACCGCTTCGTCGCCGAGGTTCGCCGCGAGACCAGCCTGCGCAGCGTGGACGCGCGTCCCTCCTCTGCGGCCGGCGATGCGATCTTCGTCGGGCGCGAAGCCGAGCTCGCGCTCCTCGACGCGCAGTGGGACGCGGTCGCGGGCGGCGAGCGGCGGATCGCGTTCGTCGCCGGCGAGCCCGGGATCGGCAAGAGCACCCTGGTCGATGCGTTCGTCGCGCGTCTTCTCGCCAACGCGAATCCGGACCGCGTCCCGCTCGTCGTGCGCTCGCAGTGCATCGAAGGTCATGGCACGACGGCGCCGTACCTGCCGCTGCTCGATGCGTTCGAGCAGATCGGCGCGGGCGCCGAACGCAGCTGGCTCCTGGCGACGCTTCGCAAGTGCGCGCCCGCGTGGCTCGTCCACATGCCGTGGCTCGCGACCGAGGGCGAGCTGCACGCGTTGCAGAAGTCTCTTCCCGGCAGCGGCGAGGCGCGCATGGTGCGCGAGGGCAGCCGCCTGCTCGAAGCTCTCACGGCACAGCGACCGCTCGTCCTGATCCTCGAGGATCTGCACTGGTCGGATCCGGCCACGCTGAGCGTCTTGACGGCGCTCGCCGGACGGCCGGTGCCTGCCCGGCTGCTCGTCCTCGGCACCTACCGGCCGGTCGACGCACTGGTCGCCGGGCACACGATCGCGTCGGTGGCGCGGTCGCTTCGCCAGCACGACCAGGCGATCGAGCTGGCGCTCGCGCCGCTCGGCACGCGGGAGCTGCACACCTACCTCGCGCGTCGCTTCGCCAGCGGCGAGATCGCGTCACGGCTGGCACCGGCACTCGAGGAGCAGTCGGGCGGCAACCCGCTCTTCGTCCTCGCACTGATCGCGCACCTGATCGCACAGCGCTGTGTGCAAGAACGCGACACCGGCTGGGAGATGGCGGAGGCGATCGACGTGGCCACGATCGGTCTGCCGGACGATCTACGCGAGGCGACCTTTGCACTGTGGGCGAAGCTGCCGCCCGACACACGCGAGATCCTCGAGGCAGCGAGCGTCGACGGCGTCGAGTTCGCGGTCGACGACGTTGCTGCCGGTCTCGGCTGCGACGTCGATCGCGTCGACGACACCTGCCACTCGCTCGCTGCACGAGGCCAGCTCGTGCGCGTCGCGGAGCAGCGATCGCGCCGCGAGACCACGCCCGCGGCGCGTTACCGCTTTCCCCACGCCCTGCACCGCCGGGTGCTCTACGATCGGCTGGCACCGTCGCGACGTCGCGAGCTCCACCGACGCATCGGCTTGCACCTCGAGACGTCGTCCGGCGGCTCGAGTGACAGCGCGGCGTGCCTGCTGACGCACTTCGAGGCGGCGGGCGACGTCGAGCGCACGATTCGCTACCTGGAGATCGCCGGCTGGAACGCGACGACGCGTCAAGCGTACGATGCCGCCGCACAGTGCTTCACGTCCGCGATCGCTCACCTGCAACGTCTTCCCGCCGACGATGCGGTGCGCGCACACGAGGCGATGCTGCACCTCTTCGTCGGCAACTGTCTTCTCGTGACCCGCGGCTGGACCGACGCTCACGTCGTCGAGGCGTTCGCGCGCGCCGAGGATCTCGCCCGCGTGGCCGGCGCGCACCATGCGCGCTTCCGTGCCTTGATCGGGTTGAGCACCGCCGAGTTCGGTGCTGGAAACCCGCGTGGCGCGGAGCCGTACGTCGCAACGATGGCGGCGATCGCGGCCGCTGACGCGCCCGAGCTCGCCGCACAGGCGCACTGGCGCTCGGGCCAGCTCTGCCTCGACAAGGGCGAGCTGGCCGACGCGCGCTCGTTTCTCGAGCGTGCGCTGCAGACCGATCCGCAGCCGGGGATTCCCGCCAACATCGACCTGCGCGTCGACATCGAATCGTTGCTCGGCTTGACGCTGGCCCATCTCGGGCGTCTCGACGAGGCGCGCGCTTGCACGGAGCGCGCGCTGCGTCGCGCCGACGAGGTGGAGCTGCCGTTCACGTATGCGTACGCGCGCGCGATCGCGATCCTGCAGTGCGTGCTGCGCCGTGATCCCGACGGCGCGCTCGCGCTCGTCGAGCAGGTGGTCGAGTGGGTCGAGCGCTACGCGTTCCCGTCGGCACGCCTGATGGAGGACTTCTATCGCTGCTGGGCGCTGCACCGGCGTGATCCATCGCGCGATCTGGCGCGTGCGATGCACGATGCGCTGCGCGCCAAGAACGCCCTCGGCGAGCGCTCGCGCGACGCGACGCATCTCGCCGAGGTCGCCGACGCCTACCGGCGATGCGGCGAGCTCGGGCGCGCGGCCGAGTGCCTCGAGGCAGCATTCGCGCACGTCGCGCGCACCGACGAGCGCAGCCACGAGGCCGAGCTGCACCGCCTCCAGGGCGAGCTCCGCCTCGCGACGAAGCGCTCCTCGCGTGGCCGTGCGGAGGCCGAGGCGGCGTTCGAGCGCGCCATCGAGGTCGCGCGGCGGCAGGGCGCCAAGCTCTGGGAGCTCCGCGCCACCGTGAGCCTCGTCCGCTCCGCGGCCGGCGGTGCCCCGGTGCGGACCGCACGCGGGCGGCTGGAGCGCGTCTGCGCCGAGCTTGGCGCGGGTCACGACGACTTCGATCTCGCCGATGCGCGTGCAGTCCTCGCCGAGCTGCGCTGATCGCACGGTGCGCGCACATGTGTGCGAAATGTGCGCGCAGCCTGAGGACTTGGCGCACCGGCAGCGGCTACCTCGCGCTGCATGCAGCGCAGCGTACGCCCGCCGAGCCCGTGCGTAGACCAGCCTCTCTTTCCTCCGCGCCACGCGTTCGTCGTCCAGTTCCGCGCCGATAGCGACGCGTCGCGACGGCGCTGTACCGGCCGCGTCGAGCACGTCGTGTCGGGTCGGGCGACCCGCTTTCGCAGCGTCGCCGACCTGCTCGCCTTCATGCAGGCGTTGCTGGCCGGCGGCGACACGGCGTCCGTCCCCGTTGCCGGCGAGCCCTCGCCTGCGCCCGAGCGTCGATCGCCACGATCGCCCGCTCGCGATCGAGACCCCTCGAGGAGATCCAGATGAAACGCGTGATCCTGTCGCTGCTCTTCTTGACGTTGGCTCGTCTGTGCTTCGCGGACGGCCTGGCGTCGCTCGCGAGGGCCCAGACGCCGGCCACCTGCACACCCGCAGACACGCAGTGCACCGGGTGCAATCCCGGTGCAGTCTGCTGCAAGCTGAGCGAGCCCGGCGGCTGCCTCGCAGACTCCGCGCAGTGCGACGGGACGGCCTGCGCTGCCGCAGGCTGTCAGATCGAGGACTTCTGCGTCGTCGGCGGCGCGCAGCCACATCCGCAGCCGCAGCCGTGCACGGCGGACATCCCCGACAAGTGCAGGAATTGCGCGGCTGGCGACTTCTGCTGCGAGACCGACGGCCAATGCATCCCGGCGGACCCGCCGAACAACGCCAACTGTCAGTCGACGGCGTGCTACAGCGCTGCCGGCTGCGACGGGACGCAGATCTGCGAGGTCGGCGGTGACACTCCGACACCGACACCCGCACCGACGAGCACGGCGCCCGGCACCACGCCCGTCCCGACCGCGTCCGGCGGCGGCCCCACGCCGACGGGCTCGTCGCCGACGGCGACGCCACCGTCCGGGCCGACACCGGCGCCCGGCGCGTGCCGCACGCTGAAGTTCGTCAACAACACGGACAACGAGGAGATCTGGATCGGAGGCAAGGGCGGCGCGGTCGTGCCCAGCTGCATCCTGCCGACGACCAGCTGTCTCGCCGACGTCAATCGCGTCGCCGGCAATTCCTGCGCTTGCTCGGGTGAAGGACCGCTGTCGGGGACGCTGTCCTGTCCCAGCGGATCGAGCCCGACGAAGAACGGCGCCGGCGCCCTGATCTGCCTGTGCAACGACGGCGTCGACCAGTGCGGCGGCAGCGGCGCGCAATCCGCATGCGCCAGGACCGGGGACGGCAATGTCTGCTTCTGGACGCTGCCCGAGCCCAGCACGCACGGGTCGAGCGCGAACAAGTATCTCCTCAAGCAGGGCGAGAGTGCGACCTTCTGCATCCCGAAGCCGGCCGACGTGGCAGGTCAGCTGTCACCGGTCTGGTGGAGCGGCGGCGCCTTCGCGCGCACCGGCTGCAGGGAGGACGGCAGGTTCTGCGCGACCGGTGACTGCCTCGCCGCCGCGAATGGCGCCTGTCCCACCGAGACCGGCGGCGCGAAGCCGCTGACGCTCGCCGAGTTCACGCTGCAGAGCTTCGACAAGGACTTCTACGACGTGACCATCATCGACGGCGTCAACCTTTCGATTGCGATGGCACCGATCGCGCCGACGCGAGCCGACGTCCCGGGCGGCGCGGACGCCGACTACTGGTGCAGGAGCGCCGGCAGCACGACCGCGTCCGGCAACCTCGAGGCGTGCTCGTGGAACTTCGATCCGTTCGTGCCGGATGGGAAGAATCCGAGCACTGGGACCGACCAGACCTCTCTCCTGCTCAACAACAGCGTGCCGTGCGACGCGAGCGCCGCCGTGACCGGCTGCCTCCAGCCGAGCGACAGCAAGAACGGCAAGGGGACCTCCTACTGCACCGCCGCCCTCACCCCGACGAACAACGGGGGCGCTTGTCTCTACTCCTGCACGAGCGACGACGACTGCAAGGCGAGCTGGGGCGGAAACATGAAGTGCCGCGAGGTTCAGTACGCCGGCCAGGAGCGGCGCTCCTACTGTCAGTGCGACGAGCAGAGCGATTGCGCCGACAGCAGCCTGGGATCGTACTGCGGGACGCAGAACGTCCCCGGGATCGAGCAAGTTCATCCAGTCGTGCGGCAAGAAGGCGCAGGGCTGGTGGGCAGCGAACAACTTCTGCTCCGAGCTGCCGGAGTACGGCGCGCTCAAGTGCGACGCGGACGTCGCGAACGGCGACGGGAAGCCGGGTCACACGACCACGCTGCAGCAGCTATTCGGCTGCACCGGAGCGAACGCCGAGTCCTGCTACAACAAGAGCGCGACGTCGAACGAATGTTGTGGTTGCGCCACCGCCGCGGACAGCCCGTTCGCGAGCGACTGGCCCAGCGCCGCGAGCCAGCAGTGCACGTTCAACAACCCGGCCTGGTACCAGAACGCGCAGCCCTGGCTGGTGTTCCTGAAGCAGGGCTGCCCGACCGCCTACACCTACCCGTACGACGATTCGACCAGCACCTTCACCTGCCGGAGCCCCGGTGCGATCAACGAGGTCGGCTACACGATCACCTTCGGATCGCTGAAGGCGCCGTCGAAGTGCGCAACGACCTCCGCGACGGCGAGCATTCTCGCTGCGAGCGGCGACGAGGGCAGCGCGTGCACCGCGTTCCTGTCGCGAGCGGTCGGCTACCGCGGATCGCTGCGCGCGGGCGCGCGCTGGAACGCGCCGCTGCTGACGATCGCGGACTGGATCGAGACCGCGCCGTTCTCGATCGGACGGCCGCGCGGCGTGATCGTCCGCGAGAGCAGCCCCGACGACGTGGTCTGGCTCTCGTACCCGCTCGCACGCCGGCGCGGAACGCCGGAGCGTACTCGGCGCGGCATCGTCGCGAGCGACGAGCTCGGCACGCACGTGCTCGATGCCCTGCACGCGGAGCGACTGCTCGTTCCGACCGGCGCGACCAGCGGCGACATCGTGCCCGCGGTGCCGCAGGCCGGACTCTTCGACAGCTACAAGTGCTATCGCTTGAAGCCGTCGGCCGGTGCGGCGCGACCGCGCCTGGTGAGCGCGACCTACACCGACGACACCGGCCCGCAGCAGGTCGTGATCCGCGACTTCCCGGACTCGCTCTGCACCGAGGCGGACCTCGGCGAGGGTGTCGGACACGAGCTCGCGCAGGTCGCCTGCTACCGGATCCGCTCGGACCGCGGCGACGTGACGCGACCCGTCGTCCCCGGACACGGCGGCTCCGGCCGACTGCCGATCACGAGCGTGCCGCTCGCGGACGGGAAGGTGGACCTCACGGTGAGCAACCGCTTCGGCACCGCATCGGCGGAGCGCGGCGGCCCCGAGGAGATCTGCGTCCCGATCGAGGTGACGGATCGCGGGCAGTAGCCCGTCACGAACGAGCCACGAACCACGAGCCACGAGTCCGCGACGAGCAGTCCTGCACCGTCAAGCGCAGGCGCTCGTCGCGCGACTCGCGCGGAGCGTCCAGGCCTTCGCCGAGGCCGCGCCAGCGACGCGTGGGTGCTCAGGCGGAGGAAGGCGCTGATCGTCCCGATCGCGCAGGTCACGTCGCGCGGCTCCCGTCGCGCATACGCGAAGCGCGCGATGCCGTTGCCGGACGCCGTGACGAGCCTGCCGAAGCGTCCGGAGTCTCTTGCAACGGCTCGACGCTCGTCGCGAGATGGGCGCTTCGCGACGCGCCGGCTTTGGCGCGAACGCCACGGAGGGAGCATGAAGCTGTATTACAACCCGCAGAGCCGGGCCGCGGTCGCCAAGTGGATGCTCGACGAGTGCGGCGCGCCGCACGAGACCGTGCTGGTCGATCTGCAGAAGAACGAGCACAAGTCGGACGCGTTCCTGAAGATCAATCCCTCGGGCAAGATCCCGGCACTGGTCGACGGCGAGGCTCGACTGTACGAGAACGCCGCGATCTGCCTCTACCTCGCCGAGAAGTTTCCCGAGGCCAACCTGGCGCCGAAGGTGGGCGACCCACGCCGCGCACGCTACTTGACGCTGATGGTCTACGCGACGTCGCAGCTCGAGCCGGCGATGGGCGACGATCTGATGGGCGTCGAGACCCAGCCGCAGCGCGGCTGGACGTCGTTCGAGAAGGTCAAGGACGTGATCGAGGGTGAGCTCGGTGACGGCAGGTATCTGTTCGGCGACTGGTTCACCGCCGCCGACGTGATGATCGGCTCGATGTTCATCTGGAAGCGCGCCTGGGGCCGGCCGCGCGACCGCGAAAAGATCGAGGCCTACGTCGACCGGCTGCTCGAACGTCCGGCGTCGCCGAAGCTCGGCGCCGGCTGAGGTCGTGGTGCGCGCGTGCGGCTGCGCGCCGCGCGCACCGCACTCACCACACTGCTCGCGGCCGCTACCGGTGATCGATGCCGAGCAGATCGAGCTTCTCGACCAGTCGATCGCGGGTGACGGGCTTCATGAGATAGCCGTCGGCGCCGGCCTCGAGCGCCTTCACCACCAGCGCACCCTCGGATTCGGCGGTGACCATCATCACCGGCACAGCTTTCCAGGCGTCGTTCCGGCGGACGGTGCGCAAGAACGCGACACCGTCCATCCGCGGCATGTTCCAATCGACGAGCGCGACCTGGGGCGTTCCACCCTGCTCGAGCTGCGACAGCGCTTCCTGTCCGTCGCAAGCTTCGACGACCTCGAACCCAAGGCTCCTCATGATGCGTCCGATGACCGCACGCGTCGCGGTCGAGTCGTCCACCACCAGGGCGCGCATCGCCGATGCTAGTACGTGAAGCGGCCGACGAGCGCTTGCAGCTCCGCCGCCATGCGTGACAGCTCGCCCGCAGCGCGCTGTGAGTCGCTGGCGCCGCTGGTGGTGCTCTGCGCAGCCTGTGCCACCCCCGTGATGTTCTGCGCGATCTCGCTGCTTCCCATCGCCGCCTCGGCGACGTTGCGACCGATCTCGTTGGTGGTCGCGGTCTGCTCCTCGACGGCGCTCGCGATCGTCGTCTGGATGTCGTTGATCCGGTTGATGATCGAGCTGATCTCCTGAATCGCCTCGACGGCGCCCTTGGTGTCGCCCTGGATCGCCTCGATCTTGCGCGAGATGTCCTCGGTCGCCTTCGCGGTCTCCTTGGCGAGCTCCTTGACCTCGTTCGCGACCACCGCGAAGCCCTTGCCGGCCTCGCCGGCGCGCGCCGCCTCGATGGTGGCGTTCAACGCCAGCAGGTTGGTCTGCTGCGCGATCGACGTGATCACCTTGATCACCTTACCGATCTCCGCGCTCGACTCGCCGAGCTTGGCGACCGTGGCGTTGGTGTCGGCTGCGACCTTGACGGCCGACGTCGCGACCTTCGCCGCCTCCGCGGCGTTCTGCGCGATCTCCTTGATGCTGGCGCTCATCTCCTCGGTGCCGGTCGCAACGGTCTGCACGTTCTTGCTGACCTGCTCGGCGGCCGCCGAGACCACGTTCGCCTGCACCGACGTTTCCTCGGCGTTGGCGCTCATCTGCTGGCTCACCGACGTCAGCTCGTCGGCCGAGTTGGCGAGCGACTGCGCGTTCTGTGCGATCGCGCCGACGCTGGTCCGCAGATCCGAGAAGAACGCGCCGAGACCGTCTCCCATCTGGCCGATCGCATCGCTGCCGGTGACGCTGACCGTGCGTGTCAGGTCGCCCCGCCCCGCGGCCGTCACGACGTCCAGCATGCTGTCGACCTTCTGGCGCAGATCCTCCGCCTGCGAGCGCTCACGCTCGGCGGTCGCGTTGCGCGCCAGGACCTGCTCGGTGATGTCGATCGCGTACTTGACGACCTTGACGGGCTTGCCGTTCGCGTCCGGGATCGGATTGTAGGAAGCGCGGATCCACACTTCCTTGCCGCCCTTGCCGACGCGCCGGTACTCCTGCGCCTCGAACTCGCCGCGGTTCAGCTTGGCCCAGAAGTCCCGGTAATCCTGGCTCTGCCGGTAGTTGTCGTCGACGAACATCGAGTGGTGCTTGCCGCGGATCTCGTCGAGCGAGTAGCCGAGCGTGACCAGGAAGTTGTCGTTGGCGGTGATGATCGTGCCGTCCATGTTGAACGAGATGACCGCCTGGGTCTTGCTGATCGCGTCGATCTGCCCGGCGTACTCGACGTTCTCCGCCTCGAGCGCGAGCTTCTGCGTGACCACCGACCAGGTGACCATCGGCCCCAGATACTCCTGGTTCTCGTCGTAGATCGGGCTCACCAGCAGATCGAGCTTCTCGGGACCGAGCGGGATCACCGCCTGGTGCGGCAGCCTGCGCGGATCGGCGAGCATGCGGCGCTGGTGCTCCGGATGCTTGTGGAAGATGTCGATCGACTGCCCGATGATCTGCGACACCTTGATCGGCAGGTACTGCTCGAGCTGCTCGAGCGTCCGCACCGACGCCGGGTTCAGGTACTGGATGTTGAAGTCCTTGTCGGCGAAGATCACGTTGATCGGTGCGCTCTCGAGCATCGCCTTGAAGCGCGAGAGATCGCTCTCGCTCGCGTCGTCGACGTCGTGGTGGCGGAGTGCGACCGCGGTTGCTTGACGCTTGAATCTCCCGTTGCTCATGGCCCTCGTCCCCCTCGTCCCGGAGCGGCTCCGCCGCTCAGCTGGCATATTTGCTCTCGATGCCGTCGACCTGGACGGCGCGTTCCGTATCGAGCACCAGGAGCAAGCTGTCCTGGAGCTTGTAGACGCCGCGGATCAGCTCACGCGCGACGCCACGAATGGTTTCGAGCGGCGGCTCGAAGGTCTCGTCCGTGATCTCGAGGACGTCGCCGATCTCGTCGACGAGCAGGCTGAGCGCGCCGTCCTCGGTGCGCACGACGACGTTCATCGGCAGCTCGCCCTCGGCGCGAGCGGCGAGCTTCAAGCGACGCCGCAGGTCGATCGCGGTGACGATCTGACCACGCAGGTTGATCAGCCCCTGCACCACGGGTGACGCGAGCGGCACCCGGGTCATCTCCTGGTAGCGGATGACTTCCTGCACCTGCTCGACCTCGATGCCGAAGTGCAGGCGATCGAGGTAGAAGGTCGCGAATCGTTGCGACGTCGTCGGCATCGGCACGTCCTCCACCTCAGGCAGTCGGCTCGAGAAAGGCGTCGCTGTCGCGGGCCGCCGGTGGTTCTTCCGGAGTGGGCGCGGGCGCAGGTTCGGCCTCGGCCTCTTGCTCTTCGCCGGCGACCGAGGCGTGTGCCCCCGGATACGCTCCGACGACGTCCTGAGGCCCCTCGAGCATTTCCTGCGGCCGGCAGCCGCAGGTCCCCTCGTTCCTGTAGATCGCGCAAACGATGCGGGCCCGGCGACCGCGCGAGCTCGGGTTTTCCTGCCGCACGAGCAGGTCGCGGTCGAGCTGGTCGAGGGTCTCGTAACCCCCGACGACGAATCTCAGGACGATCTCGTCCAGCTCCCCGACCTGCACCATTGGCGACTCTCACTCCCAGCGCGACGGCGGCCCCCTCGCGCACGACCTCGTGACATCCGGGTGTTCGACGGGGTCGTCACAAAACTTTAGTTGATCGCATGGAGCACCCCGTATTTCTTGCCGGTTGGTCGCCTGGAGGCCCGATTTTTCCTCCGCAGACCCACGGCGGACCCGACGACGCTGCCTCAGATGCTTTGCCGCATGGCACGCGGTCCCGGACGCTGACAAACCTCGCTCGGCGCTCTGTACCGAGCGCGCCGCGCGCGCGATGCTCCGCCGATGCTGACCACCCTGACCGCGATCGTCGCGCTGTTCTTCCTCATCGGGCTCGCCATGCCGCAGCGGGTCGGCGCCACCTTCGATCAGCCGCGGCCGAGCGCCGCCGGCCGGAACGAGATCCGCGCGGTCTACGGCGGCTTCGGCGTCGCGATCGCCGTGCTGCTGGCGGCCGTACCGTCGTCGCCAAGGCTCGCGCCGGGCGCGTTGCTCGCCGTCGCGGTTGCGCTCGCAGGCATGGCCGCGGGACGCCTGGTCTCAGCGGCTGTCGAGCGGCCGGAGACGTTCTATCCTTCGTGGTTCTACTTCGCGCTCGAGTCGACGATGGCGGTCGTGCTGCTTGCGGCGGCGGGCGCCTGGGACTGACGAGCCCGAATGCAGGCGCGACTGGTGACTTCGCACGGAGCGACGGCGGTCGCGATCATGCGCGATGGTCGCCATCGGTCGCAACGGTGGCGCGGCGCGAGCATCGATCGAAGTTGGCGACCGTTCGTGGTTCAGCCGTGACGCACTGAGCTGCTGCGTGTCACACGTTTCGCCGCGGATCAACGAGGAGCGCGCGCCGCCTAACGCGCCGCGCCGTCGCGCTCACCGAGATCCGCTCTGTACAAACTTCCGACCATTGACGCCGATCGCGTCGACGTCGATCCGCGTCGTGCTCGGCGACGAGTGATCGCGCGCGTGCGTTCGGCGAGTGACGCAGCTGCTCATCAAGCGCGACGACGTCGCGCGCGTTCCGTGGATCCGCGCCGAGGCTCCGTCGCGACGGTCCGCGATGATCCACCAACGACGACGATGCTCGCTGCGACGAAGGTACCAGCGAGAATGGCCAGCAGCGCGCTCACGAGGCACCTCCGATCAGAGTCGTATCCATGGATGCGTTGGTCATTGCACGGGTCCGCATGTCGTCCCTCCCCGATCCGGCGACCGCGGCCGCAGTCAGAACCGAGAGCCCGACTGCGACGTGGTCGCGATGCGATGACGAACACCTGTGCAACCCGCATGCCGCCAGCTCTGCGCGCACGAGCGAGGGCTTGTGGAGATCGAGCCGCACCCACGCCGGGCCGGAACGACACGCTGGCGCGACGCGACACATTCCGCGTCCGGCGCGCGGCCGTCGAGCCGAGCGATCTCGATGACCACACGAACACCGTGCGCCGTTCGGTGCGGAGCGTTGTCCCGAGCATCGCCGTGACGAGCACGGCTCCGCGCGCGCCGCTCTACTTGGCGCCCACCAGCTGGACCCCCGCGCAGCCCGCTCTCGGGTTGTACGCGTCGATCCGCCGTCCATCGACCGCCACCTGGAAGCTGGAGAGCTCAGGGCAGGTGGATACGTTGTCGGGACCGGGCACCGAGCGGACGGCGCCGTCGACCACGACGGCATCTGCGGTAAGCGAGCACCCGCGACCGGCGTAGCTCGCGCCAACCGTCAAGACGGAGTCCACCAGCGAGACGGTGAAGGTGCCGTGCTCGCCTCACGGGCATGCTCCGGTCGAGCGCTGTATTCGCCGGCGACCACGCACATGGCGCGCACGAGCATGGACGCTCGACGGCGATGGCGTCTTTCCTTGCGTGACGCGTCGCTGAGCCGAGGGCGGATTCCGAACCCGTCGCGACGCTGCTACGCGCGGATCGCGTCGGGACGCTACTCCTTCGCTCGCGTCGCTCCGCGCTCGCCTTCGGGCCGTGTGCACTACCGCGCATCGCGCGGGCGGTGGCAGCGCAGCGCGACGGAGCGATCTCCTGCGTCGAACTCCCGCTCGCAGTCGCGCCGGCCGCTCAGCTCTCGCGCGCTTCCGCCTCCGAGCGCACGGCTCCTGCGAGCCGTCGACGGATCTCCTGCTCGACGCGCCACAGCCGATCCTGTCCCCAGGTCGAGTAGTCGGGTGCGCCGCCCGTCCCGAGAACGCGGAAGCTCGGCACGCCCCAGAGGCCGAGCGCCAGCATCTGCTGGCGATTCGCCTCGAGCTCGTCGCGCCAGCCCTCGCGATCGAGGTGCTCGAGCGCGTCGCGCCACGACAGCCCGGCGCACTCGACGACGTGGCGGAGCCCGTCGTCGCTGCCGGTGTCGATGCCCTCGGCGAACGCCGCGCGCGTGAAGCAGCGCAGCAGCTCGAAGCCGCGCCCAGCGGCGCACGCCCACGGGTAGAGCGAGAAGCCGCGCTCGACCGGGCGTCCGACCGGATCGCAGACGCGGCCGAAGTCGACGCCAGCGTCCTCGGCCTCGCGCTTGGTGTCGAGGGTGATGTACATCTGCTTGACGCGCGGCACGGCGAGGCCGCGCATGACCATCGGCAGCACCGGTCGCAGCACGAGGTCGACCGGCAGCCGTCGCGTCAAGTCGCGCACTCGATCCATGACGATCGCGGTGTAGGGGCTGCGCAGCGACGGGTAGAACTCGAGCGTCACCCGCGCTCCGGGCGGACATGCCGGAGCAGGCTCGCGCGCGGGATCGGGCCGCGGCGCGATGAACGTCGTCCGCGACGGATCGCGCTGCAGCCCGATCGCGCGCAGCCGGCGCTCGAGGATCTGCAGACGATCGACGCCCCAGTACCACTCGCCACCGTAGAGCAGCATCGCCCCGAGGTAGTGACCGAGCTGCTCGCGCAGGCGCGTGCCGTCGGCAACCAGCGCCCGCGTCGCCGACACGTCCGCCAGGCCGGCTCCGTCGGTGAGTGCACGCAGCCGCTGCGGATCACCCGACCAGAGTGCGACGCCGACGTTCGCTGCGACCGCAGGAAACGTGCCCGCCGCGATCGCCGCCACGAGCGCGCGCGACGCGAGCTCGACCGACTCCGGCGCGGGCGCCGGCGCATCGCTCGGGAACGACAGGCCGTAGCCCGGCGCCACGTCGGCCGCATCGCGCCTCGCGAACGCGATTAGGCGCTCACGATCCGGCGCGGCCGAGTCCGGCGGTGGACCGACGAGGTGCGGCAGCAGCTCGACGTCGTAGCGCGCCAGCAGCTCGGGCAGGACCTGCACGACGAGCTGTCCGTAGGGATCGTCGACCTGGTGGAAGTAGTGAATGCGGTGCGGCTCGCCGCGCAGCCGACGACGCTGCTCGGCGAGCCAGCGCCGCGCCTGCCGCGTGCGCGGGCTCGTCACCGCGCCGACGACGAGCGGCATGATGCGCCGCGCGAGCGAGCTGCCCTCCGCCACTAGTTCGCCGAGGGGTCACGCGACCCCTCGCCCCATGCGGCGAAGCCGCGCGGGAACGTCGAGCGCCAGCGAGACGTCAAGCGGGAGGCGGCACACGCCGCCTCCCCGAACCCACTCCCCGCGCTCCCTCCGGTCGGCCGCGCGCATCGCACGCGGATCTCGGCGTCTCGAGTCACCCTAGATCTCCACGTCGCAGGCGGGAATGAACTTGCGCTCGGACGCGATGCAGGCGGCGAAGCTCGGGCGTGCGAGGACGCCGTCGATCCAGGCAGCGAGCGCCGGCCAGCGCGCGGCGTCGATCTTCGCGCCGGCGTGGTGGAAGTTCACGAACTGCGTCGCGACCGCGACGTCGGCGATGCCGAATGTATCACCGACCAGGCAGCTCCGTCCGGCGATCGAACGGTCGAGATAGTCGAACAGCGGCGGCAGCTGCTCGTGCACGGTCTTGCGCGCCGTCGCGACGTCGGGCTCCTTGCCGAACATGCGCGACATCACCATCGGGCGGAACAGCCCGAGCCCGACGCGCATCGCGAGCTCCGAGTCCGCGTACTCCTCGAACCAGAGGGCGCGCGCGTGCTCGAAGTCGGCGCGCGGGTACAGCGGCGGCTCCGGGTGCTTGCGCTCGACGTAGGCGCAGATCGCCGACGAGTCGGCGATCGTGCCGGCCGCCCCTTCGCTCGCGATCGAGCGATCGCGCAGCACCGGAATGCGCTTCGCCGGGCTGATCTCGACGAACCAGTCCGCCGGAAACGGGCTCACCATCTCGAAGTCGAAGGGCACGCCCTTCTCGGCGAGCACGACCTGGACTTTGCGGACGAATGGCGAGCCCTTCATGCCGTAGATCAGCAGATCGTTTGCCATCGCATTCCTCTCTCGCGTCGCGCTCGATGATCGACCGCTCGGTGGTGCCGAGGTGTCTCGCACAGTGGCAGATCAACTGCCACTAGTTGAACGCGGACGCGATCGCTGCGGAAGCCGTGCGGTAGTACGCGTCGGCGCGCTGATCGCTCGAGTCGCGGCGGCAGGTGTCGACCAGGAACTGGTAGTAGCCTGGCACGTCGTCGGCGTTCTGGATCCGTGCCGACAGCGCGATCGTCACGTCGCGCTCCGGATCGTGGCTGACGAAGCTCGCATAGCCATCGCGGCCACCGGTGTGCCCGAACCCGAGACCCGGCGTGAACAGCATCCCGAGCCCGTACTCGAGGCCCTCTCCGGTGGGGACGACGTCCGTCATCATCCGCAGCGTCGCGTCGGAGAGGCCGACCTCACCCGCGAAGAGTGCGCGCAGCCAGGTCGCGAGATCGAACGGCGTGGTGAGGATGTTTCCGTTCGCGACCAGCGACGACATGTTGTTCAGATTCTGATCGTCGGTGACGTCGTACGAGACGCCCCTGAAGTACGAGTAGGCGGCGGCGGAAGGCGGCGGCAGCGCGCGGTCGTCGCCGAGATGCGGAAACGTCGTGTCGCCGAGTCCGACCGGTGCGAGCAGGTTCTCCTGCACGAACTGATCGTAGCGGCGACCGGACACGCGCTCGACGATCTTGCCGAGCAGCGAGTAGCCGGTGTCGCTGTAGTGGTAGCTCGTTCCGGGCGAAAAGTAGCTCAGTTGATTGACGGCGGCCACGCCGACCAGCTCGTCGATTGTGAAGGTGTGCGCATCGTCGCGATCCTTCACCCAGAGCGGATACTTCTCGCCTGCGTAGGGGAACGGAGCAGTCGCGGGGACCGGGTCGTTCGCCACGTCGAACACGCCGGCGCGGTGCTGGAGCAGCGCGCGGATCGTGATCTGATCCTTGTACGGGATCGCGTAGTCGGACGTGTCGGGAAGGTACGGCTCGCTCGCGCCGGGAATGCTCGCAGTGACGACGTCGTCGATGTCGAGCTTGCCCTGCTGGTGCAGCAGCATGATCGCGGAAGCGGTGAAGAGCTTGGTGGTGCTCGCGCCGCGGAAGTGAATGTCGTCGCCGACGTCACCACCGAGATTCGCGGACACGAAGTACGCGCCCCGCGGCGTGATCACGTAGACGGCGACGCCGCCCTTCCAGTCCGGCCGCGTCCCCGCGTAGCCCGCCCACTCCGTCGCGAGCACGCGGTCCACGCCGGCCTGGGTGGACGACGCGCGGTCGCCGTTGCCGCAGCCGAGCAGCGCGCCGACGAGGGCCAGCAGAGCAGTCGCCGACCGCGCCGACGGCGTCTTCATCCGGCGGCGTTGTGACAGCACGGGTATCGACATGTGGTTTCCACTGCCAGCGGCCGTAACGGTCGCGCAGCGCGCGAACAATCCGAGAACGGTGATCGCACGGGGGCCCAGGCCGCCCCGTGCGATCCGTCAAGCATTTGATCCTGCAGGGCTACGGCAGGGGGATGGTACCCGCGCAGTAGGTGCTGCTCCTGATCTCCGCGACGAACGCGGTCACGTCGTCCGCGGCGGCACCTTGTGCGTCCGCGTCGAGGCACACGGGGCATCCGCCGCCGAGCAGGATGTTCGCACTTCGTGCGTCATACGTGGCACGGCACGACGTCGGATCGGTGAACTTGCATGCGTCGCCGTCGAAGCTCGCGCTGCGAGCGAGCGCACGCGCCTCGCTGCGATCGCACCCGAAGAGGCACGCTGCGTACTTCCGCAGCGCCGTCGCCACCGAGCCCTCGCAGGACGCGACGGCGGCGTTGCGCGGCACGAAGCCGGTATCGTCGCCGCCGAAGGGCACTCTGCCGCGGCAGTACACGGCGCCGTTGCTCTGCGCGACGAAGTCCATCACCTGGTCGGCGACGTCGGCCTGCGCTGCTCCGTCGAGACACGCGGGACAGGCGGGAACCGTCGCGCTCGCGTCGTCGAACACGCCGCGGCACGACGTCGGTCCCACGTCCTCGCACGCGTCGTCGTCGAACGGCACGCTCTGGAACGCGGAGCTCGCCTGCATCTGGTTGCACCTCCGCGTGCAGTCCGAGAGCCGGCCCGCGCCGCGCGCGATCGCGAGCTCGCAGCTCGCGGTGTCCGCGTCGGGCGGCACGAAGCCGTTCGACGTCGGCGTCGGCGGCTGGAACGGGGTCGCAGTGGAAATGCTGGTCGGCTTCGGCGTCGGTGTCTGCGTCGGAACCGGCGTCGGTGTCGCAGCGCTGGTCGCTGCTGGTGTCGGAGTCGCGGTGCGGATCGGCGTTGGCGTCACCGTGTGGATCGGGGTCGGTGTCTGCGTCGCAACGGGCGTCGGGGTCGGCGTCCTGCTCGGCGTCGGCGTCGCGGTCGGCGCAGCCGTGGGCGTCGCGGTGGGGACCGCGACACTGAACGCCGATTCGTACGCGCCCATGTCCACCGTCGTGAGCTGCACGCGCGCATTGCCCGCGAGATCGGTCGTGATGCCCGCCGGGATCAGCGCGTTGTCGCCCGCGTTGATCGCGCGGCTGGAGCTGCTCAGCGTGAGGTCGCCGTTGAGCGCGGGGTCGCCGGTGAGGTTGCCGTTCACGCCGCCGGTGACGCCGCACGAGCCGTCTTCGATCAAGCTGTTCTGCGCGGTGACGGTGCCGGCACCGGTGCTGTTGTCACAATCGCCGCCATTGGCGCTGTTGGCGAGGATGCTGTTGTTCAGGATCAGCGTGCCGTCGTTGTTGATGATGGCGCCGCCGGTCCCGGTCGCCGAGTTGCCGCTGAACGTGCAGTCGCTCACCGTCATCGGGCCGTCGAAGTTGTAGATCGCGCCGCCGTCGTTGTTGGCCGTGCCGGTGTTGGCCAGGTTGCCGCTGAACGCGCTGTTGCTCACTGTGACCGTGCCGCGGAAGTTGCGGATGGCGCCGCCGAGGGTAGCCGCGTTGCCGATGAACATGCTGTTCCGGACCGTCAGCGTGCCCACGTTGAAGATGCCACCGCCGTCGCCGTAACCGGCGGGCGCCGTGTTGCCGCTGAGCGTGCTGTCCGTCACCGCCAGCGTGCCCGCGTTGGCGATGCCGGCGCCACCACTGAGTCCGTTCGTGATCGCCACGCCGCTGATGTTCACGTCGGCCTGGAGCGCCACGCTGAACACGCGCGTCGCATGATCACCGCTGAGGATGGTGTTCGCAGCACCGTTGCCGGCGATGATGAGCGCGCCGTTGTTCGCCAGGTCCAGCGGGGCGGCCAGGGTGATCGTACCGTTGGCGCCGGTCGCGAAGGTGATCGTGTCCGCGCTGCCGGCGGCGTTGGCGGCGGCGATCGCTTCGCGCAGCGAGCAGTCGGCCACGTCGCAGCTGCCGTCGTCGGTGTCGGCCGTCTTGGTGACGACGAACCCCTGCGGCTGAGGGCTGTTGGTCGGGGTTGGCGACGGCGTCGGCGATGCAGTCGGAATCGGCGACGGCGTTGGTGACGGCGACGGCGACGGCGCCACGACACTGAATGACGACTCGTATGCACCGATGTCGACCGTCGCGAACTGGACCCGTGCATTGCCGGCCAGATCCGTCGCGAGGTCCGCGGGGAGCAGCGCGTTGCTGCCCGCGTTGATCGCAGGGCTGAAGTTGGCCAGCGTGAGATCGCCGTTGAGCGCGGGGTCACCGGTCAGATTCGCCGCATTGTTGCCATTGACGCAGCCCAGGCCGCCTTCGATCAAGCTGTTCTGCGCATTGATGGTGCCGCCGAGCCGGCCGCAATCGCCTCCGCTGGTGCTGTTGGCGACGATCGTGTTGTCCAGGTTCAGCGTGCCGATGTTGCTGATGCCTCCACCACTGGGTGCACCATTGCCACTGAGCGTGCTGTTGATCACCGTCAGCGTGGTGTTGACGTTGGTGCTGATCCCGCCGCCGCGCGACTCCGACGAGTTTCCGCTGAGCGTGCTGTTGATCAACGTCAGCGTGCCCACGTTGAGAATGCCGCCGCCGCCCGCTCCGAAGCCGGTCGACGAGTTGCCGCTGATGCTGCTGTTCGTCACCGTCAGCGTGCCCTGGTTGCTGATGCCGCCTGCGCCGCCGTCGCTGGCCGAACCATTCGTGACCGTCACGCCGTCGATCGTCACGGTTGCACCGCTTGCCACTTCGAAGACGCGCACCGCGTGATTGCCGCTGATGACGGTATTCGCAGCGCCGTTGCCGATGATGGTCAGGGCGCCCTTGTTCGCCAGGACCGGCAGCGCGCTCGCGAGAGTGATCGTGCCATTGGCGCCGGCCGCGAAGGTGATCGTGTCGGCACTGGCGGCAGCGTTGGCGGCGGTGATCGCTTCGCGCAGCGAGCAGTCGGCATTGCACGCGCCGTCGTTGGTGTCGGCCGTCTTGGTGACGACGAGCCCCTGTGGGATCGGCGTCGGCGACGGAGTCGGAGTCGGTGACGGCGTGGGGCTCGGCGACGGTGTCGGGCTCGGCGATGGCGTCGGTGTCGGCACCGCCGCACTGAACGCCGACTCGTAGGCGCCCATGTCGACCGTCGTGAACTGGATCCGCGCGTTGCCCGCCAGATCCGTCGTGACGCCAGCCGCGATCAGCGCGTTGCTGCCCGCGTTGATCGCAGGGCTGAAGCTGCGCAGCGTGAGATCACCGTTGAGCCCAGGGTCGCCGGTGAGGTTGCCGTTCACGCCACTGGTGACGCCGCACGAGCCATCTTCGATCAAGCTGTTCTGCGCGTCGAAGGTGCCGACCCCGTTGCTGCAATCATTCAACCCCGTGCTGTTGGCGAGGATGCTGTTCCGCAGGTTCACCGTGTTGCTGGGGAACGACTCGCTGAAGATGGCACCGCCGTATTGTGCCGAGTTGCCACTGAGCGTGCTGCCGATCACCGTCAGCGTGCCGCGCGGGCCGTTGTAGAGGGCACCACCGCCTCTGCCGAAGTCGGCGCTCGTCGAGTTGCCGCTGAACGTGCTGTTGATGACCGTCAGCGTGCCCCCGACCTGCTCGTCGACGTCCAGGGACCCATCATTGTAGATGGCGCCGCCTTCGTACGTCGCGACATTGCTGCTGAACGCGCAGCTCCTGATCGTCAACTGGCTGTATCGATCGAGGGCGATGGCGCCGCCGTAACCCGCATGACCGTTGACGAACGCGACACCGCTGATCGTCATGTTGACGCTGGCGACGTCCACCCCGCCCCCGCGGCTCAGGGAGGATCCCACGTTGAACACGTTCCCGATGCTGGGTGTGATGATGGTGTTCGCGACGCCGTTGCCGGTGATCGTGAACGTGCCGTTGTTCGCGTCCGGGAAACCGAGTGGTGGCAGCGGGGTGTTGAGCGTGATCGTGCCGTTGGCGCTGTTCGCGAAGGTGATGTCGGCGCTGCCGGCGGCATTGACGACGTCGTTGGCGGCTTCGACCGCTTCGCGCAGCGAGCAGTCGGCGTTGCACACACCGTCATCGGTGTCCGCCGTCTTCGTGACCGTGAAGACGACCGCGAGGGCGGGCTGCGCCGTGGTGGACACGAGCAGCAGGAGAAGCCCGGCGAGTGCGAGGATCGGCCGTGGACGAGCGCCGTGCTGGCGGGTCAGGGACTGGTTCGTCGTGAACTTCGGCATGCCGTCCATGGAAGGTCCTCGCTCGTGATCGCGAACAGATACGTGATGCTGGCCGTGCTCATCGCTGCCCAGGGCCCGGGATGCGCCCGGATGGCCGCTGGCAGCCGCTTCTTCGCTCACGTCGAGGGGCACCGCGCCGCGGAGAGACCACCCCATTCGAGGGGGATCGGTGCGGTGCTTCTCGAACCGATCTGGTTCGCGAATCGCGGACCGTGACCGTTGCGTGCTGTGCGACGGCCGTTTCGCGTGAGGGTCGTCTGCATGCGTCGCGATAGCCCCGCAGCGACCGCACGTCCGTAAGAAGATCGAAAACTTCACGGAAATCGTGGGAAGATCGGTGCGTGGCGCGAGCTCGCGTCCAGTTGCCACGGGCTGCAGCGCGATCGATGGGCCGTCACGGTGTCCGTGGCCGGCACGAAGATCGAGCTGGAAGCAGGAGAGTTGAGCGAGCGCGGACCCATCGGAACAGCGAAGCGGTCACCTTCTCGCACTCGGTCTGGTGCCGCAATCCAGATTCAGGTCTGACGCGCGTCCGAACCCGCCACGACGTGCGTCGAGCGATTCGGATCCCTTGCGAAGACGAATCTTGACGAGCTCATCGCCGGCGAGGCTCGCGCTGCCGCTCCGCTGAGCGGCTCCCACCGATCCGCGGCGCACGCTGAACGACGCGTCGCTCGCCCGAAGCACAACTCGAGCGGCGACACCTTCGACTCGCCGAGGCGCACCGAGGCGCACGGCCCACCGCACAACGTGCACCGCGATCGCACGCCACATCGACGACACCCGCCCGAGCGGCGGTCAACCAACGAAGGAGATCGACATGAAGCGCAACACGAGCAGCAAGGGGAACGGAGCCGGTCTGAAGGGCAAGCTGGCGGCCAGGCTCGGCCTCGCCGTCCTCATCGGCCTCGCCGCGGTCGAGACCGCGCACGCCGGCGATTTCTGCATCGACTACCTCGCGTCGGGCGGCATCCGCACCATCGTCGCGAAGCGCTTCAAGATGCCGAAGCCCGGCAAGTGCGAGCAGCTGACCGGCTTCTCGACCTACCAGGGCAGCACGCGCACGGTGTCGGGTCCGGTGTGTGTGGCGACCGACGGCACGCACGCGACCTTCGGCCTCACCGGCGTGAGCGCGAGCCTCGCCTTCTATTACACGATCGTCCTGCCGCTGCCGCTCGGCACGCCCGGCACGATCAGCGTCTACACCAACACCGGTGCGGTGCAGCTCGTGTCGGCTCCGACCGGTGCTGCGTGCAGTCCGTCGCCCCAGCAGGTTCCTTGACCGGCGTCGCGAAGGCGGGTGCGCTCGCATGGCGGAAAGCCGCGAGCGCACCCGCGTGTGAGCCCGTCGTCGGCGCATTCGGATGAGCTCGCGATCTGCGGTGACCATGGAGACGACGCAGGTCGAACTCCCAGATGACCTCGACGAAGCTCGTCGACTACGACGTCGCGCCCAGGCGCCGCAGCACCAGATTGCAGCCCTGGCTCCGCGCGATGCGCCCGGCTTCCTCGAGCCGCGCGCGCGGTCGCGGCCCACGCGCAGCCGAGCTGCCGCCGAGCCGCTGCTCCACCCATGCCGTGCGGCGGTAGATCTCGGCGAGGTGGCAGTGCGACCCGGTCGTCTCGCAGAACGCGCGCGCCGCGGCGAGGGAGCCGGCAGCCGCCGCGAGATCGCCGGCTTCGATCTCGACCTCCGCGCGAAGCGCGAGGAAGGCGCCCTTGCCGTTCAGGTGCCCGGTGTCGTCGAGCTCGTCGATGGCGCGCGCGAGGCGCTGCCGGCGCGTCGCCGCAGCCCCGTCGGCGTCCGCCCATGCCGCGAGGATCTCTGCGATCAACGCGAACGGCTCGATCCCGTGCTGGCGCGAAAACGTCGCCGCCTCGTCCGCGAGGGGACGGGTCGCCTCGCGATCGTCGAACAGCGCCGCGCAGTACGCGGCCGACATGCGGGTGTGCGCCATCTCGTACGGATCCTCGAGCCGATCGGCGTGCTCGATCGCGTCGCGACCGACGCTCTCGGCGTCGGCGCGGCGGTCGAGATAGCAGAGGCTCTGCGCCAGCGCGGTCGTGACCGCGATCAACGGGTCGCGAAACGGCAGGCGGAGGTCGGACGGCCAGCCCGCACGCATGATCCGGGCGCTCTGCTCCGCGAGCGCGAAGTCGCCGCGCGTGTACGCCACGATCGCGTTCGCACCCGTGGCGCCGACCGGCGCGATCGGCCAGTCCGACTCCCTGGCCGCTCGCGTCAAGTGCTCGGCGACACGCGTCGCGGCCGCGACGTCCGAGCGGATGATGAGGTAGCCGAACACCATGGCCAGCGAGAGAAAGCGCTCCCGGCTCGGCGGCAGGCGCTCGCCGAGAGTCTCGACCTTCGCCGTGGCAGCGCGCGCGACCGCGGAGCCCCAGCCGTGCAGTGCGGCAGCCGCTGCGGCGCGGTCCATCTCGAGTCCGAACTCGATCTGATCGCGCGCGGCTCCTTCCGGCTGCTGCCCGAGCAGCGCGAACCCGCGGTCCAGCAGGTCGATCGCCTCGCGATTCGCGAAGCGCGTGCGCGCGACCTGCGCGGCCTCACGCAGGTACTTGATGGCGCGCTCGTGATCGAGGCTCCGCGCGAAGTGATCGGCGAGATCGGCGGCGACCTCGACCGTGGTACCGGCATAGCCCTTCTCGAGCGCCTCACCGATGCGCTGGTGCAGCGCTCGACGACGTGCGGGCGGCAGCGTCGCGTAGAGTGCTTGACGGTAGAGGTCGTGACGGAACGCGTACTCCTGTCCGACCGCGCCCGACGGCCAGTCGGCGACGCCCGTGGTGCGCACGAAGCGAGCCTGTCGCGCGAGGTCCTCGCAGATGTCCTCGACCTCGTCGACCGTGCCGCCCGTTGCTGCCGCGACCGCGAGTGACGAGAACTCGACACCCGCGACCGAAGCCGCGATCAAGGTCTCGCGCTGCGCGAAGTGCAGCGAGCGCAGCTGCGTGTCGAGCAGGCCGCGCAGGCTGTTCGGAACGTCGGCGGCATCTGCCACGTCGCCGCCGACCAGCTCGACCGTGTCGGCGACCGTCACCATGAAGAGCGGGTTGCCGCCGCTCCGCCGATGCACGGAGGAAACCATCGGCTCGGTCCAGAACGAGGCGTCGCGTGCGCGCAGATACTCCGCGACCTCAGCCCGTCCGAGCAGCTCCAGGTTGATGGCCGAGCCACCGTCCAGCGCCTCGATGCGCGCAGCCGCGAGCGCGAGCCCGTTCGGCGCGAGCACCGCCTCGCCCGGACGATAGGTCACCACCACCAGCAGGCGCTTGACGCGGGGATCGTCGAGCAGCGACGCGACGAGGTCGACCGTCGGGGCGTCGGCGTCGTGGCCGTCCTCGAGGATGATCGCCACCGGGAACTGCGCCGTGACGGCCGCGAGAAAGTCGGCCAGACGCGCGGCCAGGTCGCGCGCTTGCGGGGAGCCCTCCATCGCTCGCCCCGCCTGCGATCCGGGAGCGAGCCACGGCATCTGCTGGAGCAGGTCCGGCGCATGCGCGTGCAACGCATCCACGACCGGGCCGCCGCCGTCGCCCGTCGCGAGCTGCTCGATGGCCGAGACGATCGGGAGATACGGCGGTGCGCCTTGCAGGTATCCGATCGCGCGTCCGACGGCCGCGCGCATGCCACGCAGATCGTCACGCGCGGCGATCGCGTCGACGAGGCGTTCGACGACGCTGCTCTTCCCGATCCCGGCCTCGCCGCGCACGAGTGCGACGCGCGTGGCACCGGCCGCAGCCTCGGCCGCGAGCCGCGTGAGGGCATCCAGCTCCGCCGCGCGGCCGACGACGCCGCCGCCCGCGTCGCGCCGCGCCGCACGCGGCGCCGCCGCGGGATCGTCGTTTTTGCGCTCGCTCAGCACCCGCGCGTCGTCGCCGCTGCTCGAGCCGACGTCCGCGACGAACCGGAAGCCGCGCCGGTGGACGGTCTCGATGAAGCGCGGCTGCCGCGCGTCGTCACCGAGCGCGGCGCGCAGCTCGCGGATCGAGTTGGTGAGCGTCCCTTCGGTGACCACCGCATCCGACCACACCGCATCGAGCAGCTCGTCCTTCGTGACCAGCAGGCCCGGCCGCCCGGCGAGATGGCACAGCACGTCCCACGTCCGAGGACGCAGGTGCACGACCTCGGCGTCGTGCAGCAAGGTGCCGGCTGCAAGGTCAAGCAAGAACGGTGGGAAGCGGATGACCGTCAAAGGTCCCTCTTGGACGCGTGCTCCGGCTTACGACGCGCCACCGCGCAAGAGCAACTCGATCGAGCTTCCATGACTTGACGGGAGCCGCGTCGCGAGAGCCGGCGCGGCTCGAGCAGCGCTATCGCGCCGGACCAGCCAAGGAAAGTCCGAGATCCATCGGTCCGTTGCCGCGACCGCGCTCGTTCGTGCTTCAGCCCGCAGTCGAGGCGGCACCACCCGACGATGGAGACGCCTTGCCCCCGCGATCCAGCTCCACGCGCCGCGCTCAGGTGCTGTACAGCGTGATCAGCAAGAGCAGAAATCGATAGCCGAGTACGATCGCGGCGACCGACAGCGAGAGCGCGACAGCCTGGAAGGCCCGGGCGCCGCGACTCCCACCATAGACCTGCCCGGTCGCGACGAAGAGACATCCGAAGCAGATCGCCAGCTCGATCAGCGACAGCGCGTGATCCATGGGCTCGGAGCGCAGGCCGGGTCCGCCCAGCGCGACGTCGAGTCCCGCCGCCGCCAGCGCGACGCAGAACAGCAGCAGCAGGAACGCGTAGAAGTGCAGCGCGAACACCACGTGGGCGGCTGCGGGCAAGCGGGCACGGCGAAACAGGAGGGACGGCAGGATGGCGAAGGGAAGGACCATCAAGCCGATCATCGACTTCGCGTTCAGCGCCACCGCCTGATCGAACACCGGCGCATACTGCTCGAGGGTCCGGTGCGTCGCCGCCAGTCGCTGTGTGACCAGATGATCGGCGAGCCCGCTCCACAGATGATCGTGGAGGTGGCTCGCGAGCGGGGTCGAGAAGACCTTCACCCCGGTGATGGACTGCATCGCGAAGAACATCACGTTGGTGACGAGGAACAGCTGCAGCGGGAGGATGTACGGCTTCCGGCGACCTTGCAGATAAGCCGTCGTGAGCACACCCGGGCGAGTCGCGAGCGAGCCCAGGCTGCGCAGCAGGCGGCTGTCGACGCTGGCGACGGCCTCGACGGCCTGCCGCAGGATGCCGCGCAGGGTCAGGTCGCGGGCGTTCGGCCGAGTCTCGCCGCACGACGGACAGTAGCGGGTCGACAGCGCCCGGCGACAGCCCGGACACGCCCACTGCTGATCATCGCGCACCGCCCCGATCGGACGCGGACTTTGCTGGTCGGCTCGCTCCATTCTCTGCCGCAGCTACCGGTGCCGGCGGGCTCGCCCTGTTAGCACGACGGCGCGCGGTCGTCTCGTCGCAGGAGCGCGGAAGATCCGTGCGGACGGCCGCGCGACGGCGCGCATCGCCGCGTGCGCCAGCACTCCTTCTCGCTGCCGATGCGGCTCGAACGACAGGGGTTTCACGCCAGCGTCGCGCCGGGCGGCGGGCAGAACGGAGCGGACAAGTCGAAGTCATTGACTGACGACCCGTGCAACCCGTATGGAGCGGGCACACCCGAGATCCGAGCGTCCGACAAAGATCGTGCATGACGCTGGCGTGCTGGACCAGCCGGCCGCGAGCGCAGGACGGTGCTCGGCTCCCTGCCAAGGAAAGGCCTCGTTCGATGTCGATTACGCGCATGACGCTTCTGGCGGCTCTCGCCACCACCCTCCTGATGTCCGCGGCTCCAGCCGGTGCCGCGACCGAGATCGTGAACACGCTCTCGCTCGACGCCTGGTTCGGCGGCAACGAGGGGCCCGGCAACTCGGTCGGCACGGTGGTCTTCACGCCCGGCCCGGCGACGCCGCCGCTCGGCGGTGGCAGCGTCGAGCTGACCGTCGACAGCACCGGACGCGCGTCGTTCGGGACCGCCGCCTACAAGGGCACGGCGCTCAGCGCGATCAACGCGATCGAATATCGCGCCTACGTGTCGTCGATCGGCAATCCCGAGTCGCCGACGCTGCAGTTCGACATCGACTACGACGGCGGCGACTTCAACACGTCGTATCAGGGTCGTCTGGTGACCTACCCGACGCCACCCACGACCGACACCTGGGTCGCGGTCGACGCGCTCGCTGGCACCTGGTGGGCGACGAGCGCGCCCGGCAACACGATCTGCTCGCAGGCGACGCCATGCAGCTGGGCGCAGGTGCTGAGCAACTTCCCGGATGCGGCCATCCGCAACGACCCGTCGCAGGGCGGCAACCTGCTGTTCCGGCTCGGCGGCCCGATCACCGGCGGCGCGCGCGTCAACATCGACGATCTGACGGTTCAGGTCGGAACCGCGACCACGACGTACGACTTCGAGCCCGGCGTGTCGGTGAACCCGTCGGTCGCACAGGCCGGCACCCTGGTGACCATCCGCGCCTACGGCTTCAAGCCGCAGAGCACCGTCAAGTCGTTCTATTACGTGCCCGGAACGAGCGGGAAGCGCGTGCTGCTGTGCTCGGCGACGTCGTCGGCGAGCGGCGCCTTCTTCTGCAGCGTGCCGTTGCCGACCGGCGCGCTCGCCGGTCCGGCCGGGGTGCACGGTGTCCTGATCCTCGGCCAGCGCAAGGTGCGCTACGCGACGGAGATCGTGATCGCGCCCTGACCGCTGACGGCTCTGACTTCGCCCGATCGGTGGAACGCCCAACCACCGGTCGGGCGCACGGCGTCAAACCGTGTGTCGCTGGCTCGATGCCGGCGCGACGGAGAACGGCAAAGGTTTGCACCCTTGCGCGCTGCAGGCCATCGTCGGCCGGTCGCGCCGCAGCGTCTTCGATCGGCCGACGTCAGGACCGTGCAGAGCAATCCGAGATCTCCCGCCGCAGCGCTCCTCCTGCTCGCCTTGCTCGGCTGCGCGAAAGCGCCCGAGGCGTTCGACGAGGTCGCGCGGCGTCTCGGCGCCGAGGACTTCGGCGGGTCCGCCACGCCCCACGCGCCGATGCTGGCGATCGGCAACACCGCGCGCGAGGTGATCGCGTCGCCGGAACGCCAGCGCCTCGCGGAGGTCCAGAGCGCGATGTTCGGCGACGACGGGCTCGCGCGCATGGAGTTCGCGGTCGCCGGTGTTCCACCGTCGGCAGCCTTCGAGCTCGAGGTGCACGGCTCGGACGCACCGGAGCCACTCGAGCCGCGGGCGCGGGCGCTGATCGCCGGCGCTGGGCGGTTCGTGCGGCTCGAGCGCGGCTGGCGGCTCGAGCCGATCGCGCCGGGTCGTACGCGCCTCGCGATCGAGCATCGAGCGGTCGCCGAGACGGTGACCGAAGAGCTGGTGAACCGCCAGGTCGTCGCTCGTCTGTACGCGCGCATGCCGATCCCGGCGCATCTCGTGAGCCGTCCATTCGATGCCCCGCCGGGTGCGACCGCCGAGCTCGCCTACGGGATCCTCGACGTCGCGGAGGGAGCCGCGACGCCGGATCCGGTCGCGCTGCGCGCGACCTTGCGCTGCGGCAGCGACACGAAGGTTCTACTTGATACACGAATCGACCCGCGCCAGGAGCGGCCGCAGTGGCTCGTGCGTCGCGCCGCGCTGCCGGCGGCGGGCGCGTCGTGCACCGTCGAGCTCACGCAGGCCGACGATGCGGGCAGGCCGTCACCGTTCGTCGCCTGGGGTGCGCTGCGGATTCTCGCGCCGCTCGCGCAGCGCCCGCTGCAGATCGTCCTGATCTCGCTCGACACGCTGCGCGCCGATCATCTCTCGGGTTACGGCTACCCGCGCGCGACGTCACCGGAGATCGATCGCCGCTTGATCGGCGAGGGCGTGCGCTTCGCCGATGCATCGACGACCATCGGCAGCACCGGGATCGCGCACCTGAGCCTCTTCACCGGGCTCTTCCCGCGGCAGCAGCGCACGCCGGGACGCCTCCGTCCGGCGGATCCGACGACGACCCTCACCGAGCGCCTGCGGCGCGCCGGTTTCGCGACCGGAGCATTCACCGAGGACGGTCTCGTCGCCGGAGCGTTCGGCTTCAGGAACGGCTTCGATCTGTTCCGCGAGTACCACGTCGTGTCGGATGCGCGCGGCACGCGCGTGTTCGACGACGCCGTGACCTTCCTGCGCGACAACCAGCGCACGCGCTTCTTCCTCTGGCTGCACACGTACAAGGTTCACGATCCCTGGGAGTACGCCGAGACCACGCGCACGCGCTTCGCGGACGGGGCCGGCTGGGCCGACGGAACGCTCGACCAGCGCGTGCCGGCAAGCCACCGCCCCCTCATGGACGACTACGACCGCACGATCGTCGAGGCCGATGCGATGGTCGCCCGCTTGCTCGACGAGATCGACCGGCTCGGCATGAGAGAGCGCACGCTCGTCGTCCTGCTGGCGGACCACGGCGAGGCGTTCGGCGAGCACGGCATCTTCGGACACGGCGACGGCCCGTACCAGGAGGAGCTGCACATCCCGCTCGTGCTGCGCGGTCCTGGCGTCGGACGAGGCGTGCGGCACACGCCCGTCAGCATCACCGACGTCGCGAGCACGATCCTGGACCTCGCCGGTGACCACGAGCCGCGCCTCGGCTCAGGGCGAAGCCTCGCCTCCCTCGTGCGCACCGACGCGACGCCCGAGATGGCGACGGCGGCTGCGCATCCGATGTTCTTCACCTGGCTGCACACCGACGCGGACGGCGTGCGTCAAGGAACCGTCAAGCTGATCCGCGACGGCGCGAGCTGTCGCGAGTACGACCTCGCAGCGGATCCGCTCGAGCAAGATCCGCGGGCGGTGTCCTGCGACGGTTCTGCGCTCGCGCAGGAGATCGCGCGCTACCGGCATCGCGAAGCCGGCGCGCCAGCCGGCGATACGAGCGCTGACGACGCGTCGGTGCCCGCCAAGGTCGAGCGCTCGCTGCGCGCGCTGGGGTACGTGGAGTGACGCGCGGCGGGCCACCTCGCCGTGCGTCGGTAAAGTCAAACAAACCGGCTCGCACGCTGCGGGATCGAGCATCTCGAGCCGTCGCCGCCGCCTAGCGGGCGAAGTCTTCCTTCCCCTGAAACCCGCGATCGGAGCGACCCACATCGGGGCAGCGACCTCCCGCCGAGCCGCCATCGCAAACCGCCGCGCGATCCACTATCGCCTCCACCAGAAAGGTTGGGACGTCATGGCTCGTGAAGCGTGGATCATCGACGCGGTGCGCACCCCGCGCGGCATCGGCAAGCCCGGCAAGGGCGGTCTGTCGCACCTGCATCCGCAGCGTCTCGGCGCCGCGGTCCTGACGGCGCTCCAGGAGCGCAACGACATCAAGACCGAAGAAGTCGACGATGTGCTGTGGGGCTGCAGCGCTCAGGTCGGCAAGCAGGGCACCTGCATCGGCCGCATGTCCGTGCTCGACGCCGGCTGGAGCCCGCTCGCGAGCGGCATGACGCTCGATCGCTTCTGCGGCTCGGGCATCACGGTCGCCAACCTCGCGGCGGCGAGCATCATGTCGGGCATGGAGGATCTGGTGGTCGCCGGCGGCGTCGAGATGATGTCGTTCACGAGCCAGCTTCCGCCGGGCATGCTCGACGCCGGCAACCGGCATCTGCGGGATCTGCATCCGCAGCCGCACCAGGGCATCTGTGCCGACGTGATCGCGACCCTCGAGGGCGCGACGCGCGACGACGTGGACGCGATCGCGCTCGAGAGCCAGCGCCGCGCGGGCGCCGCGCTGGAAGGCGGCCACTTCACGCGCAGCGTCGTGCCGGTCCGCAACGACGACGGCAGCATGGCGCTCGACCGCGACGAGTACCCGCGCCCGCAGACCACGCGCGAGGGGCTCGCCAAGCTGCCCACCGTGTTCTCGAGCTTCATGAACATGCCCGTGGACGCGGAGGGCGAGACGTTCGCCCATCTCGTGCGCCGCTCGCACCCCGACTTGACGATCAATCACGTGCACCACGCCGGCAACTCGTCCGGCGTCGTTGACGGCGCCGCAGCTCTGCTGCTCGCGTCGCCCGACTACGCGCGTGCGCAGGGCTGGAAGCCGCGTGCCCGGGTGCGCGCCATGGCGAACGTGGCGGGCAGCCCCGAGCTGATGCTGAACGAGCCCGTGCCCGCCGCGCGAAAGGTTTTGCAGAAGGCCGGCATGTCGCTCGCGGACATCGACCTGTTCGAGATCAACGAGGCCTTCGCGGTCGTCGCATGGAAGTTCATGCGCGACCTCGAGCTCGATCCCGCGAAGTGCAACGTGAACGGCGGCGCCATCGCGCTCGGTCACCCGATCGCCGCGACGGGATCGATCCTGATCGGTACCGTGCTCGACGAGCTCGAGCGGCGCGGGCTCGGCACCGGGCTGGTGACCATGTGCGCGGCGGGCGGCATGGCGCCCGCGGTGATCATCGAGCGGATCTGACGCCGCATCGCCTCGGTTACCGCGCGCCGTCGTCCGAGATTCTTGACGGGGCTATGGCGCAGCCTCGCCCGAATCGGGGTCGACCATCAGCGAGGACTCGTCGATGACCTCGAAGTCGCCGCCGTGCAGCTGCGTCAGGGCGTGCAGCTCGTCGTCATCCCATCGATTGTCCGGCGCGCCGCTCACGAACCACGACGAGCCATTGTCCGCGAGGAACATGCCGTACTTCTTGAGGGCCGTCAGAATCACTTGATTGACGGCGCTGAAGCCGGAGATGTCGACCGAGGCCTTGAGCCGGACCCGGATGCCCATCGGTGGATAGCTCGGGTCGGTGATGCTGCTGGCGTAGTGGCGCGCGGGCCAGACGTAGGCCCGCTGCGTCGCCGGCGCCGTGAAGCGCAGCGCGTGCGTGATCGCGCCGCCCGCAACCTCGTCGTAGCGGACGAGCCCGGGCAGGATCGGCAGTCCGGCGGCGTCGGCCGAGGTGTAGCCGTCGGGGCGAAGCGCGTTCGAGCTCAGGTCGAAGACCGCGCCGCTGCCGAGCGACCACGACGCTCCGCTTCTCAGCCGCTTCGACGCGAACGTCTCGTACAACGTGCAGGTGTCCGGCTGCACCAGCAGGACGTGCGAGTCGCCGCGGCCCTTGCTCGGCGACGGCCCGCCACCTTCGACCGGCACGAGCGGCGGAATCGGATACGGGCCGGGGTCGCTCTCGTCGTCGTAGGTGAACGTCACAGGCACCGGCGGCTGCGTCGCTCCGATGTTCACGTACGGAATGCCGCTCGCGTGCCCGCGGTACGGCCCGCCGAAGTCGGGATGCAGCGGCGCTCCAATGCCGATGGTCGCGACCCACGCATCCGACATCGCGTGCACCGGCAGCATCGAGATGTCGCGGTTCCAGACGTTGTTCGCCGGCAGGATCGCGCACGCCGGCGGCTCCGACGACGGCAGACAGCGCTTCACCCACGTGCTGCACCCGGGCCCCCCGGCGTCGGCGACGTAGATCGTGCAGCTCGCCGGCAGCCTGGTGCGGACCGGGTCACCGGTGGGCGCGAGCGCGCAGCTCCGCAGCTTCGAGCCGGCGACGCACGTGGCCGAGCCATCGAAGCTCGATGTTTCCTCGCCGTGGCGCGTGCCCCAGGTCGGCGTGCCCACCACGCTGGTGGCCGAAACCACGATCGTCCCGTCGCGCAGCGATTTCGCCGTGCAGCGCTGGATCGCGTCGGCGGACGGCGCGAATACGGCCGTGAGCGTCCAGGCGGTGAGCAGGATCGTGGTGTGAGAGTGCATGGTCGGTCGACTTCGCCGAACGTCAGTCTCGGTGTCAACGCGAAACGCGCGCGGACGTGGCTCGTCGAGGCCGCGCGCCGAGCGACCTCGACGGCCTGCCCCCTTCGTCGAAAGCGCGCACTCCTGCACGGAGGGGCGACTTTGCGGGGCCGCGATCGACCTGGAAACCCCTGGATGCGAGGGCCATCGGGTACGGCGCTTGCCGCATCGCGGCATCAAGATGAACCTCTCGACACGGACGAAAGTCCTGCTTGCAGCCCTGCAGCTCGCAGCTCCGCTGGCGTTACCGGCGGTCGCGCTCGCCGGTCAGAAGTACCATCGGCCGCCCGACGTCGACCTCGACCCGGACCGCGGCATGCCGTTCGACCGTCTTCCCAAGAAGGCGTTCGACGGTCGTGAGCTCGACACCCAGAAGAAGCTTCTCACGCTGCACGTCATGGATCCGGACGTCGATCCGTACGCGCTGCTCGTGAAGCCGAGCACGTACGAATCGGCCACCGGGCAGATCCGAGGCTCGCTCACCGATCAAGAGCGCGAGATGCGACACGAGGAGGACGTCGAGCGCCAGTTCTCGGGCGCCGACAAGTCCGTCACCCGTTCACCGGTCGGTCCTACCAACCCGCTCGCGGGGATGGCGAAAGTGGCGCGGGTCCGTCCGAGCCGGGCGGTCGATCCGGTCGTTGCGCTGAGGAAGCAGCAGGCGAACGACGCGAAGCACGGCGCGGACGACGACGACTAGACCCGGCGATCGTGCGCCCGCCGCCCGCCTGTGTGATCGCGTCGACTCAGCAGAGCCCGGCCAGTCCGATCACGGGCAGCAGAAGTCCGCCCTCGATCCCGCTCACTCTGGGCGGACCACGAGCGTCAAGAACCGGAATTGGCCGCTCGCGCACGCGGGCGCGAGCATTCGTCCAGGATCTCGGCGTAGGCCGCGACGACCTCGGGAAGCGAGTGCGCGCGGACACGCTCGCGAGCGTTGCTGCCGATTCGCTCGCGAAGATCGCGGTCCGAGGCGAGCCGCACCGTCTGGTCCGTCAAGTGCTCGACGTCGCCGACGCGAAACAGGCAGCCCGTCACGCCGTCGACCACGACCTCGCGCGACGCGGGGATGTCGCTCGCGAGGAGCACCTTCCCGCTCGCCTGCGTCTCGAGGTACACGCGCGACAGGCCCTCGGTCTGGGACGGGCTCACGACGACGTCCGCGAGCGCTAGATATGCCGGCATCCGCGCGTAGTCGACCCAGCCGACGAAGCGGAAGCGTCTCGCGGTCCCGGAATCGCGACAGGCCACCTCCATGTCGCGCCGATGCGCGCCGTCGCCGACGACGACATACAACAGCCGCGGATCGCGCCGCAGCGCGCGCACCGCCGAGCCGACGAGATCGAGTGGCCGCTTTGCCGCCTTCAGGTTCGACGGGTGCACGACGACCACGTCGTCCTCGGCGACTCCTAGCTCGCGGCGCAGCGCGGGATCCGGCGCCTGCGACGCGAACTGCGCGAGATCGACCGAGTTCCGGACGACGCGCACGCCGCTGATCCCGAGGCGACCCAGACCGTCGGCCATGTGCTGCGCGACCGAGACGAGGACGCTCGCCTTGCCGAACTCACCGAGGAGCTCCCTCGCGAGATCGTCGGGATAGCTTCCGTTCGCCATCGCGATCGCGGTGTTGCCGCGGATCCCCTGGAGACAGGGGATCCCGTGACGTCGCGCGAGCTCGGGGACGTGCAGGCCGAACGTTTCGCGTCCGCTGATGACGACGTCGGGGCGCCGACGCGTGATCGCCGCGGTCATCTTCTCTTCGATCTGCGCGCGCTCGAGAGCCCGGTACTCTACCGACGCCGGCACGTTCGGGCCCGTGTAGAAGTGCGGCACGAGGAAGCGCACCACCTCGAGCTCGGGATGCGCGATGGCGAAGTCGTCCCCGACGTCGAGCGCCGCGTGCGTGATCGGTGCGACCGTTCGCACCGCGTGCCCCAGCGACACGAGGCCGCGGAGCACCTGCGCCCACGAGATGCCGGAGCCGCCGGGATGCGGCGGCAGCATGCCCACGTAGAGGACGTCGAGAGGACGAGCGATCGTCACGATCCGGCGTGCGGGTGCACGTCAGAGGCCCAGCGTCCGGAACGGCATCGTCTTGCCGCGCGCGCTCTGCAGCGGACGCTGGCGGACGACGCGCAGCACCTCCGCGCGCGACCAGAGCGAGACCATGAATGGGTACTGAATCTTCAGCTTGGCGAGCTCCTCCAGAAACGCGGCCGCGAGCACGCCGTCGTCCACGGCATTCACCTCCGGGCTCACGAAGAGGCTGTACCGTGCGAGGCCGCTGCCGTCCTCCTGCTCGACGAGCTGGTAGTCCGTGACGGTACCGCCGAACCGTGACGGCAGCGCCCTCTCCAGGACGTGGTGCAAGTCGGCCGCGAGGAACGTCATCCCCTCGCCGTTCAACTTCTCGAAGCTCCGGACCGTGTGGAGGTGCGTCCGGTAGCCGACCTCGTCGAACAGACAGCCGCAGTCTCTGTCCTCGAGGACGCCGCAGTCGCCGATCTCGGTGTTGAGCAGGATCTTCGGGGCGGCAGGACGGAGCGACGTCAAGAGCAGAGCGTCGACCGTCTGGCCGCCGACCGCCTCGCGAGGCCGCTGCGTGATCGCGAACGCATCGAGGTAGACGTGGACGTCGTCGGGCGCGTCGCCGCGATTCGGGCACTGGCTCGCGACCGGCCCGCCCTCGGCGAAGCCGTACGTCTGGACGACCTCGGCGCCGCTCGCCTCGATGACGTCACGGCGCGCCGGCGTCAAGGGCTCACCGCGCAGCAGGAACGTGACGCCGTCGAGACGACGGCCGCGCTCGCCCATCGCGAGACAGATCCGCACCGCAGCGCTCGCGTACGTATTGAGGCACGGCCGGACGCCCTCGGAGGTCGCACGCACGAGGTAGTCGCCAACCTTGTCCGCGTCGTCGAGCGGGACGAGCTCCGGCTTCGGGAAGCCCGCCGCGCGCCGCGCGATCCGGTGGACGATCTCCGAGATGAGGCCGAGGCGGCTCTTGCCCATCCCGACGATCGCGAACCAGCGCTCGACCTTCTTGCCGAACTTCGCGCAGCGGAGCTGCCCGTTGACGATGCCCGCATGCGTCGGCGTCCAGTAGACGAGCGGGCGGTCGAGCCAGTCGTGCGCCGCGAACCACAGCGCCCACGAAGGTGCGGCCTGTGCGATGTGGTCGAGGTCGACCTTGACGCGGCTCGGCCGTCCGCGCGTCCCGCCCGAGGAGCTCTGGAAGTGGCTCGTGATCAACGGATTATCGAAGTCGTTGTCTTGGAAGTGGAACGTGCTGCTGCCGCGAACCGCCGGTGCTTGACCCTTGAACTCCTCGAACGTGGCGTAGACGCCGGCTCGCCGCAGCTCATCGAGAGCGCCCTCGAGCCCTTCGCGACGGACGAGCGCCACGACGTCCTCGAGCTCGCAGCCCGCGGCGGCGAAGAGCTTCTGGTACGGGCTCGTCGGGTTGGCGAAGACGGCGCGGCCGACCATGTCGAGGAAAGCCTGATCGCGACCCTTCATCCGCTGCCGGACGTAGGACTTCGCGTCCGCCACCGAGAGCGGCTCGCCGAGGAAGGTTGCGAGCCCGGCCGTGAACCGGAAGAGACCGAAGACGTCGGAGACGAGAGGCATGCTACCGGCGACCGATGGCCGTCAAGAACGTCAACCGCAGGGCGGAGAACAAGATACGGACATGAGATCGAGGGTTGCGGTAGCCCAGAAGTCCGAAGCTGTCCATGAAATCGCGGGGGGTACCCGTCGCCGGGGCATCGGCCGCCTGGCTGCGGCGAACGCGTGACGCGCACACCGCAGGGCGTCGTGCTGCACGGGCCCCTGAGCGCGGAACAACTTTACCGAATCTTTACCGATCGATTAGGACGCGCTCGATGGCGGCCCCGTATTCCCCTCGCCAGCGTTGGTCACCAACGCGAAGGAGCGCCGGACACGCTCGAAACGAGCAGTCGGCCACAACACCAGGCGAGGGGTACACATCATGGTCGTTCGGTTCACACACATCATGCGATCGTTCACGGGCGGTGCTGCACTCGGCCTCGCCATGATGGTCGCGCTGGCCGCCTGCGGTAGCTCCGGCGACGACGCTGCTCACGATACCGGTCCAGAGCTCAGTGACGCGACCGTGGCCAAGCTGCGGGCACTACCCGCATCCTTGCAGGAGACGATCCTGGCGCCGGGGTCCGCGCCGATCTCGTTCGTCGGGCAGGTGGACCGCACCGAGATCTACATCGGCGCCACCACGACCGGTGGTCTGGCGCAGATCTACCTTTGCGATGGCCAGGAGATCGCGATCTGGCTGCGCGGCATCGTCGACGGCTCCACGATCACGGCAGACGATGGTGACGTGTCACTCGTAGCGACGATCTCCGAGGCGAGCCTGACCGGAAGCGTCGCGCTGCGCGGTGTCAGCCATCTCTTCGACGCGGTGAGGTCCGAGTTTCCTGCGGATCTCTGGGAGAGCCTCTCTCTCGCGGGCGACGGTCAGCTGGTCCGTGGCGGATGGATCGTGCTCGACGATGGAACGCAGCGTGGCGCCGTCAAGCAAGGGGTGACCATCGTTTCCACTCCCACCCTCGACCCGGCGACGGGCAGCGCCAGCGCTGGTTCCTCTGGTACGGCCCAGCCGAGCGAGCCGGTACCGTTCCAGAAGAAGGTGAAGACTAAGATCAAGCCGCCGAGCGTCGCAGCGCAGTGCGCCTTTCTCGCGATCAAGCTGGATCTCCTTCTCGACGTTGCCGGCGACGGGGTGGGACCCGACGGCACGGTGAGCCCTGCCGGTGTGGCGGCAGCCGAGGAGGCTGCCCGAGTCGGGCACCAGATGGAGTCGCTCGGGTGTGCGGCTGCGCTCGCTGGCCTGGCGGCCACCGAGTAGGCCTTTGGGTCGCTCGACGCGCTGGATCGCGGTGACGTCACCAACCCCGGCCGCCGACGACACCGCACCGGATGGCAAGGAGCGCGCGACCACCGCCACGCCCGTCTTTCCCAGCGATCAGCAGCCCTGCAGCCGCTACCACTCGAGCTCGGGCAGCTCGCGGAACACCTTGCGCACCCCCGCGCGCCAGTCCGCGCTCAGTGCCGTGAAGTACGTGTCGCCCTCGGCGAAGCGGCGTCGCATGTCCACCTTCAAGCTGTCGCGCTGGTAGCACACCAGGTCGATCGGCATGCCGACCGACAGGTTGCTGCGCATCGTCGAGTCGAAGGAGACCAGAACGCACTTGGTCGCGTCGGTCAGCGTCGTGTTGGGCGCGATGACGCGATCGATGATCGGCTTCCCGTACTTCGCCTCGCCGGTCTGCAGGAACGGCGTGTCCTCGCCGGCTTCGATGAAGTTGCCCTCCGCGTAGATGCGGAACAGCCGCGGTGGCTCGCCCTTGATCTGCCCGCCCAGGATGAACGAGGCGTTGAACGCGATCGGACCTCCTTCGAGGAAGGGGGCGTCGCGCCGCTCGATGTCGCGCACGGCGTCCGACACCAGCACCGCAACGTCGAACATCGTGCGCGCGGTCCACAGGTTCGGCGATCCGTCGGTGGCGTCGGCGCGCTGTCGCAGGACGCTGATCACCGCCTGCGTGCCGGCGAGATTGCCCGAGCTCAGCAGGACGAGCACGCGATCGCCGGGGCGCTCGAACACCGTCATCTTGCAGAACTTGGCGAAGTTGTCGACGCCGGCGTTGGTGCGCGAGTCGGACGCGAGCACGAGGCCATCGTCGACCAGGATCCCGACACAGTAAGTCACGTGCCAGTCCCTACCGTCCCGGCAGCTGGCGTCCAACTGCCCGGACGCGTCCTAGCTCGCACGAACCTCGTCCGTCCACACCCGGAAGCTCTCGAGCGTCGAGACGCCGAAGCTGGTGGTGAGAGCAACGTCGGCTGCGTCGCGGCCTCGGGCGATCAGGATGCGCCCGATCCGCGGCGTGTTGTTGCGCGGGTCGAAGGTGTACCAGCCGTCGCCGAGATAGGCCTCGAACCAGGCGGCGAAGTCCATCGGCGAATAGGGCGGCGGCAAGCCCATGTCGCCGAGGTAGCCGGTGCAGTAGCGCGCCGGGATGTTCATGCAACGACACAGCGCCACCGCGAGGTGGGCGAAGTCGCGACACACGCCCCGCCGGTCCTGGTACGCCTGCAGCGCGGACTTGGTCGCGCTCGACGAGCCGTAGCCGAACGTGATGTGGCCGTGCACGAAGTCGCAGATCGCCTGCACGCGCTGCCAGCCGGTCGGTCCGTTGCCGAACAGGCTCCACGCGATCTCCGACAGCAGATCGGTCTCGCAGTACCTGCTACCCAGCAGGAACAGCAGGGTCTCCTCCGGCAGCGTCTCCACCGGCCGCTGCTCGAGCCAGGGCAGCACTGGGTCCGGTGCACCGCTGTCGGAGACCACGGCGTCACTCGTCAAGCGCAGAGATCCTTGAGGCGCCACGATCCGGTTGCACCAGTTGCCGAACGAGTCGCGGTACGCGCGGATCGGGACGGACGGGCTGAGCATCAAGTGGTCGGGCGTCAGGACGTCCGAGGACCGACTGTAGTGGATGTTCAAGGTGACGATCATCGGAGTCGGCTGCGGGCACTGATAGACCAGCTCGTAGCCGACGCGAATCTGCAGAGGTGTGGGCGGTTGCGAGCCGCGCAAGGTGTTCATCGCTTGACAGTACCACCCTTCATCTGCGGCGGCAGTCCTCGTCGCGAACTTCGTCAGATCGATGACAGGCGCGCGACCGCGCTCTCCAGAATGCCGCCCAGGCGCTCCGCCCAGAGCTGCACGCTTTCCGCGCACGTGAGCAGATCTTGACGGATCTCCAGCTCGACGTGCGGAATCCCGCGCCGCTCGCCGTGCACGACGATCGTGTAGTCCGTCGCGTCGCTCACCGCGTACGGCTCGTTGTCGCCGACGATGAGAGCTGCATCGTCGCGCAGCCGCTGCAGCACCAGCAGGCCGAGTCGCGGATCGCGGCCGTAAAGCACACCCGCGTGCCAGCGTCGCGGCTCGCCGAGGTAGACCGGCGTGAACGTGTGCAGCGCGATCAGCACGCTGGAACGCTTCGATAAGGAGCGCGCATCGAGGTGCTCGCGAATGCATCGGTGATAGGGCCGGAATACCTCCTCCTCTCGCCGGCGAACGTCGTCCGGCGAGAGCTCCTCGTTGGCGGTGATCCGCGTATGCTCGGAGAGCGTCGCGATCGAGTCGGGGCTGCCCGGCGGACGGTTCGCGTCGATCACCAGACGCGAGTAGCTGGCCGCGATCAGGCACGCGTCGAGGCGTACGGAGAGCCGTCGCCCGAGCTCGGCGACGCCCAGGTCCCAGGCGATGTGCGTCGCGAGCTCGTCCTCCGAGAGGCCCAGGCTCGCGAGCTTGCGCGGAATCGCGCGTCCGGCGTGGTCGCAGGTCAGCACGAACGGCGAGCGGCCGTGCGCGCGCTCGACCTGGAACACGGGCGGGTCGTCCTCGCTCAGGAGTGCGTCGCGGCTCACGAGCACCGTTAGCACGGCCGTCCGCGCGAGCGACGCCGCTCCTGGTGAAAGTCGCGCTGACGCCGTACTGGAACGCGACGGCGAAGACGCTCGCGAGGGCCGCGGCCGATCTCAGCGAATTGCTAGGGTCTGCTGCCGTGCTTCTCCGATGGGGATACGAGCGGCGTTGCCGAAGAACTGCGGCGCGGACCGGCGCCGCGCCGACGCCACGTGCCGACCTCCGTCTACTTCTTCGGACTTCGCACGAGCAGCGGCTCTAGGTGCTCGACGTCGTCGAGGTCCTTGTGACGGCCGACGGCCCTCTTGTTCTGCACCAACTCAGCGAGCCCGACCACGGGCATTCGCGCAGGGCGGCAAAGAGCCGCGACACATTGTCGCTCCTCTGGTCAAACCAGAAGTCGACGTCCGGTGAGCCGCGGATGGCCGTGGTAGATCACAGCCTCGCCGCCCACCAGCAGGTATCGTACGCGATGTTGCTCGAGCAGCGTGATGAGGACTTGGACGTCGGCAGAGAAGTGGTCGGCTCTCACTTGAGTCGCTCGGATTCGCGAACGTCCGGAGCGTCGTCACCATAGACCCGACGCCGGAGCGTCTCGGCGATGCGCAATCGCTCGTCGAGCGACAAGGTGGCCACCTGCTCACGATCCCACGCCTCGGCCTCTGTGAAGCCTTTGGCCTGGTGCGCGATGCGCTCGATCGTTCTCGGCATGCGCCGGAAGGATACCGCGGCGGCAGCGCGCGAGCCATGGTCGGCGGTCGGCAAGGAGGTACCGGGGTCGGGAGCTGCTGCCCCCGGCCTCTGCGAAGCCTCTGGCCCGGTGCCCGATGCGCTCGCTCGATCGATCGAGGCATGACCACGGCAGGTACCGCGACCGGAGACTGCGAACCACCGCCGGATCCGCGGTCCCCTGTACCCGACATCCCGTCGGCGATGTCGGGGACTGGCACCAGGAGCTCGCGCAGATCGGACTCCCGGCGACCTACGTCGACCAGATCGAGAGCGACGGCGCCGAGAGGAGTCGGTCGCGAACGGTCTACCGGCTCGCGGGCTCGATCATCGAAATCGTCGCCGTCGGCCCGCGCGCGTCCATCTACGAAGAGACGTGGCGCCGCGTGCGGCGCGATCTCTCTTCACGATGACCGGCGCTCGGTGTCCCGCTCCCCTCGTCGAGCCGCGCGGCGCTCCAGCCGGCCTCGCTCCTGCCAGTTCGATCGTTTTTTGTGATGAACAGGGTTCAGCCGGAGCCGAGCGGGGTGGGCGATTCTCGGCGAAAAATCGGGCCTTGCGCGCGATGAACGATCGTCAGAAAACCACGAGTCAGCCGACTACGGGGGGGTAGCTGCCGTCCCCGCCCGTACCCCCACTCCGATGGGAGCGAAACCCGTGAACCTCTTGACGACTCCCACACCGACGCGCCTCGGTCGTCGGCATCGCGCGCTGGGCGCGGTCTTCGCCGGACTGATCGTCGCCGCCATGGCGGCGGTCATGGTCACCCCACCGTCAGCGGCCGCCCTCGATTGTACTGCTCTGGCGCCACTCAACGAGTGCATCCCGGGCGGTGCGAACTCGCGTCTCGACTGCATGGCGGAGTGGCTCACGCTCCCCGAGACCGCGCGCAACTACAAACGCGTCCCGAAGCCGGTCATCAAGTGCTACGAGGGCGACCCGAACTGCGACGACGATCCCGACGTCGACAACGGGCTCTGCACGTTCACGACGAGGATCTGTATCAACAACACGGATCCGCGCCTCCCGAACTGCGTCCCGTCGGACGTGTCGACCTTCGAGTTCAACCAGAGGGGCCGCAACGCCGACCCGGTGGATCAGGCGAACAAGGGCAACCTCGAGTGGGAGGTCCGCTATGGCGGCCTCGGCTCGTACATCGTGCAGGACCAGCAACTGGTGTTCGCCGACGGGGTCAACAACACGCCGAACCTCTGCAGCGGCACGATCCAGCTGTTCGTGCTGATGACGTTGGGGCCCGACGGCACCTATCAAAAGGCGCGGCGCCGCTTCCGCGTGCGCGCCGCTGCCGGCGACGGCCGCGTCGACGTCGACACCTTCACCTACGATTGTCTGCCAAGCCGTTGCGGTGACAATCACCTCCAGAACGACGAGCAGTGCGACGACGGCAACCGGATCAACGGCGACGGCTGCGATCAGGGCTGCTACAGCGAACCCTCGCCGACCCCGAGCCCGGTCCCGACGCCGACGCCGGTCCCGACGCCGAGCCCGGTCCCGACGCCGAGCCCGGTCCCGACCGAGACCCCGGTCCCGACCGCGACCCCGATCCCGACCGAGACGCCGGAGCCGACGGCTTCGCCCACGCCTGGACCCTCGCCTGGCCCGACCCTCGGGGTGTGGTCGTTCGGCGTCTCGACGGGCAACAGCGGCCCCTGCTCGGCTGGCACTCTGTCCGACGGCTCGCAGATCCAGGCGTCCGGCATGCCGGGCAGCAACACGACGGGTGGCGGCTCGGTCTGCAGCCTGACCCGTGGCAACTTCTCCGGCAGCGCGAACTTCCAGCTGCAGGGCGGCTCGATCAACCCGGCCGACGGCAAGGCACCGATCCAGTTCCTCGGCGCCCGCGTCGTCCGCGTCCAGCAGCCGAGCGCGTCCAGCAACGACTGGATCTGCCTGCGCATCGAGTCGAACGGCCCAGGCTTCGTCGACTGCGATGGCGGCACGAACACCAGGCTGTTCGCGCAGGTGAACAGCAACCTGGCGGCGGCGCCCTCACCCCCGCAGTGGGATCCGCTGTGGCTCTCGACCGTGGCTGGTGACACAACGGCCGGCCAGGCGCAGATCCCGGTCAGCGTCAAGCTGCAGCAGCTCACGACGACCTGCCCCGATCCGGCGGACGCGAGCTGGACGCCGATCGATCCGATCAACACCATCTTCACCACGGGTCAGGCGCAGTCGCAGATCACCAATCCGCTACGTTGCCCGAACGCCGTGGGCGTCTTCAACTGCCCGGAAGGCAGCAGCTACACGAAGACCGTGGCGAGCACGGCCAGCCTGAGCTGCGCGACCTGGACGACGCAGACCAACAAGACCTTCCAGGCGCCGCTGTTCTTCCTGGACAACGACCTCGGAGGTTCCAACGTCGGCGACATGGCGCTCGTAGCCCGGCTACGAACGCTGCCCTGAAGGGACTCCAGGCTCGCCACGCGCAGCGACCTCGTGCAGCACGGCAAGCCGGTCGCGTTCTACAGCGGCCGTGCCCGACGCGAGAGGCTCCGCAAAACGCAAGCGGGCGCGCGGCCACCGCCGCGCGCCCGCCTCGCTCGTCGAGTCGGCAACTCAGCCGAGCTGCGCCTTGCGGTACATCGTCACGACGGCGGCACCGCCGAGACCGAGGTTGTGCTGCAGCGCGATCTTCGCGTCCTTGACCTGACGCTTGTCCGCCTGCCCGCGCACCTGCCAGTTCAGCTCCGCGCACTGCGCGAGACCCGTTGCGAGCGAGCACTCGTCCTGGAACTGCGAGTTGGAGTTACCCCTGTTCCATAGACGGTTGATGCCTTTCGGCGAAGCTCTCCTTCAGGGCTCTGAACTCGTAGTTCATGGGTGAGAGGTACTCGATGGCGCAATGGCGGCGGTGCATCACCTAGCTAGCTGTAGGTGCCGAGCGTCAAGGAGATCGCGCTGTCCCGAGGATCTCCATCACCTGAGCGAGCAGGAGACTCGCAGCGGTGTGGCGGAGATCGTGGAATCGGCGAGGTGCCAGCCGATACGCTTCAAGAGTAGCCGACGGTAATGCCCAACGTTTGATGGGTCGATATGCGTGCTGAACCTCGTCTGGAAGGCTGCTTCCGGAAGTGGGGATGGAAGGGGCGCACATGAGCGAGACAGATCGATGGATTGACCGCGAGGACGAGCGTCTCGCGCAATCCGCTGGGAGCTCGCTCCGTCTCAACCGCCGCACCTTGCTGAAGCGTACCGCGGCGCTTGCGGCGGCGTGGACGGTCTGTCCATGGCCGATCAGCGTGCGATCCGCGTTCGGCCAAGCGCCGGACAGCGACTTGGTGACGCAGACACTCGAGGCCTTTGCCGATACGCTGATCCCAGGCGAGAAGCGCTTCCCAGGGGACCGCGCGATCGCCGGCGTCGTGAGCGGCGCTGGCGCGGTGCAGGCGGGCGCGATCGAGATGATGAACTTCCCGGCGGTCGGCTTCCAGCAGGGCCTGCCCTTCCTTGCCGCGGCCCTCAACTCCCACGCCGTGGCGTATGCATCGGGCCACGGGATCTCTCTCGATTCGGGGGTGCCGCCCTTCGTCTCGCTCGACTTCGCGTCGCGGACTGCGCTCCTGGTCGAGATCCTCGACGGGAACGGTGGCGATCCGGCGTTCTCCGGGCTCGCGTCGGTAGTTTTCGCTGCATACCACACGGCGGGTTACCTTCCGACGGTCGACGCAATCCGCGACGGGCATCCCGGTCTGGCGGCGATCGGCTTTCCGCCTCCCAATCCCGACGGCGTGTGGCGCTTCCCCGAGTTTTCCTACCGGCGCGTCCTCGCGCGGCCGCATCCGAAGTCGAAGGGTGACAACCCGGCGTGATCCTGGAGGAACACGATGCCAACTGAGACCACCGACGTCCTGATCGTCGGGACGGGCTTCGGGGGCTCGATCCCCGGTTACTACCTCGCCTCCGGCGGCGCGCGCGTGATCATGCTCGAGCGCGGGCCGCGGCTCGCGTCTCACGAGTTCACCCAAACCCTGCAAGTCGGCACCTACACCCGCATTCTCGACAGCATCGGGGGCAAGGGCATCAGCGTCACCGCGGGCAACTGCGTCGGCGGCTCGAGCGTCGTCTACTACGCAGCGTCGCTGCGCGCGCCGAGCTTCGTCTTCGAGCGTCGCGGCACGCTCGGCCGTCGGATCTGGCCGCGGTCGATCACCCGCCGCGCGCTCGACAAATGGTATCACCGCGCCGAGGAGGCCCTGCCGGTGAGCCGGCTGAGCTGGGACGACGTGCCGTATGCCGGCGGCGTTTTCGCGGCGGCCTGTACGCGTTCGGGACACACGTGCCAGCCGGTGCCGGTCGCCGTCGACCTCACGGAATGCACCAACTGCAACTGGATGGCGAACGGCTGCCTCTTCGACGCGAAGCGCTCGATGCTGGTCAACTATATCCCGGGTGCGGAGGCGGAGGGCGCCGAGATCCGCCCACTGCACGAGGTGCAATCCATCCGGCGCGCCGATACCCACGGCTACCGCTACGCGGTCGACTATCTTCAGCTCGACCCGAACGACTACACGAAGTCTGTCGGCGACAAGGGCACCATCGAGGCGAAGATCGTCATCCTCGCCGCAGGCACGATGGGAACGCCGGTGATTCTGCAGCGCTCGTCGGCACCCCAGTTTCTCGGCCACATGCCACACGCGGTCGGACGCCACATGTCGGCGAACGGCGATCGGATCACGTTGGCGGCCGTGGACGAGGGGAGGGTCGGCAGTCTGCTCGGGCTCGAACGGGCCCCCGGTGTCGCCTACGACGCCTTCCCGATCGGCAAGCCGATCAGCTCCATGACCTTCGACTACCTCGACCCGAGAGCGCCCGAGTTCTCGCGCTTCGCCTTGCAACAGCTTTTCGCTCCGCCGCTCACGAACGCCATCTTTGGCGACGACGGGGACGGGCCCCCGGACTGGTTCGGCATCGACAAGCGTGAGCTCACCTCGCGCTGGCGCTCGTGGCTGACGATCGCCGCGTTTACCGAGGACGCCAACGAAGGGGTCTTCGGAGACCCGCCCCCGACGGGCAACTTCACGCGCTTCGGGCCGGCTGCGGTCGGCCAGCTCACGTACGACGTCGCGCCGGAGACCCAACACGGCTTCGACCTGTCCGACGCAGCGACCCGGTCGATCATGACGCTCGATGGCCTCGCGACGATCCATGAAGTGAAGTCGACAACGAACATCCAATGCGCGCACCCCCTGGCGTCGTGCCGGATCGGCGACGATCCCCATACGTCGGCGCTCGATGACGAGCACGAGCTGCGCGGCCATCCCGGCATCTTCGTCACCGACGGGTCGAGCGTACCGACCTCGCTCTGCGTGAACCCATCCCTCACCATCGCGGCGCTCGCCGAGCGCGCGTCGTCGATCCTGGTGAAACGCGCACACCAATACGGCGTCAGGATCAAGGGACACGTGCCGCCGCCCATCCGGCTCCCCAAGTTGGAGTCAACCGCAAGACCGTGGTGAGTAGGGGCCCGGGGAGGTGGAATCGATGGCAGAGCCGATTCCCGAGGACGTCCAGCGTTGGACGTCGAGGCGACGTGTTGCCCTGGTCCCGAGCATCTTGAAAGGCGAGACGTCGGTCTCCGAGGCGGCACGCCGAGTTTCGCGACGGGCGCGCGATCCCCTCGGCCACGTCTCCCTCCGAGCGACGCGGATGGGAATTCCAAAGGCGGAATTCACATAACGAAGGGTTATCGGACACGGGCTTACCGAGGCTTGCTCCGCCCGGCGCCCGCAAAGTACGGTTCAGCGGTTTCGCGCCCGTCGCCCTCGGCGGCCTGTTCACCGGCACGGCGTGCACCGACCACACGGGCTACAACATGCTCGTGCACTACTCCTTCCACGGTCACGGCCTGAACTCGAGCTACTTCGAGACCGCCGACTGTCGCGTGCTGCTGACGAATGATCGGCCGTACCGCGGCGCGCAGTGCTACGGGACCTACATCTCGACGCCGGGCGGCACCAACCGCTTCTTCAGTTCGGCGAAGCTGTATCAGTGCAACGTCGACGTGCCGCACTGATCGGACGGTCGACGCGGGCCGGATTGCTGGACGCCCAAGCCATCTGACGATCTGTCGAGAGGTCCAGACAACTGGACGGCACGTCTGGCATTTTGGACGGTACGCGCAGGTGTAGTCGCCAACTCTGCGGGAAGCGTGGCATCGGCAAGTGGTCCCGTCGTTGCTCTGAGGTCTCCCTCAACGAAGGGGGAGCCATGGGACTGAACGATCGATCGACGACTTCTCGCGCGCGAATTGGACGCTGGGCGGCACTGATCTCGCTGCTGGCGATGGTCCCGCTGGGGACGTGGGTTCGCTCGGCAGACGCGAGGATGGACTGCGCGGGCATTTCGCCAGAGGACTGCAAGCGCCTGGACGCGGTCAACAAGTTCCGCAACCACATCGACAAGGCGGACAGCGGCCGCATCGTCGGCGGCAGTCCAGCGTCGGCGGAGGACGCCAAGTGGACGGTCGCGCTGGCGCTCAAGAAGGGGAACGGATCGCTCCGCCAGTACTGTGGTGGCACGCTGATCAACAAGCGGTGGGTCGTGACGGCGGCGCACTGCGACGTTCGAAAGGGGGAGATGGCGGTCGTCGGTCGCACGATCCAGAGCCAGACGAACACGGGCAAGGCGATCCCGATCAAGAACGTGATCAATCACGAGGCCTACGACCCGAACACGAGCGAGAACGACGTCGCCGTGCTCGAGCTGTCGGAGGACGCGCCGTACGACGGCATTGCCCTCGAGACCGACGACGTCGCGAAGGCCCGCAAGCGTCTGACCGTGCTCGGCTGGGGCCGACTCGTCGAGAATGGAGCCAGCTCCGACAAGCTCATGAAGGTCGGTATCCGGGTCGTCTCCAACGAGGCATGCGCCGACGACTACGACGGAACCGGCGTCACGATCGCCGACGGGATGATCTGTGCGCGCGCGCCGGGGAAGGACTCCTGCCAGGGCGACAGCGGCGGGCCGCTCGTGACCGGCTACGGCACCGATCCGAAGCTCGTCGGCGTCGTCAGCTTCGGCATCGGCTGCGCGCAGCCCGAGTACCCCGGTGTCTACACCCGGGTCCACAGCTACCTCACCTGGATTAAGGCCAAGACGGGTCTGTGAGGGCGTGGGACGTGTGGCGCTCGACTCGACGCTCGATCGCGCTCGCGGTGATCGCGCTCCTCGCGATCGCCGCCGGCGTCCACGCGAACGGGACGCCGGCAGCGCGCGACATCGTTCGGCAGGCCTGGGAGGCGGCGATCGCAACGCCACGAGACCAAGCCAAGCGGGATGCCCTCGTGAAGGCGCTCCCCTACCTGGCCGATCTCGATGCCTACGTCGTGGAGGGCGACATGCTGCTCAAGCGCTCGAAGCTCGAGAGGTACCTGCAGAACCGCCACGACGAACGCGAGACGGTCGCGAAGGCGAAGGGCGAGGGCAACGCGGCCGACGCGAATCCGCTGGAGCTCCGCATGCTCCTGTCTCCCGAGCTCAAGGTGAACTACGTCCTCGGCCATCCCGACACGTGGGAGAAGTCGGCGCGCACGAAGCTGTCGTACACGGTCGACCGCGCCTCGTTCGACGGCAATACGGCGCAATACGATCGCGTCGTCCAGAACATGCGGCTCGCGGCGGACGGCTGGGAGCAGCTCTGTCCGCCGTGCGGCATTCACTTCGTCCATGTGACGGAGGCAGATACGGCCCCGACATTCGACAAGGCGGTCGTGATTGTGAAGCGCTACGACGCCCAAGGTGCGTTCATCGCGCAGGCGCCGTTTCCGTCGACGCCGGTCGACGAGCGGTATCTGTACGTCGATCCGTCCTACTTCGAGACCGAATTCGACCCGGTGGGCGTCTTCCGGCACGAGCTCGGGCACGTGCTGGGCTATCGGCACGAGCACATCGACGACCTGTCGGGCTGCTATCACACCGAGGACAACGAGTGGGAGCCGTTGTCGTCGTACGATCCCCGATCGGTCATGCACTACTTCTGCGAAGGGCACGGGACGATGGAGCTAGCCTTCACCGAGACCGATCGCACCTCGCACAGTGAGCTATACGCGCCATGAAAGCCGTGACGCTCGTCGCCGTGGCGATGTGCATCGCGCTGGCGCACCCGGTGCGTGGCGAAGACTCCGCGAGCGCGCCGTCGCCCGAGAAGGAGCGCACGCCGGGCGGTGGCCAGGTCATCGTGCGTTTCGAGGGCGGAGACGTGAACCGCTCGTTGGCGATCGCACTCGGGGCGCTCGAAGATCTGAATCTCGTGCCGAAGCAGCCGTACGCGATCCAGGGCAAGCCCGGCCCGTGGGACGCGATCGTCGCGGAGATGGGGCTGCCGAAGGACTTTCCGCCGGAGATGGTGGAGCTCCTCCGGCGTTTCAACCCGAAGCTCCGGAAGGCGAATTGGAACAAGCTCCCGGAGACGACGACGGTTCTCTTCGTCCGGAAGGAAGCGCTCCAGGAGGTCTCCGTTCGGCGGTACTTCGACGCCGCAGACCAGAAGGCGCAGCAGCGGCGTGACACGATCACCGAGCAATGGAAGCCGTACGTCAAGGACCAGAGCGAATCGCGCGTCGACCTGATCGGATACGAGCTCTCAGTGCAGGTCGACGAGGAAGCGATTGGTCGCAAGGCCGTCGGGATGATCATCAAGACCTCGAAGGGCAACGCGTATCCGCGCTACCGCCCCGACGCCGAGCCGGAAGTCGGGCACTACTATGCCGATATCATGCCCGACGAGTACTGGAACGTAGCGGCGCATCAGAAAGCCGACTCGAAAGACCAGGCGCTGATGGGCGGGTACCTCGGCATGACCGAGGTGTTGCCCGCCTGCGTCAAGACGCCGTGCACCGACGACCAGTGCCCCGACGTGATGCTCGTGGACAGCGCCGTCTACCGACACTGGGATGTGACCGACGCGATCGTCGACGGCTCGGAGGTGAAGACGGCGGACGAGGCGGGCGACGCGTCGATCAAGCGAACCGACAAGGACGTCGAGGGCGTGCAGCACGGTACGTACATGCTCGGCATCATGGCGGCGCGCGCCCAGAACGAGGCGGGATTGGTCGGAGTACACCCGGCGGCCCGGATCATGACCTACGACTGGGACCGGTATCGCAACGACGGCCCGGACTTCGTCCGTCGCATGATCGAACGGGAGGATGCGACGGGGAATCGCCTCCGCGTGTACGTGTTCGCGACGTCGTGGAACGTCGCGGAGTCGGTCCCGGAGCTCGTCGTCGGGGAAGAGGACACCGACGACGAGTCACTTCGGACGCAACACACGGTCGCGCGGCAGATCATGGGCGACACACGGGTGGGCGGTGGCAATCCGGCGCTCTGGGTCGTGGCTGCTGGGCAGACGCCGACCGTTCGGACGCCGGCGCTCGGAGCGGGCAGGAACATCATCCCGAAACGGTTCGTCCGGGGGCCGATGAACCTGGGCGATTATCCGAACGTGCTCGTCGTGACGGCCTGCCGGAAGTGCAACCCGAACGACCTGACGTTGGAGGAGCGGGTCAACTACTCGAACTGGAAGTACGGTGGCGTGCACGTCGTCGCTCCGGGCAGCAACGTCATCAGTACGGCGCCCATGTTCGACGGAAGCTCCAATCCGAAAGCGGAGTGGCGCTTCGCACGCGGACACGGAACGTCGCCAGCGACGGCGCTGACGGCCGGCGTCGTGAGCGCGATGACCTCGTGCTATCCAGAGCAATTCAAGGAGCCCTGGCGCGTCAAGGAGCGCGTGCAGGCGACGTCGACGCCGGTCTTTGGGGGTATCGCGCGCGATCGGTTCTCCGCGGGGATCGTCCATGCCCCCATGGCGCTCCGCGATCCGACCAAGTCCTATCTCGAGGACAAGAGTGGTCAGAAGCGCGTCGTCGACATCGTGAACTGGTGCGTCGACGCGCTCCAGTTCACGGGGCTGGTCTCCGGCGCGACGCGAGGAAATGGTCGGGTGGCGACGAGCTCGCTGCTCCGGCTGAAGCGCCGCTCGACCGGGGACGGCGAATGGATCGGCTATTCTCGGGCGCCGGAGGTGGACGGCGAGCTGCATCGTGGCGACATCGCGGTGCACGGCCCGTCGCGCATAAAGGATCTGGCGGCCGGCGGCGGTGGCGCGCTCGTGAAGATTCGCGAGGTGGGCGCAACGGACGACGAAGTCATCGGGATCGAGGACGTCGTCGATCTGCTTCCTGCGCCGGGGGCGCTCCGCGCGAGTGGACCATGCAGCTGAGGCGTCGGGTCTGGACCGCCGTCGTGCTCGCAGGGGTCGCGTGCACGACCTGCCGCGCCGCGGACTGCCCGGACGGACGTGAGCCGCGTACGGTCTTCGGCCGCCGATCCGAGCCCGAAAAGCTGGTGCAGAACGACAAGACCATATCCGTCGGTTCGCAGGTCGATCGGGTGCGCTACTTCCGGTTGCAGATCCGTCGTGAGCCCGACAGCACCGATCAGGGCGTGCTCGTGGTGAAGGACAACGACCTGCGTGTCGTTGACGTCTTCCGCCTCGCCGATCTCTCGCCCGGACATCCGGTCTGGACGCGTCGAGGCTCGGGCAATCAGGCGATGATCCGCTTCGTCGTGCCGGAGGGTCAGAAGCCGCGCGTCACCGTGGTCCGATCGATCGGTATGTCCGCGGAAGCCGATCAGAGCGTCACCTATTACTCGCTGCAGGTCGAAGGGCAGGAGCAGTATCGAAACGTCTATCCCTCAGGGCCTGGCCAATCGGAAGGGTCGTTGCTCGCGAAGCGCGTGGCCGACTCGGTCGGCTTCCTCCAGGGAAGCTACGAAGGCGGACAGCAGACGTGGTGTTGCTCCGCCGTCGCGATCGACACCGACCTGGTCCTCACCAACTGGCATTGCGGCGGAGACGCCGGGATGCAGTCCGCCCGCTACTGGTCCAAGGACGTCTGCGAGCAGACCATGCTCGACATGTCCTGGGACGGCGACACCGAGAGCCGGGAATATCAGTGTGCGCGCGTCGTGGCGGACCCCGCGCTCGACCTGGCGCTCATGCGCGTGACGCCGATCGACCATGCCGAGCCGCTAGTTCCGTTGCCGTTGGCGACCACGGACACGGTCAGCGGAGCCGCGAGCCTCCTCCATCATCCGCAGTGCAGGAAGAAGCAGGTGACCGAGACGTGCCGGGTCGAGAAGGTAGGACCGGTGGACGGGGCGGAAGCCGCGGAGTTCACGCACAACTGCGACTCCGAGGGCGGCAGCTCGGGGGGACCCCTCTACGATCGGGACGGCCAGCTGATCGGGCTGCACCACGCGGGGTTCCGTCGCGACCCGACGACGTGCAAGCCGATCGACAAGGTGAATCGCGGCATCCGGCTGGCCGAGGTGAAGGCGTTCGTGGCGAGGGCTCGCGCTCAGCTGGCCCAGCCGGAGGTTCCACAATGACTCGTGGGGTACTCGTCGTCGTGTGGCTCGTCCTGTTCGCGCCGTTCGCGGTCGCCTACGAGGTGCGTCTCTCGGAACGACGCGCCGGTGAATCGCTCGCCGGTACCGTCGAAGGAGACGGGTCGACCTGGTCGTTCAACGTGCGCGACCGGGGTGGCCGCGAGATCGTTCTCAAGGAGGGATCGCGAACCGTCGCGATGCTCGCGGCCGACGCATCCGGCGTCACGGCGGACGTGCAGCTCGGCGCCGTGCGATGGAAGACTGGCCAGGACGCTCCGCCGGCGACTGCCCGGGCGGCGATCGACCTTCCGTCGGCGGTTGCGGTTCGCGAGGTTGCGATTAAGCTCGCGGAGCTCGCGCCCGAGCCCGAATACCGCGACATGCGTCTCACCGCGCTCGAACTGTACGCGGAGACGGCGCGCGTGCAGCCCGAATCGCGCCCCCGCGGCGCCGCGGGGCGTCGCATGTCGGCGCAACGCGCCGAGCCGGCCGCGAACGAGGCAGTGTGCGAGACGTACACCATTGACGCGCTGCTCGACTGTCGCGACGACGAAGGGAACGAGTTCGCCGTCGTGCCGTTCCTGGACGACCGGCTGATCGAGCGCGCCCCGCATCTCCGACAGCATTCCCCCGACGAATGCTATGGGGCGTGTGGCGCAAGCTGCGGAGGCAAGTGTGTCGAGGTGCCTGTCGCATGTCCCGCGGCAGGATCGCCGCCGACGTCGGGTAAGCTCTGCTACGCGCCACATCCGGAGGATGGTACGCAGTACAAGCCGTCGGACGACTTCGACACGGCCGACGCGCGCTGCCCACCGGGCACGACGGTCGGCGGACGGGTCACGGTGTGCACGTCGGCGTCATGCTGCTTCCAGCACGACGAGTGCAACCGGCACGATCGCGCGCTGAGCCTCGGTGCGTACCTCAAGTGTCAGATCTGGGGCCTGCGTGCGTGCGGCTTCCCCGCGGTGTACGGCGTCCCGAAGGTGCCGTGGACGCTCAAATGGTTCCGCGCCTCTGCGGAGGGGACGCCGATCGTCGTCGCCTCGCCCGGCCTCGATGTCGCCGGCCAATGCGAGAACGGTGTCTGGACCCCACCCGAGATCGTCGCCCACGAGCTCGAGCAGGCGGTCTGTCCGATCCACGGAGAGAAGCACACGCACTGAGTGTGGAATGCCGTGGACGACGACTGGTCACCTTGTCCCGGCGTGAAACGACGAGCGTGCCGACTAGCGTCTCGTCACGCGACCAGCGCGCGCAGCGTCATCGGCGAGCGGAGCGCCAGTCCCGTGATCGTCGGCGGCGGCGCGTCGGGATCGAGCCGCAACGACGGCAGACGATCGAGCGCCGCTTCGATCGCGAGCCGCGCCTCCAGGCGCGCGAGGTGGTAGCCGAGACAGTGGTGACGGCCGAAGCCGAACGCCAGGTGGTCGTCGGCGCGGCGGTCGAGGTCCCACTCGTCGGGGCGCTCGTAGTGCTCCTCGTCGCGGACGCGACGACGACCGACACCAGCGCGCCCTCCGGCACGTCCACGCCGCGGATCGTGACCGGCTTCGTCGTCTGGCGCGACACCATCAGCACCGACGTCTCCCAGCGCAGCGGATAGGAATTCCGAAAGGCCGAATTCACATAACGAAGGGGTATCGGACACGCGCTTACCGAGGCTTGCTCCGCCTGGCGCCCGCAAAGTACGCAGCGGACAACGCGCCTGTCAATGAAAATCTGGCCGCGACGTCGCCGCGCCGCCTTGGTCGCGCCCCGACCGGCCCGGAACCCGCCCAACGAGACGCACAGCGACCGCCCGACCTGCGTCGGTAGTCGCGGCTCGCGTTGACGCCCCCCGCGTCACGCACAGTCGAACGACTCCTGCGTGAGCCCCGGCGGTGACCGCGCCGGCAGCGGTGGCGCGATCGAGGTCATCAGTCCGAGGTGGCAGAGGATCCGCCGCACCACCTCCGGGTCGTAGATCGCCGCGACGAAGCGCAGTCGCCTACCGCAGCGCGTGCAGTGCAGGACGTCGATCTCGAACACCCGGCGCAACAGGTCCGCCCACCCCACCCAGGCGCCTCCCTGACACCACCGCTCTCGCCGGTCCTGCACTCGTCGCCGGCCCGCTCGCGACGACGCGCGCCCGCCTCGCGTAAATCAGCTCAGCCGAGCTGCGCCTTCCGGTACATCGTCACGACGGCAGCACTACCCAGCCCCAGGTTGTGCTGCAGCGCGATCTTCGCATCCTTGACTGGACGCTTGTCCGCCTGCCCGCGCACCTGCCAGTTGAGCTCCGCGCACTGCGCGAGGCCCGTCGCGCCGAGCGGGTGGCCCTTCGAGATCAGGCCGCCCGACGGGTTCACGATCACCTTGCCGCCGTAGGTGTTGGCACCCGCGTCGATGAACTCGCCCGCCTTGCCCTCGCCGCACAGGCCGAGCGCCTCGTAGGTGATCAACTCGTCGGCCGAGAAGCAGTCGTGCAGCTCGACGACGTCGAAGTTCTCGGGACCGAAGCGATCAGCGATGTTGGTGCGGCTCCCGTGTCCCACCGCGCAACCGCCGCAATCCCGATCGTAAACCAGGCGCGATGGGCACGCTGAGTCGCTGAGCGCGTTCCGGCCCACCGGACATCGTCGCGCACAGTGATCGGCGCCGACAACCCCAGGCCGCACATCAAAGCCGTGCGGATCTCTGGTTGCCAGGAACGATCGCCTCAGCGCGTCGTGCGCGGCGATCAGCTTGGGCGGACACCGATGCCGCGCCTCCGGCTGTCTGCGAAAGAACACGGCCTCGTCTGAATAAGCAGACGATGAGCCGCGGTCGGAGCGTCGACCCACGGACCGCCGCAGGATCGGCGCGCCGTCCGTCTTGGCACGAAACGTGGTGCATGGCTCCGCCGACTCGACGGAGGTCAAGTACGTTGGCCGTCGTCCGCATCTCATGGAGGCCGGCATGGCCAAGAAGGCTCCGCGATCTAAGTCCACGGCTCTGAAAGCTCCGACAACGGCGAGCGCGAATACGCGCGCAGCTGGCCGGACATCAGTCGAAGGAATGACTCTCGACACGATCGTCCGCCAGATGTCAAAGGTCGCGAACGATGCGGGCGGCAACATCTCGATCGAGGTCCGCTTCGAACCTGCCTCTCGGCCCGCGATGGCGCGCGGGTTGGCGGCGAACCTGAGAGCAGCCGCCGCGCCCGAGGCCGCGGGGATTCGCCTGGTTCGGTTCGAGGTCAAGGCAACCAGCGGCGTGGCACTGCTCGGTGTGCAGGTCGACATGCTCACCATTCCGCTGATCAAGGACGACGACGAGTGGAAGGGCGCTCGCACGATCGCCGTCGAGGAGGACTTCGTCGTCGTCTTCATCAAGGCCGAGTCACCGGCTGGTCAGGCTCGCCTGGATCTCACCGTCACCGCCGGCGATGCGAAGCTCACGATCAGCGAGCCGGTCATTGGCAAGTTCAAGGTCTCGAAGACCCTGGATCTGGCGTGAAGACCCCGCTGTGGTCGCTGGTCACCGGCGCGGTCCTCGTCGTTGTGGTGCTCGTCGCTCTCGCGCCCCGCGCAATGGCGCAGAACGGGCTCGAGAGTGCGAGCGGCGAGACGAGCCTGTTTCAGAGCTCCGAAGGAGGGTTCGCGATCGCGCTCGACGCCAACGACGCCAAGGTATCGTTCACCATGAACTCGTCGTTCTTCGGCTTCGGCGCGCCGCGCCTCATCGACGATTTCGAACGAGCACCCTGCGGCAGGGAAGAGCGCGAAGCCGAGAAAGCGCGCAAAGCTTGCGAAGATCCGGATTCCAGATGCTCGCAGGCGCACAAGTCCTCGCTTGCAGAGTGCAAGAAGAAACCGACTTCCGCCGAGAAGGATGCATGCACCGAGCGCGCCGACGATACGCGCCTGGAATGTCAGGAGGGGTGCTATGCGAGCGAGGCGCGTACGCTGCTCACCTGCCAGAACGAGATCCGCAAGTCGCTCCCGTGCGGCGCCGAGCTCGATGCCTTCAGAGCCACCTACAAGCTGTGCAAGGGCACCAAGGGCTGCGCGCAGAAAGAGCTCGACGAGTACTCCAAGTGCGCCGATCAGCAGAGACTCGTCGGCTGGAGTAACAACTTGACGCTCTCTTTTGCCGCGCAGGACGGCGAGCGAGACCTGTTCTCGTCGGGTGAGTTCACACCTGGCGTCGAGCTGACCGAGAAGCTGGGCTATCAGACCGAGCTAGGCGACCTTGGTGTCGTGTCCGGATTCTTCAGCGGCAACGTCAACGTGGTTGATCGCAAGACGGCCGAGGAGAGCGGCGAGGACGTCTTCAAGCTCAGCGACACGACCGGCACCACGCTGCAGCTCGGCTTGGGAGCCAACTGGACACCCACCCCGAAGACCGGAACGTTCGGCATCTCAGGCAGCTGGGAGCGAAACTGGAACGTCCCGGAAGCGATCAAGACGTCCGACGTCTGCGTCTTGAAGACGCAGGGAACCGACACCAAGGGAAATCCCGTCACCGTCAGCAAGTGCGACGACCGCTACGTCGGCCCGATCGAGACGAACAACGGTGCGGTCTTCCGCGTCGACTGGGCGAGCCCACGATTCCGCATCGGTTCGTGGCGGGCATACAGTCCCGGACAGATCGTGTACTCGAAGGAGCTGTCGTCAGCGGAGATGGACGCCCTGACCAGTGGCGATGACCCGTTCTCGTCGAGCGGCATCCTGAGCAACGTGTCGCTCGGGTTGATTGCCAGCTCGTCCGTCGAGGTCCGCGACGGCTCGAAGCCGGTCTACGACTTCGCCATCGGCCCCGCGCTGTACAAGGCATTTCAGCCGCTCGGCATCCTGGGCGCGGTGCTCTTCGAGTTCAACGACATCAACAACGCGAGCGACGAGGCACCGAGCTTCTCGGACAAGTTCTTCGTCCGACTGTACGTCGGTGTTCCATTCGAGTAGCGCCTGGGCGCACGGGAACAGCCCTGACCGACCGACGGCGCAAGACGCGGAAGCTTCCGCCGTCGGCTGGCCAGCGAGCGCACTTGCCTGGAGAAGCGAGATGAACGTCGCGCGAGGATGCTTCCTGCTCGTCGCGGTCGGCGCGTTCGCTGCTTGCATGCACGCGAACGAGCGGAACGGGCGCGAGGACAGCGCGGCTGTCGATCCAGCGATCGCCGCCGCTTCGTCTCCGAGTCCAGCCTGGGCGACGAGCGATCCGGGATCAGCGGTCGAACTGATCGCTGGGCGGGTGGTCGATCCCAGCCGCTGGCCGGCGGTCGTTCCGGTGACGTTCCACGATCCAGGGCAGGCGGACCCGGATCCGTGCTCCGCGACGATCGTCGGACCGAACACGCTCTTGACCGCGGCCCACTGCGCCGATGCGAACGATGGCAAGGGTTCGACTCGCACTGCCCACGTCGACTTCGGGACCCAGAGGGTCGACGTCGAGTGCACGATCAGCCAACCCTACCTGCAGGCGGCACCCAGCCCGGCTCCAACGGGCTCCGTCAAACAGTACGACTACGCTCTGTGCCGCCTCTCCGCGAGCACGGGCCAGCTGACACCGCCGCGCCGGTTCGCGCTCGAGTCAATCGACGACGTCACCGCGGCAAAGAAAGATCAACCGGTGCTGCTCATGGGCTACGGGTGCACGTCGGCAGTCCCGGGACCGCCGGACGGGCAGCTGCGTGCTGCCGACGCCACCGTCGAGCGGCGACAAGGGCTCGATCCAGCCTTTCTTACGATCCTCACCCCCGTCGCCACCGGACCGGCACTCTGCCCCGGTGATTCGGGCGGTCCCCTGATGGCCGGAGCGACGCTCGCGAGCCAGGACGCACCTCGCCGAGTCATCGGCGTGAACGCCGGCGTCGGCACGTTCAAGGGCGGGAGCACCGACTACTGGGGATCGTACGTGACCCCCCTCGCGACGCCGGAGTTCCGGGCCTTCGTCCGCAGCTGGATTGCGGCAAACGGCAACCCCGTGGTGTGCGGCATCAACAAGCCTGCCGGCACCGGGCCATGTCACAAGTGATCCCGACCGAACAGCGTCCGCTCGTGAGCGAGGCCGTGCGCCATCCCGCAGGCGCCACGCCTGGCCGGCTTCCGTGGCGACGATAGCCATCCACTCTGCCCAACACGGCTTGCGTTCCGTTCTACAAGAGAGGCGATGCCGCGCCGTGCTCTGGCTCCGACTCGGACGGCTTCGCGACGGCCGGCGCGCACGGAGCGCCTGCTCGTCGGAATGGAACACAGGAGCGATTCGGAGGACGGAAGGTGGGGACGCTGGTCGTGATCGCCTATGACGACATGTACAAGGCCGAAGAGGTTCGCCTGAAGCTGCGCAAGCTGCAGGCCGAGTACCTGATCGACCTCGAGGACGCCGTGGTCGCCGTCAAGCACGCGGCGGGAAAGGTCAAGCTGTACCAGGCGGTGAACATGACGGCGGCCGGTGCGGTGAGCGGCCGCTTCTGGGGTGCGCTGATCGGCCTGATCTTCTTGAACGCGCTGCTCGGCCTCGCCATGGGCGCGAGCGCCGGCGCGGTATCGGGTGTGCTCACCGACCTGGGCATCAACGATACGTTCATGAAGGACCTCGCGACGAGGCTGAAGCCGAGCAGCTCGGCTCTGTTCGTCTTGGTGCGCCAGGCGCCCCCGGACAAGGTCCTCGAGGAGCTGCACGGCACCGGCGGCACCGTACTGCAGACGTCGCTGTCGCACGACGACGAGGCGAAGCTGCAGGCCGCGCTGACCGCAGCATCGTAGCCGTCGCGGCAGGTCGCCCTTCAGGACGATACCTCGTTTCCGAGGATCGCTGTACCCCGTGGAGTGCACGACGGACCGGCCCTGGGGCCGTTGCAGGAGAACGCGACCAGCAGGCCGGCGTGGCTCTCGGCTCGCGGGCGAGACGGTGCAGCGCGCCGTGCTCGGACTCGCGCTGGCCGATGCCGCGGGACCCGCCGGCCAGCCGCTCCTTGGCCCGGCGGGAAGAGCTGCCGAGCGTCGAGATCCGCGTCGACGCGTCGCCTGGTCTTCGCGTACCTCGGGGCAGTGCGGTCGTCGAGCAGGGAGCGGGCGCGCGACCACCGCCACGCGCCCGCCGTCCATCGATCAGCAGCTCAGCCGAGCTGCGCCTTGCGGTACATCGTCACGACCGCCGCACCGCCGAGACCCAGGTTGTGCTGCAGCGCGATCTTCGCGTCCTTCACCTGACGCTTGTCCGCCTGCCCGCGCACCTGCCAGTTGAGCTCCGCGCACTGCGCGAGACCCGTCGCACCCAGCGGGTGCCCCTTCGAGATCAGGCCGCCCGACGGATTGACGACCACCTTGCCGCCGTACGTGTTCGCACCGGCGTCGATGAACTCGCCCGCCTTGCCCTCGCCGCACAGGCCGAGCGCCTCGTACGTGATCAGCTCGTTCGCCGAGAAGCAGTCGTGCAGCTCGACCACGTCGACGTTCTCGGGGCCGAAGCCGGCCTGCTCGTAGACGCGGCGCGCAGCTTCCTTCGTCATGTCGTAGCCGACGAGTTTCATCGAGCTCTTCTCGGAGAAGGTCGACGTGAAGTCGGTGGTCATCGCCATGCCGAGGATCTCGACGGCGTTCTTCTGCAGGCCGTGCTTCTTGACGAACTCTTCGCTTGCGAGGATCGCCGCGCCGGCGCCGTCCGACGTCGGGCAGCACTGCAGCTTGGTGAGCGGGTCCCACACCATCGGTGCGGCCTTGATCTGCTCGAGCGAGTACTCGTCCTGGAACTGCGAGTACGGGTTGTTCACCGAGTGCTTGTGATTCTTGTGACCGATCTTGGCGAAGTGCTCGGGCGTCGTGCCGTACTTCTCCATGTGCTCGCGGCCGGCATTGCCGAAGAACTGCGGCGCGATCGGCGCCGCGCCGACGCCGCGCAGCTCGTTCATCAGCATGAACTGCTGATCCATGGGGTTGGTGCGATCGTTGAACTTGACGCCCAGCGAGCCCTTCTCCATCTTCTCGAAGCCGAGCGCCAGCACGCAGTCGGCGATGCCGCCCTCGATGAACTGCTTCGCCATGTAGAGCGCGGTCGAGCCGGTCGAGCAGTTGTTATTGACGTTGTAGATCGGGATGCCGGTGAGGCCGAGCGTGTAGACCGCGCGCTGACCGCAGGTCGAGTCGCCGTAGCAGTAGCCGACGCAGGCCTGCTCGATGAGGTCGTACGCGATGCCCGCGTCCGCCAGTGCCTTCTCGCCCGCTTCCTTCGCCATGTCCGGGTAGTCCCAGGCCTTGGATCCGGGCTTCTCGAACTTGGTCATGCCGACGCCGACGACGTACACCTTGCGACCCATGCTGCGCGCTCCTTCTGTTCTCCGTGATGTGGGGAATCACGCGCCCCGGGCGGGGTCGCGCGCCGAAAGCAGACCAAATTCGCACCCGGCGCGCAACTACCGACCGGTGGGTCGGCTCGGCAAAATGGCCGGCACGGCAGGCATTTTCGTGGTAGGCCCGACCCCGGCATGAGCGGGCAGGCACTCCAAGGAGACGACAGCGACGTCGCTTCGGGACGGGCGGCGGTGGAGCCGCCGCTGCGACGCCTGCACGTCGTTGGCTGTCCGCGCAGCGGCACCACTCTGGTCGCAGAGCTGATCGCGACCTGCTTTGCCGACGTCGCCCACGACGAGCACGAGCTGTCGATCTTCCGGCCGGCGCCGCGGATTGCGCCGGTCTACGCCAGCAAGAAGCCGATGGACGTCAAGCGCATCGGCCCGTTGCTGCGCGCCGATCCGCATCTCTTCGTGATCGGCGTGCACCGCGACCCGCGCGCGGTGATCACCAGCGAGATCGCCGGCGAGGATCGCTACCGCATCTCGTTCGACCGCTGGGAGCGCTGCATCGACGCCGCGCGCACCCTCGCTGGACACCCGCGCTACCTGGAGGTCGCGTACGAGCGGCTCGTGAGCGATCCGGATGCGGTGCAGGCGGACGTTGCGGCGCGCTTCCCGTTCCTTGTACGCCGGCATGCGTTCTCGGAGTTTGCCCGTCACGCGCAGCCGAGCGCGCGAGCGCAGATCGCGATGGGCGGCGTGCGCGCGCTCGACGCGAATCGCAACGCGCGCTGGCAGCAGCACTTGCCGCGCGTCAAGGCAGAATTGCTGCGCCACCCGCGCATGCTCGACGTGCTGATCGAGCTCGGGTACGAGCGCGACCGCTCGTGGGCGAAGACTCTCGACGGCATCTTGCCGCACGATCAGCCGGTCAAGAACAGGTGGCGGCGTCTCTTCGAGGAGCTCGACGCGGGCCTGCGGTATCGGCTGAAGCAGCGTCGCTATCTGCGCGACCTCGCGCGCGACGCCCAGAGCGACGACACGTAGCGGCGCTCACACCTCGTAGTGCGCCGCCGCGCGCTTGACGAGACCGTCCGCGCCGAACCAGAAGACCTCGACGCTCGCGCCGCGATGGCCGCGGTAGGCGATCGCGACGCTCTCCGCGCCGACCAGCACGCGCTCGAGCGTGAAGTGCAGATCGGGCAGCAGCCCCAGCGCCTTGCGCCAGTATGCAGCGACGTTCGCCTTGCCGCGCAGCACGCCCGACGGCTCGCCCATGACCTGAACGATCACCGGCGACGCCATCTCGAAGTCGTCGGCGTAGTGCGCGAGAACGCGCTCGAGGTCGTGCGCGTTCCAGGCGTCGATCCACTCGGGGGCGAAGCGCCGCGCCCACTCGGCGTCAATCATCTCTCCGCGATCTCCATGGTCGTGCGCGCGGCGGCGTTCACCAGGTCTCGCCGAAGGGCCGGATCTCGACGTTGAACGACCACGCCGAGCGATCCTGCTGCAGGACGTGCCACTTTCCAGCACATTGGGATCCTAAGCTTAGAATTCCACGTGGACAAGTTGTC
>JADMIO011260276.1_pt1 | contig 63911 bp, 59 predicted proteins | sample 8958161 | NCBI WGS metagenome assembly JADMIO01 (sample SAMN16585339, study PRJNA669376) | soil metagenome | isolation source: Crop rotation soil | place: USA: Cullars Rotation, Alabama | collected 2011
GCCGCGACTTCAAGTCACGTGAATTCCAAGCTTCGGATCCCACTGTGCTGGAAAGTCGCCGGTTGCGCGACGTCGTCGCGCCAGCGCTGAGCAGCACTCTCGACTCGATCGATCTGGGAATCGAGGTCGACGACCTCGCTTACGGATTGTTCGCGCAGCCGCTCCTGCATCGCCCGTGCAAGGGCGACGCCGTTGTTGTACGGGTCGAGGAACGACGAGTCGTCGGACAGCAGGTAGCCGCGAACTCCCGTTTCCTGATCGCTGTACGCGAGCCGGAGATCGGCCACTTCGGCGGCTGCGACGCGCAGTTCGCCGCGCGCGTCGACGGCGCGACCCCATGCACGGACCATCAAGGTGCACAGCCCGACGGCGAACACGACGAGGCCGACGAAGATGCAACCCAATACGCCGACACGTCGACGCAGGCTCGTGCGCTCACTCGAGGCGTTGACCATCGTGGTCGCATCGTACGGCTGGGGCGTCACGGTGCTCTCCGGGGAGAACAAGACGCCCGCGAAGATCACCCGGCCGGGTGACAAAGAACGATCTTCGTGTTTCAGGCAGCGGCGACCCGCGGCCGCACGTGATCATCGTGCGAATGCTGCTGAGGCGTCACGTGACGGCGGCGCCGCAGCATCATCACGACGAACAGCACGACTGCTGCCACACCGACTCCGATCGCCACCTTGGGACGGCGACGAGCGGTTGCGACGACGACGGTTGCCGCATCGCCGGCGGTGTCGAGCGCGGTGACGAGTGCGTCGCCGACCGCTTCACTCATGTCGGAGACGCTCGGCAGCGACGATGCGTCCGGAAGGCTGGGCAGGGAAGAGAGACTGAGAGTCACGCGAACCTCCTTCGATCGAGGTGCGCGGATCAGACCGCGCGCCGGCCCAGGATGAACAGCACGAGGGCGATGATGGCCAGGATGATGAGGATTGTCCAAAGCATGGGTCCTCCGTACCCAGACACCGGCGACGCCAAACCGTCCATGAGCAAGCCGTCGAGCAAGCCGTCGAGCAAGACGTCACAGCCAAACCGACCCGGTCGAGCTGACCGGCTCGTCGAGCGGGCACTCGCGCAGTGCTCCCTGTAAGGTCGTGACTCGCATGACCGCCAACTCCGAAACGGGCTCAGTCGACGAGTCGCCGGAGGTCGTCGAACTCGACTTACCGCTCCAACACCGGCACGCCTCCACCGTCCGTGTCGTCGCTGCGTCGATCGGAGCGGACGCCGGGCTCACGGTCGACGAGATCGAGGACCTCCGCCTCGGCGTGAACGAGGCGGTGTCGGTGCTCGCCGACGTCGATGCCGCCGACACAGCGCGGTTGCGGGTGCGGTTCGAGATCCTCGGTCACGGCATGACCGTGATCGCCCGTCGTAGTGGTGTCGACCAGGCATTGTCGATGGACGACATCGACGAACTCGCGGTGCGCATCCTGCGCGCCGTCGTCGACGAATTCCGGGTCGACGGCGACGGAGCCTTCGTGGTCGTCAAGAACGCCTTAGCGCGCGATGGCGACTGACTCCACAGAGTTGTTCGAGGAGTATCGCCGGACCGGTCGCCGCAGCATCCGGAACCGGATCGTCGAGGAACACATGGGCCTGGCGATCCACATCGCCCGTGGCTTCGAGAACCGGTCGCGCCGCGACCGCGATATCGAGCAGGTGGCGATGCTGGCGCTCGTGAAGGCCGTCGACCGTTTCGACGTCACCATCGGTGTGCCGTTCACCGCGTTCGCCGGCCGCACGATCGAAGGCGAGATCAAGCGCTACTTCCGGGATTCGACGTGGGCGGTCAAGGTGCCCCGCGGCGCCAAGGAGCTCAACGTCGCCGTGCGCCGGGCAATCGACGAGTTGTCGGTCGAATCGGGACGCTCGCCGACCGTGGACGAGGTGGCGACGCATCTCGGCATCGACCGAGACGACGTCGTGACCGGCCTGGCGGCGGACACCGCACGGAGTGTGGGCACGATCGAACCGTCGTCCGACGACGACTCGGGCGGCGATCGCATGGGCGCCACTGCGTCGTTCGAGCGCGGATTCGGCGACGTCGACGACCAGGAGGCCGTTCGCACGCTGCTCGAGACGCTTCCCGAGCGCGAGCGACGGATCATCGAACTGCGCTATTTCCACGACATGTCGCAGTCGGAGATCGCCCAGGAGGTCGGGCTTTCCCAGATGCACGTGTCGCGCCTGTTGCGGGCCGCGCTCGAGCGGCTGCGCGGGCAGGTCGACGACTGAACCGGGCTTTTCAGCCACGCCTGGCGGCGCGACGTGCATGTTTGCGCCCCACCGGCCGCGGGTACCCGAGCACGCAAGGACCCGCCCGCCTCATCAGGCTGGAATTGAAAGGAAGTGTCATGTTCGCAGCGCTCGGGATCATGCTTCTCGTGGCCGGTGCGATCGTGACATTCGCGATCGACCGGTCGGCGGACGGTGTCGATGTCGTCGCGATCGGATGGATCCTGATGGCCGGCGGGGCCCTGGCCTTGCTGATCTCGATGATCCACAGCGCGGGTTGGAGGTCAACGTGAACAACACCCTGTCGCTCATGCAAGAACGATCGAACGTCAGCAGCAATGGCGCCCACTCGCAGGAGCGGCGCGTGCGCCCGATCACGGTGGCGCTCGTGAACGACTACGAGATCATCCTGCGCGGCTTGCATTCGATGCTCGCCCCGTTCGCGGACCGCATCCAGGTCGTCGAGCACGAGACATCGGACACGCCGGACATGGCCGCCGACGTCGCGCTGTTCGACACCTTCGCCAGTCGACGTGACGCGCTCGAACGGGCGCGCGACATCATCGCCGAGGGCGTCGTCAAGCATGTCGTGCTGTACACGTTCGACGCCGCCGAGGAGTTTCTCGCGATCGCACGGGACGTGGGTGTCTCCGGCGTCGTGCTGAAGTCGGCGACCGGCGACGTGCTGGCGACAGCGATCGAACGGGTGGTCGCCGGCGAGCGGGTCGGTCTCGACGATGTCGTCAGGGCGACCCGCAGCAGGACCTCGAAGGATCTCTCGCCACGCGAACAGGAGGTACTGGCGCTGCTGGCGCTCGGGCGCACGAATGCCGAGATCGGCGAGCAGCTGTTCCTGTCGGTCGACACGGTGAAGACGTACGTGCGTCGCGTCTTCGCCAAGCTCGGCGTCAACAACCGGACCCAGGCGGCGATGCACGCCGCCGAGCGTTCGTTGACGCCTCGCAACGGAGCCTGGATATCCCGGGATGCTCACTCGCGTCGCCCGTCAAGTGGCAGCGAGCGGCCTCAGGTCCCGGGATAGGTTTGTCGAGTGAGTTCGGGTGCGGGGTCGACGGTGGAACTCGAAGCGCACATGGCGAACGTCGGGGCGGCACGTCGGTTCGTGCGACAGGAACTCGAGGGGCGCGTGCCCGAGGAAGCCGTCAGTGACCTCATGCTGGCGACGAGTGAGCTCGTCACCAACGCGTTCGAGCACGGCTCGCGTCAGCCGGTCCGGCTCACCGTGCGCAGCGCCACCGGCGAAGCGTCGATCACAGTCGTGAGCGGTAGCGAAGGTGGTCATGTTCCCGATGTGGCCAGTTGGGTAACCGCTCGCGCCGACCGCATCTCCGGGCGTGGCCTCGGCATCGTGCGCGAGATCGCCGACGACATCGACGTGGATCGCTCGGCGGGGAGCGTCGCGATCACCGTTCATCGTCGGTTCCCAGGACTCTGAACGAACCGGTCGGCGGAGCCCGCAGCGCCTGTCGCGCGTGCACGCCCGTTCGATACTGTGCCGCACCATGCTCCCGCAACGCCGGCCATTCGCGGGACTGGCGGGCGCGACCTGCGTCGTCACGGGCGGGCTCGGCTTCATCGGTTCCAACCTGGCGCGGGCACTCGTCGACGGCGGAGCCCGCGTTCGAGTCGTCGATGCGCTCGTGCCCACGCTCGGAGGACGGGCCGACCAACTCGACGGTGTCGATATCGAATCGGTGCTGGTCGCGTCGATCGCCGATCCCCGGGTCGCTGACGTCGCCGACGGCGCGGACGTCGTCTTCAACGTCGCCGGACAGGTGAGCCACACGGCCTCGATGCGCGACCCGCAGCAGGACCTTGCACTGAACACCACCAGCCATGCCAGCTTGCTCGAGACGATCCGGCGCGTGTGCCCGTCGGCGCGGGTGGTCTACACGTCGACCCGCCAGGTGTACGGGCGCTCGATGGTCTCCACGGTCGACGAGACGCACAACGCCAGCCCTGTCGATGTCAACGGCGTCGCCAAGCTGGCGGGTGAGCAACTGCACCTCGTCTACTGCCACGCCTACGGTGTCGCCGCGACCGCCTTGCGGCTCACCAACGTGTACGGCCCGCGGCAGCGACTCACGAGTGACGAGCTCGGATTCCTGCCCGTGTTCATCCGCAAGGCGCTGCTCGGCGAGCCGATCGAGATCTACGGCGATGGCACGCAACGGCGCGACTGCCTGCACGTCGCCGACGTGCTCGCCGCGCTCGACGCCGCCTCCGGCGACGCGCGGGCGACAGGTGGCGTGTTCAACGTCGGGCATCCGGACACGCACACGGTCGCCGAGATCGCCGAAGCTGTCGCCGCGGCGGCGGGCAGTACGGCGGGCGTGCGGCTCGTCGACTGGCCGGGCGATCGGGCGCGGATCGACATCGGCTCGTTCCACACGGGCAGTGCGCGGATCGCGGCCGCACTCGGATGGCGGGCGGCGATCGACCTGCGCGACGGGTTGTGCGACACGATCGCCTTCTACCGGGAGCATCCGTGGTACCTGTCGTCGACGTGAGCCGCCGCGGGGCGCGGTTCGCGGGTGCGTTCGCGGAGGCCGCGGAGCGGATCGCGCGCCGTGGCTCGTACTTGCTCGGCGACGAGCTCGAGGCGTTCGAGCGCGCGCTCGCGGCGTGGACCGGAACCGAGCACGCCGCAGGTGTGGCCTCCGGCGCGTCGGCCCTGCAACTCGCCCTCAGCGCGGCCGGAGTCGGTGTCGGCGACGAGGTGCTCGTGCCCGCGTTCACCGCAGTGCCGACCGCTTCGGCGGTGATCGCCGCCGGCGCGACACCAGTGGCGATCGACGTCGATTCGAACACGGCGTGCGTCTCACCCCAGGCGATCGAACGGGCGACGACGAGCCGAACCCGCGCGGTCATCGTGGTTCACCTCTACGGGTTCCCGGCCGAACTTCCGGTATCCGGTGGCGACCTCGTCGTGATCGAGGACGCGGCGCAGGCCATGGGAGCGCTCGAGCGCTCTGACCGGTCGCACGCCGTCGTCTACTCCTTCTATCCCACCAAGAACCTCGGTGGCATCGGAGACGGGGGAGCCGTCATCACCGACGACGCCGCGCTCGATGCCCGCGTGCGGCTCTTGCGGGCGCACGGTCTCACGGGGCAGTACGTGCACGAGGCGGTGTCGCAGAACTTCCGCATGTCGGAGCTCGAGGCGGCGTGGCTGCGGCTCGGACTACCGGCGCTCGCAGCGGACGTCGACGCCCGGCGCGCGATCGCAGCGCGCTACCGCGAGGTGGCGCCGCACCTCCGATGGCAGCACGACGATCGGCGGCACGCCTATCACCTGTGCGTCTTCCGCTCGAGGGCTCGCGACGCGACCCGTGAACGGCTCGCACAGGCGGGCGTCGCCACTGCGGTCCACTATCCGCTCGCACTCACGCAGCAGCCGGCGTACCGACGGTTCTTCCCGACGCCGTGCCCGGCGGCCGAGGCGTGGGCGGCAGAGTGCATTTCGGTCCCATGCTTCCCCGAGCTCACCGACGGCGAGATCGAACGCGTCGCCCATGCCCTCGCCGACCTGCCGGCCGACGACTGACATGACCGCCGACCACGACATCCGCAGCGTGAGCGCGATGTTCCCGTGCTACAACGACGCGCCGACGATCGGCGGGCTCGTCGACCAGGTCTACGCGGCGCTGACACCGCTGGTGCCTGCGGTCGAGGTGATCGTCGTCAACGACGGTTCGAGCGACGGGTCTCGCGAGGTGCTCGACGCGATGGCGGCCGAGCGTCCATGGCTACGCGTCGTCCACCATCCGCAGAACCGCGGATATGGGCAGGCGCTCATCAGCGGCTTCGCGGCGGCGCGCCACGACTGGATCTTCTACACGGACGGCGACGCCCAGTACGACGCCCGCGAGGCGGCGGTGCTCGTGCCGCTCGCGACCTGCTCGATCGACGTCGTGCAGGGTTACAAGGTCGGTCGCGGCGACCCCTGGTACCGCAAGCTGATCGGTCGCTTCTACCATCACGTCGTCAAGCTGATGTTCGGTCTGAAAGTCCGTGACACCGATTGTGACTTCCGACTGTTCCGTCGACGTCTGTTCACGGACGCGCCGCTCACGTCGTCGAGCGGTGTGATCTGTGTCGAGATGATGTTCCGCTTCCAACGCGCCGGCGCACGATTCGTCCAGGCGCCCGTGCACCACTACTTCCGTCCTCACGGAAGCTCGCAGTTCTTCCGGCTGCCGGCGATCGCACGCAGCGTGCTGCAGTTGCTCACACTCTGGTGGCGGCTGGTGATCCGTGGACATTGAGCCGCAGACGAACCAGGCCGGCCCGGCGTGGGTTGCGCGTGCAGAGTCCGACGCCGCCGCGCGATGGACGATGTGGGTGGCATGGCCGGTCGGCGTGCTGATCGTCATGGTGATCGGCCGCAACCAGTGGTTCGCCCGCGACGACTGGGCGTTCCTCTTCACCCGCGAACGGCTGCACGAGACGGCCGGGCTCGACTCGTTGCTGATGGAACCGCAGGACGGGCACTGGATGATGTGGCCGATCCTCGTCTTCCGCGGCTTGTATCACCTCGTCGGGACGCGGACGTACTGGCCCTACCTGCTCGTGCTGTGGGCGACCCACGTCGGCGCTGTCGTCCTCGCCCATCTCTGGATGCGACGGTTCGGCGTCACTGCGTGGATCACGACGTTGATGACGATCCTGCTGCTGGTGTTCGGTGCCGGCTGGGAGAACCTGGTCTTCGCGGTCCAGATCGTCTACAACTTCTCGCTGCTGGCGTTCCTCGGTCAGATGCTGCTCGTCGACCATGACGGCCCGATCGACCGCCGTGACGGATTCGGTGTGCTGGTGTCGTTGATCGGCGTGTCGTCCTCGGGGTTCGGCCCGATCTTCGGCTTCGGCGTCGGCCTGCTGCTCGTGCTGCGCCGGCGGTGGCTGGCCGCAGTCGTCGCCGTCGTGCCACAGGCGTTGGTGTGGAGCTGGTGGTGGTTGACGTGGGGTGCCGACCCGGCCGCGGACAGGGGGAGCGCCAGCCTCAGGTTCGTGGTCGACTGGACGGAGCACGGCTTGTGGGCGGTGTTCGGCAGCCTCTCGGCGACAGGCCTGCTGGCTTGGCCGGCGATCGTGTTGTGCATCGCGATGGCCCTGTGGTCGGGCACCGGCGCGTACCGGAGAGCTCCGATCATCGCCATGCTGGGGACCGTTCTGGTGATGTACGTCGGCATCGGGACCCGGCGCGAGGTGTTCGGGATGCTGGCCTCGGCGTGGCCGCGCTACCAGTACATGGCGGCGATGGTCGTGGCGCCAGTGCTGGCATTCGGGCTCGACCAGATCCGGCGTTTCGCCGGCTGGGCGCGATGGATCCCGCGTGTGGTGTTGCTGGTGGCGATCGCCCGCAACGTGGTGTGGCTGCGGGATGGTGCCGACAGCTGGGCCTTCGCGTCGAACGCCGATCGGCGCTTGTTCTCGCTCGTCGCCGGGTCGGACCAACGGTTCGAGGCACGACCGGACCGTTCGATGTCGGCGTTCAGCCCCGACGTGCTGGTGATCGACCTCGACACGCTCGTCGACGACGGCGCCATCGACCGCGTGCCGCCCGCTACTCCTGACGAGCGCGAGGCCGTCGCCAACGCGCTGGGGCTCAGCCCTCCGCCATGACGCCGGCGATCGCGCCGACGGCATCCGCCAACGCGTCGACGAACCGATCGCAGTCGGCGTCGTCGATCGCGGCCGACATCGCGATGTAGCCACGCGGCGCGAGGTAGATCCCGCGCTCGACCAACTCGTGGAACAGCAGTTCCTTGAGCACGGGGTCGGCATCCGTGAGATCGGCGGGCGAGTGCACCGGCCCGGACACCGTGTGGATCGTCATCAGCGAACCCATCCCGCAGACGCACAGCGGTAGCGACGAATCGGCGAGCACCTCGGCGATCCGCGCGCGCAATCGCTCGCCCCGTTCGTACAGATCGTCGAGCACGTGCGGGCCGAGCAGCTCGCCGAGCGCCGCCGCCCCGGCCGCCATCGTGACGACGTTGTTGTTGAACGTGCCGCCGTGCGTCAGCGTCCCGCCGCGTGCCGGATCGAAGGCAGCCATCACGTCGGCCCGGCCGCCGAACGCACCGAACGTCATCCCGCCGGCGAGGTACTTGCCGAGCGTCGTGAGGTCGGGAATGACGCCGTGGCGCGCCTGGGCGCCGCCGGCGCTCATGCGCGAGGTCATCACCTCGTCGAAGATCAGCAGTGCCCCGGCGGCATCGCAGCGGGTGCGCAGGGCGGCGAGGAACGTTGCGGCCGCCGGAATGCACCCGGCGGCACCCATCATCGGCTCGACCAGCACGGCGGCGACATCTCCGAGGATCGTGTCGCCCAGCGCGTCGACGTCGTTGTACGTGATGCGCCGGAAGTCGAACGGGGCGAGCAGCGCCTCACCGCCGTGGCCGAAGTACAGCAGGCCGCCGTGGTAGGCGCTGTCGACGACGACGATCACGTCGCGGCCCGTGTGGTGACGGGCGAGCTGGATCGCCATCAGGTTGGCCTCGGTCCCCGAGTTCGTGAACCGCACCTGATCGATCGAGGGGAAGCGGGCGCACACGGCTTCGGCGAAGCGGATCTCGTCGACGTGGACGCCGCCGTAGCTCCACCCACGCTCGAGCGCCCCGCGTACGGCGGCGGCGATCGGTGAGGGGTCATGTCCGAGCAGCCCTGCCGAGTAGTCACCGAGGAAGTCGATGTACTCGTTGCCGTCGACATCGATCAGCCGCGACCCCTCGGCGTGGGCGACCCGGAAGGGAAACGGCAGCACGTCGAGCACCGATCGCGTCGATCCGGCCGGCAGTACGACGCTGGCCCGCTCGAACAGCTCGCGCGACTTCGGGCGGCGCTGGGCGTATCGATCTCGCGCCGATTCGAGACGCTGGGAACGATCGTCAAGCATCCCGCAATCCTGGCCGAATTCGAACCCGGCCCGCGAGCCCGCGCCACTACATTCCTGGCGTGGCTACGTTGGGCGCGAGGGTTGCTGGACGCGACCGCGAGCTGTTCGTGGCCCGCATCGAAGAGCTGGAGTTCTTCGATCGCGTGCTCGCCGGCCCGTCGCCTGTCCGGATCGTGCACGTTCACGGCACCGGCGGGATCGGCAAGAGTGCGCTGCTGCGAGAGATGTCGAGGCGGGCGGGGTCGTGCGGTTACGACACCGTGTGGCTCGACGGGCGCGACCTGCCGCCGTTCCCCGATCAGGTCGAGGCCGCGCTGCGAACCGTCACCGAGACGTGGCCGGCCGTCGTGTTGTTCGACTCGTACGAGCTGATCAGCTCGCTCGACAGCCATCTGCGCGACACCGTGATCCCGCAGCTTCCCGACACGACGGTCGTGGTGTTCGCCTCGCGTCAGGCGCCCTCGCGCGGGTGGTTCGAGCAGGGCTGGGATGCCGTCGCCCACACGATCGAGCTCGACGGCCTCGTCGCTGCCGACGCCAAGCGCCTGCTGCACGCGCACGGCATCCTCGCCGACGACACCGTGGACGCGATCGTGCACCGCAGCCACGGGTCGCCACTCGCATTGGTGGTCGGCGCCGAGACCGGCTCCGACGGATCGATCGGCGACCTCGTCGATCGGCTCGTCGGCGACGAGGTCGACCCCGCCCACTACCGAATCCTCAGTGTCGCATCGTTGGCCCGTGTGACGACGCCTGAGTTGCTGGGCGACGTGCTCGGTGATGCCGAGTCGCAGGACAACTACAAGTGGTTGGCGACGCGATCGTTCAGCGAGCCGCTTGCGGCAGGCATCACGCTGCACTCGCTCGTCGCCGACGCCGTGCGCGAGCGGATCCGGGCTCACGACCCGATCGGCGAGGCGGCGTTACGACGCAGCATCGCCGATCACCTCCATCGCCGCGCGGTGGCAGGGCAGCACGGCCTGTCGGTCGAGCTCCAGCACCTCGTGGTCGATCCAAACGTGCGGTGGGGATTCGCGTCCGACGTCGGCAACCGCTACCGGATCGATCGCATCCGCGACGGCGACGCCGAGCGGGTCGGGGCGATCCTCGACGCCGTCGGTGTGGGCGAGTGGTGGAACGTGACGAAGGTCTTCTTCAGCGAGCACCCGGAGTGCTGCGGCGTCGCCCGCGACGCGCGCGGTCACGTCGGCGGCTACTTCATCGCCGTGTCGCCCGCCTCGGCGCCACGTGCCGCCGAGGACGACCCGCTGCTCGGCCCGTGGTTGCGGTACGCGCGCGACGAGCTCGGCACCACGAGCGCAGTGCTGTGGCGCGAAGCGGTCGACCTCACCGGCGAGATGGGCGAGGTCACGTCGCTGCTGGGTGCCGGCGGACTGCTCGCCACCGGTGTCGCCAACCCGCGGTACGGGTTCCTCCCGATCTCGCCGCTCGTGCCGGCGGCGCAGCAATTCAGTGAGGCGCTCGGGGCGGTTCATGTGCCGGCGCTCGACATGCGCGGGCACGGCATGGAGCTCGCCTGCCACGTCGTCGATTTCGGACCTCGTGGACTGATCGGCTTCCAGCGCGACTGGATCTACCGCGAGACCGGATCGGCCGTGCCGGTCGACAGTCCCGACGGCGACCCGGGCCGCCTCTTGCGCATGCTGCGCGAACCGGCCGGACTTGCCCACGGTCCGGCGTGGTTGGGTGACACACCCGCCGAACGGCTCGCCAACCTTCGCCGGCGGGTGACCGCCGCGCTCGAGGTCTTCGGCAGCCACCATGACGATCAACTGGCCCGCGTGATCATCGAGACAGCGTTCCTCGGTGAGGCCGCCCCGCACGAAGCGATCGCCCGTCAGCTCCACCTGAGCCGCTCCGCGTACTTCCGCCGACTCAACTCGGCGACGGCGAGAGTCGGCGAAGAGGTCGTCGCTTCCGCGCGCCGGTTGCCCTGAGCCCGCATATCACCCGTTCGGGTGACTTCGCCGTGGTGAAATGGGACTGATCCGGGACTGACGCAACAGCGCCGGAACGACAACATGCTCAACACGAACCCGGGGACCCGGCGACCGGCGGAGGTCGCCGTCCCTCGGGTTCGTTCCGTCGACGGGACAGGGGTTCGCAAACATGAAGCTTCGCCGTGGCCGCAAGGCCGTCAGTGTGGTGTTCGTCGCGTCCATCGCCGCGGGAGGCGTGGTGCTGGTCACGAACAACGTGGCCGAAGCAGCGACACCGACGTTGACCGTGCCTGGCCGGGTCTATCCCACCGTCGGCACGATCATGGACTTCTCGGGCTCCGACCCGACCTCGGGTGACAGTCGTGCGATCACCGTCACCGGGCTCGCCGAGGGGCCGGGCGGGTGCGACACGTCGGAGGCGAACAACTACTCGATCTCGGACTGCGCTCGCATCCAGATGAGCCTCGGAAACGGCGAGGCCGGTTTGTTGCGGATCGAGGGCAACACGGGGATCACCGATCTCGACGGCGACCCTGAAGTCGACGTCATCGTGAACGACACCGGGGCGGTCATCGAGGCGACCGACAGTCACGGTGAGGACAGTGTGCTGTTCAACATCAACGGCACCCAGCAGCAGATCCAGGACACGCTCGACAAGCTGCAGTTCGTTCCCTGCTCGCAGCAGCAAGGCACGATCGCCCCGATCGACAACGAGTTCGAGGTGGAGTGCGGGCTTCGCACTGCGCCGACCCCGGAGCCGGGACCGTACGAGGAGAAGGACAGTCTCGACGGCGAGCTCCCGACCCTGTCGATCCAGGCCATCAATCCCAACAACCCTGACCCCGCATCGGAATCGACGCCGATCATGCAGGTCAAGATCAAGGTCGAGGGCACCAACAACGGACCGACCTTGAGCGGGACGACCTCCACCGTGGACGCTCCAGCGGGCGGCACGACCTCGATCATGGATGTCCTCGACGTCGACGACACCGACATGTGCAGCAACTTCTTGTGCCCGGGCGACGGCTACGACACCGATGCCGACGCGACTCACCAAGAAGGCGACGACGCGATGTTGGTCGTGCTGTGGTTGGCCGAAACGAGTGGCTGCGGCACGTTCGACCCACGCGGCGACAACTTCTTCCCTGACCAGGGCGGTGCGACGGCGCCGACGGTCGACGACCTCGTCCAGCAGTGGACCGGGCTCGATCTCAACGACTCCTTCCAGGCGACTGCCGCCCAGGCGATCTCGGCCGCCGTACAGGCCACCCTGTCGCCGAATGCGTGGCTCCTCGATCTCACGGATCAGTCGTCGAGCACCAATGTGACGGCGTGGGCCGCGATCGGCGGCATCGACGACGTGAAGTACACGCTCGGGGGGATCGACTACAACGCACCTGCCGACGACGCGACATGTCATCTCAACGTCGCCGTGAGCGACCTGGGCAACAACGGTGCCCCGACCAGCTACGTCGGGTCGCCGTTCGGCCCCGAGACCCCGTTCCCCGGAGACCCGGGTGGTGACACGGTGCCCTACGAGCTTCCGAACGCTCTCGCGACGTCCACCTCGCTCACGCTCAACGTCACGGATCAGCACCCGGACGTGACGATCAGCCAGATCCTGCCCTCACAGGCGGGCGATCCGGCGGGACCGAACAAGCCGTCGGGGTTCCGCATCAGCTTCTCCGAGCCGGTCGAGGGGTTCGACGTGACCGATCTCAGTCTCTCGACGAGCAGCGCCACAGGTCCTGGTTTCGGTTTGTTCACTCCCGTGACCGCCAGCGAGTACACGGTGCTCGTCACCGCGACCAGTGACGGCAAGATCAAGCTGACGATGAATGCAGGTGCCGCGTACGCGCTCGGTCATCCGGGCGACAGCGCGTACGACAATGACGCCCCGGTCTACGACGACAACGAGATCGAGTGGGACCAGACCGGTCCCACCGTGACGATCGACAAGAAGGTCGGTCAGGCCGATCCAACCTCTGGGACCGACGTTGTCTTCACGGTCAAGTTCAGCGACACGATCTCGACGGCACCCGTCGGGTTCGACGACGTCGATGTCGATCTCTCGGCGAGCACGACCGGCCCAGGAACCCACGTCTCCGACGTGACGCAGCCTTCGCTGCTCGACCTCAAGACCTACGAGGTCACGGTCACCGGCATGACCACGCCCGGCAACGTGATCGCGACGATCCCGGCCGGCGCGATCGTCGACACCGCGCTCAATGGCAGTCAGTTGTCGACGTCGACCGACAACATCGTCGCCTTCGACAACCAGGGGCCTGACGTGACGATCGCTCAGGGCGCTGCACAGGACGATCCCACGATCGACTCGCCGATCGTGTTCGACGTCCACTTCACAGAGAACGTGACCGACTTCGCCACCGGCGACGTCACCTTCGGAGGCAGCGCACTGCCGACCGCAGCGGTCGTGACCGGGTCCGGCATGGATTACACGGTTGCCGTGTCCGGCATGTCGCAGGACGGTGACGTGACGGTCTCGATCGCGGCCGACAAGGCCCATGACGGGGCCGGCAACGCCAACACCACGTCGACGACTGGCGACGACACGGTCACCTTCGACTTCGACGAGGGGGACGCGACCTCACCATCGGTGACGATCAACCAGAACGGCGCACAGGCGGACCCGACGAGCACGCCGCCGATCGTGTTCGACGTCGTCTTCAGCGAGCCCGTGTCCGACTTCGCGACTGGCGATGTCACGTTGACCGGCACCGCCGGCGCGACAACGGCGGCCGTGACAGGTTCCGGCATGAACTACACGGTGTCCGTGACCGGCATGACGACGGACGGCACCGTGATCGCCTCGGTCAACGCGGGTGTCGCCCACGACGCTGCCAACAACCCGAACACCGTGGCGACGTTCACCGACCGCACGGTGGTTTGGGTGCAGCCTGATGTGACCGGCCCGACTGTCACGATCGACCAGGCCGGCGGTCAGGGTGACCCGACGGCCGCATCGCCGATCCTGTTCACGGTCGTCTTCGACGAGTCGGTCTCCGACTTCACCACCGGCGACGTGGCGCTGAGCGGTAGCGCCGGCGCGACGACGGCCGTGGTCACCGGATCGGGCATGAACTACACGGTCGCCGTGTCGGGCATGACCGGGGACGGCGACGTGACTGCCTCGATCAATGCCGGTGTCGCCGACGACGCCGCCAACAACCCCAACGACGCATCGACGTCGACCGACAACACCGTGACCTTCGACTTCGACGAAGGTGACGTCACGGCACCGACGGTGACCATCGACCAGGCCGGCGGTCAGCTCGATCCGGCAACGACGTCCCCGATCCTGTTCACGGTCGTGTTCAGCGAGCCGGTCGTCGGATTCGATACCACTGACGTCGACGTCAGTGGTACCGCCGGGGCGACCACCGGAGTCGTCACGGGATCGGGCGCGAACTACTCCGTGAGCGTTTCCGACATGACGTCCGACGGCACCGTCACCGTGGCGATCCCAGCGGCGGCCGCCAAGGACGCCGCCAACCACGACAACGCGGTCTCGACATCGTCTGACGGCACCGTCGTCTACGACACCACCGCGCCGACGGTGACGATCACGCCGAAGGCCGGTCAGGCCAATCCAACGAACCAGTCACCGATCGTGTTCACGGTCACCTTCTCGGAGGGCGTCACCGGCTTCGCCACCGGCGACGTCACGGTCGCGGGCACTGCAGGAGCAACGACTGGGGTCGTGACCCCGGTGTCGGCCTCCGTCTATGACGTGGCGGTCTCGAACATGGCGACCGACGGGACCGTGACGGCAATCGTCGGCGCCGCGAAGGCGTTCGATCTCGCCGGCCATGCCAACGTGGCCGCCGATCCGCCGCCCGCGACCGTGGTGTACGACACGACTGCTCCCACGGTGACGATCGATCAGGATGCAAGCCAGGTCGACCCGGCGACGGCGACGCCGATCGTCTTCACCGTCGACTTCAACGAGGACGTGTCCAACTTCACGACCAGTGACATCACCGTGGGCGGCACCGCCGGGGCGACCACGGCGTTGGTGTCAGGCGGACCACAGGCGTACACGGTCGCGGTGTCCGGCATGACCCAGGATGGCTCCGTGACCGTGTCGCTCACCGGCGTCGTGTCCGACGCAGCGGGCAACGTCGTCGGCGCGGCAACACTTGCCGACAACACGGTCACCTTCGACTTCGACGAAGGTGACATCACGGGGCCAGGCGTGCAGATCAACCAGAAGGGGACGCAGGGCGATCCGACCACAACCTCGCCGATTCAGTTCGACGTCGTGTTCACGGAGTCGGTTGCGGATTTCGCGACCGGTGATGTCACCGTGGGCGGCACAGCGGGCGCCACGACGGCGGTGGTGACGGGATCGGGGACCACCTACAGCGTGTCGGTATCAGGCATGACGCAGGTGGGCACCGTGATCGTGACCGTCAACGCCGGCGTCGCCCACGACGCTGCCGCCAACGCCAATGCCGCATCGACGTCGAGCGACAACACCGTCGCCTTCAACTCACCGGTGATCAGTGTCTCCACGCCTGGAGGCACCGTGGCGGTCACCGTGATCAGCGGCGGCATCCTCAGCTCGGCCGGCACGTCCGCATTGCAGGTGCCGCCGCCGAACGGCGTGTCGTTCCCGTTCGGACAGCTCGACTTCACGGCGACCGGGCCGGCCGGGGGGTTGGTCACGTTCCAGCTGACCTTGCCGTCGGCGGTGAACGACTACTACAAACTGGTGAGCAACGCGTGGCAGCAGTTCCCGTTCGCCAACGGGACCGGCGCTGTGATCTCGAACGGCGGCACGACCGTCACCGTGACGATCCGTGACGACGGCCCGGGCGACTCGAACCCGGCGGCGGGCATCATGACCGACCCGGCGGCGCCGGCGGTCGTGGCTCAAGTGCCGCCGACGTCGACGACGACACCGGCGACCACGACGGCGCCGACCACGCCGCCAACCACGCCGCCAACCACGAACCCGACGACCACGCCCGGCGCGCTCCCGCCAACCGGCTCGTCGTCGACCAGCGACCTGGTCGTCATCGCCGCGCTGTTGCTCGGAATCGGCTTGCTCCTCGCCGGCGCCCGCCGGCGTCAGTCCAACAAGGCCAACGCCTGATCGATCACGTCGAGGCCGCTGTGCGCATCGTCGAGGGCGATGTTGCACGGCGGCACGACGTGAATTCGATTGGCGGCGATGAACGGCCACACGCCGTTCTGCTTGCAGAACGTGGCGAGCCGTCCCATCGTCGCCGCGTCCACCGGGGCACGTGACTCGCGGTCGGCCACGATCTCGATCGCCCAGAACACCCCGAGCCCGCGCACCTCGCCGACCGCCTTGCGCTGCTCGGCCATCTGACGCAGGCGCGGCCCGAGCAGCTCGTTGCCGAGCATGCGGGCGTGGTCGACGATGCCTTCCTCCTCGAAGATGTTGATCGACGCCACCGCCGTCGAACACGCCAGCGGGTGCCCGGAGTACGTGAGCCCACCCTGGAACACGCGCTCGCGGAAGGTCTCCGCGATCCGCGGCGTCATGATCACGCCGCCGAGCGGGACGTAGCCCGAGTTGACGCCCTTGGCGAACGCAATCAGATCTGGCGTCACGCCCCAGTGATCGACGGCGAACCATTCACCGCAGCGGCCGAACCCAGCCATCACCTCGTCGCAGATCATCATGATCCCGTGCTCGTCGCAGATCGCCCGTACCCCTTCGAGGTAGCCCTCGGGCGGGACGAGGATCCCGTTCGTGCCGACGACCGTCTCGAGCACGATCGCCGCGATCCGGTCGCCGCCCTCCGAGCGCACGACCGCCCGTAGGTGGGCGAGCGCCCGCTCGCTCTCTTCCTGCTCGGTCGTCGAGCCGAACTCCGAGCGGTACAGGTACGGCCCGAAGAACTTGACCGCCCCCGGCATGCCCGGCTCGTTGTCGAGCCGGCGGGCCTCGCCGGTGATCGTGATCGAGCCCATCGTGGCGCCGTGATAGCTGCGGTACATCGACAACACCTTGAGGCGACCGGTGTGGCCCTTGGCGAGACGGATCGCGTTCTCGATCGCCTCGCTGCCGCCGTTGGTGAAGAACACCTTGTCGAGATCGCCGGGGGCGCGCTCGGTGATCAGGCGGGCAGCCTCGCTGCGCATGTCGTTCGCCATGCTCGGTGCGACCGTGCACAGCCGTTCGGCCTGCTGCTTGATCGCCTCGATCATCTTCGGGTGCTGATGCCCGATGTTGACGTTGACGAGCTGGCACGAGAAGTCGAGATAGTTGTTGCCCTTGTCGTCCCACATCCGTGAGCCCTGGGCGCCGACGATCACCGTCGGGTCGAGCGACCCCTGGGCCGACCACGAATGGAACACGTGCGCGCGATCGTTGGCGTACGCCGTCGCCACGTAGCGATCGACGTCGGTGATCGGATCCTGGAGACTCGTCATGCCCGCGATCGTAAGCCACGGCCCACCACCGATCTTTACGGTCTGTCAACCTCTCACTACCATCGGCTTCCTATGGCGAACATCGTGAAGGCAGCACTCCTGCAGACCGACTGGACTGGCGACAAGGAGTCGATGACCGACAAGCACGAGGAGGCCGTCCGCGAGGCATCGGCCCAGGGAGCGCAGGTGATGTGCTTCCAGGAGCTGTTCTACGGACCGTACTTCTGCCAGGTGCAGGAGGCCGAGTACTACAGCTACACCGAGCCGATCCCGGACGGGCCGACCACGCAGCGTTTCCAGTCGATCGCCAAGGAGCTGGGCATGGTGCTCGTGCTGCCGATGTACGAGTACGTCCAGGCCGGCCTGTACTACAACACCGCCGCCGTGATCGACGCCGACGGCCGCTACCTCGGCAAGTACCGCAAGCAGCACATCCCGCAGGTCAAGGGCTTCTGGGAGAAGTACTACTTCACGCCCGGCACCGACGGATACCCAGTGTTCGACACGGCGGTCGGCAGGGTCGGTGTGTACATCTGCTACGACCGCCACTTCCCCGAGGGATGGCGCTGCCTGGGCCTCAACGGCGCCGAGATCGTGTTCAACCCGTCGGCGACGAGCCGGGGTCTGTCCGAGTACCTCTGGCGGCTCGAGCAGCCGGCGTCGGCAGTCGCCAACATGTACTACGTCGGGGCGATCAACCGGGTCGGCATCGAGCCGCTCGGCGACGACGACTTCTACGGGCAGAGCTACTTCGTCGACCCGCGCGGCCAGTTCGTCGGCGACGTCGGCGACGCCTACAAGCCCGAGTTGATCGTGCGTGATCTCGATCTCGACAAGATCCGCGAGGTCCGCGACACCTGGGCCTTCTACCGAGACCGCCGCCCCGACGCCTACCACGAGATCGTCGCCCGCTAGTCGCCTACCCGGTGTCTGGCTCCCGAAGGGTGCCTGACTCCGTCCGCTGGCCAATTCCGCATAGGGAGCCCAATGCCCACGACATTGATCAAGAACGGCAAGGTCATCTCCACGACCGGGGTGATCGCCCAGGACGTGCTGATCGACGGCGAGACGATCGTCGCCCTCGGCCGGCCCGGGCACTTCGCCGCCGCTGAGCAGGGTGCCGACCGCGTCATCGACGCATCTGGCAAGTACGTGATCCCCGGCGGGATCGACGTCCACACCCACATGGAGTTGCCGTTCGGCGGCACGTTCGCGTCCGACACGTTCGAGACCGGATCGCGGGCAGCGGCGTGGGGCGGCGTGACGACGATCGTCGACATGGCCGTGCAGCGCTACGGCGAGAACGTCCACGAGGGGCTCGCCGAGTGGCACCGCAAGGCCGACGGCGAATGCGCGATCGACTACGCCTTCCATCAGATCATCGGCGGCGTCGACGAGGAATCGCTGAAGGCGATGCAGTACCTCACCGAGAGCGAGGGAGTCACCAGCTTCAAGCTGTTCATGGCCTACCCCGGCGTGTTCTACAGCGACGACGGCCAGATCCTGCGGGCGATGCAGCGCGCCGCCGACTGCGGGGCGTTGATCATGATGCACGCCGAGAACGGCATCGCCATCGACGTGCTCGTGCAGCAGGCGCTCGCCCGTGGCGAGACCGACCCGAAGTACCACAGCTACACCCGCCCGTCGCCGCTCGAAGCGGAGGCGACCCACCGGGCGATCGTGCTCAGCCACGTCGCCGGCAACGTGCCGCTGTACATCGTCCACATGTCGGCCGGCGACGCGTTGAACGAGGTCGCGGCGGCGCGGCACGAGGGGCGCAACGTGTTCGCCGAGACGTGCCCGCAATACCTCTGGCTGACGCTCGAGGAGACGCTGGGCAAGCCCGGCTTCGAGGGCGCCAAGTGGGTGTGCTCGACGCCGGTGCGCTCGAAGGAACATGATCCGGATTACGTCGGACAGATGGGCCACGGCCACCAGGGCGACCTGTGGAAGGGCCTCCGCATGAACGAGCTGGCGGTCGTGTCGACCGACCACTGCCCGTTCTGCATGAAGGACCAGAAGGAGCTCGGGATCGGCAACTTCGCCGCGATTCCCAACGGGATCGGCGGTGTCGAACACCGCATGGAGTTGATCTACCAGGGCGTCGTCGCCGGCGAGATGTCGCTCGAGCGGTGGGTCGAGACGTGCTGCACCACCCCGGCACGCATGTTCGGCATGTACCCGAAGAAGGGCGTGATCGCCCCCGGCAGCGACGCCGACGTCGTCGTCTGGGATCCGAACCACAAGACCAAGATCGGCATCAACGACAAGCACCACATGAACATGGACTACTCCGCCTGGGAAGGCTGGGTGATCGACGGCAAGGTCGACACCGTCCTGTCACGCGGCACAGTCGTGATCGAGAACGACCAATACGTCGGCACCAAAGGCCACGGCCAGTTCATCAAACGAGGTTTGAGCCAATACCTGGTGTAAACCGCCCGGTGTCAGACACCCTGTCGGGTGTCAGACACCAGATTCGCCGGTGTCTGACACCCGTAGGGTGTCTGACACCAAGCGTTAGTGGAGGAAGACATGAACAACATTCACCACTGGATCGAGGGCAAGGTCGTCGAGTCGACGTCTGGCCGCACTGGGCCGGTGTTCAATCCCGCGACCGGTGAGCAGTCGGGTGTCGTCGATCTCGCTTCGGTCGCCGAGGTCGACGCCGCCGTCGCCGCCGCCAAGGCCGCTTTCCCGGCTTGGCGCGGGGCGAGCCTGTCGAAGCGGTCGGAGGTGTTGTTCCGCCTGCGCGAGCTGATCGACGCCAACCGCAAGGAGATCGCGTCGTTGATCACCGCCGAGCACGGCAAGGTCCTGTCCGATGCGATGGGCGAGGTCGCCCGTGGGCTCGAGAACATCGAGTTCGCATGCGGCGTGCCGCACCTCATCAAAGGCGGCTTCAGCGAGCAGGCCTCGACCGGCGTCGACGTCTACTCGATCCGCCAACCGCTCGGCGTCGTCGCCGGCATCACGCCGTTCAACTTCCCGGCGATGGTCCCGATGTGGATGTTCGGCAACGCCCTGGCATGCGGCAACACGTTCGTGCTCAAGCCTTCGGAGAAGGATCCGTCGCCGTCACTGTTCCTCGCCGAGTTGCTCGCCCAGGCGGGTCTGCCGACCGGATGCTTCAACGTCGTCCAGGGCGACAAGACCGCCGTCGACCGGATCCTCGAGCACCCCGACATCGCCGCCGTCAGCTTCGTCGGCTCGACGCCGATCGCCAGGTACATCTACGAGACCGGCACATCGAACGACAAGCGGGTGCAGGCGCTCGGCGGAGCGAAGAACCACATGCTCGTGCTCGCCGACGCCGATCTCGACATGGCGGCCGACGCGTCGATCGGAGCCGCCTACGGCTCGGCCGGGGAGCGCTGCATGGCGATCAGTGTCGTGCTCGCCTCCGAGTCGATCGCCGACGAGCTCGTCGCCAAGATCGCCGAGCGGATTCCGGGCGTGAAGGTCGGTCCCGGCACCGAGCCCGACAGCGAGATGGGCCCGCTGATCACCGGCGAGCACCGCGACAAGGTCGCCGGCTACATCGACGGCGCGCCCGGCGAGGGCGCCACCGTGGTGGTCGACGGCCGGCCGGAAGACAACGACGGTGGCTTCTACATCAACCCGACGCTGATCGACAACGTCAAGCCGGGCATGGCGTGCTACGACAACGAGATCTTCGGGCCGGTGCTGTCGGTCGTGCGCGTGCACGGCTACGAGGACGGTGTCGCGATGATCAACGCCAACCAGTTCGCGAACGGCACGGCGATCTTCACCCGTGACGGCGGTGCCGCCCGACAGTTCCAGTACGACATCCAGGTCGGGATGGTCGGCATCAACGTGCCGATCCCGGTCCCCGTGAGCTACTACAGCTTCGGCGGCTGGAAGGCGAGCCTGTTCGGCGACACCCACATGTACGGCCCGGAAGGCATCAACTTCTACACCCGCGGCAAGGTCGTGACGAGTCGCTGGCCCGACCCCGCCAAGTCGACGATCGACTTGGGGTTCCCCGAAACGCGGTAACCGCGGAGCCTGGCTCCGTTGGCAGCGGACGGAGCCAGGCACCTTCGGAGCCAGGCACCAGATCGCGACCCAACCGGTCGCGGGGGTCGTGCGTGTGTTATGCGTGGGCGCGATGTCGGACACGCATCTGGGTGACACGGGGAGCACCCAGGACGATGCGTTCGACGCCTTCTTCCGTCGCGAGTACCCGGTCATGGTGTCGCTGGGCGTGGCGCTGACCGGCGACCGCGAGTTGGCCCGCGACGTCGCCCAGGAGTCGATGCTGCGGGCCTACGACCACTGGCCTCAGATCGTCACGCTCGACCGCCCGGGCGCGTGGTGCCGGCAGGTCGCGATCAATCTCGTTCGCGACGGCTGGCGCCGGCGCCGCAGCGAGGAGGCCGCAATGGGCCGCCTCCGCCGCGAGCGGTTGCATGCCGTGCCGGCACCACGCAGCCCGTCCGACGAGTTCTGGGCCGCTGTGCGCGCGCTGCCCGGTCGCCAGCGTGAGGCGATCGCGTTGTACTACCTCGCCGACCGGTCGATCGCCGAGATCTCGGCGACGCTCGGCATCGCCGAAGGAACCGTCAAGGGCATCCTGTTCGACGCCCGGCGGACGCTCGCCGCCAGGCTCGGTGTCCGCGAGGACTGGGAGGAGTCCTGATGAGCGAGCTCGACCGTTGGGGCGACTCCGCTGCCGTCGCCTTGCTCGACGAAGTCACCGGTGCGGAGACAGAGGAGGCACTGGCCATGGTCCGCGCTGGTGGCAATGGCAGCTCGAACGATCGTCCGCGCTACGCGCTGCTCGCGCTGGCGGCCGCCGCCGTCATCGCGCTCGTGGCAGGTGTGGCGTTGATCAAGAGCCGCGACACCGAGGAGGTCGAACCGCCGCTGGCCACCCCGCCGTCGACCGCTGCGGTGACCGCTCCCTCGACGCTGTCCACAGGACCGTCGTCGACGGCGAGCGTGCCCACAACCGCACCGCCCGCGACGTCCGTGCCGCCCTCGACCGCGCCCGCGTCCACGGCACCAGCCACCACGGAACCGCCCGCCACGACTGCGCCGCCGGCCCCCGCTGACATACCGCCGCTCGCCGATCAACCGGGCTTCGGTGGCGCCTCGACCGTTGCCTTCGTCGGCGGCGGCCAGATCGTCGTGGCAGGCTCGAAGCCCGACGGTTCTCCGGTGCTCTGGCACTACGCGGCTGGGTCGTGGACTTCCACTGACCTGCCTGGCGACAACGGCTTCGTGCCGATCGTGTTCGCCGACCCGCAGACCGGTTTCGCGTTCGTCGACGGTTTCATGCAGAAGACCACCGACGGCGGGGCGACATGGAATCGTCTCGATCTGACGTCGCCGTCGGGCGGCGGCACCAGCGTGATCGCGCTCGCGGTCGGTGCCGGCGACGTGCATGCGCTTGCGGTCGACCAGGACGGGGCGATGACGTTCCGGCTCTACACGATGCCGATCGACGGCACCTCGTTCACGCCCACCTCTGTCGAGTTCCCGCCGCCGGCGGGCGGCGAGCCGGTTGCCTCGTTCGCCTTCGCCGGCGACTCGGGTTGGATGGCCGTGACGAGCCGCAGCCTGATGGGCGCCTCCGAGTTCGCAGGTGGCGAGTGGACGGCGGCCGATGTCACCTGCGTCAACGGCGGCGTCACGTACGCCTCGTCGGGCGTAGGTGGTGATCTCGTGCGTTCGTGCGACTCGGGCTACATGGGGTCCGACGGCAGCGTGCCGGAGGCGACTCAGATGCAGGTCTCGACGGACGGCGGCCAGTCGTTCGGTGACCCGCTGACGCTGCCGAGCGGCGGGTCACCGTTCTTCACCCTGCTCGCCAGGCCGGCGGTCGGCACCATCGTGATCAGCGGCCAGGGCGACAGCGGACCGTCGATCTCACACGACGAGGGCGCCAGCTGGCAGTCGCTCGACCTGCCGCAAGGCAGCTTCGTCCAAGACCTCGAAACCGACAGCAGCGGACTGTGGGTCGCCGTCGGTTCGACCTCGCAGGGCGACCAGAAAGTCTGGGTCAGCCCCGACGCCGGCGCGAGCTGGACCGGCTGACACAACTGGTGCCTGGAGATCCTCGGATTGGTCGCCGGGGTGTCTGACACCGCTCGCGGTGTCTGACACCCGGCTCTCACGACAAAGCCCGGTGTCAGGCACCCGATCTGGTCACGGGCTCGTGTCGTCCGACGACGGTGCCAGACACCAGCGTGTGATCTAGGCACCTGATCTGTACGTCTTGTAAAGCGCCCCGGTTAATGTCTCGGCGCATGGACATCGGCATCGTGCTCCAGACGACGCCTCCGGCGGCGCGGGTGATCGAGCTCGCCAAGCGGGCGGACGCGCTCGGCTTCTCGCACGTGTGGACGTTCGACTCCCACATCCTCTGGGAGGAGCCGTACGTCATCTACAGCCAGATCCTGCACGAGACCCGCAACGTCGTGGTCGGGCCGATGGTCACCAACCCGGCCACCCGTGACTGGACCGTCACCGCCAGCACGTTCGCCACGCTCAACGAGATGTACGGCAACCGCACCGTCTGCGGGATCGGGCGCGGCGACTCGGCGGTCCGCGTGACCAACGGCAAGCCCACCACGCTGCAGACGATGGCGGAGGCGACACACGTCATTCGCGAGCTCGCCAACGGCCGCAGTGTCGACTACAAGGGCGCGTCGATCACGCTGCCGTGGGCGACACGTTCGCGGCTCGAGGTGTGGGGCGCGGGCTACGGGCCGAAGGCGTTGAAGACGATCGGCGAGACGTGCGAGGGATTCATCCTGCAGCTCGCCGACCCCGACATCGCCGCCTGGACGATCAAGGCCGTGCGCGCCGCCGCCGAGGAGGCCGGCCGCGACCCGGCGGCGATCACGTTCTGCGTCGCCGCCCCGGCGTACGTCGGCGACGATACGCCCGAATCGCTCGCCCACATGCGCGACCAGTGCCGCTGGTTCGGCGGCATGGTCGGCAATCACGTCGCCGACATCGTGACGCGGTACGGCTCCGACACCAGCGAGGTGCCGCAGGCGCTGACCGACTACATCAAGGGACGCGAGGGCTACGACTACAACCAGCACGGCCAAGCCGGGAACACGCACACCCAGTTCGTGCCCGACGAGATCGTCGATCGCTTCTGCATCCTCGGTTCGCCCGCCGAGCACCTTCGCCGGCTGGCCGACCTGAAGAGCCTGGGTGTCGACCAGTTCGCCGTCTACCTTCAGCACGACGCCAAGGACTCGACCCTGTTGGCGTACGGCGAGCACGTCATCCCGCACGTCAACGAGCACACGCTCGCCAAGTCCTAGTCCACCACCACCACACGTGACACGCCGCGCCGTCCGCCGAACACTGCTGTTCCTGGTCGCGCTGTTCCTCGTCGCCTGCATGTGGGAGCTCTACAAGGCGGTCGGTCCGGAACAGGGCGGCTCGTTCCTCGGCATCCCGCTCGCCAAGACCAACGACCACGCGATGCCGCACACATGGGACATGGTCTCGCGGCTCACGGAGCCGGAGAACCGCGCCGGCGGCAAGGCGATCTGGCGCTCGGTCCTCGGCTACGCGTGGTTCTCGTTCAAGCTCTCGGCGTTCGGCCTCGCGCTCGGTGCCGTGTTCGGCATCGCCGCGGCGGTGCTGATGGCGCGCTTTCGGTTCGTCGAGCGCGGCCTGCTGCCGTGGATCGTGATGTCGCAGACCGTGCCGCTGATCGCGCTCGCTCCGCAGCTCGTGAGCTGGAGCGGCAAGGTCGACATCTTCGGCTGGGAGTGGCCGCTGAAGCTGTCGGTGTGTGTGCTCGCGGCGTTCCTCGCCTTCTTCCCGATCTCGCTGGGGACGCTGCGCGGGTTGTCGTCGGCGGCGCCGGCCGCCACGGAGCTGATGCAGAGCTACGCCGCCGGCTGGTGGCGAACGCTGCTCAAGCTGCGCTTCCCGTCGGCCGTGCCATCGATGGTGCCGGCGCTCAAGCTGGGCGCCACGTTGGCGGTGGTCGGTGTCGTCGTGTCGGAGATCTCGATCGGCGTCAAGGGCGGCATCGGCCGGGCCGTGATCTCGTACAGCCAGGCTGCGACCGGCGACCCGACCAAGGTGTACGCCGCCGTGTTCGGCGCGGCGCTGATGGGACTCGTGCTGTACGGGCTGATCGTCCTCATCGATCTCTTGCTGATGCGCAACCGTCCCCAGGAAGTCGAGGACTGAATCGAATGGAGCAACGGTCGGAGAGTGCGGTCACGGTGAACCGGGTCTCGAAGGTGTTCAACGCCGGAAAGCCCAATCGCGTCGACGCCCTCGTCGATATCGACCTCGGTGTCGAGCCGGGGGAGTTCGTCTCGCTGATCGGGCCGTCGGGCTGCGGCAAGTCGACACTGCTCCGGCTGATCGCCAACCTCATCGAGCCGACGTCGGGCGACGTGTCGGTCAACGGCAAGCCCGCCGCCCAGGCTCGTCTCGACCAGGACTACGGCATGGCGTTCCAGCAGGCCGGGCTGTTCGACTGGCGCACGGTCGAGAAGAACATCGAGCTCCCGCTCGAGCTCAAGGGTTGGGACAAGGCCAAGCGCCGTACCCGCGCGCAGGAAATGCTCGAACTCGTCAAACTGCCGGAATTCGGGCGACACATGCCGTGGCAACTCTCGGGCGGCATGCAGCAGCGGATCGCGATCGCACGCGCGCTCGCAGCCCACCCACCGCTGCTCCTGATGGACGAGCCGTTCGGCGCACTCGACGAGATGACGCGCGAGCACATGCAGGCCGAGCTGCTGCGGATCTGCGCGGCAACGTCGACGACGGTCGTGTTCGTGACGCACTCGATCCCCGAGGCGGTCTATCTCTCCGATCGCGTCGTCGTGATGTCTCCGCGCCCTGGGCGCATCACCGACCTGATCGACGTCGACCTCGGCCGCGGACGAACCGAGGACACGCGCGAGCAGACGGCGTTCTACGAGACGATCACCGAGGTTCGCGAAGCGCTGCGCCGCGTCGAGAAGACCGGGGTGTCGCCCGGCTTCGGAGGCATCGAGGACCGATGACGTCAGCTCGCGTGCGTCGTTTCCTGCAGGCGCTGATCCCGCCCGCCGTGTTCGGCATCGGGTTCGTGCTCGTGTGGGAGCTGACGGTGCAACTGTTCGACCTCAAGCCGTACTTCCTGCCGGCTCCGAGCGCGATCTCCGAGGCCTTCTTCGACAACTTCAGCCTCGTCAAGGATGCCGCCTTCGTGTCGGGCAAGAACGCATTCGTCGGTCTGCTGGCTGGCACGCTGCTCGGCGTCGGGTCGGCGTTCTTGCTGATGCGTTTCCGCATCCTCAACGAGTTGGCGACGCCGCTCGCGGTCGCCCTCAACGCGATCCCGATCATCGTGCTGGTCTCGCTGTTCGTGAACATGTATCCGGCGACGAGCGAGATGCCGCGGCGCCTGATGGTCACCCTGATCGTCTACTTCATCGTGCTCGTCAACGTCGCCAAGGGCCTGCGACAGGTTCATCCGATCCACGTCGAGCTGATGCGCTCGTACGCCGCCACGCCGGTGCAGTTGCTGCGCAAAGCGCGCATCCCGAACGCCGTTCCATACCTGTTCACGGCACTCAAGATCGCAGCCCCGACATCGGTGATCACGGCCTTCGTCGCCGAGTACTTCGGTGGCAACCAGAACGGGCTCGGCAGCCGCATCACGTCGAACATGGCGATCGCCAAGAACGCCGTCGCCTGGGCCTACGTCGTGGGCGCCTGCATCGTCGGTCTAACGTTCTACCTGGTCTCCGTCCTATTGGAGAACATCACAACACACAGACGGGGCGCCAGCCCCGGGGGAGATTCACCATGACATCACGACGGAATTTGCGTCGTCTCGCCGGCGCAGTCGCGGCGTTGTCGTTGATCGCCGCAGCATGCGGTGACGACGATGACGATGCCGCAGAGTCCGCATCGGCAACCGAGGCGCCCGCCACCGAGGCACCGACAGCGACCACGGCGGCACCCGCCACCGAGGCGCCGACAGCGACCACGGCGGCACCTGCGACCGAGGCGCCGAGCGCGAGCACGGTCCCGGCCGAGGCCACGGCATCGGCGGCCGAGTGCGACACACCCGAGCCCGTCAAGCTGCAGCTGCAGTGGTTCGTGCAGTCCCAGTTCGCCGGCTACTACGCGGCGCAGGATCAGGGCTTCTACGAAGCCCAGTGCATCGACCTCGAGATCCTCGAGGGCGGCGTCGAGATCGTGCCGCAGACGCAGCTCGCCAACGGCGACGCCGACTTCGCGATCGCATGGGTGCCCAAGGCGCTCGCCAGCCGTGAGGCCGGTGCGAACATCACCGACATCGCCCAGATCTTCCAGCGCTCGGGCACGCTGCAGGTGTCGTTCAAGGACAAGGGCATCACGACTCCCGACGACTTCGCCGGCAAGACGATCGGCAACTGGGGCTTCGGCAACGAGTACGAGATCTTCGCCGCCCTCGGTGAGGCCGGTCTCGATCCGTCCAGTGACGTCACGCTCGTCGCCCAGAACTTCGACATGGTCGGCCTGCTCGACGGCAGCATCGACGCCTCCGAAGCGATGACGTACAACGAGTACGCGCAGGTGCTCGAAGCCGAGAACCCCGACACGGGCGAGCTGTACACGCCGGACGACTTCAACGTCGTGAGCTACGAAGACGTCGGCGTCGGCATGCTCCAGGACGCGATCTGGGCCGACGCCGGACGGCTCGAGAGCGACCCGGCCTACCAGGACCTCGCGACCCGCTTCGTCGCCGCCTCGATCCAGGGTTGGATCTACTGCCGTGACAACCCCGAGTCCTGCAAGGACATCGTGCTCGCCGCCGGCCCGACCTTGGGCGACAGCCACCAGCTGTGGCAGATGAACGAGATCAACAAGCTCATCTGGCCGAACGAGTACGGCATCGGCTACATCGACGAGGACGCCTGGAACCGCACCGTCGAGATCGCCCAGAACACGCCCAACCTCGAGGGCGCGACCGTCCTCACGGCGCCGCCGACCGATGGCGCCTTCACCAACGACATCGTCGAAGCGGCCTACGCGCTGCTCGGCGACGTCGACCTGATGGGCGCCGACTTCGCCCCCACCGAAGTCACCCTCAACGCAGGCGGGAACTGACCGTCCGAACAAGACAGGTGGGTGTCTGACACCTCGCAGAGGTGTCTGACATCGGGCGTTTCGCATCTGTGAGAGCCCGGTGTCAGACACCGATGAATCGGTGTCAGACACCCACTGACACCCACTGACGCGGACTAGCTCAGACCCTCCAGCATGTCCTGGAGTGACTCGAGGCCGGCGGCGATCGAGTCGGTCAGGTCTTTGAGCTCGGTCTGGCTGACGTCGATCCTGACGGGTACGTCGAGTTTGACGGGGATCTCGTCCTTGATCGGCACGGTCTCGTGGATCGGGATGTCGACGGTGAGGTCGACCGGCACGTCGACGTCGACCGGCACGGTGACGTTCAGCGGGATCTTGCCCAATGGCGTGTCGACCTTGATCGTCGTGTCGAAGCTCTGATTGATCGGGATCGTGGTCTTGATCGGGACCTGCACGGTGCGATCGATCACGACCTCGGTCTCGACGGGGATCGTCTGGTCGATCTTGACCGGGAACTCGATCGTCGACTCGCCGAACGTGCGCAGGCCCGTGATCGCCTCCTCGACACCCGCCGAGATCTGCGGCCGCAACTCGACGAGCTTCTGCTGGAACCCTTCGATCTGCGAGCTGTAGAGCGCGGCACCCGCCTCGACCCGCTCGAGGTCGGCGCGCGACGTCGCCAGCTCGGCCTGGGCCTCGGCAGCGTCGTCCTTGGCGTCGGCGACGCGCCCGAACAGCAGCGCGATCGCGACGAGCGCGCCAGCGAGCAACACGCCCATCGCGCCGAGCATCAGATTGGTGCGCCTCTGCAGCGCCGCCATCTGCTCGACGAGCGAGCCGTCCACGACCACCGCCGGCGGCGGCAGATCGGGTGTCGCTCCGACGGCGACTGGCACCGGCGCCGCAAGCACCTCGTCGGCGGCGGCGTCGGCGGCGTCGGTCGCGGTGGTCTCGGTCTGTTCCATCGTGGTGTCTCCTGTCGCGGCGAACCGCCGCATTGCAAACGTGGCCAGCAGGCCGGCGCCGAGCACCACCGCTGCAGCGGTGAACGTCTCGGCGATCGCCTGGGCGGTCAAGTGCTCCTGCGCGTCGAGCAGCGCGGATTGGAATTTGGGATCGGTGAGGGGCGGCAGCTCGATCGTCGAGCGCAGCGCGTTGAATCGGCTCAGCCCCCACGCCGTGAGTGCCGAGAGCCCGACCGACAAGCCGAGCAGGCGGACGACCATGACGACCGACGCCGCCGCGCCGCGCTGATCGGGTGGGGCGCTGTCGACGACGGCGTTGGTGGTCGGGGCGACGGTGAGTCCGAAGCCCGCTCCGAGCAGCGCGAGCTGCAGGGCGAAGACGGGGTACGACGTGTCGGAGGACCACGTCGCGCCCATCCATGCGTACGCGCCTGCCGCCATCGAGAGCCCGAGCAGCACCGGCGGCTTGAACCACGTGCGTTCGGTCAGGTGACCACCGACGTACGAGGCGACGGCCATCGCCGCTGTCATCGCGGACAGGATCAGACCTGAGATGACCGCCGCCCGATCGAGGTCGAGCTCGACCGAGTTCACGAACAGCGGCACGTCGACCATCGCGATCACGAGTCCGGCACCGACGACGACGTTGACGAGCAGTGCCAGCAACACGGTGCGGCCGCGGAACAGCCGCCTGTCGACCAGCGGATGCGCACTGCGGCGCTGCTGCAGGAAGAACAGCGTGCCGGCGACGAGCGCCACGATGTACAGCCAGCGCAGGTCGGGTCCGTCGCCGGTCAGCTCCTGCAGGCCGTTGACGCTCTGGATCTCGGCCGAGCCGAGCAGCGCCATGTTGAGGCTCACGAGCGTCGCCGTGAGGAGCAGCGCACCGAGCCAGTCGATGCGTGCACCCTGGCGCGGCGTGTCGTCCTCGGCGAGCGCCCACCACACAGCGGTGAGGCCGATGATGGCGAGCGGGATGTTGAGCCAGAACTGCCACTGCCACGAGAGCAGGTGGACGAGCATCGCCCCGTAGAGCGGGCCCCAGACCCAGCCCATCGTCTCGATCGCGCCGAGCGTGCCAAGCGCGCGGGCGCGCCGACCCTCCGGGTACACGTCGCCGATCACGGCGAGCGCGACCGGCACCATCGCACCACCGCCGAGCGCGGTGAGCACGCGCCCGAACAGGAACCACTGGAACGCGGCGTCCATGTGCGTCGACAGGGGGATCAGGATCGAGCCGAGCATGAACAGCGTGTAGGCGCCGACGAACGTGCGTCGCCGCCCGACGACGTCGCTGATGCGACCGGCGATCGGCATCACCGCCACGAAGGCGATGAGGTAGGCGTTGACGATCCACGCGGCATCGTTGAGGCCGTCCGGCAAGACCAGTCCGAGGTCACCGATGATCGGACGCAGCATCGTCGCCACGACGGTGAGGTCGTCGGCGGCGACGAACACGCTGAAGCCGACGACGGCGAGGATCGCCGCCGGCGACGGCCGGCGTCGCGTCGTGATGGGAGCGGGAGCGAGATCAACCATTGCTGCTGACCTCTTCTGTCTGGTCTGGTTCTGTCTGGTCTGGTTCTGTCTGGTCTGGGTCTGCCTCGCGAACGTTGGCAGGTGGCTCGATCGTGAAGGTCTCACCGTAGTGGTCGAGCTCGAGCTTCCAGTCCGAGATGCTGCCGTCGATCGTCGTCTGGAACTCCGCCGCCGTCACGAGATGCGTGTCGGGGTGGATCCACATGTCGACGGCGACGTCCTGACCCTGGACCAGCCCGACGGTGATGTCGCTGACCTGGGCGGCCGGTGCGGTGCCGGTGATGTGGTAGCGCTCGCCGCCGCGGTCGTCGACGCTGACGAGGCGGACGTCCCGGAGGTTGGCGAGCAGCGGCTGCCACCCGCCCTTCGGGTCGAAGAACTTCGAGGGATCGATGTCGTAGCCGGCAGGCAGCGTCTCGAAGTCGCCGGTGACGGGGTTGGAGATCCAGACCTCGTCGTCGACGGCGATCGCACCGAGGCGCGTCGCCATGTTGTCGTTGACCGTGACCTCGAGCTCGGCTTGGGCCTTGCCCGGCACGCTGAACTGGCCGCGCAACGAGTTGAGTGCGATGCGCTCGAACTCGTCGATGAAGATCGGTGCGCCGCCGCGTTCGAGGCGGAACTCGACGCTGGTGACGCCGGCCATCGCGTCAGCGGCGGCACTGACGACCTCGGTGGCTTGCGCGTCGGGGTCGGCGACGGCACCGTCGTCGGCAACCTGCTCGTCTTCGGGGGACGACGCGTTGGCGTCGTCGCTGCGAAACGCACCGAACGCGGCGGCCAGCATGACGATCATCGCGATCACAGCGGCGCCGACGGCGACGGTGGCGAAGACGGACGCGCTGTCCATCTTGCGTTTGCTCATGTAGGTGTTGCGGCTCCTGCCCCGCCGGTAAGGAGTCGGCAGAACAAGGTCGCAACCTACGCGGATTCGCGGTTATTCCGGAGTCACCCCATTTCGGGTGACATTTCTCGGTGCCTGGCTCCGCGAAGCGGTGCCTGGCTCCGTCCGCTGGCAACGGAGCCAGGCACCGGGTCAGCGCGCCATTGCGTAGAACTCGGGGTTGGGGGTGATGCCGGCGAAGTTGGCGTAGCGGTTGGAGAGCGCGAAGAGGGCGGTGATGGCGCCGATGTCCCAGATCTCGTCGTTGCTGAAGCCCAGCTCACGCATGTCGTCGAGGTCGGCGTCGCCGATCGACGCCGAGTCCTCGGCGACGCGGAGGGCGAAGTCCACGATCGCTCGTTGCCGCTCGTCGAGGTCGGCCTTGTTCGGATTGACGGCGACCTGGTCGGCGATCAGCGGATCCTTGGCGCGGATCCGCAGGATCGCACCGTGTGCCACGACGCAGTAGAGGCAACGGTTCCGCGCCGACGTGGCGACCACGATCAGCTCGCGTTCCGCCTTCGACAAACCGGCGTCGGAGTCCATCAACGCGGCATGGAACGCGAAGAACGCGCGGAACTCGTCGGGCCGGCGGGCGAGCGCGAGGAACACGTTCGGGACGAAGCCGGTCTTCTCCTGGACGGCGAGGATCTGCTCGCGGATGTCGTCGGGCAGGTCGTCGAGCGGTGGCACGTCGAACCGCGAGATCGGCTGATTGCTCATCGCGTGAGCATCGCGCAGGTCATCAGTGGCGTGACACCACGGCGAAGGCGACGGCTGCCGCGGCGGCGACGTTCAGGGAGTCGACGCCGTCGCGAATCGGAATCCGCACCCGCGTGCTCGCCGCTCGCAGCGCGGCGGGCGAGAGTCCCGGCCCCTCGGCGCCGAGCACGATCGCCAGCCGATCCGGCAGGTCGAGCGTCCAGATGTCGGCACTGTCCGCAGCTGGCGTCATCGCCCAGGTCTCGAACCCGGCGCCTGCCAGTCGGGCAAGCGCCGGCTCGGGCCAGTCATCGGCGGCGATGCGGGCCCACCGGGTCATCAGGATCTCACCCATGCTCACACGTACCGTGCGCCGCGTGTACGGGTCGAGGCACGTCGGGTCGAGCACCAAACCGTCGAAGTCGAGGGCGCGGGCGGAGCGGGCCACGGCGCCGAGGTTCTCCGGGTCGTTGAGGCCCTCCAGCACGACCAGCCGGTGTGCCGAGGTGGCCAGCTCTGCCAGCGGCGTCACCGGCCGTCGCGTGCCCGCCGCGATCGCGCCCCGGTGGAGGTCGAAGCCGGTGATGTCGTGCAGGAGGTCGCGTGCGACGACGTACACGGGAGCGCCCACGGTCGAGAGCAGTTCCTCCATGCGTGCGTACTTCAGCTCGTCGAGGAGGACCGACCGAACCCCGTGACCCGACGCGATCATGCGTTCGATCGCCACTGGACCTTCGGCCACGAACAGCTCGTCCCCTTCGATCTGGCGGCGGGCGGCGGCGTCCTTGAGCAGGCGGTAGTCCACGAGCCGGGGATCGTCGGCATCCTCGATCCGCTCCGGCATCCGCCCAGTCTGGTGACCGCGTTGACCGATGGGCGGATCCGCGCGAACATCGAACATGTGTTCTGGCAAGCGTCCCTCTTCGGAATCTGCGCACCGCAGTTCGACGGCGAATTCTCCGACGTCCGGCGCGAGCACCTCGACGCGACGAGCTGGGTCGATCGCGCTCCTCGGTGGCTCGCCGGGTCGGATCAGCTGCTCGACGAACTCGAGGCCGTACTGCCGCTGCGCCAGCGAACCGGTGTCCGCATGTACGACCGGATCGTCTCAGAGCCGCGGCTGAGCGCGTGGTGGCAGGAGCAACACGGTCGTCCTGAACCGTTGCCGCTGCTGCGCGAGATGCGGCTCACGCTCGCCGCGCACTACGGCGAACCGTTCGACTCGGTCGGCTTCAACCTCTACCGCGACGGCAATGACTCGGTGGCCTGGCATTCGGACCGCCACGCCAAGATCGTCGCCAACCCGATCGTCGCCATCGTCAGCCTCGGCGCGCCACGTCCGTTCCGGATGCGACCCAAGGGCGGCGGTCACTCCCACGTGTGGGAGCTCGGCGACGGCGACCTGTTCGTGATGGGCGGCGCCAGCCAGCACAACTGGGAGCACACGGTGCCCAAGGTGCGCGTCACCACCGGCCCGCGCATGTCGATCAGCTTCCGTTCGTGGTGACCTGACTCGCCGTCAGATCTTGTGCACGAGCACGCTGAGCGCGGCGATCGCGGCGCCGCGTGCGCCGGCCATGTCGAGGTCGGCGACGAGCTCGAACTTGGCCACCAGCAACTGCTCGTCGCGGAGCTGCGTGTGCTCGACGATGCGATCGCGGAACCAGTCGCGGAACTCCGGTGCAGCCTCGATCACGCCACCGCCGATGAAGTAGGCGTCGGGGTCGGTGAAGTTGGCGGCGATCGTGAACAGCCGGCCGAGCGCCATCGCCTGCTGCTCGAACAGGCGCCGCGCCATCTCGTCGCCGTGCTCGCCGTACGTCCGCACCTGCTTGGCGGCTTCGAGCGGGTCGAGCTTGGCGAGTGGATGGTCGGGATACTGCGTGAGCCAGAACGGCAGCAGGTTGTTGCGGATGCCCGACAGCGAGGCGACGCTCTCGGCGTCGCCACTGAAGCCGCAGTTGCAGCGCGGCATCGGTTGCCCGTCGAGCAACAAGCCTTCCATCGGAACGTGCACATGCCCGAGCTCGCCGGCCATCCCGGCCGCACCCTTGATGATCCGGCCCGACTCGATCACGCCACCTCCGAGGCCGGTGCCGACGATCGCCGACACCGACGATCGCTCGCCCGCCACCGCGCCGAAGTGGCGGTGATGGGCATAGAGCGCGGCGGCGTTGCCATCGTTGTTGTAGACCACCGGCAGCCCGAGCTCGTCTTCGAGCGCGCCGCGGACGTCGAAGCCGTGCCACTCCGGCTCGGAGAAGTTCGTGCCACCCCGCGAGCTGAGTACCCCATTGGCCGACGCCGGACCGGGCGTGTCGAGGCCGACGCCGCGAACGTTCTGCGGGTTGACGCCGGCGAGTTGGCACGCCGAGTCGAACGTCTGACGCATCGCCGCGATCGCGACCTTCGGACCTTCGTTGACGCGGCTGGGCAGCTCGACGAGATGGTCGATCAGGTAGTTGCCGTGGTTGTCGATGACGGTGAACTTGTTCGCCGTGCCGCCGATGTCGATGCCGACGATGTAGGTGTGCGTGTGCGTGTCCAGGAATCCAGATCGTACGCGGCCCGCCGCCGGCGGTCGGCGGTCAGCGCGGCAAAGGGATCGCGTACGTGCCCTGGGCAGTCGCCGTGATCTTGTCGGTCCGGTCGTCGCACCAGACGTGGGCGGTGGCGACGACACTGCGCCTGCTGACCGCCTCGAGCCTGGCGCGGCAGTAGATCCGGCTGCCCTGGGCCGGCCGCAGGAATCGCAGCGACAGCTCCGACGTCATCGCCATCGGTTCGATCCGTCCCAGCGCCGCGAACGTGACGTACCAGAGGGCGGCGTCGACGATCGCGAACTGGGTCGGACCCGACACGAAACCGCCCGGTCGCACCATCTTCGGGTCGACGTCGCAGCCGGCAACGGCGTAGTCGGGGCCGAGCTCGATGCACGAGCTCGATGCCCCCGGGTAGAGCTCACGCACGACGTTGTTGATCGCCTCTGCAGTGACCTCGCTCGGCACCATGAGGGAACCGTACGGGCCTGACGTGCTACGAATCGAGGCATGATGCGCGACGTCGTCGTCGTGGGTGCTTCACTCGCCGGCCTGCGTGCCGCCGAGTCGCTGCGGACCGCCGGCTTCGACGGCTCGATCACCGTGATCGGCGACGAGCCCCACATGCCGTACGACCGGCCGCCGCTTTCGAAGCGCCTGCTCGCGGGCGAATGGGAGGTCGATCGCATCTCGCTCCGCAAGCCCGACGACATCGCCTCGCTCGACGTCGACTGGCGCTTGTCGACCCGCGCCGTCGGTCTCGACCTCGCCACACGCCGGATCGAGCTGGCCGGAGGCGACCATGTGAGGTTCGAGGGGGCGATCCTCGCCACCGGCTCGCGCCCGCGCACGCTGCCCGGACAGGACGACCTCCCCGACCTCGTCGTGCTGCGATCGGTCGACGACTCGCTCGATCTGCGTCAACGGATCGCCGGTGGCGGCAAGCGCGTGGTCGTGATCGGCGCCGGTTTCATCGGTCTCGAGGTCGCCGCCACGGCGCGCAATCTCGGCAACGAGGTGCTCGTGCTCGAGGCCGCGCCGGCGCCGCTGATCCGTGGGCTCGGGGCAGAGATGGGGGCGGCGATCGCCGCCGTCCACGCCGACCATGGCGTCGAGGTCCGGTGCGGCGTCACGATCGAAGGTGTGCAGCCCGGTGCGGTGCTGATCGACGGCGGTTGGCACGAACCGGCCGACGTCGTCGTCGTCGGGATCGGAGTCGCGCCGGCGACCGGCTGGTTGGCCGACTCCGGGCTCGAGATCCGCGACGGTGTGGTGTGCGGGTCCGATCTCAACACGGGCGTGCCGATGGTCTACGCAGGCGGCGACATCGTGCGTTGGTACAACCCGCTGTTCGAGGAGGAGATGCGCGTCGAGCACTGGACGAACGCCGCCGAACAGGGCGCGCTCGCCGCCACGAACCTGCTCGCCGAGGCCACGGGGCAACGCACGACGCCGTATGCGCCGGTGCCGTTCTTCTGGAGCGACCAGTACGACCGGCGCATTCAGTTCCTCGGTCGTGCCAGCGGCGAGGACGACGTGCAGGTCGTCGCCGGATCGGTGGCCGCGCGCCAGTTCGTGGCCTTGTACGGCAGAGCCGGCCGCCTGCGCGGTGTGCTCGGCCTCAACGCCCCGCGCCAGGTGATGCCCTTCCGCGCGCTCCTGATCGAACGCATCTCCTGGGACGACGCACTGGCCCACGCTCGAGCGATGTAGCAACACCGTGCCTGGCTCCATTGGCCAGCGGACGGAGCCAGGCACCACTTCGTGGAGCCAGGCACCAGTTAGCTGATGACGACGTCGGAGGCGGACATCTGGATGGCGGCGGCGATCACCGAGCCGCCGCGCAGGGTGTTGGCGTTGATCTGCACGATGCCGTTGGGACCGGCGAGCACGCCCGCCCACGTGACCGACCCACCGGCGAGGCTGATAGCCGCCTTCTTGCAGGTGCCGCCCATCGCCATCACGGCCGGCAGATCGGTCGAGGCGGGCGACAGCACGGAACCACCGGCAATGGTCACCGCTCCCGTTGCGACGATCGTGACGCCGACGAGGTCGGGAGCGGTGTCGGCGATGATGACGTTGCCCTGCACGAAGTGGATCCCCGGTGCCGCACCGCTGCCGTCGACGGTCCAGTCGGCAGCGTGGGCGACGTAGCCAGGTCGCGTGGAGAACACTCCGCCGGGTGCGAAGTCAGCAACCGCCCAGACGAGGCCTGACGCGACGGGCACAGGTTCCTGCACGATGCTGGCGGCGACCACGCTGCTGGCGATGTTCTTCGTTGTGGCATAGGAGATCGGTCCGTTGATGGTGGTGCTGCCGGCCTGCACGGTGACACTCGTGTTGGATCGGATGCCCCCGTCGATCCGCATGCCGGAACCGGTGAGGCTGACACCACTCGAGCACCCAGCGCCGGCGGTCGCCAGCAGGCCGTAACCGGCGCTCAACTGGCGCACCGGCGGAGGCGGAGGCGCCGTGGTGGTCGTTGTCGTCGTCGTGGTTGTCGTCGTCGTGGTTGTCGTCGTGCTCGTCGTCGGCGGCTGTGTGGTCGTGGTCGTCGTGGATGTCGTCGTCGGCGGCTGCGTGGTTGTGTTCGTCGTCGATGGCGGCTCGGTCGTGGTCGTCGTGGTGCTCGTGGTGCTCGTCGCCGGTGGTTCGCCGGACTCCACGACTTCGCAGACGTTGGCCTGGCCCGGTGTGCCGTGTTCACCCAGCGATCCGTACGTGGTGATCGATGCGCACCAGTTGGCGGGATCGGAGTTGTCGGCGGTGAGGTCGCGGAGCGACGCCGACACGCCGACCGATGCTGGCAGCGGCCGACTCGCCGTCCAGGTGACGCGATCGACCCACACGAGATGGTTGTCGAGCAGCGTGATCTCGTCCTCGGCGTCCGAGAGCGGGAACGAGGCGTTGTAGGAGTAGTCGACCGGTGTGTCGCCGTTGACATCGTGCGCCAGGTCGCGGCCGAGCACGACCGAGTGCCCGGGCGCCACCGGCAGCGATCCCGACGTCGGCCTGATCCAGTGACTGTCGGCGTCGTCGTCGCGGAGCACCCAGCCGGCGAGGTCGACGGTCTGCGGCGAGTTGTTGGTGATCTCAATCCACTCGCCGGTCGTGTCGCTGACCGCCGCCGGGTCGGTATGGATCTCGGAGACGACGACCTGAGGATGGGGGAGCGGCGTGCAGTCGTTGGCGGCGCCCGGCGTACCCAGGTCGCCCATCCCGAACTGCGGGCCGGAGATGCACCAGCCGTCCGCTGTGCGCGCCATCGACGCCCCGTTCGGGCGCGGCGACCCGTCGGCCTTGGCCCACGCCACCTCGTCGATCAGCTGGTCGTACTGATCGCGTACGGTGATCCTGTCCTCGTTGTTGCTCAGCACGAAGCCGTCGCCGTACGCATAGGCGGTGGTGACGCCACCGTTCTGCGGATTGCGGGCCGTGCGTCCCAACACGATGTATCCACCGGCCGGCACGATCAGCGAGCGCGAGATCACGTGATGGTCGGACGCGCCGTCGGTCAGGCTCCAGCCGTGCACGTCGACGTCGGCGTTGCCGGTGTTGTGCAACTCGAACCATTCGCCTTCGCTGTCGCCGACGACGGCAGGGTTGCGCATCACTTCGCTGATCTCGACCGGCGCCGGAGCGGGCGGCGCTTCGCACGTGTCGGCCGCACCGGGGTTGCCGAAGTCACCGTCGCCCCACCGTGACGTCGCCACGCACCAGTTCGGCCCGAGCTCGTTGCTGGCGGTCGGGTAGGCGAGCGTGATCGACGCTCCGGCCGGGATCGGGAAGCCGCGACCGGCGCTCCACTCGACCCGGTCGACGACGCTACCGGTGCGGTTCTTGAGGATCACGCGCCCGCTGGCGTTGTACAGCGGCACCTCCGGGCTCGTGCCGTAGACGTAGGTAGCCGTGATGCCGCCGTTCGCAGCAGGATCACCGCTTGCGGCAAGCACCGCCAACGAACCCGGCGCGACGACGAGCGAGGTGATCGTGTGGACCTTGTAGTCGCCTGCGGTGATCGTCCAACCGCTCATATCGATCGGCGCCGTGCCCAGGTTGGCGACCTCGAACCATTCGCTGGCGCGCTCACTGCGCGGGGTCTCCGGGTCGAACATCACCTCGGTGATCACGATCGGCGAGGCGCCGGGAGCGACGCACCATGACGCCGCGTGCGGGGTGCCACGGTCGCCGGCCGCCCAGCTCGACGTCGCCGCGCACCACGCGGCACCGTTGGCGTTGTCGGCGCTCGGGTCGATCAACGACATCGAGGCGCCGTCGGGATCGGGAAACGTGCGCCCGTTGTCCCACGCCAGCCGGTCGACGAGGATGCCCTCGGCATCGGCAATCGCAAGCTCGTCCCAGTCGTTCTGGAGTTGCATCGATCCGCCGTACGCGAAGTCGAGCGGCACGTTGCCGTTGGCGATGCTGCTGTTGCCGAGCACCGCGTAGCCGCCCGCCGGCACGACGACCGACGCCGGGATGACGAAGTGGTCACGGTCGTCGTCCTTCACCGTCCAACCGGCGATGTCGATCGGCGTGTCGCCCGGATTGTGGACCTCGAACCACTCGCCGCTGGCGTCGCTCGTCTGCCGCGGGTTCTGCATCACCTCGGTGATGACGAGTGTCTCGGCCGGTGCGTCGCACTCGTTGGCGACGCCGGGGCTGCCGAGATCGCCGCGCCGCATCACCGTCGTCGCCGCGCACCAGTTGAGCGGATCGCCCGTGCTGAGCGACTCGTCGCGCAGCGACAGGGAGCGTCCGTCGGGCACCGTGATGCCCGTCCCCGGATACCAGTCGATCGTGTCCTGCGCGACGCCGTGTGCGTCGCGGAGGATCAGCCGGTCGGAGGTGTTGTCGAGCACGATCCGGTTGCCGTAGATCCAGTCCGCCACGACACCACCGTTCACAAACGGGTCGCTGTAGCGAGCGAGCACGACGCGCTGGCCGGGGGCCACGCTCAGGTCGGGCAGGGCGACGTTCTCGGTGCGGCCGTCGGCGATGTGCCAACCGGCGAGTTGCGCCGTGGCGTCGCCGCGGTTGAACAGTTCGATCCACTCACCCCGGGAGTCGTAGACGTCGTGTGGGTTGATCATCACCTCGGACACGATCACGTCGGGTCCGGTAGCGGCGCCCGCCTGGCCGCCGATGTCGACGACCGCAAAGGTCAACGCCGCCGACGCGAAGAGCGCGCCAGCGGCCAACAGAAGTGCCCGCTTCACAGAGTGCTCATCGGTCGATGACTGGCCCCGCCTGTCCTCAATATTTCATCAAGTTCACCTCGCTCTGACGTCCGCGCGCGGTGGTGTCGCCGGTCGATCGGGCGATGGCGAGGTCGTAGTCTGTGCTGCATGTCGCACTTGTCGAACGTGTGGTTCAAGGTCACCGACCTCCAGGTCACTCACGGCAGGGGCTGCCGAGTGACCACGGTGAGCGGCGACGAGTACCTCGACTTCGCAGCGGGCATCGCCGTCAACTCGACCGGACACGCCCATCCGAAGGTCGCCGCCGCGATCGGAGCCCAGGCCGAGCGCTTCATCCACGCCCAGATCAACGTCTTCACGCACGACGTGGCCGAGCCGTTGGCGGCGAAGCTCGCCGAGCTCGCACCCGGGTCGATCGACACGTTCTTCTTCGCCAACTCCGGAGCCGAGATCACCGAGGCTGCGGTCAAGCTCGCCAAGCAAGTCACGCGACGCCCGAACATCATCGTGTTCCAGGGCTCGTTCCACGGCCGCACGCACATGGCGATGGCGATGACCACGTCGAAGACCGGCTACCGCGCCGGTCATGCGCCGCTGCCGTCGGGCGTGTTCGTGAGCCCGTTCCCCGATCTGCTGGCAGCCGACCAGGACGCTGCCGTCGACGTGGCACTCAAGGCCTTCGACCGGCTGCTGCTCGCCGAGACGGCGCCCGCGGAGACGGCGGCCGTGATCATCGAGCCGGTGCTCGGCGAGGGTGGTTACATGCCGGCGCCGAAGGCGTTCCTCGAGGGCGTCGTCGAGCGCTGCAAGCGGCACGGCATCCTCTTCATCGCCGACGAGGTGCAGAGCGGGTTCGGCCGCACCGGCAAGTGGTTCGCGGTCGAGCACTACGACGTCGAGCCCGACATCATCTGCATGGCGAAGGGGATCGCCTCGGGCTTCCCGTTCTCGGCGCTCGGCACGCGCCGCGAGCTCGACGACCAGTGGCCGAAGGGCAGCCACGGCGGCACGTACGGCGGCAACCCGATGGGGTGTGCGGCGGCGCTGGCAACGATCGAGGTGATGAGCGAACCTGGCTTCATGGACAACGTGCAGGCGCGGGGCGAGCAACTGTCTGCGGCGTTGAACCGCTTGATGAGCGCCGAGACCGGCCTCCTGCAGGTGCGCGGTCCCGGTCTCATGGTCGGCACCGTGTTCGACGATCCGGCGCGCGTGCCGCGCGTGATCGAGCACTGCCTCACCGAGGGGCACGTGATCCTGATGAACGCCGGCACCTACGGCAACGTCATCCGCTGGATGCCGCCGCTGGTCGTGACCGCCGAGGAGATCGACGAGGGCGTGCAGGCGTTCAGCAACGCCTTGAAGGCAACGGCCTGACGGACGGGGCCACGCGGGCATGCCTCGACTCGACGCCGCGCGGGTGCGTGCGTGGCGCGACCTCCAGTCGATCGTGCCGGAGATCGAGCGCCGGATCGACGAGGACCTGCGCGCCGAGTGGGCCGTTCCGCTCGGCTGGTTCGACGTGCTGGCGACACTGCGCGAGCTCGACGGGCGCGCCCGTCCGCAGGACGTCGCCTCGATGATGCGGATCCCGGCGTCGAGCCTCAGCCGCCGGCTCGATCGGCTCGAGGAAGAGGGCTGGGTGCGGAGGCACCGAGACGTCGACCCCGACGATCACCGTGCCGTCGAGGTCGAGCTCACCAAGCGCGGCCGCGCGCTGTGGCGAGAGATGAACGTCAGCTACCGCCGTTCGCTGCAGGCCCGCTTCGCGATCGCGCTCAGCGACCGCGACGTCCAGTCGATGACAGCCACGTCGAGAACCCTCTCCGACCACATCGCCGTAGAACCTCCGACCGAGTGACCGAGTGACGGGCCCTTACCGTCAGTCGTACATCGCCTCGATCTCTTTGGCGTACCTCGCGTGGATGCCGCGGCGCTTGAGCTTGGACGTCGGGGTCAACACGTCGCTGTCGGGCAGCCACTCCTCGCCGAGCAGCGTGAAGCGCTTGATCTGCTCGACCTGGGCGAACTGCTCGTTGATCTCGTCGACCGCCTCCTGGATTGCGGCAATCACGTCGGGATCGGCGGCGAGCTCGACCAGCGATCGCCCGGCCTTGCCATGGGCGGCGGCCCACGTCGGTGCCACGTCGGGATCGAGCACGAGCAGCGCGGCGATGAACTTGCGGTTGTCGCCGATCGCGCACGCCTGCCCGACGAGCGGGATCATCTTCAGCGCCCCCTCGAGGTTGGCGGGGCTGATGTTCTTCCCGCCCGACGTGATGATCAACTCCTTCTTGCGATCGACGATCTTGAGATACCCCTCGTCGTCCATCACCCCGATGTCACCGGAATGGAGCCAGCCGTCGATCAGCGTCTCGGCGGTCTTCTCCGGTTGATTGAGGTACCCCACGAAGACGTTGCCACCCCGGCACACAACCTCTCCGTCGTCGGCGATCCCGACCTCGCATCCGGGGATCGCCTGGCCCACGTAACCCGGCTTGTTGCGCCGCGGTGAATACGTCATCGGGCCGGCCGACTCGGACATGCCGTAGATCTCCGACAGCGGCACGCCGATCGCCGTGAACCACTCCAGGATCGCGGCCGGGATCGGTGCCGCGCCACTCGTCGCCATGCGCAGCTGATCGAGACCGATCAACTCGCGAACGGTCGAGAACGCGACCGCGTCGAGGAACGCCCACGTGTCGCGCTGGTCCTGGGTGTCGATGCCGGCGACTTGGGCCCGCTTGATCTCGGTCGCCAGCGCCACGCCATCGTCGAACTGGCGTTGCTTCTCCGGATCGGCGGCGAGCGCCGCGTTCACGCCGGCATAGATCTTCTCGTACACGCGCGGCACGCCGAACAGCAGCTGCGGACGGACCTCGCGCAGGTGCGTCGACAGCGCATTGAAGTCGGGGCAGCAATACACGGCGGAACCGCAGATCAGCGTGTTGTAGTGACTGACCATGCGCTCGGCGATGTGCGCCATCGGCAGGTAGGACACGACCTTCCAGCCGGAGATGTCGGGCTCCTCGATCGCCTCCAGCAGGATCTCGTTGGTGTAGACGATGTTGTACTGACTGAGCATGACGCCCTTCGGCGGCCCGGTCGTGCCAGAGGTGTAGATCAGCGTCGCCAGGTCGTCGGGTTTGGTCAGCGCCGCCAACTCGTCCACATCGACGGCGCCGTGACCCATCAGCGATTCGGCGGCGTGCACGCCATCGGGGAGGTCGCCGTCGACGTGCTCGATGACGTAGATGCGCTCGAGGTCTGGCAGCTCGTCGCGCACCTTGAGCAGGCGATCGAGGTAGCCGGCGTCCTCGACGATGGCGATCCGTGCCCCGCAGTCGTGGGCGAGGTACTGGATCTCCTCCGGCGACGACGAGTTGTAGATGCTCACCGGCGTGGCGCGGATGAACTGGGCGGCGAGGTCGAGCCAGTGGAAGTCGGGCCGGTTGCGCATCATCAGCAGCACGCGTTCGCCGACCGCCACCCGATCGACCTGCAGACCCTGCGCAGCGCGCGCCGCGAGGTCGCGCACGTCGGATGCCGTCCACACCTGCCAGCCGTCGCCGTTGCGTGCATGCAGGATGGGGAGCTCGGGGTGGGCCGCCGCCAGGTCCAGGAACCGTCGCGGCACCGTCAGCCCGGCGACGCGGGCGTTGACCTCGTCGATCGTCGACCGCCTCATCGATCTCAGTCTCGCGCGACGAGACAAGGGTCCACGACGGCCGAATTGCCCGACGTCCGGTGACGTCTGGACGGGATAGCGAGAGCAAACTTTGTCGCGTGCGCAGCGCAGTGATCGTCGACGCGGTCAGGACACCGCTCGGCAAGCGCAACGGGCGGCTGCGCGACTGGCACCCGGTCGACCTCGCCGCAGAACTGCTCAATGCCGTGCGCGATCGCAACGATCTCGACGCCGCCGTCGTCGACGACGTCGTGCTCGGATGCGTGATGCAGGTCGGCGAGCAGGCCGCCAACGTGGCGCGCAACGCGGTGCTCGCCGCCGGTTGGCCCGACACCGTGCCCGGCACGACGATCGATCGTCAATGCGGTTCCAGCCAGCAGGCGGCTCACTTCGCCGCTCAGGGCGTGATCGCCGGCGCCTACGACGTCGTGGTGGCGGGCGGGGTCGAGGTGATGACCCGCGTGCCGATGGGCGCCTCGATGGCAGACGGCAAGTTCGGTTATCCGTTCGGCCCGCGGCTCAGCGCCCGCTACGCCGACCAAGGTGGGATCGTGCCGCAGGGGATCTCCGCCGAGTTGATCGCGGACAAGTGGGGCATCACGCGCGAGGCGATGGACTCGTTCGGCATGCGATCGCAGCGCTTGGCGGTCGAAGCCGACCAGGAGGGTCGCTTCGAGTGCGAGATCGTTCCCGTGCTCGGCGCCGACGGGCGAACGATGGCGCACGACGAGGGACTTCGGGAGACCACCCTCGAGTCGCTCGCCAGGCTCAAGCCGGCGTTCCGCTCGGAGGACGACGGCGGCCGCGTGACGGCCGGCAACTCGTCGCAGATCAGCGACGGTGCCTCGGCCGTGCTGATCATGACCGAGCAGCGCGCCGCCGAGCTCGGGCTGACGCCGCGGGCTCGGTTCGTGTCGTTCGCCGTCGCCGCCGGCGATCCGCGGCTGATGTTGACGGCGACGATCCCCGCCACCGCCCGCGTGCTCGAACGCGCCGGCGTGGACCTCGACGAGGTGGACCGGATCGAGATCAACGAGGCGTTCGCCTCCGCAGTGTTGGCGTGGGCGGAGGAACACCGTCCCGACATGGACAGGGTCAACGTCAACGGCGGTGCGATCGCGCTCGGCCACCCGCTCGGGGCCTCCGGCACGCGCCTGCTGACGACGCTCGTGTGCGAGCTCGATCGCAGCGGCGGTCGCTACGGCCTGCAGACGATGTGCGAAGGTGGCGGCATGGCAAACGCCACGCTCATCGAGCGCCTGTAGCCCCTCGTCGCGGTGCGATACGAGCAGGTCACGGCTGTCAAGCAGGCGTCAAGATGACCGTCCTCCTGCCCTCCACAGGGGCTGGGGATAATCGGTATGGTGAGACCGGTGATCGTCGCCGTCTCTGTGGGCAGTGTGCTGTGGGTGCTCGCCGGCTTGTTGCTCGCGGTGGTCGTGTGGAAGACGGGCATGGGAATGTTGCGGGCGTTATCGCGCCCGCCGGTGCCGCCGCCCGAGCCGGGTGAGCTCCGGAAGGTGAACGTCAGGTATCGATGTGACGTCTGCGGGGTGGAACTCAAGTTGACGTTGGCGCCCGACGACGATCCGCCGCCGCCAAAGCACTGTCTCGAGGAGATGGTGCTGGTCGCTCCGCTCTACGACTGAAGCACGTCAACTTTTCCCCAACGCTGTGGAAAACCCTGTGGTGAATCACACGGATGTCATTCCCACTGTGTGGACAACGCGTGAGAAGCGATCCTCAAAAAGTGGTCGGCGCTAACGCCATTTGGTGGCCGTGTAGAGGCCTCCGAGAATGCACACCAGGCCGGCCACGGTCAGCCAGTTGTTGCCGGTGAACACGAGATTGCGCAGGATGATGATGATCATCCCGGCGATCAACAAGGCGACCATGAGCCACGGAACCCAGGGCTTGGGCAGCTTGACCTCCGCCGGAACGGGCGGGGTGTAGCGCGACGACGTGACCACGCCTTCCTTGTTCTGGGAGGGGTTCACGTACTTCTGGCCTTCACCCGGTCGGGTGCCCTTGGCAGTCGTGCGACTGCCGCCTGTCTTGCGCTTCGGGGGTGCCACGGGCCGCAAGTGTACGGGTTTACCCTCCGCAACGCGATGGACTCGTGTCGCTGCCACCGGGCAGGCTTGCGGGGTGCCACGCATCCTCGTGATCGACTCGTACGACAGCTTCGTCTACAACCTCGTCCAATACCTCGGGGAGCTCGGCGCCGATCCGATCGTCTACCGCAACGACGCGATCTCGGTCGACGAGGCGTCGGCGCTCGAGCCTGACGGTGTGCTGCTGTCGCCGGGCCCGGGGCGGCCGGAGACGTCGGGCATCATCTGCGAGGCGATCCCCGCCTTCGCCGCCGCCGGTGTGCCGGTGCTCGGCGTCTGCCTCGGACACCAGGCGATCGGCCACGTGTACGGCGCCGACGTGGTACGGGCGCCGCACCTGATGCACGGCAAGACCTCGCCGATCGAGCACGCCGGCGAGGGTGTGTTCGCCGGTCTGCCGTCTCCGTTGACGGGGACGCGGTATCACTCGCTCGTGCTCGACCCGGCGACGATCCCCGACTGCCTCGAGGTCACGGCCCGCACGACCGACGGCGTGGTGATGGGCGTGCGTCACCGTGAACTGGCGGTCGAGGGTGTCCAGTTCCACCCCGAGAGCATCCTCACCGGCTGCGGCCACGACCTGCTCCGGAACTTTCTGGCGACGACCACCAGTTCTGCCGGCGCGAAAGTGCGCTGACAGGTCGCATTCGCGCCGCCAGCGCGCAGCGGTGGATCAGCCGGTCGGCGGCGGCGCGGTCGGCGGCGGCAGCGTCGTGGCGGGTGGCAACGTGGTTGTCGTCGTCGTGGTGGTCGTCGTCGTTGTGGTCGTCTCGGCGACGCGGGCCTGGCCGACCACGACCACGACCACCGTTCCCTTGTCGACCATCTGACTGGTCGGGATGCTCTGTTCGAGCACGGTGCCGTCGCGCGGGTCACCAGGTGGCAGCTCGCGGTACGTGACCTCGATACCGAAGCCGCGGTCGTCGAGCAGGTTGCGCGACTGACCTTCGGTGAGCCCGACCAGCGGCGGCACCCGCTCCTGACCCGGGCCAGAGCTCACGATCAACGTGACCGTGCTGCCCTTGTCGACGAGGGTGTTGGGTGGCGGATTGGTGCTGATCACGACGCCGGCGGGGATCACGGGATCGACCTGCTGCTGGATCTCGACCTTCAAGCCGTACTCGGCCGACTCGAGCAGCGAGCGGGCAACGTCGACCTCGTCGTTGATGACGGTCGGCGGGATCGACACCTGATTCGGTCCGCCCGACACGAAGATCGTGACGACCGTCTCCTGCGGGACGCGGGTGTCCCCGGCCGGATCGGTGCGGATGACGAGGCCCTTCGGCACGCCGCTGAGCTCGGTCTCCTCGGTGAACTGGAACCCGCTCTCGCCGAGCAGGGCACGCGCGTCCTCGATCGAACGGCCGGCCACGTTCGGCACGGCCACGAGCGCCTTGGTCGGGTTGTAGTAGAGCTCGATCACCGTGCCTTCGGCGACGACGGTGCCGGCCTCGGGGTTCGTCTTGTGCACGAACTGCTCGGGTACGAGCGCGTTCGCCTCGGGGATCGCCCGGTAGGTGAGTCCGAGCGCCTGCAGCGCGGCGGTGACCGAGTCGAGCGGCTGGTTGTAGTAGTTGTCGAGGGTCAGCGCGGTGGTGTCGTCCTCGGCGGCTGCCTTCGTCAGGCTCTGGTAGACGAGCAGACCCCCGGCGGCGAGCGCGATCAGGGCGATGAACGCCGCCAGCGCATACCAACCGGTGCGGGAGTGGTGGTCCTGGTAGTAGCGCGCGTCCGGCGACGCCCCGGGTGGGTAGTGCGTGAGGTCCGGCCCCGGCTGGCGGGCGATCGTCGTCGTCGGCGCGCCGGCGATCTGCGGGTGGGAGGGCGCCGGTCCACGGGACACTGGCGCGGCGGCGGCCATCGGCGTCGTGGCGACGTTCGTCGTCGGCTGGCGCGGAATGCCGCCCGACGGCGTGCCGCCGGGTCGGGCGGCAGCGGCGACGAGCGCCTGCACCTGCTCGCCATTGCGGAACCGGCGCAGGTCGTCCCGCAGCGCATGGGCACTGGAGTAGCGCAGCTTCGGATCCTTGGCCAGCAGCTTGGCGACGATCGCCTCGAACGGGCGCGGGATCCCGTCGACGATCTTGTTCAGCGGCGTCGGCTGGTCGTGGACCTGCTTGTAGGCGATCGCCACCGGGTTCTCGCCGGTGAACGGCGGCCTGCCGGCGACCATCTCGTACATCACGATGCCGAGCGAGTAGAGGTCGCTGCGCGGGTCGGGTTGCGCGCCCTGGGCCTGCTCCGGCGAGAAGTACGACGCGGTGCCCATCACCGAGCCGACCTGGGTGAGGTTCGCTTCGGTTGCCGAGTTCATGGCGCGGGCGATGCCGAAGTCGGCGACCTTCACCTGACCGTTCGTGCCGATCAGGATGTTGGCGGGCTTGATGTCGCGGTGGGCGAGCCCGGCCTCGTGGGCGAACCCGAGCGCGGCCGCGACCTCGGACGCGATCTCGGCCGCCTGCTTGGGCGTCAATCGCTTGTTGGTCTTGAGGATCTCCGCCAGCGTGCGCCCCTGCACGTACTCCATGGCGATGAAGTACGTGCCCTCGTACTTGCCCCAGTCGTAGACGTTGACGATGTTCGGGTGGCTGAGGTTGGCGGCGGCCTGCGCCTCGCGGCGGAAGCGCTCGACGAAGTTCGGGTCGACGGCGAACTCGGGGAACAGGACCTTGATCGCCACCTGGCGGTCGAGCAGGCGATCGCGGGCGAGGAACACATCGGCCATCCCGCCCCGGCCCACCCGCTTGTGGATCTCGTAGCGATCGTTGATGATGACGGTGGCGCCGCCGCTGGTACTGCTCATGGTTCAAGCTGCTCGCATGCGGGAGCCCAACCGGCCCGCAGGACGTTGCCCGACGCTATCGACGTTCCAATCCGTACAAGCGTCAAGGCCGGGTTCACGGCGCCACCGTCGTCGGTGCTGGCGCTGGTGCTGTCGTGGCGGGCGGCGCCGCTGCTGCTGCGGCCTGCTCGGCGTCGAGGCGGAAGGCCTCGTCGAGCATCGCCTTGGCGAGCGGCCCGGCGAGGCGGCCGCCGGTGCTGGCCGAGATCTCGGCGTTGGTGCCCTTCAGCATCACCGCCACGACGTACTGCGGGTCCTCGACCGGGGCGAAGGCGACGATCCAGGCGTGCGAGCGCTGGGGCTCGCCGGGCCCGTTGAGCTGCGCGGTGCCGGTCTTGGCGGCGACGCTGATGCCGTTCTCGAGCGCGATGCAGCAGCTCGCCGTGCCGCGCTGGGCGACGCCGACCATCAACTGCTGCAGGATGCCCGCCGTTTCGCGGCTGATCGGGCGCTTCCAAACCTCGGGCTGCGTGCGGCTGATCACGTTGCCGTCGTGGTCGATCTCGGTGTCGACGACGTACGGCTTCATCATCTCGCCGTTGTTGGCGACCGTGGCGGCCACCATCGCCATGTGGAGCGGGACCATCTGGTCGTCGTTCTGGCCGAACCCGCGGATCGCCAGCAACGGCAGGTTGTCCTCGATGTCGGTGAAGTCGCCGACGGTGCTCGCCGCCGCGCCCGGCAGGTCGATCGGTACGTCCTCGCCGACGCCCCATCGCTGCACGCCTTCCTCGAAGCGCTGCGGTCCGAGCTCGAGCGCGATCCGCGCGAAGGGCGTGTTGCAGGACCGAGCGAACACGGTCGCGAAGTCGCCGCCGCACACGGAACCGCCGTAGTTCTCGATCGGGTCGTTCGTCTGCGGGGGCAGGAACTCGCTCTCGTCCGGGAAGAAGCTGTCGAGCCCGACGACGCCGTCGTCGAGGGCGATGCCCGTCGTCAGCACCTTGAACGTCGAGCCCGGCATGTACCGCTGCTGGTAGGCGTTGGCGAGCAGCGGGTCGCGGGCGTCGTTCTGCAACTCGGTGAGGTAGGCGTAGGCGGCGTCGTAGTCGATGTCGGCGACGAGATTCGGGTCGTAGCTCGGGTAGCTCCACATCGCCTTGATCGCGCCGGTCTTCGGCTCCATCAGCACGATCGAGCCCTCGCGGTCACCGAGCAGGAACTTGGCGACGTTCTGGAGGTCGTTGCGGAGCGTGACGTGGACCTCGCCCGACTGGTCGTTGTTGCCGCTGAACAGGTCGTCGAGGGCGCGCACTTGCTGCGTCAACGTGTCGCCGCTCAAGACGTCGGACTCGGTCTTCTCGAGCTGGGTCGAGCCGAGGCCGAATGTGTAGTAGCCGGTGATGTCGGCGAACAGCTCGCCGGTGGGGTACAGGCGGCGGTACTTGACGTCGGTGGCGCCTGGCACCTGCTCGGACCGGGCGATGACGACACCGTCGGCGGTGACGATCGGGCCGCGCGGCGAGTCGAACTGACGGATCAGGGCTCGCGTGTTGCTCGGCTGCGAGGAGAGCTCCTCGGTCTGACCGACCTGCCAGTAGTTGAGCGCCGCGAACAACACGATGTACAGCACGATCAACGCGCCGGCGAGCTGTCGGATCTTGCGGTTCATGGCGCGGTCATGGCTGTGGTGGGGTCATGTCGTGTGCGCCTTCTCAGACGCCAGCTCGCCCAACGCTCGCGTGGAGTCGGTTCGTCGGGGAGCTCGCCGAGGCGGCGGGCGCCCGTGTCGCTGAGTCGCAACAAGAGCGCCAGGAGAATGTAGTTGGCGAGTAGCGACGATCCTCCGTAACTGACGAACGGCAGCGTGATGCCGGTCAGCGGCACGACCTTGACGACACCGCCCATGATGATGAAGGCCTGCACGCCGACGATCGTCGTGAGGCCTGTCGCAAGCAACTTCTCGAACGTGCGGTCGGTGCGCAGCGCGATCCGCAGACCGCCGCCGACGAGCAACAGGTACGCCATCAACACGGAGGTGGCGCCGATCAGTCCGAGCTCCTCGCCGATGGCGGCGAAGATGAAGTCGCTCTCGGCGTAGGGGATTGTGTTCGGCGTGCCGCGGCCGAGCCCACGTCCGGTGACGCCACCGTCGCCGATGCCGTACAGCGACTGGACGATCTGCCAGCCCTTGCCGTACTGGTCCTTCCACGGGTCGAGCCAGATGTCGACGCGGGTTTGCACATGGCCGAACATCCGCCACGACGCGTACGCCGCGATTCCGAACATCAACGCGCCCATCAGGAGGTAGCTCGCCCGCTCGGTGGCAACCCACATCATCACCACGAACAGGGTGAAGAACATCAGGGACGAGCCGAGGTCGCGCTCTCCGACCATCACCAGCACGGCGAATGCCCAGGCCACGATGACGGGCGCGATGTAGTGCATCTCGGGCAAGCGCACTGGACCGATCTTCCACGTCGAGGCTGCGATCAGCTCGCGGCGCTCGCTCAGATAGCCGGCCAGGAAGATCGCCAGCGCCAGCTTGGCGAACTCGCCTGGCTGGAACCCGAGCGGCCCGAGGTCGACCCAGATGCGGGCGCCGTTGATGTTGCGCCCGAATCCCGGGATCATCGGCAGCATCAGCAACACGGCGCCGATGAGGAAGAACGTCCACTTGTATCGGGCGAGGTCGCTCGGCCGCTGCACGACGAACAGCGTCAGCACGAACGCCGCGATCGACACCAGGCTCCACAACGACTGCTGCGCCGCGAACTTGTCGTCGAGGCGCGAGATCATCACGTACCCGATGCCGTGCAACAGCACGACGAGCGGGAGCAGCGTGCCGTCGGCGCCGCGAGCGAGCATCCGCACGGCGATGTGGGCGACGCCGATCAGCATCAGGACCAGCGCCAGGAACGGACCGAGCCTGGCCGGAATGATGGCGTTCGCGCCGAGCGAGGCGAGCACATAGGCCACGGCGGTGATCGCCGCCGCCATGAAGATCAGCGTCAGTTCCGTCGAGCGCCGGCGGGCGACGAGGCGCGGCGAGACAGGCATCGTCGTCGCCATGCTCACGCGCCAGTCGTGGGTGGCGCGGCGTTGACCGGGGCCGTGATCGGCGGGGCGACCGACGGCGGCGCTGTGGCGGGCACGGTCGGAGGCACGGTCGTGGTGGTCGTGGTGGTCGTCGTCACGGACAGGCTCGTGGCGATGAACTTGGCGGCGTCGTTCGGGTTCTCGAACTGGAGCCGTTGTTCGACCAGCGCGATCGACTCGTCGTCGAGCTGGTCACGAGTGAGGTTGCTCACGCGCTCACGGGTCGGGTCGAACCACAGGAAGCCGTCCTGACGCCCCTGGTAGATCGCCACTGTCCCGTCTTCGTCGAACGCGACCCAGTAGGTGCTCCGCGCCCACGCCGCGAGGATCGCGAAGCCGAGGATCAGCACCGCCGCGGCTCCGAGCGCGAGCAGCAGGCGACCGAGTCGCCCTGTGCGTCGTCGCGGTCGCTGCTCGGGCGGCGCCTCAGGCGCGGTGGCCACGGCCGGCGCCTGCCGGTCGGAGACGTCGGTCGCGATCGTGAGCTCGGCGTCGCCGTCGAGTGCGATCGCGGCCGGCACCAGCTCGCCGCCGGCCTCGTCGTCGAGCGGGTCGGCCACGATCTCCGCCAGTGAGACCTCGGCGGTCTCCTCGTCGGCGTCACCCCAGACCGGTATGACGTCGAACTCCTCGGTCGGGTCGGGTGGCTCGTCGCCCTCGAGCACGTCGACGACGACGGCGGTGATGTTGTCGCGTCCACCCGAAGCGTTGGCGGCGTCGACGAGCGCTTGGGCGGCGGCGGCCGGATCGTCGGCGTGCGTGGCGAGGATCTCCTGGATCACGGTGTCGTCGACCTCGTCGACCAACCCGTCGCTGCACAACAGGAAGCGATCACCGCGGATGATCGGCATCGTCCACGAGTCGACGCGCACGTACGGTTCGATGCCCAGCGCGCGCGTCACGATGTTGCGCCGCGGATGGTGGCGCGCCTCGGCAGCGGTGATCGCACCCTCGGCGACGAGCTCCTGCACGAAGCTGTGGTCGACGGTGACCTGCCGCAGCCGGCCGTGGCGGAGCACGTACCCGCGGGAGTCACCGACGTTGGCGACCGCCAGCACCTCACCGTCGAGCGGGTCGTCGACGACCGCGATCGCGGTGATCGTGGTTCCCATCCCGGTCTGGTCGGGGTTCTGCAGCGACGCGTTGTAGATCTCGACGTTCGCTTCGTTGATCGCCGCCACCAGGTCGTCGCGCGAGCCGAGCTGCCCGCCCGGCAGGCGCTCGTCGAGCTTGTGCACCGCCATCTCGCTCGCCACCTCGCCGGCGAGATGACCGCCCATACCGTCGGCGACGACGAACAGACCATCACCGGCGTGGTGGTTGTCCTCGTTCTGCGTTCGCAGTTGCCCCTCGTGCGTGACCGCACCCCATCGCAGCGTCGCCATCAGATCCTCGTCACTGGGCCTCGAACACCGTGTAGCCGATCTGGATCCGGTCGCCCACCTTGACGGATCGCGACTCGGTGATGCGCGAACCGTTCAGGTATGTGCCGTTGCGCGAGGCGAGATCGTCGACGATCACTTGACCACCGGCGACCGACACCTTGGCGTGGTGCCCCGACAGATAGGTGTCGTCGGTGATCGCGATCGTGTTGTCGGGCTCGCGCCCGATTCCGATCACGCCGTTGATCGCGTAGGCGGTGCCGCGCTTGTCCTTGGGTTCGAGCACGACCAGCCGGCCCGGCAGGCCGCCCCGACCCTTCATGGGCTTCACGTCACGACGCTCGGCCATCGGAGTCGGCGCGACCGGCATCACCGGTGGCTGCTCGATCGGCCCGCGGGCGTTGGCTGGCTGGCGCACCTCGCTCCACACCGCGAACAGCACGCGCGCGAAGAACAGGTACAGCATGACCAGGAGGACGAGCTTGAGGATGTCGAGGACGGAATCGGGCATGGCGGCTGAATTGTCGGAAGTCCGAGGTGGGTCAGGAGGCCTCGAAGCGCAGGTTGACCGAACCGACCGTGATGATGTCGCCGTCGGTGATGCGGCGGTCGGTGGTCAGTCGTTCTCCGTTGAGGTAGGTACCGTTCGTGGAGCCCAGGTCGTTGATCACGAACCCGCTGCCCGAACGGTGGATCTCGGCGTGGTGGCGGCTGGTGTTCCCGTCGGTGATCACGATCCGGCAGTCGGAGAGGCGGCCGATCAGATTTCGCCCGTCGATGAGCTCGATCCGGTCGCCAGATGGCATCACGATCGTGCCCGGGCGCTTGCCGGCTTCGCCCTGCTTGATCTGGGACGTGATGCCGAACCGGCCCGGCTTGAGCGAGTTGTCGACCCGCAGATCGACGCCGACCGGTCCCATGAAGTGGTAGCCCTCTTCACGGGCGTACTCGCGCACGGCCTCGACGAGCTCGGTGCGCAGCGCATCCTCGATGTCGGCGAAGCCGGCGTGGTCGTCGGCGGCGAGCAGGATCTGGAAATCGTTGGGGACGACTCGCTGGCCCTTCACGTCGACGGTGCGGTGGTCGTCCATCTCGCGGATGAGGCGACGTCCGAGCTCGATCGGCCTGATTGAGTTGTGCGAACGGCGGAACACGCCATCGACCATACGCTCTAGGCGCTGCTCCAATGCTTGCATGCCCATGGTCGCACAAAGGCTACTGGCAGGCTGTTCGCCCCCGACCTCACCCCCGCAGAGGAGGTGCCGGGCTCGACGAAGTCGTGCCTGGCTCCGTCGTCGGGGATTGGAGCCAGGCACCCTTCGGGAGCCAGGCACCGGATACCGTCGCCGGATGGCACGTGTGACGGTGCTCGACGGCGGGACCGGTCGTGAGCTGGCCCGCATCGGTGCTCCGTTCAGTCAGCCCTTGTGGTCGGCGCAAGCCTTGATCGAGGAACCGGACTCCGTGCGTCGCGTCCACGAGTCGTACGTCGCCGCGGGTGCCGAGGTGATCACGACCAACGCGTACGCGGTCGTGCCGTTCCATCTCGGCCAGGAGCGCTTCGATCGGGAAGGCCGTCGTCTCACGGCGTTGGCAGCATCGCTCGCCCGCGAAGTCGCCGACCGCCATCCGGGTGTGCGCGTTGCCGGCTGCCTGCCTCCCGTGCTCGGCTCCTACCGACCCGACCTGTTCGTCCGCGAAGCGGCCCGTCCGATTCTCGACGTTCTGGTACTCGAGCAAGCGGCGTTCGTCGATCTCTGGCTCGCCGAGACCCAGTCGTCGATCGCCGAGGCCGGCTTCGTGCGCGACATGCTCGATGCTCACCGCCAGCGCGCGCCGCTGTGGATCTCGTTCACCATCAGCGACGAGCTCGTCGACGACGAGCCGCGCCTTCGGTCAGGCGAGTCCGTGGTCGACGCCGCCCGCGCAGCCGAACATCTCGGCGCCGCCGCGCTGCTCTTCAACTGCAGCCAGCCGGAAGCGATGCAGCCGGCGGTGGCAGCAGCAACCACTGCGACCCGACTCACGATCGGCGTCTACGCCAACGCGTTCGTCATGGACGTCGACGACTCGGCCGCCAACGCCGGACTCCACGACATCCGCAAGGACGTCACCCCCGAGCGGTATCTCGAACTGGCGCGACAGTGGGTTGACGCAGGCGCGTCCCTCGTCGGCGGATGCTGCGGCGTCGGCCCCGAGCACATTTCGGCGTTGTCGGCCGAACTGTCGGCCGGTTAGCCTTTTCATTTCCACTCCGGGCGAGTGGCGGAATGGCAGACGCGCTGGCTTCAGGTGCCAGTATTCGAAAGGATGTGGGGGTTCAAGTCCCCCCTCGCCCACCGAGAAGTCCCTGCTCAGGCGGGGGCTTCTCGCGTTTCGGCTGGCGCACACGGGAACCGGCGAACTGCGGATCCGACGTGACAGGAACCGACGTGACAGGAACCGACGTGGTGGCGGCGGTGTCGGATTCTCTAGAAGAGTTCGATTCGGATGCGTCCCTCGGAGCTGGCTGACTGCGATGACCTCACCTTGCTCGCGCGCGCCCGCGACGATGACCGAGCGGCGTTCGCTCAACTCGTCCGGCGCCATCAGCACGCGGCCCTGCGTGTGGCCGCTGTGATCTGTGGGTCGACGATCGAGGCGGAGGATGTCGTCCAGGACTCGATGGTCGACGTCCACCGTCACCTCGGGTCGTTCCGCGGCACCGGATCGGTGCGTTCATGGATGCTCCGGATCGTCGCAAATCACGCCAAGAACCATGTCCGCGGCCGGGCGCGACGGCTGCGGCGCGACGACCATCACGCCCGGCTGCACCTGCGCACCGCGGAAGCTGCGGACGAAGCGACCGAGGTGCGACTCGAGCACGAGCAGCTTGCCGCCGCGCTCGGTCGACTCGGCGAGCACGATCGCGAGGTGCTGGCCTGCCGGTTCGTCGCCGCGCTGAGCGAGGCAGAGACGGCAGAAGTGCTGGGCGCACCGCTCGGCACGGTGAAGTCCCGTACGTCGCGCGCGCTGGAACGGCTGCAGCGCGAGCTCACTTCTGGAGAATCCGCCACATGATCGACCTCGACGACCTGACCGCGCGGCTGCGCAGCCTCGGCGACGCGCTCGTCTTCGACGACGCCGAGCTGGCCGAGTCGGTGCTCGCCCGGGTCGACGGCGCACCGCGACGCAGGGCTCAGGTCTGGCTGGCCGCGGCGGCGGTCCTGCTGGTGATCGTTGCCGCGGTCGCGTTGATCCCCGGCTCGCGCCACGCGGTCGCCCGGTGGTTCGGGCTCGACAGCGTGACTGTCAAGGTCGACCCCGAAGTCGCGGGCACCGCCCCGCCGATCTCGATCGACCTCCCCGGACCAGGACAGAGCAGCGTCGTCGAGGTCGACGGAGTCCAGATCCTCGTCTCGACCGTCGACGGCGCGCTCACGCCGGTGATGATCGACAAGTCCGTCGCGTCGTCGACCCAGATCAGCGAGGTCGACGTCAACGGCGCGCCCGGCCTGTGGATCGACGGGGCGTCGCACGAGATCGGATACGAATCACCACCTGGTCACATCGTGTTCGAGCGGATGGCAGGCAACACACTCGTGTGGCAACGCGACGGCGTGATCACCCGCGTCGAGGGCTTCGCCGATCTCGCCTCCGCACTGGCGTTCGCACGGCGGGCGGACTCCGGAACGTGAGCCGGCTCGGCGGTGTCGGACCGGTATGGGACACGTCACACATCGCCAACTGACACACCGCCAACTGACACACCGCCAGCTAGTCGATCCCCTACGACTGCTCGTCGCCGGATTGCTCGCGCTGATCGTGGCCGTCTCGGCCTCATCGGCTTCCGCCGGCGGTTGGGCGGTGGCTTCGCTCGATGCAATGCCAAATGCAACCGCCGGCGATTCTGTGGACGTCCGGTTCACCGTCTTGCAGCACGGCAAGACACCAGCCGTGCTCGACTCGGACGTCGGCATCGAACTCGTGCTGGCCGACGGCACGATGCAGTTCTTCCCGGCCGCTGCTGACAGCGTGCCCGGTCACTACGTCGCAACCGTCACGTTCCCGGCCGAGGCCGGCAGCTACCAATGGCACGCCCGCATGGGCTGGTTCGGCAGCTACGAGCTCGGCGCGATCGACGTCGCTGCGCCCGCATCCTCGGACGGCGCCACGAGTGGCGGCGGTTCGATCTGGCCCGACCTGCGCTGGGTGACACTCGCCGCCTCGATCGTGCTCGGTGGCGTGGCGATCGCCGATGCCGCCGCCACCAGGCACCGTCGCCGCACCCTCACGGCGTGAGCGCGATCGGGCGCGCCTGCGCGATCGGTGCGGTCGTGCTCGCGTTGGTCACGATCGCGACGTGGAACCGAGGCGAGCACGCGGCGGTTGCGAATGCCCCGCCCGTTGCCTCGGTCGCCGCCGACGGTGCGCAGCTCTTCAGAGCGAAGGGATGCGCGTCGTGCCACGACGGGCCCGACAGCACGGCGCAGTTCGTCGACTTCCCGTCGCTGGCACACGCGCCGAGTTGGGCTGGTGACCGACGCGACGGCGTGACGGCCGCGGAGTACATCGCCCAGTCGATCCGCGATCCGAACGCGTTCATCTCGCCAGCGTGGACAGGCGGGGGACCGACCACGGCGATGCCGCAACTCGGACTCACCGATGCCGAGATCGCTGCGGTGGTCACCTACCTGCTCGGCGACTAACCGGCGCGACGAGCGGTCAGACCTCCATCGACCATCAACGACGCCCCCGTGATGTACGACGCGTCGTCGCTGGCGAAGAACGCGATCGCGGCGGCGACTTCGTCGGGCGACGCCATCCGTTGCAGGGCGACTCCCCGCAGCATCGCCGCCTCGGCGGCGGCCGGGTCGGGGTTGAGATCGATCGAGTCCTGCACCAAGCGAGTGCGGATGAAGCCCGGGCAGACGGCGTTGACGCGGATCCCGTGCTCGCCGTAGTCGAGCGCCATGCTGCGCGTGAGGCCGAGCAGTCCGGCCTTGGCAGCGGCGTACGGGAAGAACCCCTTGAGCGTCACGAATCCGTGCATCGACGAGACGTTGACGATCGCGCCACCGCCCGCGGCCTGCATCCCCGCGACGACGTGTTTCGCCGTGAGCCAGGCGGCGCGCAGGTCGACCGCCATGAACCGGTCCCACTCATCGGTGGTCATCGTCGCCATGTCGAAATTGGCGTTGACGCCGGCGTTGTTCACGAGCACGGTGACGTCGCCGACGTCGGCCCGCACGCACGACACGACGTCGGCGATCTGATGCTCGTCGGCAATGTCGCAGGCATAACAGCGCACGTCCATGCCGATCTCCGCTGCGGCCTGCTCGCCGACGTCGGCGTCGATGTCGCAGAACGCGACGCGGGCGTCCTCGCTCGCCAGCCGTTCGACGGTGGCCAGACCGATGCCGCGTGCGCCGCCGGTCACGAGCGCCACGCGGCCGGCGAAGCGGCCGCTCACGCGAGCACCTTCGAGAGCACGTCCGTCGACACGAGGTTGGCGGGGCGCCCCTTGACGCCGGCGTCGATCGTGAAGAGCGCACCGGCCAACGGGTTGGCGGCGCGTTCTTCGGGAGGAATCCTGTGCTGCGACGACGTCACGAACAGGGTCGAGAGGTCGTCGCCGCCAAATGCCGGGCACGTGACGAACGGCGTCGGCATGGCGATGTCGCACATCACGTTGCCGTCGGGGTCGAAGCGCCTGACGGCGCCACCCAGGAACAGTGCCAGCCACACGCAACCCTCGCTGTCGATCGTGAGGCCGTCGGGCAGACCGTCGCCGGAATCGATCGTCGCCCATGTGCGCACGTTGTCGACCTCGCCGCTCTCGACGTCGTAGTCGAAGACGTCGATCCGCTGCGTCGGCGAGTCGACGTGATACATCCGGCCACGATCGACGTCCCAATCGGTGCCGTTGCCGGTCGTGATCGTGCGGATCCGCGTCAGGCCGCCGTCGTCGAACCGATACAGCGCAGCCTGCCCGGGCTCCCGCGTCTTCGACATCGAACCGAACCACAGCCGTCCCGCCGGATCCGGCTTGCCCTCGTTCATCCGGTTGCCGTCGAGACCCGGCTCGATCGGCGAACGACCCAGCTCCCTGCCTTCGCCGTCCACCGCGATCAGGTCGTTGCCTTCGCCGCAGAGCCGGCTGTCGCTCCCGGCGACCGGCATCGCGAAACCGAGCGGCGCCGTCAGCTCGACGACGTGACGGTCGCCGGTGGCGACGTCGAGCTCGTTGATCGTGCCGCGGTTGATGTCGACTTAGCAGAGCCGCCGCCGGGCCGCATCCCAATGCGGCATCTCCGCCAGCTCGTGGCGGTGCGGGAACGGTGCCTCGACTCTGGCATGAGCGGCGTTGCCCACTCTGGTCCCCTTCCGATCCCGATCGTCGAGCGACGCCGTGGTCGCGCGCCGACAGTACCCTCGCCGGCCGAATCGCCGCTGTTCGATCGACGGTGGTGCCGGCCCCCTGCGGTTCTACGGCACCCGCTGCGCCAGCAGCGCGTCGAGCACGCCACGTTGGTGCGGGGTCGACAGTGCGAGTTGGGTCTGGCTGCGCAACACCGTCTCGATATGAGCGATCTGTTGCAGCACCTCGTGGAGATGATCGTTCGAACGGGCGACGATCCGGCACAGCAGGTCGCCCTGACCAGTGATCGTGTGGATCTCGACGATCTCGTGGATGTCGATCAACGATGTGATCGTCGACTCGTGCGAGCCCTGGGAGATCTCCAGCACCGTGAACGCCAGCACCGAGAGCCCGGCGCGCACGGTGTCGATGTCCGGTCCGTAGCCGTTGACGACTCCTTCCCGCTCGAGTCTGTCGATCCGCGAGTACACCGTGCCGCGGGCGATGCCGACCTTGGCGGCGATTTCCGAGACGGCGGCATGTGGTGCTCGCCGCAGGGCGTCCAGCAGGCGCAGATCGACGTCGTCGAGGGGTCTAGTCATGGCGTCCAGCGTGGTCCGCCCGGGTGACACGGTCAAGGACAAATCGTCCGGCGAAACAAGATGCTCTGATCAATCTGATCAGTGATGTTGTGCCTCGTTCGACAGGGCGTTGAACTGGGTATCAGAAATCGTCCGTCGTCTTCACCGCCAGGAGTGCTGTCGATGTCCCATCTCAAGAAGGTCGATCACATCACCTACGCCGTCGCGCCCGGCTCGATCGAGAAGTGGGCGTGGTTCCACATCGAGGTCGAGGGCGGGACGTTGATCAACCGCATCGACGACGTCCGTCCGGACGATCGGGACTCGAGCATGAAGATCTGGTGCATCGACTTCGGCGACTTCGGTGTCGCGCTCATCGAGGGCATCGATCGCGACAAGAAGTCACAGGTCACCAAGTTCGTCGAGGTCCACGGCGACCATTCGTGCCAGCACATCGCCTTCGACACGTACGACCTCGACAAGTTCCTCGACCACATGAAGTCGCTCGGCGGCACGCCGCGCGGCGAGGTGCTCGTGCGCGACGACGGTTTCGGCACACTCAAGCAGGTGTTCGCGCGCGGTTACGCCGAGGGCGACGCCGCCGAGAACAGCTTCCCCGAGTACTGCCAGCGGCCGCGCGTCGGCGACAGCGCAGAAGAGGTCGCGATCACCTTCGCCAAGGAGACCGGCAAGGGCTTCTACGACCAGATCGAGGACGCCGTCGAGGCCCACGACGAAGCGCCGTTCTTCGACTTCCATTCCATGCCCGCTGATTGGACCGTCCCGACGCCCACTCCGAAGGGCCACTGAGCAACCGGGTGCCTGGCTCCACGAAGTGGTGCCTGGCTCCGTCCTCTGGCAGCGGAGCCAGGGAGTCCTTCGGGAGCCGGGCACCTGCAACGCTCTTGCTATGTCAGACGAGGGTGGCGAGTCGGCTTGTTGGATCGACCTTGTCGACGACGACGGGCGGGTTTCGACGCGCTCGGACGCGGTGGCCGATTCCCCTAACGTCGGCGCGATGCGGTGGCTGTACGTGTCGTTCGACGTTCCCGAGGCGGCGGCCGATGCCGAGCAGGCGTTCTGGCCGGCGGTACTCGGGTGGGAGTTGGGCGAGCCCTGGCAGGGGCATCCGGAGTTCCGCAGCCTGCGCCCGGCGAGCGGCGACATGTACGCCCACATGCAGCGCGTCGACGGTCCGCTCGCGCTGCACTTCGATCTCGGTGTCGACGACGTCCCGTCCCAGGCCGCTCGGCTCGTGGGCCTCGGCGCCACGCAGATCGAGGACTTCGACATCTGGCGCGTGCTGGTGTCACCAGGCGGGCTCGCGTTCTGTCTCGTCCCAGGCGGTGGTGAGTCGGTGCCGCCGCCGTCGGCCTGGCCTGGCGGTCATCGCAGCCGGCTCGTGCAACTGTGCGTCGACTCGCCTGTCGCGCTGCATGAAGCGGAGCTCGCGTTCTGGCGAGCCGCGACCGGCTGGCCCTATGAGGGTCACACCCTGCCGGAGTACGACGGCAAGCTGTTCCCGCCGTCACCGGCCCCCGTGAAACTGCTCTTCCAGCGACTCGGTGGCGAGGACATCGGTACGTCGACGCGGGTGCACATCGATCTCGGCACCGACGACATCCCAGCGGAGGTTGCCCGCATCGAGTCGCTCGGAGCGATGCGTACGGCGTACGAGGGCGACGGTTGGGTGCAGCTCACCGACCCGGGCGGGATGGCGTTCTGCGTGACGCGAAATTCGCCGGACTAGGAATCGAGCGCGTGCTCGAAGGCGGCGAGCGCTTCGTCGATCTCTTCCGGGGTTGTCTGCCAGCTCGTCACCAGGCGGATCGTGCCGCGGCCCATTCGATAGAAGAGCAGGCCGGCCGCTTCGAGTTGGTCGGCAGCGTGGTCGCCGACGTTGGCGAACAGCATGTTGACGTCGGGGCGGTTGACGAACTCGACGCCGAGCTTCGTGAGACCGCCTGCGAGATCGGCCATCCGGGCGTTCGAGTTGGCGGCGGTGCGAAGCCACGTGCCGTCGGTGAGATAGGCGATCAGCTGCGCCGACTGGAAACGCATCTTCGAAGTGACATGGCCGGCGCGCTTGGTGCGGTAGACGAGTTCGTCGGCGGCCCGGTCGTCGAAGGCCACGATCGCCTCGGCTGACAGGGCGCCGTTCTTGGTGGCACCGAGCGACAGCACGTCGACGCCAACTCGCCACGTCATGTCGGCGGCGGAGCAGTCGAGCGCCACGAGCGCGTTGGCGACACGGGCACCGTCGAGATGGATGCGCAGGCCGCGCGTCTTTGCAACGGCGACCACGGCGGCGATGTCGTCGAGCGTGTAGATCGTTCCCATGTCGGTCGGCTGGGTGAACGACAGCACCGCCGGCTGCGAGTGATGGGGATCGCCCCAGCGGATGCCGTCGAGCGCGTCCTGCAGGGAGTCTGATGTCATCCGGTAGTCGGGGCCGGGGATGCCGCGGATGGCGGCGCCACCGCCGAGCATCGACGTCGCCGCGCACTCGCTGTTGAGGATGTGCGCCGACTCGTGGCACAGCACCGATCCCCACGGCGGGCACAGTGAGCTGAGCGACAGCGCGTTGGCGGCGGTGCCGCTGGTGACGGGGAAGGCGCGGGCGGTCGGATGTTCGAACACGTCGCGCACGACCGTCTCGAGACGGGCGGTGAACTCGTCGCCGCCGTACGCGAGTGCGGTTCCCGCGTTGGCCGCCGCAACGGCGGCGAGGATCTCGGGCACAACGCCAGCCGTGTTGTCAGAACGCAACTCGATCGTGTTCACGCCCGGAAGTCTGCCCAACGTTCGGCATCAGCATGGTGTCTGACACCCGTCAGGGTGTCTGACACCGGGCTACGCCTGGTGCCGAGCTCGGTGTCAGACACCACTGACGTGGTATCAGGCACCGGCATCGCGGCGCTAACGGCGGTCTCTCACGCTCTGGTCGTAGGCGGCGACGACGGCGAGGATGCCGATCGCGACGACCGCGCTGATGCCGATGATCGTGACACCGTGCAGCTCGATCTCGTCGGCGCCCGGGTTGGCGAAGGCCGGCCCGACCGGAGTGTCGGTCAGGTCGAACAGCGTGCTCGCTGCCAGCCACACGATGGGCAGCGCACCGCCGATCGCCACCGACAATCCCCATCGTCGGACGCACAGATAGCCGGCGATGCCGGTGATCGCCAGCAGCGTCAGCTGGATCAGCCGGCCCAGCAACAGCAGCGCCGACGGTTCGCCAGGTCCTTCGCGCAGGTACCAGTTGTCGCTGAACACCGCCGTCCCCTCCGGGATCATCGGGCCCACGACGGCGACGACAGTGGCGAGTGCGCCCAGTGCGGCGATCCACGGGTTGAGCCCCCGGCGGCGATCACCGAAGGCATCGTTGATCGACGCGAAGAACACGATCTTTCCAGCACATTGGGATCCTAAGCTTAGAATTCCACGTGGACAAGTTGTCGCG
>JADMIO011288104.1_pt1 | contig 63903 bp, 46 predicted proteins | sample 8958161 | NCBI WGS metagenome assembly JADMIO01 (sample SAMN16585339, study PRJNA669376) | soil metagenome | isolation source: Crop rotation soil | place: USA: Cullars Rotation, Alabama | collected 2011
CTTGACTCAACACTAAATATTTTTCTCTTGTTACTTTTCTTTAGAAGAAAAGTAACCAAAAGAATCGTGCGTTACCCAGGCAATCCGCCTTCGGCGGACACGCTAATGCGCAAAATCCTTTCCTTCGTGTTTTCAACCGCTATTGCTTGGTAACGCACTATGCTCCGATCTGGCTGTATGTTTTATTTAGCTACGGAAAGTTTGCGCCTTTGCGAGAAACACACTTCGTTTTGATGAAATATTTTGTCTCTGCAGACTGCGAAGTCCCCTCTGTGTGAAAGCCAGCACACAAGGAAGAGGGGATTTAGGGGTGTGTTTAATAGTGTGCGAAAAAGTCAATTGCCGGGCGCTGTGAAAAAGTTTACTGTTGATTTAAATCAAGAGTAATCTGGCACCGTGTATCGCTAGCCGGGCCCCTTTTTAATGCCTGATTCCTAATTTATAATTTACCATTTATAATTTTCCTTCTCCGCGGTTTTCCCGCTATGGGAAACGTTTTATACAGAGGCTCAAAAATCCGCGGCTTAATTTCATCTTTATTTTTTTATCGGCTACTTTTTTATTTGCAAAAAAAGATTTTGAATAAGTGGCACATTTCTTTATCTTTTTTTAATGACCCTAATGTCATATCCTTAAAATTAATCGTATGAAAAAAATTTACGTCCTCTCCTGTTTTCTGCTTTCAATATTTTCGATGAATGCACAGACATTCACCCGCACTGAATTACCAACACAGCTTGCTATACCGTTCGAAATCACATATGGTCCCGACAATTATTTATGGGTAAGTGATTCAGGCGGCAGAGTTTCGCGAATCGATCCTTCAAATGGGAACAGGATTGTGGTATATACTGCGCCGGATTATTTTCCCGGATCTCCGCTGGAACAAAACCCGCTTTGCTTTCAGCCGGAAATAGGAGCAGGAACCCTGGGTCTTGCATTGCATCCTGATTTTCTTGACAGCACCACTTCCTATATCTATTATGTATATTCCTATAACAGCGGAACGGCCGGTGCACCCGCTACTAAATTCAAATTGAAACGCCTCAAGTGGGATGCCACAAGCTTAACGGTAGTAAGTGATTCAGATCTTGTCACCATGATTTCCACGGGGTATGATCATTTGGGAGGACGACTGATGGCAATCAGAAGACAGGGTACTCCTTATTTATTCCTGTCAATCGGCGATCATGGAGTATCAGAAACAAATAGTCCGACATGCTATAACCCGCAATCGGATAATCCTAACAATTTCGCCCAGGATCCTTCCACTGACAACGGTAAGATTCACCGTTTTAATATGGACGGAAGCATTCCTGCTGACAACCCGATTCCCGGAAATTCTTTTTATACCCGGGGACATCGAAATCCACAGGGATTGATGTACAATACATCGTTGGATATTCTATATGACATTGAGCACGGCGACCGCACCGACGATGAAATAAATACGCTTTATCCCGGAATGAACTATGGATGGAAATATGTAAGAGGGTATCATGATGATAATAATTTTCCGGGCGAAGATGCATTTATCAGCGGCTACACTCCTGATCCTAACATACCAAACGATTCGCTGGTGCAGGCATTTTATTCATGGTGTGCAACAACACCTGATACATCTTCCGATTTTTTAAATTGGTGTACCGTAGCGCCATCAGATGGAATTTACTATAACAGTCCGGGCATACCTGAATGGACCAACAGCCTGCTCGTGGTCACACTGAAAAACGGTGTCTCAACCGACCAGGAATTATTTCAGTTTAAGCTCCAGGCAAACGGAGATCTGGCACCGGCATCCGCAGGTAATCCTAATCCGAAAAAATTCTTTGCCAATGATCAGGACATCAATGGCAGGTTAAGAGACATTGCTGTTTCACCCGACGGAAAGAAAATTTACCTCGTGAATAATTTCGGTGCACCAACAGATAAAATTACAGTTTACACTGTAGATACTGTTGCCACAGGAATAGCAGGCATTGCAAATGAAGGCATTCAGTATTATCCCAATCCTGCACACGGGTTTATTACTATCACTTCTGACGAACCCGTGAAGCAGGTCCTCATATATGATTTGTTGGGAGAAGAAATGATCCGGTATGAAGATGACAATCTTACAAGCCTGGATATTTCATTCCTGGCAAACGGGTTTTATTTCTCCAGGATGATTCTTTCCGGCGGGAGGGAAATAACAAAACGATTTGTAAAACAGTAATTGCTTATTTCAATCATGTTGACGTGTGCTACTTTATCACCTCCACAATTTTTGCCTGTAGCTTACCCTCTACTATTCCGTTGCCAAAACGTTTTGCAATAAGTCCGGCTGATGTACTTACAGCTTTGTCTAACAAGGCAGGGTTGCGACTGTCAATTTCATTTCTCAGCGGTGTCCCGCGACAAATTGCAGCAGCGGCTGTTTCAGGAGATGGAGCCGTTGTGCTGTAACTGATAGTTTCAATGCGGGGTGCTGTTTTAAATCCGCCTTTGGCAAGGTCGTTCGCAATTACATTTTCATCGTGATATGAGTAAGGTGTGCGCGGCAGGAAACGCGGTGGGTTGGCAGGGAATACAATATCCATTGCTGCATTTACCGCATCAGAGAAATCGTTATAAGCTATATCGTCCCACACATTAAAAAGAAAAATACCGCCGGGTTTCAGCACGCGATATGCCTCGGCATAAGCCGCCGGCCTGTCGGGAAAAAACATTACTCCAAACTGGCATACTACGGCATCATAAGCTCCGTCTGAAAAAGGCAGCTTTAACGCGTCGGCCTGCTGCCATTCCACTTTTCGATGCATCAAAGTTTTTCCGGCCTTGTCAAGCATAGCCTGGTTTAAATCTGTTGCAACAATTTTTACACTGAGTGGAAGCATATCATCCATGCAGCGTGTTACTACGCCTGTGCCGGCAGCTGTTTCAAGAACTGCTGCGGGTTGCCTTGCCTTCAAACGACTTGCAAGATCTTTTGCATATGGCTCAAAGAATATGGGAACAAGAGAGTCACCATATATCTCAGGTAACGAACCGGTAAAAGCTGAATCAGTCTTTATCATGTTGAAATATTATTATTTCAAAGTTAAAATTTTTTTTGCTGATAACAGAATCTGACCCGGCATAAAAAAGCTGTTGAATACTTCGCTGCCTTAGACAAATGAAGCACAGCGTTTTGATCTTGCGGTATTATACGAAACAGAAACAAAGTACTTAAAACGCTGTTCGCCAAAACAAGAACCGCTTCCCGGATGATTTTATGTTTGAAATTTCAAAGGGGGAATGGAGTTTTCTAAGGTGTAATTTTAGCACCTTCTGTGCTGTCGGGTGTTTCACCCGACTGTTAAAACACTTGACTCAACACTAAATATTTTTCTCTTGTTACTTTTCTTTAGAAGAAAAGTAATAAGAATAAAAAGAATTTTTGCTCAAGCCGCATGGCTTCGTTTGGACAATCGCGCTTGGATATTTGTTTTCCGGTTTCGCTCCGCTTACGGGAATGCCGCTGCGCGGCACCACAAATCTCCCAGGCGCTTTTGCCCAAACTGGTTTCATAGCCAGGATTAAATTTACGCGATAGTGCGTTACCCACCTTCGCAGAATCTTAGATCGAAGCGAGGTGCGTTACCAAGCAATAGCGGTTGAGAACACATGAGGATCAGTTAATAATAACCGGGAACTTTCATGTGTTCTCAATCCGCGGTTTATTTTGTGAGGAACGAACAAAATAAAATTGCCTAGGTAACGCACGATTCTTTTGGTTACTTTTCTTTTAAAGAAAAGTGACAAATAAAGAAAAAGAATATTCCGTGTGCCTGCAAGAGCTTGTGCGCGGAGAAAAAATTGCCTGGGTAACGCACAGCCTGTCCCGATTTTTTCGGGAATTCTTTTCCTCCCACATTCCCGGCTCAAAAGCTCACTGAGCTTTTGCCCTTTTCTTCTAAAGAAAAGTAATAAGAATAAAAAGAATTTTTGCTCAAGCCGCATGGCTTCGTTTGGACAATCGCGCTTGGATATTTGTTTTCCGGTTTCGCTACGCTCACCGGAATGCCGCTTGCAGCGGCACCACAAATCTCCTAGGCGCTTTTGTCCAAACTGGTGTGTTATAAGATCGGCGAGGTACGTTACGCAAACATCGAACGTTTCCCTGAACGATTTATATTTCAGCTTACAGAAAAGAATGGCAGGTTTTGACATCACAATTTGTGATAACAAAAACTGAAAAACGCGGAGGTACACAGAAATCACTTTTTGCTTTTACCGAACACGGAGCAACCATGCTCGCAAGTATTCTAAGAGCAAAAAGGCTGTGCAAATGAATATATTAATTATGTAAGCATTCATTGCGTTGAAAGAATTTGTACCTACTTACAAAGAACTTGCTGTACAACACTACGACTTGTTACATATATGCGATTTTTTCATTCCTCAACGCATCGTATGTTTGCCCATGAGCATGAAGTATTTAAATCAGTCGGCGAAATTGATTCCTTAAAATATTTTTTTATGAAATCCGAAGAGGAAATAAAATCAAGTAATGCGTTGATCAAACTAAAGCTTGAACTTGAGTATGGAATGAAAACGAGTGAAAGTTCAGCACTTAATCCTGAAATTGAAAATGAATGGCTGAATACAGTTTACAGGTTCGAGCAGCAATATAAAAATGCGAAAAATGTAAAGGTGTATGAATTGATAGGTAGTCCTGCTTTTAAGAAGCACGATAAATTAGGTAAGGAAGAGATTTCCATCGAACTGAATCACGTACTCAATTTGCTGGCGGAAAAAGAAATTGTTTTGGATTGCCTTTGCCAATATGACGATCGGATTATTTACAGGTTCATTACGGAAGAATTATTCGAACATACAGTAGATGACATTCAAATTCCAGGCATGGTCATTCATTTTATATACGAAGAATTTCACCCAAACCACGATTATGATCTAAGAAGATATGCCACAGATTTTATTGAAGCCATCCTGAGTAGAAAATGGGATTCGGAATATGATACCTCGATGCTATCTTCCACAGTTCAGTTTTCCGGCAGGGATTGTGACAATAATGCAATATCGGATATTATACTTGCTTTCCAGGAAGCATACAAAAGCTTTAAGATTGAAAAATTCGAAATTGAAAAAACAAATTTCGATGTTGACAAGGAGAATGCATCTGTTCAGATCCAACTGGTATATTCCGCACAACCATTCAATGGAAACAGCATGCTATATTCGGGTAAATCCATAATTAACTTTTTATTACAATGGGGCTTCTGGCGCATAGTCAGTTTTCAATTACCGGGTTTGGGTATTTGACTTTGTACTTTACGATCATCTTTTTAATTTTTTAATAGTGAAGAACGTATTTTTAAAGGAAGAGAATATTCTCTGTGCTGTCGGGTGTTTCACCCGACTGTTAAAACACTTGACTCAACACTAAATATTTTTCTCTTGTTACTTTTCTTTAGAAGAAAAGTAACCAAAAGAATCGTGCGTTACCCAGGCAATTTTTTCGCCGCGCGCGATCGCCGCTTCGAAAAACCGCGGCTTGAAAACACGCCACTGCGCATACCTCTGCCTCGTGTTTTCAACCGCTATTGCTTGGTAACGCACTTCGCTCCGAGCTGTCTGTACGTTTTATTTAGCTACGGGAAGTTTGCACCTTTGCGAGAAACACACTTCGTTTTGATGAAATATTTTGCCTATGCAGACTGCGAAGTCTTCGGCAGATTTTCTTTATCCGTGGAGCCAAAGTAATGATTGACTCTGATCTAGCTCAAATCTATGGATTTACTACTGCACGGTTAAACGAGCAGGTAAAAAGAAACAGCCATCGTTTTCCAAAAGACTTTATGTTCCGGGTTTCACCACCGGAGTGGAAAGACTTGATATCGCAATCTGCGACATCAAGATGGGGCGGCAGAAGAAATTCTCCTTTTGCTTTTACAGAACACGGAGTAACCATGCTGGCCAGTGTTTTAAGGACTGCACGGCGTCTTATCTATGCACTGGCATGCTGTACCTTCGCTTTTATTTGGGCACACCTGAGTTTTCATTGATTGTGTAATTTGGCATCGTGAATCGCCTGCTGGACAATCCCGTTTTTAATGCTCTTATTTCCGGTGACTCTCATCTCAGTTCCGGAACTGAAAACGTAAAGTTTTTTGAAAAAGAAGTTTCACCCTTTGTTGGGTTCAGGGATGAATATAAAAATGGCTTCGATGATTTATTGCAACTGCTTCCCGGAAACCGTAAAATCCTTCACGCCACACGCGAAAAAATAGCAGATCCTCTCGGATGGAAATCAATTGCCGTAATAGAAGGAACACAGTTTATACTGGATTCAAGAAAAGAGATTGGAAACAGATCTGTCGAACCTGTTCTGCTCGACACGAGGCATGTGGACGAAATGGTAAAGCTTGCCGCTCTTACAAAACCGGGACCTTTCGATAACCGCACAATTGAATTCGGACATTACTTTGGAATATTTGAAAAAGAAAAATTGGTAGCGATGACAGGGCAGCGTTTGCATGTTTCCGGTTTCACAGAAATAAGCGCAGTGTGTACGCATCCTCAACATTTAGGAAAAGGATATGCGGGCATTCTGCTTGAGCATCAGATTGATTTAATTATCCAGCAAGGGCAACATCCTTTTTTGCATGTGAGGTCAGATAACGACAGGGCAATTTCACTTTATGAAAGACTCGGATTTAAAGCAAACGGTCCAATGAATTTTTATTTTTTAAAAAAATTATAGCAGCGTTAAACTTTCTCTTCGTTACTTTTCTTTAAAAGAAAAGGGGCAAAAGCTCAGTGAGCTTTTGAGCCAGGATTGCGGGAGGAAAAGAATTCCCGAAAAAATCGGGACAGGCTGTGCGTAGGGATTTAAAACTAATTTATAATTCACCATTTATAATTTTCACTTTTCATTATTCAATTTTCAATTCCTCCCCTACTCTGTCTTGACTCTTGTGTCCTAATTCTATTACCCTGATTCCTATCTCTAACAAGAGTTTACTACATTTGAATTCAAATCCTCACCTTATGAAAACAACCAGGTTATTGATTCTGCTTCCCTGTTTATTATTCATTTCAATTTCTTCTTCCGCGCAGCTGATGTACCAGAAAAGCATTGGCGGAACAGGCGGAGATTACGGACAATCCGTAGCCAGGGCTTCCGGCAATGATTACGTTGTGGTTGGTTCTACAGCCGCTTTCGGAGCAGGCGGAGAAGACCTTTATTTAATTAAGGTGAATGCAAACGGCGACACACTATGGACTAAAACATATGGCGGCTCGGCCGGTGAATACGGAAGCTTTGTAACGCAGACGAACGACGGCGGCTTTATTATTTCAGGTTATACTGAAAGCTTTGGCGCTGCAGGCAGAGATGCTTACCTGGTAAAAACGGATGCGGCAGGGAATGCCCAGTGGTCAAAACATTTCGGCGTCGCGGGAAATGATTATGGAAATATTGTGCTGCAAGCGGCCGACAGCGGATTTATCTGTATCGGAACTTCAGAAAATCTGGGAGCAGGTTTTTACGATATGTACGTTATACGCACCGATGCTGATGGCGATACGCTGTGGACCCGCACATACGGCGGTTCGCAGGAAGAGGACGGAAACTCCATTTATCCTACAAGTGACGGAGGATTTATCCTCGCAGGAATAACAAGAAGTTTCGGAGCAGGCAATGAGGATATTTATATTGTCAAAATTGATTCTCATGGCGATACACTGTGGACAAAAGCATACGGCGGAGCCGCCGCTGATTATGGATTCTCTATCATCCAGACGGATGACGATGGATACATGGTTAACGGAACAACGAGCAGCTTCGGAATAAACGGATATGACTGTTATCTTCTCAGGCTCGACAGCATGGGCGCTGTGATGTGGTGTAAAACATATGCAAGCCCGGATTATGAAACCAGCTTCAGTGTTATCCGCACAAACGACAACGGCTATGCATTCCTGGGTCAGTCGTATGGTTTTGGAACAGCAAGCGATATCTATCTTGTAAAAACAGATATAGCGGGAGATACACTCTGGACACGCATTTACGGCGGAAGCGGTTATGAATTTGAAAGCCGTCTTTTACAGACACCCGATGGCGGATATTTATTCAGCGGCGGCGAAGAAAGTTTCGGAGCTGATCGCAATCTTTTTTTAGTCAGGACCGATGCAAACGGCCATAGCGGTTGCCACGAAGGAAATACAAATACAATTGTAAGCACTGTCACCATGCCCGCGTGGAGTACAGCCACTGAAGTTTCATCGGGAGGAAATGTATTTACAGCAGCAACAATTACCGCGCGAGGTGGCAATGTAAATACAATGTGTACAACCATATCGGTTGAGGAAATGGAAGCCGGTCATTCGTTGTCTGTTTATCCCAATCCATTTGCAGATGAGCTTACACTTAAAGGCAGTGATGAAAAAGGAGTTGCTGCTGTCTTTGACCTTTTTGGAAAAGAACTGATCAGGGTGCAATGTTATACGGGAGAAACAAAAATCAATGCGAAAGAATTGCCTGCAGGGTTTTATGTGTTGAGCTACTCTTACAAACATCATGTAGTTAACCTGAAGCTGGTAAGGGGCCGTTAATACTGCGTTAGCAGTACAGGTATGAATCAATCACTCGCAAGAACTTCTTCTTTAATTCTGAAAATCTCATCAATTGGTTTCATTGCAGCAGCCTGCTATCACCTGCTTGCAATTTTCTTTGAGTTAAATAATTCAACCGGCTGGCGAAATATTTTATTTGTCGTTATTAATCTGTGGTGTGCTTTTGAAATCAGGAAGACAAGAAAATATTTCATTGTTTTATTTACGGTGCTTTTTGTTCAGCAGGTAATCAGTCATGGAAGTTCTGTTATTGAAAACATGCATGAGCACAATACTGACTGGCTTAGTATTTTTGTTTTGGCTGCAATCTTAATTATTTATGCTGCGTTGATGTTTTCGGCAAGCGTAAAATTCAAAACGAGAACCGGATCTTAAAAAATCACATCGGAGCGAGATGCGTAACGTAAACGAGCAAACCCTGCCCTTCGCTTAGTCACTTAGTCACTTAATCACTTAGTTACTCGTTCACCTACCCGCCAGCTACGACCGATTCCGAACTTACTCTATTCATCCGGCTTCAATAACCGGTTAATGAACAATGTAGTTGCGATTATTTGAAACCTGCTTAATACTTGCCGTCTCAGTATTTAATGCTTTCTTCAAATCAACGTTTGGATGATATCCCACATGCCCACCTGCTGAATGGTGTTTCGTTGAAACGAAGATTGAACAGGAAGAAAGGGCCACCATGACGATCAACGCGATTCCTGAAATGATCTTTTTCATATTAAATAAATTTTAATTGTTTCTGTAAATAGAGTTAAAAATCTGTGCCACACGGCATTATTACGTCATATTTCAGCCTACAAAAAATGGCGGGCACTTTCCCATTGTTGAGCTCTTTGCCTCAATAAAGCAATCTGCCAGATCGAAGCGCTGTGCGTTACGCAGCAATAGCGGTTGAAAATACGAAGGGAAGGTTGGGCATTAGCGTATTTTCAAGCCGCGGTTTTTCGAAGCGGAGCTTGTGCGTGGCGAAAAAATTGCCTCCGTAACGCACGATTCTTTTGGTCACTTTTCTTCTAAAGAAAAGTGATAAGCAAGAGAATAATACGGCTGGTGAAACCCGTTCTGAATAGCAAGCCGGAACGCTTACCATTCACCTCTCATCCAATTGCCTCTGAGTGAAAGGCATTGTAAATAAACCACGCATTCAAAAGAACATACGCAACAAATAAGATCCATCCTGTATTGTTATTGTACCTTTTTGCTTTCTCCACCTTATCTTCCTTAAAAAGTTTCAACGTGTAAACGGATGACGCTACCACTAAGAAAATATAGAATAATGTAATCCCGTGAAGGGTGTCAACGAGAGTGAATGTATTGGACTCAGGCAAAGATGAATCAATGATGTATTTATTACCGACGACAGCAAACAACGAACCTACACTGAGAGCCAGGCGCGAATCCATGTTATCAGGATGGATGGAAAAGCACACAATCGATATCAGGAATGCTATATACATTCCCAGGAAAAGTTTAAAGAACATTTCCCACGATTCACGGTGAACCACGATGGTTGCCCGGTAGGAGCTGTATTCTGAATGCGGCTTATCCAGTCCGGGGTCACCAAAGGAAGTCGCATATTCTTTTATCTCTGTCTTGATATTAAAGCTGTCCTTTTCCCATCCCATTAAAAAATATTTTCCATAATGACTGCCAACAGTATCTGCAACAAACGTAAGTTCACTGGCATCATACTGCGAATTTTCAATTGAAAATCTCAGTCGCTGACGGTCAAACGGAAAGTAGGTGATCTTCCAGGTTCCTTTCATCACGCATTGTAATTTCATCAGCATGTATATCCTGCCGTCTTCCAGCGTATCAAGTGTTGCATATGACTTTTCAAAGGTTTTAGCCATAGGCACTTCCAGGTTTTTCATAAAATCAAATTCCGGCCTTTTGTATTTCAGCCACAACCAGAGATTGATGGAGTATTCCTTTTGGCGAAAATCGACATCATGAACGCTGGTTACATAAATTCCTACACTCACAGTATCGGGGCCGGATTCCTTTGCAAAAGAATTTAAAACAAAGAAGGAAGAAAAGACAAGGAAGGAAATAAAAACGCTGAAGGTTTTTTTCATTTTGACTAAGGTTATTTTCAATGTGAAAGATAGTTATTTTTTCTTGCGCCGGATACTTAGTCACTTAGTTACCTGCCCACCCGTCACCAATAATCAACATAATAGTTTTATTTACATTCATCGAATATCTCGCTCTTCCATTTTCTCATTTCCCCTTTCATATTTTTCCGCCCCGTACATCCACATATTCGTATATTCGTAACTAATTAGTAATTCACTACAGGTACTAATAAAGACCGCTAAGAATATTTAAAAATGGATTTCAAAGAAACAGAACAAAAGGTGCTTGACTTCAGGGATGAAAGAAACTGGAAACAATTCCATGAAATAAAGGATTTACTTCTCGGCCTCAACATTGAAGTTGCTGAACTACAGGAATTGTTTTTATGGAAAACAAATGAGCAGCAAACTGAAATTGACCATGAAAAAATTAAGGATGAGCTTGCTGACATTGCTATTTTCATAATTTATATCAGTAGACATTACAATATTGATTTGCTTAAAGCCATTTCAGAAAAGCTGGATAAAAACAGACTTAAATATCCGGTGGAGAAGAGTATAAATTCAAACAAAAAATATACTGAACTATAATGTTGATGTTCATTGGTGCAGCAGTTCATTGGTAAAACACACTAATGAACTAATGAACCACTGAACTAATAAACCAACAATGGATTCAAAACCACCACGCAGGGTACGATACAAAGGCACACATCCGAAATCCTTTAAAGAAAAATACAAGGAGCTTCAGCCCGAAAAATATGCGGAGGATGTTGAGAAGATCATACAGAAAGGATACACCCCTGCAGGAATGCACCGCTCTATTTGTGTGAATGAAATAATGGAGTTCCTGAAAATAATCCCGGGTCAAATTGGATTGGATGCAACACTTGGTTATGGCGGTCATAGTTCCGAGATGCTTAAACGGCTGACGCCTGGTGGACGCTTGTATGCTCTCGATGTGGATCCTTTTGAAATTCCGAAGACCAAGGAACGCCTGTCAGCATTGGGATATGGTGCGGATGTTTTAGATATCAGGCAAATGAATTTTTCTGAAATCGATAAAATTGCTGATGAAGCCGGACCATTAAATTTTGTACTGGCAGATCTCGGTGTTTCATCCATGCAGATTGATAATCCTGAAAGAGGGTTCTCTTTAAAAGTTGACGGCCCGCTGGACTTAAGGCTCAATCCGCAAAGCGGAAAACCGGCAGCGAAACTTTTGAAAACCATTTCTCAAAAAACATTAGAGGAATTGCTCATTGAAAATTCTGATGAGCCATTTGCCGAGCAAATCTCTGAAACAATTATTTCGAAAATAAAAAACGGAACGAGTGTCGAAACAACATTACAATTGAAAGAGATTATCAAAGAAGCGCTTCAATTTCTTCCTCCGCATGAACGCACGGATACAATTAAGAAAAGTTGTCAGCGCTGCTTCCAGGCATTGCGGATTGAAGTGAATGATGAATTCGGAGTGCTGGATAAATTCCTGGGAAAGCTTCCTGATACACTTACCGCAGGCGGACGGGTTGCCATTCTTTCATTTCATTCAGGTGAAGACAGGCGCGTTAAAAAAGCATTCCAGCTTTTTTTCCGTGAAGGTATTTTTAGTGATATAGCGATGGAACCTGTGAGGGCTTCAGCGGGGGAAATTGGAAGAAATCCGAGAGCACGATCGGCGAAGTTACGATGGGCCGTAAAGGCATAAGGAGCAATTTGATTTGACGGGTTATGAATGCATTTGCAATAGATAATGAAAAAAATATAACCACGAAGACACAAAGACACGGAGGCACTAAGCAAAAAAAACAATGTTAGATCGAAGCAAAGTGTATTACTCAGAAACTTTTTTTGTTTCGTTACTTTTCTTTAGAAGAAAAGTAACCAAAAGAATCGTGCGTTACCGAGGCAATTTTTTCTCCGCGCACAAGCGCCCCTTCGAAAAACCACGAGTTGAAAACACCCTAACGCGCATTCCTTTGCGTCGTGTTTTCAATCGTTATTGCTTGGTAACGCACTTCGCTTCGATCTAAGAACTTCTTAATCAAAATTTTTTTGTTGTTTTCTGTTTTAATAAAATATAACCTTTTAGGAAATTGAATCACATGACCCTTGACTATATCAATAATGTAAACGCTTACGGAGAGAACATTGTAAGGCTTTATAATTTTGACAAATCTGAAGCAGAGAAATTCAGAAGTGTAATTCAAAAGACAATTATTACAGAAAAAAAAGAACTTGATCTTGGAATGACAGACTTTATTCATGGACGCAACTGCAATCTCACTTTGCGCATTTCAGAAGAAGACACAGGAATACTAACATCAGACAAAAAAAACTTTTTCTGTGATCTGACATTAAAGGGTTATGAAAATATGGTTTCCCTGTTAGAGCCCTTTTGTACAAAGGATACAAAAGGATATCAATGGTTATACGATATTGACAATGAAACTGATTTTTTATTTTCACCCGGCGGAACCTGGTAAATTATTGTGGCTGCAAACCGGAAGTCAAAATCCTTCACAACTAAAATAACATCATGAACGATTTGAAAAAAACAGCTCATGCCTGGTTTGATGCATTCAACGCGCACGACATTGAAGCTTTGTTGTCTTTATACGATGAGGATGCAGAACATTACAGTCCGAAGTTGAAGATCCATCAGCCTTTAACCAATGGATTCATAAAAGGGAAACCTGCATTACGTGCCTGGTGGTCAGATGCATTTAAACGTTTACCGCAGTTACATTACGAACTTCTGCAGCTTATTGAAGAAGGAGACCAGGTTTTTATGGAGTACATTCGTCAAACGCCGGGAGAAGAAGATTTAAGGATCGGAGAAGTTCTTGTGATAAAAAATAAAAAAATTGTTGCATCACGTGTTTTTCACTCGTGATAAACCTAACTACTAATAACTAATAACTAACAACTAAAAATGACTAACAACGATATCCTGAAAAAACTGCGTGTAGCACTTCACCTGCGTGACGACCAGATTGTAGAAATTCTTAAGCTTGTTGATTTCGATATTTCAAAAAGTGAATTAGGCGCTTTCTTCCGCAGCGAAGATCATCCGAATTATAAAAACTGCGGCGACCAGGTGCTGCGGAATTTTTTGAATGGATTGATTATTCATATGAGAGGGAAAGATCCCCGGTCTTCGTAGCTCATGAAATTCACTATTCCTTCCTTCTCCATTTTTCACCATTCCGCCCCCTTTTCTCCCTGTTCAGATCAATTTATTTTTACGGGCCATGCACCTCACATACTTTCAATGTGAAATATTATAGTGATTGAATGATTAAAAAATTTACAAATTAAACCAATGAAAAATTTATTCCTGATTACAACCGTGATGATGGCAGCAACTATAGCCCAAGCTCAGTGGCAGACCAATATCCGGCTCACCAGCGATCCTAACACTTCCATCACCGCTTTTAATTATAAGAGCATAGCAGCAAGCGGAAATGTTTTGCATGTTGTGTGGTATGACGACCGTGACGGAGACTTCGAGATTTTCTATAAACGCTCACCGGACGATGGAACAAGCTGGAGCGTTGATACACAACTTACGCATAGTGCCGGCACTTCCTGGTTTGCTTCTTTAGCAGCATCCGGTTCCGACGTTCACATCGTATGGATGGACGACCGCGATGGTAATTTCGAAATTTATTACAAACATTCCACTGACGGTGGTGTAAACTGGTCGGGAGATACACGGCTGACAAATGACACGTCCGCTTCACGGTTTTCTTCTGTAGCAGTATCAGGTTCTGTGGTGCATGTAATCTGGCAGGATGCGCGTGATGGAAATGAGGAGATCTATTACAAACGCTCCCCGGATGGCGGCAGCAGCTGGGGACCGGATACACGCCTCACCAATGACGCTGCTGCCTCCATGTTCTCTTCTTTATCATCGTCCGATTCTGTTGTAAATGTTTTGTGGGAAGAATACCGTGACGGAAATGCGGAGATCTATAACAAACACTCGACAGACAATGGGGTAACATGGTCGGCAGATGCAAGGCTGACGAATGATCCGGCGGAATCATTCTCTCCAAATGCCTGGGTATCGGGTTCAGTGTCGCACGTAGTATGGTACGACACGCGCAACGGGAACGCAGAGATCTATTACAAACACTCAACCGACGGAGGAGGAAGCTGGGGAACAGATACACGACTCACGAATAATCCGTCCGGCTCTTATCATCCTTCCGTAACAACACAAAATTCAAATGTGCATGTTGTTTGGTATGACGAACGCGACGGGAACCGCGAGATCTATTATAAATCCTCAACAGATACAGGCTCGAACTGGGGAACTGATACAAGGCTGACGAATAACATAACTGAATCGTCACATCCTTCTGTAGCAATTTCAGGACAAGGCGTGCATGTGTTGTGGCAGGATATGCGTGACGGAAACTGGGAAGTATATTATGAACGCAACCCTTCAGGGAATCCTTTGGGAATAGAAATGGAAAAAGATAATTTCTCTCAGCAAATCAGTATGTATCCCAACCCCGCGTCTGCAGAAATCCGGATCAAACATTCCCCGGAAAATACATTCGGGATCAACATTGAAATCGTAAACGCATTCGGGCAAAAAATCCTGGAAACACAAAACCAAAACAGGATAGATGTTTCGGGTTTTTCAAATGGAATTTATTTTGTGACAGTTGCTGATGGCGAAAACATCTTCAAGGGAAAAATTATAGTTCAGCATTAAAATGATTTGTCTTCTATTTTGTGCTGTCGGATGTTTCACCCGACTGTACACACGGCAAGTGAAGGTCTTGCCAGCGAATAAGGTGATTTTATTTTTCTTGTTACTTTTCTTTAGAAGAAAAGGGGCAAAAGCTCAGTGAGCTTTTGAGCCAGGAATGTGGGAGGAAAAGAATCGTGCGTTACCAAGGCAATTTTTTCTCCACGCACTGGCGGCGCTTCGAAAAATCGCAGCTTGAAAACACGCTAATGCGCAAAAGTCTTCCCTTCGTGTTTTCAACTGCTATTGCTCGGTAACGCACAGCGCTCCGATCTGAAATTCTCACAGCCCTGCACGGAAGCGACTTTTCTTCGCATCAACGAGCCAGGTAAAATTATTTCAACCGCCAAAATAGCTGTGCAGCATTAAACATTTGTCTTCTTCTCTCAAAAAGCCTGAGGTATTTTAGATTTGGAGCGGCATATACATCCCAAATCTAAAATCCTAAAATCATGAATTTATTATTCATACCTGATAGTTTTTCCGGGGTATTGTCTTGGATCAATCATTCGAGCGGCAACCGCAGGTACAATTACAGTATTCCCCACAACTCTGATATTGTTCTGCAATATCCCGGTTGGGAATGGCCTGGGAATTTTTCTAACTGCTCCTTTTTCCACAAGTTTTTTTATTAAAATATCCAATTCCTTAGTGAGTAATGACACTGATTTTTTAACCAGGTCTTCAGATGTAGGAGTTGTAAATTTTTTAATTGCTTCAGCAACAATTTTTGAAGTTGGCGGGTAGTTGAGATCAGGAACGTGATCCCAGACTTTTTTGAAATATGTTGAATGAGGTATTGTAGGATTAGTTACACAATCCATAATATTTTCAACAGACTGCTTAACAGCAAGCTGAATGATTTTAATATTGTCTTTATTCAGTGTTGTATCTCCTGTTAATTTCCACTCCGGTTGGGTTGCAATATTATTCTTAACAGGTACGCCTCCTCTATATGTATTCAAATAATCATGCACTGCTTTCACTGCCAACCCCGCAACCTGTGGCCTACCTTCATCGCTTTCCAGAACTCTTATCAAAACTCTGTAAAAAACTTCCGGGTATAACCAGCCCGTATCGTTCAGATCCCATGCCGGGGAGTACCAATGCGCAGGCACTACTTCATATTGACCAAGCATTGAATTAATCAGCGGCACCTTAAGAGCTTCTGCCGCAATTTTTTCCATCAACTTATCACCTGCAGAATTGATTCTTCCGTTTGTGAGAACGTTACCTAAGAATTCTTTTATTACCTGTTCTTTGTTAATTAAATGACCTGCCGAAAAAGCATCTGTGAGAAAGTGATCGCCAAAAGCATTAATAGAAAGAGCTTCCACCATAGCATCGGAGGATATTCCGCTCCGGGCTTTGTCAATGGCTTTACGATGGTATCTTTCCCATGTTTCTTTATTATTTGTTGTTGTTGAACCACCACTGATATTGGGTGCGAAATGAGAATTGTTTTTCAGGGCAAGGTCTATATATCTTCCTGAAGTCGCACTGTCCCATTCATCATTCGAAGGGTCTTTTGTATCTGATAATCTTGATCCGAGAATAATATTTTTATAATAGTTTTCATTTTGCTCAATCATTTTTTTTAACCCGGTTAACTCTGTCGCAGATGCATTATTTATTATCCAGTCATACGATTCGTAAAAATCTGCCAGGGTCATAATTTGTCCGTAGGTAAAAGGGACCGTCTTAATATTATAATAGGTCGTCGGCGATAACTGATAGACATTTGCCAATGGCCCGCTTACCACGTCATTAATGAATTCACCTAACATGGCATGTTCCCCTGTATCATAAAAAGGTTTGCTGTAGTTATCATAAACACTTTGAGCTACAGATGTTGACGATGCAGCAAACAAATCAGCCTCGGCATTCCGTCTTCTTACGAGTCCGGGTAAATCTACTAATCGTCCATTCACACTCCCCTTTGTCCATTTTCTTAATTCCGATGGAACCACATTATAGTTTCCCTGGTTCAGCAACCGTAAGAGAGTGGATGATCTGAAATTCCCGGGACCTACATTGTATGTAAAGCTAACCAGCGAATCAAATTGACCGGCGTTTAATTCTACTGTTACACTATTATTCACTGTAAGCTGAAATTCATTCAGGCGGTCAACGAGTAATTGTGTTGCCTGCGCGTCTGAAACACCATTTCTAAATGGCTGTTCTGAAGAGTCTCCGTTACAATTGCCCCTGTGTATTAAAGTCCCGTAACCGATTGTACAATGTCCGACCGGATCGTTATACATGGTTGACCGAAATCCTTCAAAACTTTTAATCAGGTTTATGCCTTGTTGCGTAATTAAGTTGGTCGATCTTTTTTCGTTTGAAAGAGATTTGGTAAGATTTAATTTATCAGATCCTTTTGATGAAATATTTGAGCCGGAACTTTGTCGATTTATTATATCGTCAAGAAAATGATCCCAGCCTCCCGGAGCAGAAAGATTGTATCCATTCCGGATTGCAGCAGCGTTACTTGCAGGTCCCCAATTTCCATCAACAGTTAAACTCTCCTGCCAGATAACATTAAGCGCCCTTTGAGCAAAAAGCACCTGGGATCTCACAGCCCTCCATGTTGTATTGCCACCTAAGTCACAGTGCCAATGGTTATGATGGTCTGCGTTGTAATCATAGTTCAGCACAGTGCCGAATACTTTTCTCAGGGTCGCTTCTATTTTAATATATTTAAACCAATCCGAAGGTGCGTTAATTGCCAGGAACTCTTCTGTGTCTGACCACCAGAAACCATCGATGTCGATAGCATTACCCATTGAATGTTCTCCCGGCTTATTAACTGTTAATCCGCCGGTGAGAATATAAGCGGGAGCTCTTAAAACTCTGTCAAGGTAAGGTGTCCAGCTATTCAATGTTGTTTGCAATTCTGCTGTTCCTCTAAACTTTCTTGTGTCGCGCCCGGGCAATGGCTCTATAACTCCCAAGGTTGACAACCGATCATAAGCGATCCGATAAGGCCCCGCATGTGTAATATCCTGAAGTACCGGCGGACCTGTAAAGGATTTGGCTACGCCGTTGGACTTATATCCTTGTCTCTTTAATATACCTTCCATTTCTAAAAATCGATTTTCCATAATTTTTAAAGTTGAGATAGTTAACTGATTATTTTACCTAATTCAAAATGCATCCCGTCAATTGAAGCGCCGGGAAAATGTCCGCCCCAGAAAAATCCGTGCGCATTTGCTATTTCGACAAGCTCTCTTGTGCTGCCGAGAGTTCCTTTCAAGGCAGGGACATCTCCTCTTCGGTTCCACTGTACATTAATATCAAAGGCAGTACCCCATGCATGGTTGCTCAACGAGCGGGGTTTTGTTTTATCTTTTGATCTCACGTATCGCGGAATAAAGCCGGCACTGAATGTTACTACGAGGTTAAGCAGTCCTGCATCTTCCCAGGCTTTCCATAAATCTTTGAGCTTTTGCTCACCTTTCACATGAAATTCTATTTCACCTCTGTCTTTGGCAATTCGCTTCCCGTCCGGGTACTGTCCCCTGATTATTCCTTCCAGCTGAGGAATTGAAACCGACCTGATATTATTTCTTTTCCAGTCTCCCAAAATTCTGATTCCGTCGCCGCCTTCCGTCGAAGGATCCGGTTCAAAAGAGAATTCACCGAATTCAATTTTCTTTTCCGGAAGTCTATAAGGGCGAATGTTCGTTGGACGAACCGGCCATTCTGCAGTTCTTGTCGGATCAGGATCAGGATCAGATTTTGAATAAGAAACCTGATTGGTTGCCGGCGCCTTCTGATTTCTGTTTATTGAATCGAGATCTTCAATAAATTGAGCTGTGGTTATTTCACCGGTATTTGTTTGATTATTCGCCGGTGCTACAACAGGCTCCGCGGGCCTTATTTTTTTTTCAATTTTTTTTTCGAAGTCATCTACTCTGTCGAATTCAGAAAATCTTTTTTCAATATCAACTGAACCTAAATCATAAGCGTTGGCATATTGCATGCTTTGAGCTATACGGTCGAAAATGGCATGTTCGCTTGTTGTGTCAGGCAAAGGTGCCGGAGTATTTGGCGTATTATTTACAGCCTGGGCCGCCGGGGTTGATGCCTGGTTTTTATCAATTGTTTTTTTTGTTGCAGGATCATAAATTTTTTCTCCCCGTAAAATTGCTTCCAGGTCAGCATTCAAATCATCTTCACTGGAATTGGAATTTACAGGTGTCTCCGAAGTGTCCCGGCTATTTGTTTGAGGCCGCTCCGTTTTTTCACTAATGTTTTGATTAATAGATTTTGTTTCAACATAAGGTGTTGAATACGGGCTGATAAAATTTTCTTTGTCGGGAGGATTAAACAAGTCTAATTTATATTCCTGCTCAGCATTCACTTCATTATCAGAAAGCCCCTGGGCTATTTCAAAACTGGTTCCTGGTTCCGAAATACTTTTTTGAACTACGTATTCTTCAAAGTCAGAATCTGAAATAGATTTTTGAACCACGTATTCAATAAAATCTTCCTCCTGTTTTTTCGGAACAGGTATCTCACCATTATTAAAGCTTTTTGCGTATACTATTTTTTCAGAAGGCTTCCGGGATAAAATCCGGTTATTGATTTTATTTCCGTACCTGCCTATTACCTGTTCGTAAGTAGAAACCCTGATTCTTTTTTTTCGCATGACAATTTGCAATTAAACTTTAACATTCATTTTAATAATAGCAAAAGGATCCATTGTTAAAACAAGTTCATTATTCTGAGTTACCTGATGTGTTTTATCAAGTTGAATTTTTATTTCATCGTCGCTGAAGGACATGACTTCGGCAAGTGTATTATTTATTATTGCTACAGGTTTGAACTTGCCATTTACAGCAAGATTTTCTCCTGTGACAATTAAGAATGGGTTTTTGTTTTCATCAACAGACATGCTGACTCCTTTAACCCTGGGAGGATTCTGGTTTCGCTTCGCCTTTTGTATCTGGTTGGCAATTGCTGTATAGTCCAGCGAATCATCCGAGACTTTTTTAATATCAATATTTTTATTTTCAATTTGTTTAATATCATCTGCAGATGTTACTCCTAATTTTCTTAATTTTCTTTTTGAAGCAGTATCAATATCAAGCTTGTCAATCTGGATATCGTTTTTTAATCCATTTACTTTTGATGTGGCCCGAACCTGCTGATCGGTAATTGAACCAAGTTGAATAGAAACTTTTGAGGCGCCTTCCTGGCCGGGTTGTGCTGTAACAAAACGGATCTGGTCTCCATCGTATGTAGGAAAAATATTCAGGTCCATTGACATGTCTTTAACCGAATAAGACAAGGGCTTGTTGATGGCTTTAACAGCAAGCGTTTCCCGCGTTTTATCCAGTTCCACTACCAAAGAATCAATAAAGTCTTCCAGGTTCCATTGCTGATTTTCAGTTGCCATTTAAATTATGTTCTCTGTTACAGTAAATTTTATTTTATGATAGGAAGGTTTAAAAGTTGTATCCACATAATAAAGCGGTGGAACGCTCCCTATTTTTATTTTTCCTGACTCATCAATTATTAAATCAAGCTCTACCGGGGTTTCAATCTGTATTTCTGAAATATAAGTATGCACTCCGGCGTTTTCATCGGTGAAACTGTTATTGTCAGTTGCCGACAGGTCCTTTACGATCTGGCTCAACGGAAAAAATAATTCATCCATTTTCCGGTGATGTTTTCTTTGATGAAACAACAGGCGTGAGTGTCACCTTTTTATTAATAACAATTTTGAATCCTTCGAATGAATATTCGTTTTCATCGGAACCAAATACTCCTTTATCTTTTTCCGGGCTTTCAGTTTCTTCACCAAGCGCAACAGATGATACATAGTCTTTCATAATTATTCTGATTTTAATCCAAGTATTCTTGCAGCAACTGGGAGCGGGAATTGAATTTTTTCTTCTTCAACTGCTGTTACCTGTCCGCCCTCATTAGTTTCTTTTACTTTAGATAAATTAAATTCAAACAATTTAAAAACGGGAACTACCCAAATCATTCCCCGTTCACGGGAGCTGCCATCAAGCTTGAAGTTGAAAATAAACTCTGCTGAGTTGTTGTTTGCAAACAGGTCATTTTTAAACGCCAGTAATTTTTCCTGTGGCATTAAAGTTTGTCCGTCCCACAATGCAGAGAGTTTATTGAGTTCTGAAATGCTTAGTTCCATTCCTGCCTTTAATCTTCCTTCTGTTTTTTCAGTAAGGCTTTCTGTATCCGCTTCTCCGGATAAAAATTTAGTGTCAGAAACTCCGTTGGAATCATGCTGTGCCGTTAATGAATAGGAATACTTTCCGTTAGCATCCAGGCTCCAGCGGTATTTTTTCTTATCCGGGTCTCTTTGATTTGCCGCATCCATCACAGGCGATTCCCAAACCTTATTCCAGAAGGATTTATAAACTTTCACATCCTTTAGTTCACGTTCGTCAGACACAGGCCTTCCTGATTCCCTGATAAAATATTGCGATGAAAGTATTATTTCAGCCGTGCCCAAAGCTTTTATTTCTTTGCCTGACCTCGTTTGCCAGCGCATTTCTCCAAATACGTTAACAGGGACATTCGCAGGAACAATCGATGACTCTTCCTTAGAGAAGGATAATTCAATCGGTGTATTTGGAAGAACATTTTTCTGTTTAAAAGTTTTCTCCAAATAATTTTTGCCCGTTTTCATATCTCTGAAACAAATTTTCAGGATGGCTTTTGCCAGTGGGTTTTTAGGGATTGCTCCGGCCACAGCTAATTTTAATGAGAGCTTCAGATCCGAGCCATGGCTGAAAATATTTTTCTCTAACCCGTTCCAGGTAGTTGTTTTGGAAAATTCAAAGTTGAGAATTGTACTGGCGCTTAAGGAAGCTGAATATTTAGTTTTATTTGAAAGACTATGAGAAATAGAAACAGGTGCTAGTGGTGCAAGTGCCGCCAGGGCGGGAACCGAAGCTGATGGCGCAGAAGCAGCCGGTGTTGCGGCTGGTGCTTCCGGCATCTGCTGAATCATTTGCATAAGCTGGTTTACGTCCGTATTGCCTGCAGATGCATTTTCAGGCATATGTTGTAAAATCTGCAATAACATCATCCGCTTGTTTACATCAGAAAAAATATCTGTCGTAAGTTTATTATTTTCCTGTCGCATCTTTAAGCGGTTCTCAGCACTGGCATTTAAAAGGCCGGGTAAAGCCTGGATGATTGGACCCAACAAGGGAATCAATGCTGCGAAAGCAAAGAATGGTTGAGAAAATTGCGTCTGACTGTCACCGGCAAACCTGTTTTCATTTGTATCGTTGTCATACAACGATTGTGGTCTTGATACATTATTTACCTGAGCGGTGCCGAAACCATTTAAAAGACTATTCAATATAGCGTTTAGCAAACCTACAGGACTTTGAGCGCCTGAATTTGCAGCCGGTGAACTTTGATTGTTTTGATTTGCTTTGAGCAGGTTGGTTATAATAGGTCCTGCCACCTGTATAATTCTGCCAAGCAGATCTTCGAACCCGGTTTGATAGGCATATTGGCCATTTACTCCTGTGATGGAGCGGCAATCATTTAGTTGTCCGTATAACATCGGGTCATTATTCATAGAATGTTGCATTGATAAAAATTCTGCTCTGTTGTCATCAGATAAATTTGCCGGCATGGTAACAATCCTGGAAAATGCAGGCGATTTTCCCATTTGATTTTTAAAGCTGAAGAGCTGCACATATATTCCATTGTTATTAAAATAATTTGCAGGTAAAGCGATTTCCCTGTTTGTATTAAGAAGGTTTGCTGCCTGGTTGAAATTTTTTAAGGGCGTAGCATGAATAATTTCATCAACCCATTTTACTCCGCTTACTTCAGTTTTACTTTTACCGATTTTTAGTTTGTAAAAATTATTCGTCCCTGTATCAATATTAAAACGAGCCCGGTTTTTATCAAACTCAATAAAATCAATCAGCGCTAAAGCCATATTAAATTCTTATTAACGCTGAAGCACTCCACCCGGCAGCTGTCCTTGCGGAGCGGCCGGCTTTATAGCAGCCACACCGCCATCTTCATACATTTTCGCAAAGTTGTCGAGCTTGAAATAATCTGTCTTGAATTGAATACTCACTTTGCCTTTCAGTTTTGCTGCAAGATTGGTGGTTGCCGTTTTATCGGAAGTATTTACCTGGATGTTGGTGTTGGTGCTGGTTATACTACCGCTCGGGCCTCCCAGCAATCCGCCTAACAATCCACCGCCGATCTCATATTCTGCAGAAGTAACATTCAGGTTGGAATCATCATGATGAGAAACACTTTTTCTGCTTGCAGTTACAGAAAATTCAACCTCTGCCTCAATTAATCCTTTGTCAACAACCAGTCTTGTAACACCCATCAGGAGAATTTCGCGCAACGCAGCTCTGTGTTCTCTCGCCATTTCAATCTTCGCCTCCAAAAGATGCTTTCTTACTTCAGCCTCTTCCATGTCCACCTTCTCATTGTTGGCATTCGTTAATGCCATCTTCTCTGATTTTGTTCCATCAGGATTCGTAACAGTTTCTTTAGTTATATTATACTTATCCTGGTTTTTCTCAATCACTTTTCCAAAGGCGTCGTCATCTTTAACCTTTTTGATAAATTCGGATGTTGATTTAGTTGCTTCTTTCATTAATGCGATGTAGCTCTTGGTTTGCTTGTTCATCACATCAAGATTTGCATCGAACACTCCGCGCATCAGGTCACTCACAAACTTCGGGAAATCAACTGATTGCACCAGTTCGTTGAATGCCCGCGTTTCACTTCCGAGGGCGGCATCGTATCCTTTATATCCCATATCCTTTCCGCTATCAGTTGCCATGGATTTCGACACGCCGTATTTATCCTGCTGCTTGCTTACATATTCATTCACCAGGGATTTATATATTTCTCTTTGATCAGGTAACGACATCGCTTTAAAGACATCGCTTTGTCCAAGAACAGTTTTTGCTTCAGCCCGTGCCTGATTCAAAATATGATCACTACCGGGATTTATTTTTACTTCGTTCATAGATAATGTTTTTGTTTAAGAGGTTAAAAATCCCATTCATCGTTACCTGCTGCTACGGGAACATGACCATTGGAGGCAATCTTTTCTGAATGGTCTTCAGTTTCCTGATTATCCCTGTCAAGTCGTTTAACCTGGTCAACCATTGATTCCTGTAATATACTTTGTGTTGTAATAAAATTATCCACAAGAGAAATAAATCCTGAAAAGACGCGGTCGTTTTCAAAAGTTGAAGGATTATAGTCAGCTATAGCCCGGATGATATCATGACCGCACTTCGCTTTATTAACTATAACAGTTGTTTTCATTCTTCTTGAACGCATGGTAGCATATAAATTTTCCACGACTCTCGACCATGAACCTCCTGATGGAACTATCTGTCTCCTGATTTCGTCGTGGTTAAGAATTTTCTGGATTACAAAATTCAGTTCCTGGTATATAGCCGGTGTAATTACGTTTACCATACCTGCACAGTGTGTGGAGAGATTGTATTGCAGGTCCTCAATCGTTTGTATAACGTTTTGCTTTGACACGAAATTCATCGGGTTAGGACTTTCCTGTGCTCTTTCCAGGTACCTGGCAGACTCTACAATAAGAACCTTCCATAATTTCGTAAACTCATTGTTCACAATCACATCATCAGTAATAGCTGTGTTGCCATAATTGAAAACCTGCTTATAAAACATCTGCCTTTCAGCAAGACGTGTTTTATCCATTTCCCTGCTGGTGCGAGAATCAATAAATTTATTGTTGAAGACATACATCTGTAAATGCTCTCTCAGCTTGCGGTCTTTAATTTCCATGCCTCCTCGTACAAGATATTTATGTGTTAAGAAGTTAACCACATTAAACACTTCCAGTTCATCGCCTATAGTCATAGAGTAGAATAACTGGGCAGAACATTTAATGTTAGAGATGTTGATTTCATTCACCGACTGATCGTCAGTAAAAAAGTCAACTTCAAAATCCTCGTCGGATGTTATTAAATCTGAGGAAGCCGAATCACTGATATAAATGGAAGAAGGATTGTTTTTAAGCTGGTAGAGAATAGTTGGTAAAAATTTCTTCAGTTTATCAATATCAACTTTATCATCCTCATTCTTGTTGAGTCTCCTCAGCATTTGAACAACAGATAATTCTTCATTCTCTTCTATTTCAGGGATCATTCCGCCTGTATTCCATGCCCTGATCACTTCACGGTACTGCCCGCTTTCGCGATACTCATAAATTAGTTTATCCAGTCGCGAAGTATATAGCGAATCCAGGAAACTTACTTCTTTGTCTTTCTCGGTTAGAAGCTTGTATATCGAAAAACTATCCAGCTCACTATGTTTAAAAGAAAGATTTTTATTTTTAATAATTTTTCTTGAAGAACTTACAGTCAAATAATCATAAATATTTATGAATGTTCCTCTTAACTCCGGGTACCTGTTTTTCTGGCGTACATAATTCATAAGAGAATCACCGGTAGTAATGTTACGCAGAAAGTACGCGCTGCAAACCATGTAACTGACTATCCCGGAATTTTCAAAATCCCCTTTGTCAATGGCAAATAAAACTTTAAGATTAAAATCCAGGCTGTTGTAGATGGAATCAATACTTCTCATTAACTCAAAATAAAGTTCAGAGAGCGTGGACTCTGCGGCTACAATTGCACCGAATGATTTAAAATCTAAATCTTCCCATGTACCTGAAATTTTTTCAATGCCAATTTCAACTCTTAAGATTTTTTCTTTTACCGCATCATATTCTTCCTCCAGTTTTCTTTCAATTATTTCAACTTCATCCTTATTGTTATTTGCACTCTTTAAATCTTTTTCAAGCGCAGCTTTTCTCCTGTTTAACTTTTTCAGTTCCTGGTTATCTTCCGGTTTCCCGTTTTCATTTCTGATTAATTCATTGACATCTTCAATCTGTTCATTTATCAGCCGGATTTCGTCTTCGTATTTCCGGATTTTCTTTTCATTTCCCGACAACTTCTCACGAACTGTTTCCGCTTCATCCTCAAGCTGAATTTTACTGGCATTCAAATCTTCTCTTGTATATTCTTCGATGTTAGCCAGGTAATCCAATATGCTTCCTCTTTTCCAGAAAGGTTTATCAATATTTTTAGAGGTCAGGGTTCTGTTTAGAATTGACTTTACCTTTGCAACTGAAATTTCATCGTTATTATAAAAAAATAGTTTTTTATTAAATAATTCATTTATTTCCTCTAAATGTTTTTTTATAACAGGATGAACATTCAGCTCTGCCCGATTGTCGGTTCTTGTTCCAATCTTGAAATCAATACCGTTAGAATTGTTTGCCATAATTTTTGTTTTATATTTTAGTTTAACATGTATTTTAATAGCTTGAATGCGTCTGCAAGGTTGATTAAGCCATAGCCTGCACGTTCGTTACGCATGCGGTTATCAACTTTATCAGATGTATTTTTCAGGATATAAATAATTTCATTGTTCGTGAGTTTTTTTCCATACTGCAATGCGAATGATTTCATCAGGCCTATTGCCCCGCAAACAAACGGCGAAGCCTGGGATGTACCTGAGGCGAATGCATACCCGTTATTTGTATAGGAACTGTAAATATTCATTCCGGGAGCAATTACAGTTATGTTGGCTCCGTAAGACGTAAACTTTGTAACCTCGCCTGTTGCATCCACTGCACCCACAGCAATTACACCAGGCAGAGCGCCCGGATAATATTTTTCCCCGGTACCGTCATTGCCGCTTGCAGCAACTATTGTTACATTTTTACTCAATGCATATTTTATCACTTCTTCATGAGGCAATCCGCCGCCGCTATGTTTAATGCCTAAGCTCATGTTAATAATATCAGCTCCATTATCTATTGCCCATTTGATACCTGCATTAATATTATCAATGATACCTGCACCAACTAATTTGTTTCCGTTTTTCATGCTTGCTAAAACACGTACAGCCATCAGGCTGCATTGCGGACAAACACCTTCATCCATTTCAATTCCGTTTCCTGCAATGATGCCCGCTACATGGCTTCCATGGCCTACCTCATCATCCGGAATATCATCGTAGTCCTTAAAATCTCCTACAAAATCAGCAGTATTTAAACCTTCGAGATTCACAAAATCGGCACGCTTTAATATCTTTCCTTTAAGTTCCTTATGACTCAGGTTAACTCCTGTATCCAACACGGCAATTTTTATTTCAGGTACACCTTTGGTAAAAGCCTTCGCATAATTCAGATAAATTAAATCTTCCAGTTTCACTGTACCAATTGATGCCTGCGTCGAAACCTGCGGAATCGGTAAATCGGCTTCCCCGATTTCTATGCCCCTTGCATTTTCCACTGAACGTAAAAGTTTTATCTGGTCGAGAATAGACTCGGGGAAATCGTAATCCTGCTGCAAAATGACTCTGTAAATTCTGTTAAGAGCTGAGTTCTGTTCTTCGCTGCTCCACTCCTGTCCGGAAGCCGGATTAAACTCTCTTGTAAGCCAGAATTTTAAATTATGGTTTCTGAAAATCGAATCAAATTCCGGGAAAAATTCTTCTACTGTAAGAGACTTATCAAGAATATATTTTTTCCAAAAAGGAACTACCGGCTGGACAGTGCGGCTAAAATTTTCTGAAAGCTTGACGATAAAATGCTCTTTCATAAGAGACTGATTTTAAATCAGCCTCAAAGAAATTGACAACATGAAAATAAAAAATCACCCCTAAGGGTGATTTTCTAAAAATCATACTTTACCAGAGGATTAAAAATTTTATTTAACCCGGAAACATTTTTCACCCCGGTTTTTGCAAAAATTTTTTTACGATGTGTTTTAGTTGTGTTTGCACTGATGAACATCTGCTCAGATATTTCTTTCGTGGTAGAACCCTTGAGCATCAGCTGCAGAATTTCCGTTTCTCTTTTGGTTAAAGCAAATTGATTTGCATGTTCGCTGCTGTTCTTATTGTTCATTTTTTTTATCCCGGCTTTTATTTTGTGCTCATCAAATTCAGAATCGGGTACAACGACAAATGATATTTCCGTTCTCAATGCGTGAATTTTTAACAGCATAAATAATTCAATCAAAAAGTAAAGTGAATCTTTGGGATTAAATAAAATATTTTCTCCGTCCTCCCTGAAGAATTTATCTTTTTCAAATTCTCCAATAAGAACCCCGTTAACATTTAATACTTTTACATTTAAGTTTTCAAGCATAAATGGAACTACAGAAGTGTTTTTCCTCTCCTGGTTTTTATATAACAGTCTTCAACTGATTTTTCAACGATTGGCATTGCTTTATCGAATTCGTCTTTCTATATCTCTCTTAACTTTTGCATATTTTTTTTAAACATTTTCATAATTCTTTATTTCAAATCTCGGTGTACAAATGCAGAGAAATATTAAATCATCCTGTCCGATGTTTTTTATCCGCTGGGATGAATTCTCAGGGATAACCACTATATCTCCGTTTTGCGCAACACCGACAGGCTTTCCGTTAATTTCCATTTCCCCTTTACCGGAAAGAATAAAATATTTTTCCCGGGTTTCTTTTAACCTGTGTCGAACCGTAGTCACGCCCGGTTTTACTTTCGCTTTCGAAACAGATACATCCGGATGTTCTGCCGAATTAAGAATTTCAGTAATAAAACATTCCTCTTCAAAATATTTTTCTGATTTGCTTTCTGCCCTGATTATTTCCTGCATAGTCAACTGTTTGTTTGTGTCAGAAAATATGTTGCAACCATCATTATAAGCCCGGAAGTCAGCAGGTAAATAATTTTGCCGACCTTCATTTCATTATAGAATGCTTTGAAACGATAATTCGTATTACTCGCATCACCGGATATTTGAAGCAATGGTGTGAGCCTTGCTTTTATTCCATCAGCCTTTTCGAAGTTCGTTGTCATCATTACCTGGACCAATTCATTCACAGCATGTATAACTCTGAATTTCCTTCGCGAATAATTCCTGTCGATCAAATAAGCACCTATGGAAAGAGCGATCGTAAATGCTGACAATAAAAGTATATATGGTTTAATGGCCTGGAGCTCTGCACCTTTTTCAATAGCTGATTTAAGAACAAAACCCCAACCACCAAAAACAAGTGTGAGATAACCGCTTCGCACAGTCCACATCATTTTATCATATGCATGAATGGCAGCATTCTTACCACCTATTTCCGCTGCAATGGTTTTTTCTAAAAATGAATCTTCTTCGTGATTTTCTTTTGCCATATGAGTTTGATATTACCCGGGTTTATTCTTCTCAAAATGTTGATAACTGAAAATTTTAAGTGCGGTTTAGGCGTCGCTTTTAAAAATGAAAGCGATGCTCAGTGTCATTGGTAATCGCGTGATGAACCGTAAAAAGAACTTAATCCGGTCATCTTTCCTAGAATAAGTTATGAACTAAGGGTTTTTACGTAGCGGTTTTTACTTAATTTCTACGCTGTAATTATATGATAGAAAAAAAGTTAGCGGGTATAACTATATATCATATGATTAAAAAAGCAAACCCTAAAACCCACACTGCTTTAAAGCTAAAGAACTCCGAACTATTTTTTTGTAATAAATGAGCGGGCAGAATGAAGAAATTAATTTGGACTTGTCCGGGCAAAAAAAACTCCTGCAGAAATAAATTCTACAGGAGTTTTTTATGGTGTGAAAGTGTTCTTAATAATTCAGCTTCACCAGCTTCATCCCGACGGTTTTTTCTTTTCTTAAAAAATCAACCATCATAAGGTAACCAGGTTTTGCCGGATACAGATATGAAGAAGTAGCTTTTGTGGTAATATCCATTTTGTCGAGGTTGAATTTACCATCCGGTGAAAGAATAATATTTCCCAGGATTCGCTTCGTTGACTCACCTTTTTCCTTGTCGTAATCTACGTATACAATATCAAAGCTCTTTCTGTCATTTGTCATTTGAGTAAACTGGTAATCGAAACCGCCGATAGACTTGGTCACCATTCCTATCAGGCCCGATCCATAGAAGTCAGCACCTGGCGGCAACGATACATTCGATTTGTCTTTTGTATACAGCTTAACTTCCGCAAGAGAGAAATCAGGCTTCAGCACAAAAATGATAATGTTCCACACAACCGCTTTTGTCATGCTGTTTCCGTAACCACCGCCGAGAATATTTCCTGCAATTCCAAGGGCATCAGCCGATTTTGAAAACTGTTCGCAAACAAGATAAATCTTTCCATCGTCTGCTTTGATAATCTTATGAGTATAATTCATTGCTCCTTTTTCAAGACTTTCATTGGCTTCCGGAGGCATTAATTTTTTTACATCCTTTGCCCATCCATACATTTTCTCATTCAGCACCTTTCCTGAAGGATCAAACGTCTTCACGTAAAAGCCTTTGCTCTTCGCTACTCCCGGCTTGTCATCAATGTTATAAAAATCACCCAGGACCATAAACTGATCAGAAGCCTCATCATAATTAACTGAGTTCAGAGAAAGCTGTTCGCTGGCTTTGCTTTCAACCGGCCTTTCCATAATGAGTTTTCCCGTAGCGATATCAACTACACCAATATAGTAAGTCATTTTTTTCGACATTGCTCCCGGACGCTTAATCAGGTTTCCAATAATGTACTTATCAGTTACCTGGTTAATCATGAAGGCCTGGTATTCATCTGATTTTTCCGGCGTGGAAAATTTCCACAATGTTTTCAGTTTGTCATCAAACATTTCAAGCGTGTATCCCTTGCCGTTTTTTACAAGGCCATTGATGATAAAACCTTTGCCCGGTACAGGATACAGGTTGAAGTCATACCCAAATGAAGACTGATCTTTTTCATCCGCTTCCATTCGCTGCCTCATTACCATGTTTTCCATCATCGAGAGCTTGTGATCAATAGTCTTGAAAGCAACTTTCTCCAGTGTCTTATCGAACGTTTCAATTTCAAACCGGTCTTCTTTAAAGTTATAGAAATAAAATCCTATCACGTTTTGATTGTAGCTGTTTCCAAGAAGCAGGAATTTATTCCTTGGTTTCTGCATTGTGATGGTTTTCGTTTTGGTAAGGTTCTCATCATAAACAGCCAGCGAATAATTGTCATTGCCTTTATCAGCTTTATCTGTCTTATAAAACATCGTGTATCCTTTTACTTCCTTTCCTTCGAAGATCGGAGAGATGGCGTTTGAACGAAGTGTTTTAAATCCCTGCAGCGAAGCCGTCTGGGCAACCATGGATGTTACTGACAGGACTGCTGCCAGGAAACAAATTTGTGTTTTGATTTTCATTAGAGTTGTTTTTGTGTTATGTTATGTTTGTTACTTTTTCTTTTTCTTCCCGGGCTTCTCATCCAGCTCGAGCAGGCTTATAAAGCGGCCGTTTGTGTATTTGCTTTTGTATTTATTCTGCCACTGTTCTGCTTTGTTATCTTCCTCCATTTTCGAAAAGCAGTAGTTCGCTGCAAGGGTAAATTCATCGTTTGTAAATGAAGCCACGTTCAGCTTGTAAAAACATTCCAGCAGGCTCTTAAGTTCGGAAAGGCGAAGGCTGTTCAGAAGATACAGCAGGTCGTTAAGCCGGGCGGGGTTGCCATCAGAATAGTTTGAAATATAGTCGGAGAGTTCGTGGTTCTTAGTTGCCTCATAAATTTTGTACACGTTTAAGGCAATCATGATTTTCAAAAATTCATTGTCCTTTGCATAATCGAGGTAAAGCAATGAATTCAGCAACGACATATCATAATATTGATAATCAAAATCAGCCATGATTGTTTCCATGGTGCTTGCCCATTTTATTTTTTTGAAAAGAGCAGCATCGGTTTCCCTGGCAACACCGGGTAAATGCGAAGCCATTAAACCTTTAATAAAAACTTTTCGCTTTTCGCAATCCGGATGAGTACGCAGCGAATCACGCAGCTTTTCATCCTTTTCCTTATCCTCCGATGAACGGCTGAATATTGAAGTGGATTTATACTGTTGAGTTTTGACCGGATCTGATGAACAGGTAAAAAATTTCAGGAAATCGGTTGAATCTTTAAATGGAGCTTCATCAATGTGCTTCAACACATCAAGCATGGATTCGAACTGATACGCATCGTATCCCGAATTCAACATGAACAGGTAACCGAGCGAATCAGCTGCTTTTTCAAATTCGCGACTATGGAAGCGTGTATTGAAAGAGAATTTCATAGTCAGCATATTGATTTTCTCCTGAACATTGAATTCTTCCTTCATTGTTTTTTTCATCTTCTTCTGAAACTCCTTGTCATATAGCTCCGCAAGCAGTTTCTTTAAGCCAGACTGAACATGATCCAGCTGCCCGTGCGCCAGCTCATGGCATAACACAGCAGCAACCTGGCTTTCATTTTCCATTCTTGACAACAGGGGAACATAAAATACAATGACGTGGCCGCCCACATATGCCGCATTCATGATCGGCCAGTCCGACAGCACGATAGTATAATCTTTTAAGTCAGGATTGCCTGCCGAAATTTTTGAAAACACCGATTGCACAAACGAATTAATCAGCTGATCGTTCATGCTGGTATATTTAACCAGCGACTTTACATAATCTCTCGATTCTTCTTTTTGCTGTTTATATTGTTTCTTATATGCCGAGCTCACATCTTCCGGCACTAAAAATGAACTGAACACGCGTTCCGAACATTTTTGAGAAAGTTGAATCTGTTCTGTTGAATCAACGGTATAAAACGGAAAATAATTAAACTGTGCAGAGCATAACACTGCATTCATCCAAAAGAAAATCAGGACAAATAAATTCTTCTTCACTTAGGCCGGAGAGGTTAATCAGATTGAGGCGCCAAATGTAATTTTATTCCCTCGGAATGCAAGGTCAATACGGGTTCAATTCATCATTTTTGATGAAATTTTTGATGAAAAAAATTCAATAAGTAAAATCTTGAGGCTGTTGGTAATACTTAAGACTGAGCAAACCGCTACACCGGCCTTTCAGCAAGAACAGCGGTGGAAGTTGCCAGGGTATGACCTCCTTTTTTTCTCAGACTTACATGATCTCTGAATATCTTCCGAATCTTTGCCTTGCCGGCTTTTTGGACAAGCTCTAACCTGTTGTCTGCAGTATAATATAGTATGTAATAATTATCCTGAAACCTGTACAGGCTTTTTCGCTTCTCCTCGAGGGTAGTTGTAATAAAAGATCCGTCCTTCCAGATCTGCAGAGCAAGTTCCAGTGGGGTTTCTTTGGCTTCCATAGTGGTAAATAAAAAGAATATGAAAAATAACATGCCATTGCAATTGCTGATCTATAAACACTAAAAATGAAATCCTCAAGGCGCTCACGTAAAAATTAGTGCAATTTAATTCCCTAATGGAAGAGTCTTTCGAAACCAGCCGCCGTTTCAGAAATCAGGAATTCTTTTATCTATAATCCTGGCGCTGGCACGTATTTTTTCTATAGGCTATAAAAAATATGCAATGGAAAATAACAAACCAAAAAGACCAAGAATTACACGTCCGAAAAAAGAATCGGATCCGGCTAAAAAAGTAAATGAAACAGTTGCCAAAAAAAATTCAGGGAAGCCATTAACTACAGAGGAAAATATTTCGTCTCATATTAATATTGTTGAATCGCATCGTATCTGATTGAACGTTCATCAATTCTTTTTTCAACCTTTTTAAAGGCCTTTTCCTAAGAAACCCCTGGCCAGTGAGACTATAAAATAAACTCTATATAGAAAAAAGACTGTAGTGTCTTGATTCTTGTTTTGATTCGAATATCTTTTCTTTCAATTCTAAAAAGTTTATACATTTAGATCCTCACAACACAAAATCTATACACATGGAATACTTAATCTTTCTCCGTTTAGTACATATTGTATGTGCAATTTTCTGGGCAGGTTCAGTAATGTACCTTGCATTGTTTATTGTTCCCGCTGTAAAAGCGCTGGGGCCCGATGGCGGTAAATTCATGCAGCAGCTTTCAAACACGAACAAAATGCCTTTGGTTATGACATTGGCAGGTACCCTCACGGTAATCGGCGGAATACTTTTAATCGAGAGACTCTCGGGTGGATTTTCTGCCGGCTGGTTCGGAACTCCACACGGAATTGTGATCAGCATCGGAATGACGTTCGGCATCATCGCTTATCTCATCGGGATTTTTGTAAACCGCCCAACGGTGGAACGCATTGCCGCGATCGGAAAAGCAGCAGCCGAAAAAGGCGGACCTCCTTCGCCGGAACAAATGCAGGAATTGCAGAAGATGCGTACGCGGTTATTTTCTGCAGTCAACTACACTGCCTGGCTTGTGCTGGGGGCTGCAATAACAATGAGTATTGCGAGATATTTTTGAGAAGGATGTGATGCAGCCTGTATCGAATTACCAATAGGTACGAATTTACGAATATGCGAAAACCTTGTTTGATCACTTTCGCGTATTCGTAAATTTGTTTTTTAAATTCGTAATTCGGTACAGGAGTTTTTTCAATGCGGAATTCTTTATACCATTTAAGGACTCGTAAAATCAAAGCTCATCACCGCAGCATTGAACAATACTGCATTCTTGCTCCATGTTTCAATGGAATTTTTATGGCGGATGGCGATATAATATGAATGACTCATCACAGAAGCCGGAAAATAAAACTGTGCTGTTCCGTTTTTATGCAAAAGTGTTTTGGATGTAAAAGATGTCGCATACGGCTGCGTTGCATTATGAAGCTCAACAGTAAGTGAATCACACGCTGTGGTATCATAGCTTACTCCATCGGTATACATTGCCGGGCGCATGCTTTTCTTTTCTTTATCATAAAATCCTTCTACAAATGCTTTAAGCGACAACGCCACGGAACATCCTCCATCGAAGGCGAGATACACAGGCGATGAAGTGCGCGAACAGGACGCGCGGTTAAAGGATGTAACAGTATAGGTTCCCGGTTGTGTGGCAAGGTAAGTTGAATTGTGAGCGCCGAAAATCTGCACGCCGTTGTAAGACCAGTTATATGTGAAACCATTGCCTGCCGGAGTCTTCAACAGGTAGGAAGTGCCACAGTTATGAATTGTATCCTTCGCTGAAAGAAAAGCAACAGGAGAACACGACACACCTTGGAATTTATAAATCGTGCCGCCGTAAGCAACCACGTACAATTCTCCCCATTTGTCTTCGCCGAATGATACAAGCGTGCTGCCTCCCAGCGTTCCGAGATTTGCATATGTGAAACCGCCCGAACCATTCGCTACCAGCGTGCGCATGTTAGCGCTGCATTCATCGGCGAAAAAATAAGTGCCGAACAGGTTTGAATATTCCGCTCCGCGGTAAACATACCCGCCTATGATTGCGCACACACCCGATGCCTGGTTAATTGACACTACAGGGCTCACTGCATTCGGTGGTGAACATTGCGGACTTATTCCCGGAGTATGAATCGATCCTTCATAACAACGCCAGCCATAATTTTGTCCGCCGGTGCTTGCGGCAGATTGGTAATCTATTTCTTCACACGAATCCTGTCCCACATCGCCTATCCACAAATCCCCGCTCCAGCGATCAAAGCCCCACCTCCACGGATTGCGTAAACCGTAGGCCCAGATTTCATCACGGCCGGCAATGCCTACGAAAGGATTAGAAGCCGGAATAGTATAAGCTCCTTCTCCGCTAACATTTATCCGCAGCATTTTACCAAGCAATGAATCAAGATTCTGCGCGCGGTTGCCGGGATCATTTCCGGAACCTCCATCACCCATACCTATATATAAGTAACCATCGGGGCCGAACTGGAGATTTCCGCCGTTGTGATTTGAAAATGGCTGAAAGATGCTGAGCAGAATTTGTTCGCTTCCCGGATCAGCTGTATCAGGATTTGATGCACTTACTTTGAAACGCGAAATGCGTGTGTTGCCATTTGTCTGTTGCGTATAGTTTACATAGAAAAAACCGGTGGATGCATAATCAGGAGGAAATGCAAGGCCGAGCAGTCCTCTTTCTCCTCCGGATAAAACCCGGGTAGTGATGTCAAGAAAAGGTTTTGTCTTTCGTACTCCCGCTGAATCAAGAATAAAGATTTTTCCTCCCTGTTCAACTACAAAAATTCTTTTGTCGCCGGCATTCGTAAGAAGTATTGGACTTGAAAAACCGGTGGAGAACTGTACAAGTGTTACCTGTGCAACACTGCATAAGCAGAAAAGCAGAAAAAATAAATTAAGAAGGTAAAATTTTCGGAGCAAGTTAATGGTTGATGTATACCGAAAAACATAAAAATCTATGCCACGCTGCTCTTAGGAAGTTTGAAGAGAGGAGTCTTCATCTGCGAACGTAGATGATTAATTGACAATTTTAAACCGATCTATTATGTTCGTTGGCCAAACTGTATGCTTTCTTATTTCGCTACAGATACCTTCCTTGTCTCCCGGAATCCATCGCCTTCAATCTTCACAAAATAAATTCCGTTGGCGGCAACTCTGCCCGAATCATCCGTTGCATTCCATGAAAACCTGTGATGACCGCGGTTAAGGTCTGTATTCACAAGAGTTTTCACCACCTTCCCTGAAGTGTCAAAAATTCTGACGCTGATATTTCCCCGTTGAGAAAGAAAAAATGAAATGACCGTTGACTGTGAAAAAGGATTAGGGCTGATCCTGAAATCTGAAAACAGGTGATTGTTTTTTTCAATTCCTGTTGTTACAAATGCGCCGAGCTTTACAAGCCAGTAATCATAAGTTGAAGCAGTGCCATGATGGGCGCTTACATCATCATCGTCCGACCTCGACCATCCTGCGGCAATAAAACCGCTGTCGTTTGTCTGCTGTATAGTTGTAAAGCGGTCGAAGGCTGTGCCGCCAAAAGATTTTTGCCATTGAAGAATCCCTCCTGTATCCAGCTTCACGAGCCAGCAATCGTTGGTAGCTGTAGTGCCATGGTGACCCGTAACATTGCCGTCGTTGGAATTCGCTCCGCCGGCAACGATGTATCCGCCGTCAGTTGTCTGTTTTACGGAAAAGGCTTCATCAAAATCACTGCCGCCGAGAGATGCCTGCCATTGCATTGCTCCGGCCGTATCGAGCTTTACTACCCAGAAATCATTGTGATTCGTATTCCCGTGATGCCCGATAACATCACCGTCATTTGAATAAGTTCCGCCGGCAACGATGTAACCATTATCGTTTGTCTGCTGAATGCTATATGAATAATCAACCTGGCTTCCACCCAATGATTTCTGCCATTGAATATTCCGCGCAGTGTCGAGCTTGACAATCCAGCAATCGGAAACTCCGCTGGCGCCGTGATGCGCTGTCACGTCACTGTCGTTTGAATCAGAATACCCCGCAATCACATACCCGCTGTCTGACGTTTGATGAATTGCAAAAGCATGATCATCACGGGAACCTCCAAACGTTTTTTGCCATTGAATAATTCCGGAAGTATCCAGCTTTACAACCCAGTAATCAGGATAGGATGAACCTCCGTGATGTCCCGTAACATCACCATCACTTGAATAGCTTGCTCCTGTAATAAGATAACCACCGTCAAAATCAAGATCAACAGATTCAGCAATGTCGATAGAAGTACCGCCCAATGATTTTTCCCACTGAATAGTTCCGGCAGTATCCAGCTTCACAACCCAGTAATCAATGCCGCCGACACCGTGATGGCCGGTAACATCGCTGTCGTTTGAATAAGAATATCCGGCAACGATATATCCGCCGGCATTGGTTTGCCTGATAGCGGTTGCATAATCATTGTTTGAACCGCCCAAAGATTTCTGCCACTGAATGCTGCCTCCTGAATCCACCTTTACAATCCAGTAATCAAGATAGAGCGAATCACCACGGTGATCCGTTACGTCACCATTGTTTGAAGTGGATGAACCGGCAATAATAAAACCGCCGTCAGAGGTTTGTTCAATTGCTGACAGGTACTCGATTCCTGTGCCGCCAAATGATTTCTCCCATTGTATTGCAGGCTGAGCCAAAGAAAAGAAACTATTTATAAGGGAAAGGATAAGGAGTGCTGGCACTTTCATAAAAATTTTTTTCAAAGTAAAGATTAATTATTCAGAATACAGGCGAATTCTTACCGGAATATTATATTAGCAGAAATATAAAATAATAAACCATGAGAAAGATAGTACTGCTTTGCATCGTGGCCCTCAGCCTTGATTGTTCCGCGCAAACAAAAGAAAAATCAAAAACTGCATACAATGCATCACTGGCGAAAGAACTGGGCGCCGACGAGTATGGAATGAAAAAATATGTAATGGCGTTTCTATTAAGAGGCGATGCAAAATTAGATTCCGTGGAAAGAGGTCGTATCCAGGCGGCTCATCTTAAAAATATCGGTAAGCTGGCTGATGCCGGCAAGCTGATTGTTGCCGGACCATTTCTTGATGACCAGGACATCAGGGGAATTTTCATTTTCAATGTAGAGTCGGTTGAAGAGGCAGAAAAACTCACCGCTACAGATCCTGCAATACAAGCCGGCGTTTTAAAAATGGAATTGCATCCATGGTTTGGGACTGCAGCATTGATAGAAGCTGTAAAAATTCACAAGACTATTCAGCGGAAAAACATTCTTGAATAAAATTGAGAAAATAATTCTCCATTAAACCGGGTGGTACTGTTTTTTTATCTATCGTAAACAAATTAAAACGATCTTTAATATCTCATGAATACTATAGGCTATTTTGAAATTCAATCCTCCGAACCATCCAGGGAAATCAGGTTTTATAAAGCAATATTCAGCTGGAAATTTATAAAGGAAGAATCCCTTCCGATAGAATATTACAGGATAGAAACAAACAGTATCAACGGCGGATTATTAAAACGGCCGGCAAAGATGCCTCCACCTGAAAGCGGCACCAATGCATTTGTGTGTTCAGTCCAGGTTGAAAATTTTGATACGACGAATGAGCTGATACTTTCCAATGGCGGGCAGGTCGCCTTGCCGAAATTTGCAATTCCCGGAAAATGCTGGCAGGGATATTTTATCGACCCTGACAACAATACGTTCGGAATATTTGAGGTGGATGAAAATGCGAAGTGAATCGTATGCTGAAAATATTTTTTTCAATTTTCCTTTTTGCTGAAATGAACCTGCAGAGCGGCTACACTCAGAACTTTGAACCTGTCAACCGCCAATTTGTTTTGGGTTTTTGGGAATCTTTGGATACGGCCGGGAGCAAGGTTGAATTTCAATATAACGCGAATGAGCTGACATTGAAATGCGACGGTGAATTCTCGTATACTTTTTTCGGGCCGGATTCTGTTCTTTCAGATTCCCTGTCCGGGGTTATGATTAACTGGCCCCCTTATGGTTGCTGTGTAAAAAAAACCGACTCAGGTATTCAAATCGAATACACTAATTTTAGCAATGAATCAGTTATAATTAAGTACAAGCGTCTGTCGCGGAAACAATAATGCAGCTTTTTTAAAAAGTGATGAAACATATTAAAGAAGATATTTTTTTTACAAGGATACCCGGAAACTTCTAAAACAGCTACTATGGCACATACCGTTTATTTCAAAACTCCGTGGAGAGAACTGGGCAATACCGATTTCCTCGTTGAAATATATGACGATGAAGAAAAAATTGGGGACCTCAGGATCAGCAAGGGCACGCTTGACTACAGGGAAGGGAAGGGAAAAAAATTTGTGAAAGTTCCCTGGGGCCAGGTAAGCGCAATGTTCGGGAAATATGCGTAAAAAATTTCAGGAAGATTAACTTAGTCACCCAGTCACTTAGTAACCTGGTAACTTAGCCGCTCAGTTTCTTTTCACTCCTGATATAAATTTCTCCTTTGTAAGGATGGATTGTCGAATGAAAATCGTAACCGGCAACATGCAAAAGGTAATAAGTCATTATATCGCACCAGCAAATTTCCTCTTTGAATTGTTCCAATTGCGGAAGCGCTCCTTTCTGTAAGGATTCTTCTTTATCATAGTCATAATTCCCGTTATGATCGACGCACCACTTTTCGAATTTATTTAACTCGGCAGGATCAGAGAAAATGATTTTAAAATGTGTGTCTTCCCGCACCGATTTCAGGTCATCATTCATATAATGATGGTACTTGTGGCGATGACGGATTATTTTCGCAACTATCATTTCAGGCCTTTGTTATAGAAAAGTAAAATACCATGCCTTACCTGTTTAAATAAAAAAAAGAGATGGCTTACGGGGCCATCTCTTTTAAAAAACCGTGTTTCAACTATTCATCCCGGTCGCGGGATGAAGAACTGTTGTCGCGGGATGAGTTGTTCATTCCGCCGTTACCACGTTTTGAATTTCCCATTCCGGAATTGCCGCGGGATGTGCCGCCCGTTCCGGAATTGCTTCGCTTAGAAGTTCCGCCACGTGAATTGCCACGTGATGAATTGGATGTTTTTGAAGAGGAAGAGGAAGAAGCTGGTGTGCTCTTATTTCCTCCGCGTGAGCTGCCGCCAGAGCGGCCTGAAGACTTTGCCATAATATTAATATTTAAAGTTTAATACCTTTCTAATCATAAAAATTTGTGCCATTGAAGAGCATCTTCCCGCGACTGCGCTGAGTGATTTTGCTGAATCGATAGAGACGTTACCCCGGATTTGATATAAGACATATTACATTTAATCATTGTGATAAAACGAAAAAGATTTACATTTACGCTACAAATTTCTTTCGTTATGCGAAGAAAAGTTATAGTTTTTTTATTCTTCCTGTTCACCTTTCAGCTTTCCTTTTCACAAAATCAAACCAACTTCTGGTACTTCGGGCAGAATGTAGGCCTTGACTTCAGCAGCGGCTCGCCGGTGGCGCTTACTAATGGGGCAACGTTTACCACTGAAGGTACGGCTGTGATTTCTGACAGTTCAGGCAACCTGCTTTTCTATACAGACGGAATAACAGTATGGAATAAAAATAACGTTCAGATGCCGAACGGTTTCGGATTGCTCGGCGATATTTCGACTACTCAGACCATTATTGTTCCCGACCCGGGTCATCCCCTTCTCTATTATATTTTTACTTTGGATGATGAACACGGACCGGACGGGTTGAATTATTCCGTGGTTGATATGTCGCTGCAATCCGGTGACGGAGATGTTACTGTCAAGAATATTTTTTTACATGGTAACATGACTGAAAAAGTTGCTGCAATAAACCACTGCAACAACCACGACATTTGGGTGATGACACATGAATCAAACTCGGACGCTTTTCTGAATTATCTTGTAACAGATAGCGGCATCAGCGCTCCCGTGGTAACCCACAGCGGAATTATACACACGAATATTCATGGCCAGATGAAATTCAGCACAGACGGAAAAAAACTTGCCTGCGCTGTCGGTTCTGATGACGCTGCTGAATTATTCGATTTCAACACTTCGACCGGGATCGTGTCGTCTCCTCTAACAATTCCGTTATTTAATCATGTGTATGGAGCCGAGTTCTCACCCGACAATTCCAAATTATATATTTCATATTATGAGGTGGGGGGAAACAGCAATGTTGTACAGTTCGACCTGAATGCGTCCAATATACTGTCATCACAAATAACGGTAGCAGTTTCAACGGATCCCATCGTCAGTATCGGTGCACTCCAATTGGGTCGCGACAATAAAATTTATGTTACGAAAGAAGTTTCTCCATTCGTGGGTGTTATAAATTTCCCGAATGTTGCAGGCACGGGCTGCTCTTTTACCGACAATGCAATCAACCTGGATCCTTTAGGAATGGGCCCATTCTGTATGCTGGGATTGCCGAACTTTATGCAGAGTTATTTCCATCCGTCGTTTCCGAATATCCCCTGCGTCAATATCAATGCTGCTTTTTCAATCAGCGATACCTCAATCTGCAAAGGGCAATGCATCAATTTCACTGACTTAAGCACGGGAACGGTTACATCTCATACATGGACATTCTCCGGCGCAACTCCTTCTTCGAGTACAGATGTAGATCCCTCAAACATCTGTTATCAATCTACGGGTACATTTAACGTCCGGCTGATTGTGTCTGACGGATCAGTCACCGACACCATTGTCAGATCGGTGGTTGTGCAGCCATTGCCGTCGGTGGATGCCGGCACGGATGCAACCATCCCGCCGGGAGCATCTGTTACTCTTCATGCAACCGGAAATGCAAACTCTTTCTTGTGGACACCTTCAACAGGACTTTCAGCTACAAATGTCCGGGAGCCGGTTGCATCGCCTTCTGAAACCACAACATATACCGTTACCGGAACCAGTGTTAACGGTTGTTCATTCCAGGATGAAGTAACCGTTTTTGTGGAGTTACCTTGCGGTGAAATTTTTATTCCTACCGCTTTTTCCCCGAACGGTGATGGCGAGAATGATATTGAATGTGTTCTCGGGAACTGCATCGTAAATATGCACTTCGCTATTTATGACCGCTGGGGTGAAAAGGTGTTTGAAACCACTGACCAGAAAGTTTGCTGGGATGGAAAATATAAAGGCGAGCTCATGAACACCGCTTCCTTTGTTTATTATTTCAAGGCAACTCTTGTTTCGGGAGAAGAAATTTCAATGAAAGGAAACATCAGCCTGATACGATAACGAACTGCATGAAATCAAAAACGAGAATTGTACTTCTGCTTTTATCAGCGTTCGTTATTAAAATGTCCGCGCTGCATTCGCAGGACATTCATTTTTCACAGGTATGGATGACGCCTTTACTTTTAAATCCCGCACAGGCAGGCTCCGAAGCCAACCTGCGCGGAATTCTCAACCACCGCAACCAGTGGAGCAGTGTTGCTTCTCCATACATAACATCAGGTCTTTCATGGGATATGATGATTCCGCAAAAAGAAAAAAAGGCAAAAGGTTTTCATGCTGTGGGCCTCAATTTATTTTATGATAAAGCCGGTAATGCACAAATGAAAACCTTCGAAGGAAATTTTGCGTATGCCTACCATGTGCATCTCAATGAGAACAGTACCCTGGGTGCAGGTTTTTCCGGCGGATTTGTACAGCACAGCATCGACTATTCAGGACTTCAATGGATGAACCAGTATAACGGATTAGCATACGATCCTTCTTTATCAGCGGGTGAACCGTTAGATACAAAAACCGCATTCACACAGCTCGGTCTTTCAGGAGGATTGCACTATGCCTACGGTAAAGGAGAACGATACATGACAGCAAACGATCAATTGAGTTATAACGGTGGCATTTCAGTTCATCACGTCAATCGTCCAGAGAATTCTTTTTATTCCGCCGATGAAAAACTGAATATGAAAGTTGTGGCATATGCCACTGCGGCCGCCGGTATCAGCAACAGCAATTTTTTCCTTGTTCCATCGATCGTGTACACAGGCCAAGGCAAATCATCGGAATTTATTTTAGGAAGTATGTTTCGTTATACCTTAAGGGATGAATCCAGGTACACAGGTTTCGCTCATGCATCAGCGCTTTCCCTCGGCGTTCATTACAGGAGCCAGGATGCGGTGATCACATCCGTGCTTTTTGAAATTGCGGGATACTCGATCTGCATCAGCTATGACATAAATGTCTCAGGCCTGAACACCGCAAGCAACGGCCGCGGCGGATTTGAAATTTCATTGCGCTTTCTGAATCCAAATCCTTTCGGAGTTACAAAAGCAACTCCACGAATTTAAAATATATGATACGACTACAACTTTCTTTAACAACTCTTCTTATTGTATGCGTGTCATCTGTTAAAACATTCGCTCAACCGGAAACTCCGGATGACAAAACAAGAATCACTATCATCAACGTGGGTAAGGCAATCAATTCTTCTTTTTCAGATTATGCACCTGTTATATCTGCTGACGGCAAAATGATGGTATTCACATCCCGTCGCCCTGTGAGCGGGAAAGACATTGCAAAAAACAGGGAAGGGATGGAAACCGTGTACGTGTCATATTATAATGAAAAGAAAAAAAAATGGAGCGATGCAAAAAAGCTCAATGACCTGATAAACCAGGCGGGACGGCACAATTCAGCAATCGGGCTTTCCAACGACGGACAAACGCTGCTGCTTTACAGGGATGATGCAACAGGTAACGGTGATATTTATGAATCGAAGCTTAATGGAGATGAATGGATGGAGCCGGTGATGATGCCTGACCCGATCAACAGTGACGACCACGAATCTTCAGCAAGCATGTCACCCGATGGACAAACAATTTATTTCGTGAGTGACCGGTTGGGCGGAAACGGCGGAAGAGATATCTGGATGTCAAAAAAAGACAGCGAGGGAAACTGGGGCCCGGCGGAAAATCTCGGCCCTGTTATAAACTCACCGAAGGATGAAGAGGGAGTGTTCATGCATCCCGACGGCAAAACACTTTACTTCAGCTCGAAGGGATTTAAAGGATTCGGCGGTTATGATATTTTTAAAACTGAATTCGACACCGGCGGATGGAGTGAGCCGGTTAACATGGGGATTTCATTAAACACGCCTGGAGATGATGCATACTTCGTTCTTGCTGCAAACGGCAGAATCGGTTATTATAGTTCAGCAAAAACGGGAGGCATCGGGGAAAAAGATATCTATGAAATACATTTTCCTCCTTCTGAAAAAAAGAAGAAAGAAGAGGGCCCGCAGCTGAGCCTGCTTTCAGGAACAATTACTGATGAGATCACGAAAGACTCGCTGGAGGCAACTCTTGAAATTTCAGACAATGAAAAAAATACAGTCGTTACAAGAATCATGTCCAATAAAATAACAGGTCATTATCTTGTTTCACTGCCATCAGGAAAAAATTACGGGATCGCTGTGAAAGCAAACGGGTACCTCTTCCATTCCGAGAACGTTAATATCCCGCCTGCAAAAGGGTATCAGGAAATTATCAGGGACGTGCAGCTGAAGAAACTCGAAGTCGGGAAATCGATTGTGCTGAATAATATTTTTTATGATTTCGATAAAGCGACACTGCGCGATGAATCAAAGTCGGAGCTCGAACAGCTGGTGAAGCTGATGAATGACAACGCCACGATCAGGATAGAGCTTTCAAGCCACACTGATAATAAAGGATCGGAAGATTATAACATCAGGCTTTCGCAGGACCGGGCCCAGTCTGTTGTTGACTATCTCGTGAAAAACGGAATCAGTAACGGGAGACTTGTTGCAAAAGGATATGGCAAATCAATGCCGGTGGCAACAAATGAAACCGATGAAGGTCGGCAACAAAACAGAAGAACTGAATTTAAAATTTTATCGAATTAATATTCCTACTTCGTAACCGGCGCCGGTGGCGGCTCAGGAACCTTTGCTACTTTCTTTACAGTTGAATCAGGAAGCTTTCCAATATCTCCCAGCCGGTTTATCCTCTCGTCTTCCTTAATCAACACCTTTGAACCGTCTTTCATTATAACCTCGCCGTTTGTTTTCAACGTTGATCCGTTATCGAGCGCAATATCACTTTTCAGCAGTTGCTCTTTCCCGTTTATTATCGCATATGTTTTACCTTTTTTTACGACCATCCATTCCCCGGCATGATCCGTTGTAGCTGCGGCCTTCAGAACTTTAGGATCAACGGTCGGGGCCGCAGTTCCCGTATCCTGTGCAGAGGCCAATGCAGTAATCACAATGAATACGCTCAATAAAAACGTTTTTTTCATATAATGATAATTTTCGTTACATATAAAATTTCTGTGCCACAGCAGATTTTGAATATGTTAAGGCTCATAGAACTTTTTTACATTGCGTAAATTTTCAGCGTGAATCAACGGAAACTTACCCGCAAGGAAAAAACGGCGGTGCAAAAACAGGCATCTGCGGAAAGACCAGCTTCCCAAAAAGGAAAGCAGGCAGTAAAAAAATTTACTTTACCCGTTATCGTAATTGCCCTTCTGGGAATTCTTCTGTACGCCAATTCGCTTCAGAATGATTTTGCTTTTGATGATTATTCCGCGATCAAAAAAAACTGGGTTGTAAAGCAGGGAATAAGCTCCTTCCCTACCATCTTATCAACTTCTTACCGTTACGGTTATTGGGAAAGCGACGATGAGCTTTACAGGCCGATGCCGCTGATGGTTTTTGCCACATTATGGCAATTCTTTCCCGACAATCCATTCCCGTTTCATCTTCTCAATGTGATCCTATATGCGCTTTGCGGAATTGTATTATACAAAGTGTTGCGGAAATTATTTTCAGGCTTAAATCCGTTGCTGCCATTTATTGCTGCTGTTTTGTTTATTGCACACCCGTTGCATACAGAAGTAGTGGCCAACATAAAAAGTATGGATGAGCTGTTGTCTTTTCTTTTTGTTTTCCTCACCATCGATCGTGTACTAAGATATTTAAACACATCATCAGTTAAGGATTTATTGGTTGCATGGCTCTGCTTCTTCATTGCCTTCCTTTCCAAGGAAGGAACCATTACGATGCTTGCCGCCATTCCGCTGATGCTTGTTATGTTCACAAAGGCATCAAAGGAAAAAATCATCCGTGTTACCGTTGTACTTTCAACAGCAGCGTTGGTTTTCATTGCTATGCGCGCCAGTGTTGTCGGGGGTATTTCGGCAGGTAAAAAATTTCAGCTCATCGAAAACGTATTGGTGAAAGCGCCTGATACAGTCACAAGGCTTGCCACCATTTTTGATATACTGCTGCATTATATCAGGATGATAATAATCCCTTACCCGCTGAGCAGCGACTATTCATACAAACAGATAGATCTTTCAAGCTGGAGCAATTTGCTTCCATGGCTTTCAGTATTTTTCTACGCAGGAATTGTTTTGCTTGCTATCCGCCTTTATAAATCAAACAAAGTGATCTCGTTTGCAATTCTTTTTTTCATCATCGCCATTTCTCTCTATTCAAATTTAGTTTTCACGATTGGTTCAGCCTTCGCAGAACGTTTCTTATTTGTCCCTCTCCTCGGCTTTACCATTGCAATAGCGTGGCTGCTGCTGAAGCTTCTTAAAATTCCTGTTACAGGTGGAGGAAAAAATGATGACAGCCTGGTTTTTCAAAAACAAAACCAGAAAGCGATTGCTTTACTTGCAATTCTTGTTATTCCTTATTCATTGATTACGGTTGCGCGGAATACCGACTGGAAAAATTCACATTCACTTTTTTCCAAAGACGTTGTTAATTCGCCTAACAGTGCACTCATTCATTACAATTATGCGAATGAGCTGAAAACAGATCAGGCCTTGACAGCAACTGACAGCACTGCTAAAAATAATTTTCTCGACAGTGCAATTGCAGAATATAAAAGAGCAATTGACCTCTACCCGCGATACTCCGAAGCGTTTGAGCAACTTGGCCTTGCTTACTATTACCGCAAAATGGATACAGCAGCATTCAATGCCGTAACACGTTCGATAGAGCTCGACCCTAAAAAAGCCACGGCATACAATAGCCTCGGTACATTTTATTTCGACAGGGCAAAAGATTACCAGCAGGCGCTGGAATTATTTCAACGTGCGGTGCAGCTTTACCCGAGCTACATTGACGGATGGAGGAATCTTGGCTGCACTTATGCAACTTTGCAGCAGACAGACAAAGCGCTTGATGCATTCCAACGTGCACTTAAATATGATCCATTGAACCCCGATGTATTATATTTCATGGGACAGGTATATAAAAGTATGGGGGACGAAGCTACATCCAGGACTTATTTACTCCGCGCGGAAGATCTCCGAAAAAATAAAAAATGAAACCAGCCAAACGTTCAAAAACCACAGAAGACAAAAAAAGTGCACCCGTAGCAAACACGGCTTTGCAACAAGCCTCGCTGAAAAAGCTTTCTGTTATGATGGCAATCATCTGTTCAGCGCTTGGATTTTTCCTGTATGTAAATACACTCGGACATAATTATACGGTAGACGATGACACCGTAATGCAGAAGAATAAAATTGTAACAAAAGGGGTAACCGCCATTCCTGAAATTTTTACAACCGCTTACCGCAAAGGATTCTGGGACCGCGAAGAAGCCATGTACCGGCCACTATCGCTTACAATGTTTGCTCTCGAATGGCAAATGGCACCGGGTAAACCATTTCCGGGTCACCTGATGAACACGTTGTTATATGCGCTCACAGGGTTTGTGCTTTTCCTTACGCTTAGAAAAATAATGAACGGGTATAATCCGGCCGTTCCTTTTCTCGCAACTATTTTATTCATGGCTCATCCCTTACATACTGAAGTGGTGGCAAACATTAAGAGCAGGGATGAGCTTTTGAATTTTTTGTTTCTTATCCTTTCACTTTACTTTTTATTCAGGTATTGTAAGGATGAGACGAAGAAAATATTTACCCTTGCTATGTCACTGTTTTTTTTCCTGCTGGCATTGTTATCCAAAGAAAGCGCTTTGACTTTCATCGCGGTTTTTCCGCTGGCTTTGTATTTCTTTACCGACATTCCATTAAAAAAAACAATCACGTATGCAGCTTTGTTTTTGATTCCGCTTGCGGTTTATTTCGGCATGCGTTACCAGGCTTTACATGGATTGAGCAGCCACGTCAACATTTTGCCGATAAACAATTCACTCGTCACAGCTGCAGATTCTGCCAGCCGTTTAGCCACAGCCATTGCCATTCTCGGCAAATATCTTATGCTGCTTATATTTCCTCATCCTCTTTCTTTTGATTATTCCTACAACCAGGTGCCGAACGTAACATTTGCCGATGCTGCCGCATTGCTCAGCCTTGTGGTATATGGTGCGATGATCGTGTATGCTGTACGTGCTTTCCGCAATAAGAATATTTTATCATTCTGCATATTGTATTTCCTGGTTACAATATCGCTTGTATCCAACATTGTTATCATGATTGAATCAACGATGGCAGAAAGATTTCTCTATACATCTTCGCTTGCCTTCTGTATTGCTTTGCCTGTACTGCTTTCTAAAGCATTCAGGGTCGACTTAAAAAAGAATAATTTTTATAGCTGGAAGACTTTTTTCTCTGTCAATAAGTCAATGCCTGCGGTGCTGATTATTTTATTGCTCCTTTATTCCGTTAAAACCATCAGCCGCAACACCGATTGGAAAGACAATTATACCCTCCTGAAAAAAGATATTCAGCATGCACCGAACAGTGCACGGCTTCGCTATGCATACGGAACAGAGATTCTTTTGAAGAAAGCGATGGCAGAAGAAGATCCATACAGAAAAACCGCATTCCTGGAAGATGCGATCTTCCAGCTGGAAAAGGGTGTTGAAATTCTTTCCACTTATGCCGAAGCTTTTTATCATTTAGGCCTCGCCTACTCTGAAAAAAAAGACATGCCGAATGCAGTGCGGTGCTTTGATGCTGCGAAGCAAAGTAAGGAATGGAACGAAGCACAGTTCTTTGTATCGTCAGGGCTGGCTTACGGGCTGAACAGGCAGTTTGACAAAGCATTCGCAGACTTTAATAAGGCAGTAAGTCTTGACTCTAATGTGAAAGAAGCCTATAACAACTGGGGCCTTTGCTTAACGGATGCAGGCCTTGCAAATGAAGCAATCGTTAAGTTAAATAAAGCACTTGAGCTTGACCCGCAATATGTTTCTGCATGGTACAACAAAGGGAATGCATATGCGCAGGCTTCAGATTTTCCACAGGCAATTGCCAGTTATGAAAAAGCGCTGGTGATTGATCCGGGGTATACAGATGCGCTTACGAACATCGGCAATTGTTATGCTGCGATGAAAGATATTCCACGCGCCATCCAGACTTTTGAAAAAGTTCTTGTTATAGATCCGTCTAATTACAAAGCAATCACAAACCTGGCTGTTTCATATAAGCTTCTCGGCAATGAAGAGAAATCGCAGGAATACTATAAAATGATACAGGGAAAATAAAAAGCCGGCAAGTAATTAAGATTACTGCATGCTGGCTATGCTCCAGTTCCACGAAAGTATCCTGATCTCTGTTCTCCTGTTCAGCTGGTGCTCTTCCTCGGTACAATCAACTTTTCTTTCTCCTTCGCATTCGCACCTGTTAACCAGTTTCGATTCTCCGTAACCCTGGGCAGTAAGCCGTTTGCGGTCTACGCCATGTTGTACAAGATATGCTACTGCTGATTTCGCGCGGTTATGTGAAAGCGTCATGTTATAGGCAGATGAAGCGCGGCAATCTGTATGTGAGCCGAGCTCAATCTTAATATGATTGTACTTCACCATTAATATAACGAGCTTGTCGAGCTCCTTAGCAGCATCCGGCCTGATGTTATATTTGTCAAGATCGTAATAGATATTATGGAGCACGAGGTTATCACTCAGGCAATAAATACCGAAATCAATTTTAAGAGTTTTGCTTTCAGTAATTCCGAACGTTGAAGTATCTACGGCATTGGGTATGCAGTATTCAGTTTCTGCAACAACCTTGTACCTGCTTTCAGGTGCAAGATTCGTAAAAGCATAAAGACCGTCAGCTCCTGTTGTTACCTGCATCGTATCGTTGTTTGTCAGGTTGATCAGGGTTACACGTGCACTGTCAACCGGGCTTCCGGATGATTCATTATATATTTTTCCCCGGAGAGAAATCAACAGCTCACGCCTGTCGAGCGGAATTTTAACGTACACAGAATCGCCGTTAACAATCATATCGGCTGCAGCCAGCTTCAGCGTATCAGTTATATAATCCGGGCGCTCTGTAATTAACAGGTAATTTTTATTCAGGTAAACTGAGGCAGTAAAATTCCCTTCTTCATTAGTCTGTTTTGTAACTGCTGTTGAATCTTCTTCCACAATTCTCACGCTTGAGTTGTCGAGCGCTTTTTCGGTCTGTCTGTCATAAACCAAACCGGTAAGGCGCACTGTATTTTGTATCAGGCAGAAAATATCATCATTCGCACCGTTATGATCACGGTTAGAGCTGAAGTAACCGATTTTAGTTTTTTCATCCCATACCAGGCCAAGGTCATCATCCGGGCTGTTCACTGGTGCACCCATATTTACGGGTGATGTATAATTGCCGTCTTTCTCAACAGTGGAGTAAATATCAAGACCGCCCATTCCTTCCCGGCCATTCGATGAAAAGTAAATTACACCATCATCGGCAATTGTCGGAAATAATTCATTACCCTTTGTATTAACAGATGGCCCCAGATTTTTCGGCTGGCCCCAGCCTTCCGGAGTTCTGGTGCAGTACCAGATGTCCATTCCGCCTATTGAGCCGGGCATGTCTGAAGCAAAATAAAATTTTGTACCGTCAGGGCTGATAGCAGGATGTGCGCATGAATATTCGTCGCTGTTGTATTGAAACGGATTCACATCAGTCCATTGTCCATCCTTCAGCACAGAAGTATACAGCTTCAGCTTTACTACCTTTTCATGACTCGACATTACTTTTTTATGATCGATGTTGTTGCGGGTAAGAAACATCTCATCTCCTTTTTTGCTGAAGCAAACGGATGAGTTGTTATATTTTGTCTGTACACCCTTTAAAAATATCACAGGCGTTTCAAATTTCATTTCACTTCCTTTCGCATAGTAAAGCGAGTAATAATTTTCTCCGGTCCATGAATGATTCCTGTTGGCCCATGATTCGCCTTCACGTGACGAAGCGAATATAATTCCGTCCTTATATAATACCGGGCCGTACTCCGCTTCAGTTGTATTGATGCTGAGGCGCTCAACTTTATATTTGTCTTTATCGTTGTAAAACTCAGCAAGGTGGCTTATTCCCGAATCAAGAGCAATTCCTCTCGGGTCAGCCGGTTCAGCTTTCATATAGTCTTCTACCCACTGGTGAGCCTCTTCATATTTGCCGTTATTGATGAGCATCTGGGAATAATACAGCTTATATACGCTCTGAACATGAGAATTCTGAACTGCCATTTTATAGCATGCTTCAGCCTGAACCGTCTGATTGTTCATCCTGTAGCAATCTCCAAGCTTAGCCCATGCTTCTGCATTGGCACTGTCTTTTCTTAATGCCTTATTATACTTCGGGATTGCCTTCGTATATTCAAGATATTCAAAATGCCTGTCAGCCGTTTCGATTACCTTGCATGAATTAGTCACGCAGGTTAAAACCGAAATTGCCAGCCAGGAAAGTAAAACATTCTTGTTTTTCATCTGAAATAAATTATTTGATAGCGTATTGAGTATTATTTAGAAATAGCGTGTTGAGATTACTTTGCGTTTATCAAAAGAGAAGTCATAGCCAAGGGTGATCTCATGAGAACCCGAGTTAAAACTTTGCAGTTTTGATAAAGTATAGTCATATGAATATCCAACCCGTAATTGTTTTGTAAGCTGCATTCCGAGAAGTGCAGAGATGGCGTCGCCTGTCCGGTATGAAGCACCGAGCCACAGGAAATCTTTCATTAAGAAGTTTGCATCCACATCCAGCTCAATGGGAGCATGCTGCACAGCTTTCACCATGATGGATGGTTTGAATTTAAGATCATCATTCAGATCAAACACATAACCGCTTGCAAGGAAATAATGCCACAGCTGCAGCTTGCCTGCATTTATTACACTTGAGCTTGTAGCAGACGGCTCAATGCTTGAAAATGAAGTTTGAATTTTATTTTCAAGGAGTCTTGGAATCGAAATACCTGCATAGAACCTGTCTTTGTAATAATATATGCCGAAGCCGAAATTAGGAAGAAACATTTTCCGTACATCAGTTGCAAACTGGTTGTCATTCGGGGTAATCGTATGTAATTCAGAAAATTTTTCTTCGTCATTAACGAATCCGCCCTGTAGTCCGAATGACAAGACAGAATGCGGAAACAGCATCCGGTAAGCAAAGTTTGTGTAAACACCCATCTGGTGTGAAACACCAATTGTTTCGTTCATCACCGACAATCCAACCCCGAACCGGTTTTTGCATACGGGTGCATGTATGCTGAGTGTCTGCGTTTTCGGCGCACCGTCAATACCGACCCATTGATTACGGTAAAGAAGAGTCGTGGATATATTGTCACGTGAGCCTACATAGGCAGGATTAATAAATGTCTCGTTGTACATATATTGAGTGAACAACGGCTCGTACTGAGCGTTTGCGCTCACAGATATCAATGCTGTTAAACACAGCACGGACAACCACACCTTGTTCCTGTACAATAACTGAAGTATATATTTCATGTTGAACATTAGCTTTCCTTATATCCTGTTATCAATATTTAATAACCACATATCCTGATCTGTTATCTGCTCTTCCTCCGAGTTCAAGGACATAGAAGTAAGTACCTGCCGGCACTCGTCCTGTGCCTATTCTAAGCCCTCCTACATTCGGAACACCGTTCCATGAGTTATCATAATCATGCTTATCGTAGATCAGGTTACCCCAACGATTATAGATGTTAAGAGTATTGTCAGGATAATTTTCTATTCCTACTATCGTGAATTCATCGTTTACGCCGTCGCCGTCAGGAGAAAAACCATCAGGTATAATGAGAGTATCGCACACCATAACTGTAACACGTGCTCTTCCTCTGCATCCGTTCTGGTCTATACCTGTAACCGTGTAATTGGTAGTACGGGTCGGATCAGCATATGGATTATAGATGAATGGATTGCTGAGGTTTGTCGGTGGAGACCATATATACGTTGTTGCACCGGATGCAATTAAATGAGCCTGTTCACCAACGCAGATATTAAAGACAGTTGCATTTGTTGTAATAACCGGTGAAGGGTTTACTGTGATCTGCATATCATCAAATTGAGAGCATGCACCGTTGAAGCTTGTCCAGCGCAGGATGTATGTTCCTGAATCAAGATTTAATATAGAAGTATGTGCTGAATCAGGATATGTGATAACAGCATTTCCCGGGCCGCTTACAATACTCCACAATCCCGGTCCGGCAGAAACTGAAGTCGCCGATAACATTGCTGAGTCTCCATCACACACGGCCTGGTCGGGTCCTGCATCAGGAATACCAGGATTATCAAGTCTCGTAACAAGCACATCATCGCTTACCGGTGAACATACACCGCTGCTGATCGTCCAACGGAAAGTATATACTCCGTTAATCAGTCCTGTAGTGATTGTGCTTGGACATGCCGGGCATGAAATTGTCGGTACGTTAGGGCCGCTGATAAATGTCCATGTTCCTGTACCTATTGCCGGCAGGTTCGCTGCTAAAAGTGTCATGCTGTCGCCGCAAACTGTCTGATCAGCGCCGGCAAATGTTTGCACCGGTACATCATATACTGTTACCTGGACATTATCCGTTGTGCTGTCGCATGGACCGTTTGTAATTGTCCAGCGGAACGTGTAAACACCGGGAACAAGTCCTGTTGCCTGGCAGTTAGGAGCTGAAGGGTTTGTAAACACCGCAAGAGACGGCCCGCTTACAATATCCCATGTTCCGCTTCCTGACACCGGAGTGTTTGCTGCAAGGGTCACTGTTGTATCATGACACAGATCAATGTCAGCACCTGCATCTGCAAGAGTCGGCAGATCATAGTTTGTAATCTGAACGGTATCAGTCATCGACGCACATACCCCATTGTTGTAGGTCCATCCAAGGAGATATATTCCCGGTATCATTCCTGAAACTGTTGTAGCAGGATTGTTCGGTGAGACAATAACCGGTACGTTAGGCCCGCTGATTATGCTCCATGTTCCGATGCCTGTTGAAGAAGAATCCGCATCCATCGTTGTGCTGTCGGAATTGCATAGCTGCTGATCAAGCCCTGCATACGCAATAGCCGGAACTGTGTACACTGAAATATCCACATCATCTGATGTCGGTGTGCAAACTCCGTTTGTAATGGTCCATCTGAAAATATATGTGCCGTCTGCAAGACCTGTTACAATTGTGCTCGGGCTGTTCGGTGAGAAGATGAATGGAATGTTAGGCCCGCTTATCAGCGTCCATGTTCCTGTTCCTGCTGACGGAACGTTTCCGCTAAGAGTGCCGGTAATTAAAGTAAATGTAGTATTACACAATTGCTGGTCTGCTCCTGCATTGGCAGGGACAAGAATGTTTTCCATTTTAACAAGAACGGTATCTGATGATGAAGAACATGAACCGTTGCTGATAGTCCAGACAAATAAATAATTTCCCTGGATCATTCCGGTTATGGATGTTCCGGGATTGCCCGGTGAAGTAATCACAGGTATATTCGGTCCGCTGATAAGCGACCACAATCCTGTTCCGTTAGAAGGGTTATTTCCCGCCATCAATGCAGAACCGCCATTGCATAAATCCTGGTCGGCGCCCGCATCGGCTACTGTCGGCAGGTCGTATACATGGATACTCATCGTGTCGGTTGATATCGCACAGATACCGCTGCTGATCGTCCAGGCAAAAACATACGTGCCTTGAATCAAACCCGTAACAGCTGTTGTAGCTAAAGTAGAATCTGCAAAAGACGGAACATTCGGGCCGCTAACAAGCGTCCATAAACCTCCGCCGGTAACAGCAGTGTTACCCGCAAGAACAGTGTTGGCTGAATTACAGATATCCTGGTCAGGCCCTGCATTCGTCACTGTTGGTAAAGCATAGATTGTAATGGATACGCTGTCAGCTGATGAAGAGCAAACTCCGTTGCTTATCACCCATGAGAAGACATACGTACCGGCAATAAGATTTTCAACATTCGTTGTTGCACTGTTCGGCGAAACAATAAGAGGAGTATTAGGGCCGCTTATAAAATTCCAGCCTCCTGTTCCGGTCGCCGGAACGTTAGCGGATAATAAGGTTGCAGTGTCGTTACAGAGAACCTTGTCAGGGCCGGCATCAGCAACAGTCGGTAAATCATCGATGCTCACGGTTACCATGTCTGTTGGTGTAACACAAACTCCGTTGTTAATTGTCCATCCGAACACATAAACACCGGCAATCATTCCTGTGATAGATGTTGCGCTGTCGTTGACTGAAGTAATGACAGGAGAATTAGGCCCGCTTGCAAGTGTCCATGTTCCAAAGCCTGATGACGGAGAGTTACCAGCCATCACAACGCTGTCGGTATTACACAGGTGCTGGTCAGGGCCTGCATCTACACTCAATGGTGCACTATAAATAATAACCTGCATCGTATCCGTTGTAAATACACACACGCCGTTGCTGGTTGACCAGCTGAACGTATATATGCCGGGAATCATTCCGGTAACTGAAGTTGCGGCATTTGAAGTATCGGTAATCACCGGAACATTTGGTCCGCTGATGAATGCCCATACACCTGCACCTGCCGGAGTGAAATTTCCTGCCATGGTTATGCTGTCAACATTACAAAGGCTCATATCAGGGCCTGCATCTGCCACTGCAGGTAAATCATAAAGATGGATTGAAACGCTGTCGGTGTATGTTGCACATACTCCGTTTGAAATACTCCAGCCGAAAATATAATCACCTTCAATCATTCCTGTTACGCTCGTTGAAGGGCTTCCCGGAGATGATATTGACGGTGAATTCGGCCCGCTGATTACCGACCATAAACCGGTACCTGCAGCCGGGTTATTTCCCGAAAGATTTATAGATGTTACGTTACATAAGCTTTGATCAGGTCCTGCATCAATTACCGGCGGGAACTGGTAAATTGTAATATCCACGCTGTCTACACTTACAGCACATGAGCCGCTTGTGATTGACCAATTGAATGTATAGGTTCCGGGAATAAGTCCGTTAACAGTAGTGTTCGAATCAGAAGGATTTGTGATGACAGGAATATTCGGGCCGCTGTTCAGTGTCCATATTCCTGTTCCGTTGAGCGGTGAGTTTCCTGCGAGAGCAATTGAAGTATCAGCACATAACAGCACATCCGTTCCTGCATTTGCAATAGTAGGAAGATCATATACGTTAATCTGAACTGTATCGGTTGCTGTTGCACATACACCGTTGGTAATTGTCCATACAAACTGGTAAGCACCCTGGATGAAACCTGTTACAGGCGATGCCGGATCCGATGGAACAGCGATGGTCGGAATATTCGGGCCGCTTAGGAGTGACCACGCGCCGGTGCCGATAACCGGAGTGTTTCCTGCAAGTGTTGCATCGTAAATGTTACATAAATTCTGATCAGGTCCCGCGTTTGATATAGTCGGTAGTGAATAAATAGTTACCTGCATTGTATCGGCTGAAACAGCACACACTCCGCTGGTAATCGTCCATGCAAAGTTATATACACCGGATACAAGGCCTGTAATTGAAGTAACAGCATTTGTAGAATCAGAAATTATAACTGCACCGGGACCGCTTACAAGCGTCCAGATGCCGCTGCCGACAACAGGAACATTTCCTGTCATCACTGCACTGTCAGTATTACAAAGACTCTGATCAGCACCTGCATCCGAAACAGTAGGTAAATCATAAATTATTATTCTAACTGTGTCGCCGGTTGAAGCACATACTCCGTTGCTGATTGTCCAGCTGAAAAAATATGTACCCGGTATCATTCCCGTTACTGTTGAGGTTTCACTGGCGATATCAGTCATCACAGGAATATTCGGTCCGCTTATAAATGCCCAGCTTCCTGCTCCTGTTAATGCAGTATTCGCTGCCATTGTTGTGCTGTCAATGTTGCAAAGGTCCTGGTCGGGGCCTGCGTCAGCGACAGTAGGCAGATCGTAAACGTTAATGATTATAGTATCGGTCGGCGAAACACAAACACCGTTCGTGATAGTCCATCCGAATTCATAAGTACCGGCTATCATTCCCGTTACCGCTGTTTGAGGATCCGTTGGAGTTACTATAAGCGGTGTATTCGGACCGCTGATCAATGCCCACGATCCTGTTCCGATCGCAGGAGTATTTCCGGCCATGGACGTAGAGTCAGTGTTACACAAGCTCTGGTCAGGGCCGGCATCAATAAATAAAGGAATATTATAAATTGTGATCTGCACATCATCGTCAGACACAGCACATACACCGCTCGTAACTGTCCAGCGGAAAATATAAACTCCTGTCGTCATGCCTGTAACTGTTGTATTCTCACTGGTCGTGTCGGTAATAACAGGTGTGTTCGGGCCACTTATGAATGTCCAGTTACCCGTGCCGACAACCGGCGTATTTCCTGAAAGTGTAACAGAAGTCACGCTGCATAAATCCTGGTCAGGGCCTGCATCTGAAACAGTCGGAAGATCATAGATTGTAACTTCAATTGTATCAGTTGGTGATGAACATACACCATTGCTGATTGTCCATCCGAACTGGTAAACACCGGTTACCATTCCGGTAATAACCGCTGCCGGATCGTTTAGCAGTGCAATGAGAGGTGTATTTGGTCCGCTGATGATTGTCCATGTACCTGTTCCGAAACCGGGAACATTCCCTGCCATGGTAGCAGAGTCTATATTACACAGGTATTGATCAGGGCCTGCATCAACGGTTGTAGGAAGATTGTATATTGTAATCTGAACATCGTCTGTTGAAGATGTACAAACACCGTTGCTGATTGTCCATCTTAGTATATATACTCCCGGAATCATTCCGGTTACTGTTGATGCAGTATCTGAAGGAGTAGTAATTATCGGTGTGTTTGGTCCGCTGACCACGCTCCAGGAACCGGCACCGAAAACAGGTGCGTTACCGGAAAGTGTTGTTGAAGTAACGTCGCACAGATCCTGGTCGGGGCCTGCATCAGATATTGTCGGCAACTCATATATCGTAATCTGAACATCATTGGTTGAAGTTGCACACACACCGTTGGTGATTGTCCATCGGAATGTATAAACGCCGGCAATCATTCCGGTTACTGCAGATGACGGATTAGAAGAAGTAGTTATAGAAGGAACATTCGGTCCGCTTATAAGTGTCCAGTTGCCGGTTCCGATCGCCGGAATGTTACCGGCAAGTATTGTTGAAGAAACATTACACAACAGCTGATCAGGCCCTGCATTAGAGACGGTAGGAAGAGCGTAAATTGTTATTTGAACGTTATCAGTTGAGGGAGTACAAACGCCGTTTGCAATAGACCATTGAAAGACATATACACCCGCAGTCATTCCCGTCACGGTAGAATTCGGAGCTCCCGGTGTTGTAATGACAGGCACATTGGGCCCGCTGACAAGTGTCCACGTTCCGCTGCCAATCACCGGTGTATTACCTGCAAGTGTTGCCGCAGAAACATTACAGAGGTTTTGATCAGGGCCGGCAGTTGCTATTGTCGGAAGAGCATAAATTGTGATCTGCACATTATCTGTTGAAGTTGCACAAACACCGTTCGAAGTTGTCCACCGGAAAACATATACACCTGTTATCATACCGGTAACACCTGATGCAGGGTTGGAAGGAGTTGTGATGGAAGGAATATTCGGTCCGCTGATGAAGGTCCAGTTTCCTGTTCCTATTGCCGGCGTGTTTCCTGCAAGGGTTGCTGAGTTAACATTACATAAGCTTTGATCGGGCCCTGCATTCGATGTTGTAGGAAGTGCATACACTGTAATCTGCACATCATCTGTTGAAGTTGCGCAAACACCGTTTGTAACCGTCCATCGGAATATATATACACCGGCCACGAGTCCTGTTACTGTAGAAGACGGGCTGGAAACAGTTGTAATTGTCGGAGTATTCGGTCCGCTGACAAGCGACCATGCACCGCTGCCTATTGCAGGCGTGTTACCGGCAAACGTAGCTGAAGCAACATTACATAAGTTCTGATCAGGGCCTGCATTTGAATTGCTCGGAAGAGCATATATTGTTATCTGTATATCATCAGTCGAAGCAGCGCACACTCCGTTTACAATTGACCAGCGCAATGTGTATACACCGACTATCATTCCTGTTACTGTAGAAGTAGGGCTGGAAGGAGTTGTAATTGTTGGTGTATTCGGTCCGCTCATCAGGATCCAGGTACCCGTACCAATTACAGGTGTGTTGGCAGAAAGCGAAGTGTTGTTTACGTTACAAAGATTCTGATCGGGGCCTGCATTTGAAGCTGTAGGAAGAGCATAAACAGTTATCTGAACATCATCACTCGAGGAAGCACAAACGCCGTTGGCAATTGTCCAGCGGAATATATATACTCCTGTAATAAGCCCGGTTACTGTTGAAGACGGGTTTGAAGATGTTGTTATTGTCGGAACATTCGGTCCGCTGATCAATGTCCAGGTACCGCTGCCGGCAACCGGTGTATTTCCTGCAAAGGTCGCCGAGCCAACATTACATAAGCTCTGATCCGCTCCTGCATTGGAAACAGTTGGAAGCGCGTAGATGGTAACCTGTATATCATCGGTAGAAGGGGTACATACACCGCTTGCAATTGTCCAGCGGAAAATATAAACACCCGCTATCATCCCGGTTACAGATGTATTGGTGCTTGAAGGAGATGTTATCACAGGAGTGTTCGGACCGCTTACCATCGTCCATGTACCGGTTCCTGTCACAGGAGCATTTCCTGAAAGCCCTGTTGTTGTAACATTACAAAGATTCTGGTCAGACCCTGCATTTGATACTGTCGGAAGATCATATATGGTAACCTGCACATCGTTGGTTGATGCTGCACATGCGCCGTTACTGATTGTCCATCTGAAAATATATACACCGGGAACCATTCCCGTTACTGTTGAGGAAGGGCTGGATGAAGTCGTAATTGCCGGAGAATTCGGGCCGCTTATCAACGACCAGTTACCGGTACCAACTACAGGTGTATTACCTGCAAGCGTGGTTGAAGATACATTACATAAATTCTGATCCGGGCCGGCAGAAGAAACTGTTGGAAGGTCAAAAATTGTAACCTGCATATCATTCGTTGAAGCAGCACACACACCGTTGGTTATAGACCAGCGGAACTTATATACTCCTATAATCATTCCCGTTACTGTTGATGTCGGATTGGATGGAGTTGTAATGGTCGGAACATTGGGGCCGCTTAAAACAGTCCAGGTGCCGGTGCCGGTTACTGGTGTGTTACCGGCAAGAGTCGTTGAACTTACATTACATAAATTCTGATCCGCGCCTGCGTTGGAAGTGGTAGGCAATGCGTAAATGACTATCTGAACATCATCTGCCGATGAAGCGCACACACCGTTGGAAATTGTCCACCGGAAAACATAAGTTCCCGGTATCATGCTGCTGACAGTTGTATTTGCTGATGATGGCGTTGTGATTGTCGGCGTATTCGGGCCGCTCACCAAAGTCCATGTACCGGCTCCCGCTGCAGGCGTGTTCCCTGCAAGAGTTGCCCCGGTTACATTACACAGATTCTGGTCAGGACCTGCATTTGATGCTGTAGGAAGTGCATATATCGTAATCTGAACATCGTTGGTTGAAGTTGCACACACACCGTTTGATATGGTCCAGCGAAAAACATAAACACCTGCAATCATTCCTGTAACTGTAGAAGAGGAGCTTGATGGAGTTGTAATTGTCGGAACATTCGGTCCGCTGACAAGGGTCCAGTTGCCGGTACCGACAGCGGGGTTGTTACCTGCCAGTGTAACCGACGATACGTTACAAATGTTTTGATCCGGTCCTGCATTGGATGTAGTAGGTAATGCATAGATTGTTATCTGAACATCATCCGTAGATGAAGTACAGGCACCGTTAGATATAGTCCAGCGGAATACATACACGCCTGCAACCATTCCCGTAACGGTCGAGGCAGGATTGGATGTAGTTGTAATGGTTGGTGTATTAGGGCCGCTGACGAGCGTCCACGCACCGCTTCCTGTTGCAGGTGTGTTACCGGCAAGCGTAGCGCCTGAAACGTTACATAAGTTTTGATCCGGTCCTGCATTGGATGTTGTCGGAAGTGCATATATAATAATCTGAACATCATCTGTTGAAGATGTACATACACCATTTGTAATTGTCCACCGGTAAACATACGTTCCTGTGATCATTCCTGTGAGTGAAGTGGTTGCACTTCCCGGAACAGTTATCGTTGGCGTATTCGGTCCGCTTATACGTGTCCATGTTCCGGAACCTACTGCCGGCGTATTACCGGCAAGCACCGTACTCGTCACGTTGCAAAGATTCTGGTCAGACCCTGCATTCGCAGTGGTTGGAAGTGCATAGATTGTAATCTGCACATCATTCGTAGACGCTGTACATGTACCGTTGCTGATCGTCCAGCGGAAAGTATATATACCTGCAATCATTCCGGTAACAGTTGAAGTTGGACTCGAAATAGTCGTAATCGTTGGTGTGTTAGGGCCGCTGACCAATGACCATGCGCCTGTTCCTGCTGCCGGTGTATTTCCGGCAAGCGTTACAGAACTCACGTTACATAAACTCTGATCGGGACCTGCATTCGACGTTGTAGGCAATGCATAATTCGTGATCTGTATATTATCATTTGTTGATGCGCACCAGCCAACGCTGATCGACCATTTGAAAACATATACTCCTGGAATCATTCCGGTTACGGTAGAAGTTGGTGAAGCAGAGTTTGTGATGACAGGAGTATTAGGCCCGCTTACAAGCGTCCACTTTCCTGTACCAACTGCGGCAGTATTTCCCGCTAATGTTGCACTTGTAGTGTTACAGAATGTCTGGTCAGGACCGGCATTCGCAGTAGTAGGCACAGGCTGATAAACAATATACCTGATAGTATCCTTACATGAAACTCCCGGAATAGACCGTACGCCATAATACGTGCCGGCAGTTGCTGCATTTGTTACCGAAGCCCATGACGAATTATAATATACGTAACCATCCCTCATCGGAATAGAATCAAAGTACAATGGAAGACAGCCTCCGATTGTAGAATCGGGAGGAGGAGAACATGATACAGGCACCGTAACACTTGTACTTGTATATCCTTCAACAGGACATCCGAGTGAATCGAACAACAAAGGATTACTCGATCCTTTCCTCGGCAGGCCGGATATATACCCCTTATAGTTTACATACAGCTGATTTGAAATTGTCGGATTACATAAAAGCTTTGTACAGTCATCAGTTACTGTCATTCTGAAAGTAAAAGATGTTGTGCTGTTCGCTCCAAGGTGAGGGATCTCCCCGCCGGAAGCAGAATTTGCGTTTTTACCTATGTTAACCGTTATTATTTTATATCCGGCAGAAGTATCAAACCGTGCCTGGTCATCACCCGCCAAATCAGTTTTTGGTCCTGTGTTCGGACCAGCCGTTATCCTTATACTGTTTGGTACATATTCAGCATTGAACGGAAGCGTATCTGTGATTGTTGTTGCCGTTGAACTGTCATTTCCTGCATTCGAAAGAGAGACAGTATATAATAATGTATCACCTGGCCCTACCGTTCCGCCGTTTATATCGCTCACAGATTTCATGGCGCGTAATTCCGGCTCGTATGTATCAATTACGGAAGTAATAACCTGGAGGAATATCTGTTCACCGCCCGTAGTAACCTTTATCTGGGCGCTGGTAGCGCCGTTGGCGAGATAATTTTTTGCAACATTATTAGGTTTAAAAATATTTGCATCAAATCCCAAAGTGTTTTTGTAAGCAGGATTTCTTGTTAAGACCTGCGTGGCATTATTTGCAATTGTACTGTTAAAGACATCATCTACAGGATGCAGCGCATCTGAAACCGAAACAAATGAACCGGCACCTTTAAAAAGCAACGAATCACCGGTATAATCCCTGTCACCGTCATATGCTATTTCACCAAGCTCAAAATTTACCGCTCCCGAAGGTGGTGTATAAAACCCGGAAACAGTCACAGTTACTGATGATCCGGCATTGTTCACGTTTCCCACCCCTTTCCAGCACATTGGGATCCTAAGCTTAGAATTCCACGTGGACAAGTTGTCGCG
>JADMIO011406752.1_pt1 | contig 63902 bp, 53 predicted proteins | sample 8958161 | NCBI WGS metagenome assembly JADMIO01 (sample SAMN16585339, study PRJNA669376) | soil metagenome | isolation source: Crop rotation soil | place: USA: Cullars Rotation, Alabama | collected 2011
CGCGACAACTTGTCCACGTGGAATTCTAAGCTTAGGATCCCAATGTGCTGGAAAGCCGCTACACAGTCGCCTTTACTCAGTCGCGTTTGCGATCTTCGGGAAACTTCTGGGCCACAACATCCTCGCCGCTGAACCACTGAATCTCTTTTACTATCTGTCGATTCTGACCTGCGTTTACTTTCTCGGCCGCGAGGTCTTCAACACACAAACAGGATTCATCGCCGCGAGCATCGTCGCGCTGTGGCCCACATTGCTGTTTAGCTCAACGCAACTCATGCGCGATCCACTTGCGATTGCGTGTCTGCTGGCACTGATGCTCGTGCTGGTCCTCGTGCTGGGCCGTATGTTTCGATGGCTGCCGGGAATCCTGATCGGCATTGCGGGCGCGCTGCTCGCGACGCTGTTCTGGCTCGCGCGCGGAAACATGTGGAACATCGTGCTCGTCGCGATCGCGATCACGTTCGTCTTGCTCGTGGTGCGAATGGTTCGGGAGAAGAGTTTTATGAGCGGAAACGCGCTCGCCATGGTCCTCGTGATCGTGACTGCGCTCTTTGTTCCGCCGCGTCTCGAGAGCACGACGTTGCCTGGCACACGGCCGCCACTCACGCCACTCGCTATTCCGACCGCCTCGCAACCTGCGGAACGCGAAGGCGTTTTAATGACAGTGCTCAGACAAATCGCCACGCGCCGCGCGGGATTTCGTTTTTACAACTCACGCGCCTCGGATGTCGATCCCGAAGTGCAGTTTTCAAGTACGGGCGACATCGTGCGGTTCATCCCCCGCGCGTTCGTGATCGGATTTTTCGCGCCGTTTCCACGGATGTGGGTGCAAACTGGGACTTTCGGTTTGGCGGTACGTGTCGTGAGCGGGCTCGAGACGCTCGCGATGTATTTTCTTTACGTCGCGGCAGCGTTGTGTGTGTGGCGAGAACGACGAAACCGGAAGATGTGGCTGCTGTTTCTGGTGGCGACGATTGGAATGCTTGCGTTGGGTTTGGTGGTCGTGAATGCCGGCGCGCTGTTTCGACTTCGGTATGCGTGCTGGATCTTGATGATCGTTTTAGCCGCGGATTTTCGCGGATTTACTGAACGATCTGGTTCACGAACCCAATGAAGTCGCGGATGTCATCCTCACTCGTGTCGAAGGACGCCATCAGTCGCACTTCAGAGATCGCTTCGTCCCAGACGTAGAAGAAATATTTTTCCTGTAAAGCTGGGATGAATTCCTTCGGGATCGTCGCGAAGACGCCATTAGATTCGACGGGCTGCGTGAGTTTGATCTTCGGCACTTTCGCTAATTCGGTGCCGAGCAATTGGGCCATGCGGTTCGCGTGCGTGGCGCCGCGCCGCCACAAGTCGCCCGCGAGCAACGCTTCAAACTGCGCCGAGATGAATCTCATCTTCGAAGGCAGGTGCATGCCCTGTTTGCGTATGTACTTGAAGTCGGCCGCGCGCGCTTTATCAAAAAACACGACCGCCTCGCCGTACATCATTCCGTTCTTCGTGCCGCCGAATGAAAGCACATCGACGCCCACGTCCGTAGTGATCTCTTTGAGCGACGCATCGAGCGCGACGGCCGCGTTCGCGAGTCGCGCGCCATCGACGTGCAACAGTAGGCCGTTATCGTGCGCGAAGTCGGCGAGCGCCCTCAGTTCATCGCGCGTGTAGACGGTGCCCATTTCGGTCGCTTGCGAGATCGTGATCACGCGCGGTTGCACGTGATGCTCGACACCGATGCCGTGCAGCAGTGGTTTGATTTGTTCGACGCGCAGCTTGCCGTCCGGCGTAGCGATAGTGATCAGTTTGCAGCCGGTGAACTTCTCGGGCGCGCCACACTCGTCAACGTTCACGTGCGCCGTGTCGGCACAGAAGATCGCGTGATGCGGGTTCGTGATCGCTTTCAACCCGAGGACGTTTGCGCCCGTGCCGCCGAAGACAAAAAAGACCGCGACGTCGCCGAAGTGTTTCTGAAACAGTTCCATCGCGCGCGCGGTGATCGGATCGCTGCCGTACGCGACCACGTGGCCGTCATTCGCGCTCTTGATAGCGTCGATCACCTCCGGATGCACGCCGGCGTTGTTGTCGCTCGCAAAGCTGCGCCTGCTCAAAACTTCTTCTCCTTAAAATCTCGCGCTATCTCGCGTGCCGCGTTCGCTCCGGGAAGTCCTGTTAGACCACCGCCGGGATGCGTGCCTGCGCCGCACAAGTAAAGACGTTTGAGCGGCGTGCGATACTGCGCCCAACCGATCAACGGTCGAAAAGTAAAAAACTGATCGAGTGTTTGTTCGCCGTGGTGAATGTGCCCACCGCTGAGACCGTACTTCTGTTCGAGATCGAGCGGCGTGATCACCTGCGCCGCTAAGATCATCTCGCGCAGTCCGGGCGCGTAAGCTTCAAGCTTGTCGATCACGTTGTTCGCAAACTCATCGCGCCGCCCAGTCCAGTCACCATTTTTCAACTTGTACGGCGCGAACTGCACGTGAATCGACATCACGTGTTTTCCCGACGGGGCAAGCGTCGGATCGCCAAGCGACGGGATCGTGATGTCGAGATAAGGATCCGGCGAGAACTCGCCATACTTCGAAGCGTCAAACGCACGCTCGAGGTAATCGATCTCCGGACCGATGTGGATCCGACCTGACAATTTTTTCGTATCGTCTACGCCGCGGAATGATGGCAAACCATCGAGTGCAAAATTGATCTTTGCGACAACGCCGGGCGCGCGATAGTTACGCATCTTCAAGAGGAAACCCGGTTCGAGATCGATCGGATCGACAAGATTCAGGAACGTCGTGCGTGGATCAGCATTCGAAACCACGACACGTGATTCGATCTCCTCACCGCTCTCAAGAATGACCTTTGGCTTATCGTAAGCACCATTGATCTGCGAAACGCGCGCGGACGTGCGAATCTCCGCGCCCGCAGCCTTCGCGGCGTTCGCCAGCGCCTGACTCAGCCCACCCATGCCGCCCTTCACACTCGACGCTGATCCGAACGCACTGCCATCCAGCGTCGCTTGCCACAACAGCCCGAGACTCGTACCGGCAGACCATGGACCAGCAAACGCGCCGTGAATTCCACGCGCGGCCACGGTCGCCCGCAACAGCTCCGTCTCAAACCACTCACTCACGAGATCGGCAACAGCCATCGGTCCCCAGCGCAACAGTCGATACTCTTCTTTCTTGCCGAGGCCGCGAAACGCGAGTCCGACTTTGCCGAGCTGCCATAAGTCAGTCTTTGTCGGTTGATCAATCGACGGTGGTGTCATCGACAATAGCGGCGCAAGCACGCGACCGATGCGTGAGAAGCTGTCGACAAACTCCGGATAGCTCTTCGCGTCGTTCGCGGAAAACTTTTCGATCTCGCTAACCGTGCGACCGACATCGTTGTAAACGCAAAGCGACTTGCCATCCGGCGCGAGCGCGAGCACACGCACTTCCGGAGTGATCATCTCCAGCCCGTGCCGCGCAAGATTCAGATCCGCCATGACCTGCGCCGACACCGGACCAGCCGCATGGTCCAACGTCGAACATCGAAACCCCGAATGGATCTCTTCAGTGACCGCACCACCGCCAACCACCTCACGCGCTTCGAGCACGAGCGTCTTCAGCCCACTCTTCGCGAGATAACACGCGGCCACCAGACCGTTATGACCCGCACCCACAATTGTGACGTCGTAAGCCATTCTTAGATGTCTTTGAGCATCTGCAACGCCGCATTCCGTCCAGGCGCGCCCATGATCCCGCCGCCCGGATGCGTCGCCGACCCGCACATGTAAAGGTTCTTGATCGGCGTGCGATACTGCGCCCAACCCGGCGCGGGCCGCAGAAAGAAAAGCTGCTCGAGCGTCAGCTCGCCCTGGAAAATATTTCCTTCCGACAAACCAAACTCGCGTTCGAGATCGAGTGGCGTCAGCACCTGCCGATCGCGAATCAGGCTCTTAATGTTCGGCGCGTGCTCGGCAATCGTGTTCACGACCGCATCGCCAAACTCATCGCGCTTCTCGTCCCAGCTCCCTTCCTTCAAGTTGTACGGCGCGTACTGCACAAAGCACGACATCACGTGCTTGCCGGGCGGCGCCACCGAAGGATCCGTGAGACTTGGAATCACCATGTCGATATACGGGCGCCGCGAAAAACGCCCGTATTTCGCTTCGTCATACGCGCGCTCCATGTAATCAACACTCGGCGAAATCGAGATCGCGCCACGCAGGTGCGCGCCTGGTCCCGGCATCGCTTTGAAGTCGGGCAGACCATCGAGCGCGAGATTCACCTTGCCTGACGAGCCGCGATACTTGTAGCGCTTGAGGTCGGTGCAGAAATCGTCGGGCAGATATTGCTCGCCAATCATCTTCATGAACGTGAGACGCGGATCGACGCTCGACGAAACGACGTCAGCAAGAATCTCGTCGCCGTTTTCGAGCACGACGCCCATCGCGCGCCCGTTCTTGTGCAGGATCTTCGCAATCGGTGCATTGGTGCGAATCTCGACACCTGCTTCGCGCGCCGCATCGCCGATCGCGTTCGAAATCGCCCCCGTGCCGCCGCGCGCAAAACCCCACGAGCGAAACGCGCCGTCGATCTCGCCCATGTAATGATGCAGCAACACGTACGCAGTTCCCGGCGAGCGCACACCAAGAAACGTGCCGATGATTCCCGACGCCGACATCGTCGCTTTGAGCACGTCCGTCTCGAACCACTGATCGAGAAAGTCGACCGCGCTCATCGTCATCAACTGCACCTGGTTGTACTTGTCTTCGTCGGAGAGTTTCTGAAATCGACGACCGAGAAACGCGAGGTTCTTCCAACCTTTGGGATCGAGTGAAGTCGGATCGGGCGGCGTCATGCTCATGATCGGCTTCACGAAATGGGCCATCTCGATCATCGCCTTGCCGTATTCGTCGTACGCTTCGGCGTCGAGGCGCGAGTGACGCGCAATCTCGCGGCGCGTGCGCGCGTGATCGTTGACGCGCCAGAGATAATCGCCGTTCGGCATCGGCGTGAACGTGCCGTCGAGCGGAAGAATCTCGAGACCGTGCCGCGGCAGATCGAGCTCGCGAATGATCTCCGGCCGCAACAGCGAAACGACGTAAGAGCAGACGGAAAACTTGAAGCCGGGAAACACTTCCTCCGTGACCGCCGCGCCGCCGAGCACATGGCGGCGTTCGAGCACGAGAACCTTCTTCCCCGCGCGCGCGAGATAGGCGGCATTCACGAGTCCGTTATGCCCGCCCCCGATCACTACAATGTCGTATTTATTGTTCCCTTGCCGCAAGCGCGTTAGCATACTTATAATCGCTCGCCCTGACAAACAGCGCCGCAAAAGGCACATAAGACACAAAAATCAATGCTGAAACGTTTGTGCTTCTTTGTGGTTGATCGGCGTATTATCTGAGTGATGTTGAACGCTGGGGTTCTTACATTCCAGGAGTTTGCCATGCGTGAGCCATTGCCGCTGGCTACAGTTCACGAGGCGGTGCTCGAGTTTGTGCGCGGGCGCGACGATGTTGTTGTGTTTGGCGCAACAGCGGTCAATGCTTACGTGTCAGAGCCGCGCATGACGCAGGACATCGATTTGATGTCTACGCGAGCAGCCGAATTGGCCCAGGAACTGCGAGACTTTTTAGGCGAGCGTTTCCATATCGCTGTGCGTGTGCGAGTGATTGGCGAAGGCAAGGGATATCGTGTTTTTCAGATGCGGAAGGAAGGTAATCGACACTTAGTAGACTTGCGACCTGTCGCGGCGTTGCCGAAGGCCGAGCTGATAGATGGAGTAAAAGTCATAACGGCTGCGGAACTGATCGCACGCAAAGTCATGTCGCTGCATTCACGACGAGGACAACCGAAATCAGGCACTGACTGGCGCGACGTGGCCATGCTGTTTTTGACATTTCCCGATCTGAAGAGCGAATCAGGACCTGTCAGTGAAATATTGAATTCACTCGGCGCAACAGAAGAAGAGATGAAGACGTGGAGTGAAGTAGTGCAGCAGGAAATAAACATGCCCGACGAGGATGCTGAGTTCGACTGATTCTTGTAATACTCACCCATTTTAAAATGCCTATCGGAACCGCGTTTCATGAACGGACATTCCCGCTCTGCGAGAGTCTTAGCTATCGCGAGTGGTCTGGGTACTATGCGGTTAGCTCGTACGAGCCGCACCACGAACATGAGTACAACGCGATTCGCAATGCGGCGGCGTTGATCGATATTTCGCCGTTGTTCAAGTACAGGCTGACTGGCAAGGATGCGACGCGGCTTGTCGATCGCATCATCACGCGCGATATGAAAAAAGTGTCGGTGGGCCAGGTGGTTTACACGCCTTGGTGTGACGAGCGTGGGAAAGTGATCGACGATGGCACCGTTTCGCGTCTCGAGGAGAACACTTATCGCTGGACGGCCGCCGATCCGAGTCTCAGATGGTTTACTCAAAACGCCGCAGGCATGGACGTGCAGATCGAAGACATCTCCGAGAGCGTGTCAGCGCTCGCGTTGCAAGGTCCGACTTCAGGACGGCTGCTGAAGAATCTCGTCGAAGACATCGAGATTGCAAACCTCAAATACTTTCGCGTCACCAAAGCGAGGATCGCGGGTGTGCCGGTTGAGATCTCGCGCACGGGTTACACCGGCGATTTGGGCTACGAGATCTGGATCGAATCAGAGAAGGCGATCCGCGTTTGGGACGCGCTCATGGAAACAGGCCGCGCGTTCGACATTCATCCCGCGGGTATGCTCGCGCTCGACGTCGCGCGCGTCGAAGCGGGTCTGTTGCTGATCGAGGTCGACTTCAACAGCAGCAAGAAAGCGCTCGTCGACGAACAGCGGTACTCACCCTTCGAGATGGGACTCGGTCGACTCGTCAACCTCGACAAGAATCGCTTCGTGGGCCAACAGGCTTTGATCGAAGAGCAGAAGCACGGGCACGCGCGCGAGATTGTTGGTCTCGAGATCGACTGGCCGCAGGTCGAAGGTCTTTACGAAAAAGTCGGTTTGCCGCCGGCGGTTTCGCCGAGTGCATCACGCGTCGCTGTACCCGTCTTCAAGGAAGGTATTCAGGTCGGCAAAGCAACGACGACGACGTGGTCGCCGACGTTGAAGCGCATGATCGCGCTCGCCACGGTGAAACGCGAATACACGCGTCCGGGCACGCGCTTGCAGTTCGAGATCACGGTCGAAGCCGTCAGGCATCACGTGCGCGCGACAGTCGTGAAGACGCCGTTCTTCAATCCGAAACGCAAAACCGCAACACCGGTCGTATGAACGATCACTTGCAGACGATCATCGAGCAGTACGATCCAAACCTCGCGCTCGATCATGCGTCGACGATTCCCTCCTCGTGGTACATCGACAAACACTTTTTCTATCACGAACTCCAAACCGTCTTCTCACAATCATGGCAACTCGCGGCGCGCGCGGATCAGTTGACTGAACCGGGCCGGTACGTGACGACGGACATCGGCGGCGAGCCGGTGGTGATCGTGCGCGGCAGCGATGGCGTGCTGCGCGGGTTCTTCAACGCGTGTCGTCATCACGCCGCGGCGGTGATGACTGAGCCGGAAGGCAAAGCGGCGCAGCTTCGCTGTCCGTATCACGGCTGGACCTACTCGCTCGAAGGCGAGTTGAAAGGCACGCCGGATTTTTCTGGTGTGTGTGACTTCGATCGCGCGAGTAATGGGCTCGTGGCGGTGGAGATTGCGGAGTGGGAGAATTGGGTGTTTGTGAAGCTGGTCCAGGGCCACGCGCAGTCGATCGAAGATTTTCTTGGTGCAGATCTCGTGACGCAGACGAGCGGGCTTCAGTTAAAAGATCTGCACTGGTTCGAGCGACGACATTATCACTTCGACTGCAACTGGAAAGTGTTTGTCGATAACTATCTCGATGGTGGTTATCACGTGCCGTATTTGCACAAGGGACTCGACAGCGTGCTCGATTACAGTAAGTACACGATCGAAAACGGCGAGCATTATTGTTTGCAGTGGAGCCCCATTGTCAGCGACGGCGCGGAGGCGCAGACGGGCGCGGTGCGAAAGGGCGATCGCGCGTTGTATTACTGGATCTATCCAAACTTCATGATCAACTGGTACGACGGTGTGATGGATACGAACCTCGTCGTGCCGCGCGGTGTGGACCAGACCGAGGTGATCTTCGACTTTTATTTTCCGGATCGGATTAGTGATGAGGCGCGGCGGGCGAGTGTTGACGTGGGCCAACGGATCCAGGATGAGGATGTCGCGATTTGTAAGTCAGTGCAGCGTGGGTTGAATTCGAGAGCGTATGATGCCGGACGCTTATCAGTGAGAAGAGAGGCTGGGGAGCATTTGTTTCACCGGCTGCTTTATCGCGACGTAAGTGTTTGAACAAGATTCACAAGATTTTTCATGATGAAACATCAAGGCCATCTGCTGCGCGTGCTCGGTGTTGGCTTTGGTCTCGCGGTAATCATCGGCAATACGATCGGCGCGGGGATCTTCAGGACGCCCGGCACGATCGCTGAACAACTTCCTGCTCCAACTCCATTTTTATTCGTGTGGCTTGCGGGTGGGCTCTACGCACTGCTCGGCGCGATCTCACTCGCTGAGCTCGGCACGATGCTGCCGCGCTCCGGCGGGCAGTATGTCTTCTCGCGCTATGCGTTGGGCGAGTACGCCGGGTTCATCGTCGGCTGGAGCGATTGGATCTCATCATGCGGTTCGACGGCCGCGGTGTCGCTGTTGATCGGCACGTTCACAGGCGCGTTGTTTCCCGCGCTCGACGGACATGCGAAAACCGTAGCCGCCGCGGTGGCGATGATCTTCGCGTTCCTGCAATGGCGCGGCATTGTTTGGGGCAGCAATATTCAAAACCTCACGAGTCTGCTGAAGGCGCTTGCGTTCCTCGCTTTGATCGTCGCGGCATTCGTGCTCGGCGGCGGAAATGGGGCGTTAACGACGACGCAATCTAGTTCCGCTCCGATCACGCTCGCGGCAGTTATTATCTCGTTGCAAGCCGCGATCTACACGTACGACGGCTGGAGCGGTGTGATCTATTTCTCCGAGGAAGTGAAAGAATCGAATCAAAACATACCGCGCGCGTTGCTTGGCGGCGTGCTCACGATTACTGCGATCTATTTGCTGGTCAATGTCGCGCTGCTTTACGTGTTGCCGATGTCGCGAATGGTTGGGAAGGAGTTTGCGGCGGGCGAAGCGGCGAATGTGATTTTCGGCGTGCATGGCGACACGGTGTTTCGATGTTTGACGATCGTCTCGATGCTGAGCGCGATCAATGCACTGCACCTGATGGCCACGCGCGTGATCTTCGCGATGAGTCGTGATGGACTGTTTACGACGAGGGCTGCGGTGGTTAACGAAGGTGGCACGCCGACGATCGCGCTGGCGCTTAGCCTGTTCGTCGCGTTGATGTTCATCGTGTTTGGTGAGAAGTTTGAGACGGTGATCACGGTGCTCGCGTTCTTCTTCGTGGTTAATTACATACTTTCGTTCGTGTCACTGTTTGTGCTGCGTTTCCGCGAGCCGGATAAGCCGCGGCCGTATCGCGCGTGGGGATATCCGGTGACGCCGGCACTCGCGTTGATTGGCTCGGTGTTGTTTCTCGCGGGGGCGATACGTGCGGATACAAGGAACAGTGTGTACGCGCTCGTGTTGCTGGCCGTGAGTTATCCCGTGTACCTCTTGACGCGAAGAAGTGAAGAGGTTCAGATGTAAAAGATTTCTCGTTTTCTACCGGGCGCCTTGGTTGTCGACCTCGAGGGTGCGGGTGGTTGATTCGATGTTGCGGGCTTTGAAGCAGCTTGCGATGCGCGCGCCGATCTCGTCGTCGTCATCATCGACCAGAGCGACGATACTTGGACCAGCGCCGCTCAACGCGATGCCGAGCAGGCCGGGCGTGCGCGGGAGTGCGAGCGCCTCGGCCAGTCCGGGCACGAGCGACTCGCGATACGGTTGGTGCAAACGATCGCGCATCGCTTCCCAAAATAAATCGTAACGTTGTTGCGCAAGCGCTGCCGTGAAGAGTGCCGTTCGTTGCAGGTTCTGAACGGCGTCGATGCGCGTGATCGTGCGCGGCAGAGCGGCGCGGGCGACGTGCGTCGGCAGTTGCGACTGAGGCGAGACAACGACAACACGAATCTGCGCGGGCCAATCGAATTTTGTCGAAAGCACTGTCCCATCGCTGCGGATACAGCTTGCGAGAAAGCCGCCGAAGATCGACGCCGCGACGTTGTCTGGATGGCCTTCGAATTCGGTGGCGTAGTTGAGAACTGATTGATCGTCGATGGCTTTTCCAGTGATTAACGCGCTGAGCTTGATCCCGGCGACGATCGCGGCGGCGCTGCTGCCAAGACCGCTCGCGAGTGGTATCTCGTTGTGAACAGTAAGCTCAACGCAAGGCAGCGAGACGCCTTCGCGGTGCGCGGCGAAAGACATCGCGCGATAGATCAGGTTAACGGCGTTGCGCGGAAGCGCTTCGTTCTCTTTCGCGCCGGAGGTGGTGACGCGGCACGGTTCGGAGGCTTCGGCAACAGCGGTCGCTTCGACGGTGAGATACAGTTTCAGCGCAAGGCCGAAGCAATCAAAACCGGGGCCGAGGTTCGAGGTTGAAGCGGGGACGCGAACTTTCATTTCAGAAAATCAACCACGGATTTTGCGGATTGGATCCGGATCGGGGCGCTGGCAAATTTGGCGCTCAGTTGTGTCCCATCGGGCGCGATCAAATTCTGGCTGTGATATTTGATCACGTAATCAGTGTCCTTCAAGACGTGGCCGGTTAACACCGCAACAACTGTTTCGTGTTCTTTGATTTCATTCTGAGCAACGAGCTTGCGAATGCCCGCGACGGTCGTCGCTGACGCAGGCTCGCAACCAATGCCATCGCGCCCGATGATCGCCTTCGCGTCCGCAATCTCCTGCTCGCTGACTGTTATAACGCTGCCGCCAGTCTCGCGCACGGCGCGCCACGCTTTCTGCCACGAAACCGGCGCGCCGATCTTGATCGCGGAAGCGAGCGTCTGTGGATGCTCGTCGTTCACAAAGCTCTCGCGCTCGGCATCGGAATAGAACCGCGCAAACGGCGCCGCGCCCTCAGCCTGTACCACTGTAATCTTCGGCTGCGTTTCGATCAGTCCGCTCTCCAACAACTCGCGAAAACCTTTGCCAAACGCTGAGCTGTTGCCGAGATTTCCGCCGGGCACAACCAGATGATCCGGCACGCGCCACTCGAGTTGCTCGGCCAGCTCGAACGCCACTGTCTTCTGACCTTCAATGCGAAACGGATTGATCGAGTTGACTAGATAAACCGACTCGTCTTCAGCAAGCTCGCGAATCTGCTTCATGCACGTGTCGAAGTTGCCCTCGACTTCGAACACCTTCGCGCCGTAGTCCAGCGCCTGCGCGAGTTTCGCGTGACTCACCTGGCCAGTCGGCACGAGGATCGCGCACAGGAGATCCGCGCGCGCCGCATAGGCAGCGAGACTCGCCGCGGTGTTTCCAGTGCTCGCGCAGACGACGAGCCGCGCGCCGAGTTTGCGCGCCTGCGTTACCGCGACGGTCATGCCTGTGTCTTTGAAGGAACCGGTCGGATTACAGCCTTGATGCTTGAGAGTTAATTGTGGGAGGCGACAATAATCAGCGGAGCGTGGTGCGTCGTAGAGCGGCGTGTTGCCTTCGCCGAGCGAAACGATCGTAGTGTCGTCAGTGAATGGCAGGAACTCGCGAAAACGCCAGACGCCACTGCGGTCTCGAGAATCGAGAGACGTGCGTCGCTGTAGCCAAACATCGCGCGGAGAACTCGTATCGATATCAGCACGACGATCGATATCCAACAGTCCGCCACAGCGCGAACACACGTAAAGCCGCGCATCAAGATCGAACTCGGCGCGGCAGCCTGGCGCGATACATTGCTGGAAATACTTGCTCAATGAGACTGCATTCTACAGGATTTCAGGATTTACATGATTATCATGAAAATTCTGTCATCCTGTAAAAAACTGTCTTAGAAACTAAACCTCACCTGCGCATCAATACGGCGATTGTACGCGGGATTGCCGCCACCGAATCCGCCAAAGCCACCAGCCGTCGACGTCGATTCCCCAAAAAACGGAGATCCCAAATTACCGACCGGATTAGCGAAGTTCGTGTGGTTCAGAATGTTGTTGAAGTTTAGCGAGAACGTCAGGTTGTAACGTCCGCTGCCGGCACCGCCGCCGCCGAAACCGCCGCCGCCCGGTCCACCAAAACCGCCGCCGCCGCGCCCGCCACCGCCGCCTGGTCCACCGCCACCCGGACCACGACCAGCCATGCCGCCACCCATCATCGTGGCGTTGCGACCATCACGTTGCTGATCACCCTGCTGATTCTGTTGTCGGTTGCGCGCGCTCGAGCCGCCTTCAGAACCGAAGCTCCACGTCTTGCTCACGCGCATGTTGACGGTTGTCGAACTCGGTCCTTCGCCGAAGTTGCGCGGAATCATCACGTCGCCCGGCGCGAACGTCAGCTTAAAGTTGCCGAACGGCGTGCACTTGATGTTCACAGTGTCCGAGCAATCCGCACCCGCGGGCGCGAGCGCGGGACGCTCGATATTCAACGTGTCGCCATTGATGTCGCGGCCGAGCGTGATGTTGAACGGACGGCCTGACTGCACGATCACAAACGGATTCAGCGTGATGCCCAACGGCGCGCGGAAGTTTCCGGTCATCACGAAGCGATGCCGAATATCGTTCGACGCGCGGCCGTACTCGGTGCTCAAGTCGTACGGGTTCGCCGGGAAGCTGCCAATGCCGTCAGCGTCGCTGTTCGCTTTCGAGAAAACATAATACGCATTCATCGTCGCTCTGGGATGAAAACGGCTGTTGAAGTTGACGATGAGTTGGTTCTGGTTGTAACGACCGCTCGACTCGTACTCGAAGATGTTGCAAGTCGGCGACGGATTGATGTCCGTGGGAATGAAGTTAGCGCAGTCCAACGGGCGCACGCCGCTCGACGGCAAGCCCGGAATAAACGTGCCCGGCAGCGGCGCGTTCAATGGTCGCGTGCGCAGCACGTGCAGCGAGCGAATGTTGATGTAGCTCGTCGCGAGTGTCAGATTGTGCGGCAACTGGTGCTCGACGCTGATCACTGATTGCAACGTGTACGGCGCTTGCAGATTATCCGCGAGTCGATAAACCGAGCCGGGAACCGCAAACTGCACGAGCTGATCGGCAGTCGGGATCAGCGGGAAGAAATCCGGGTTCTGCACCGTGAACTGCTGCTGATTGATGCCGTTCAAGCGATCGGCAGTCATCGTCAGGCTCTCGCTGATGCGCTCGTAGAACACACCGTAGCCGCCGCGTATCACCGTCTTCGACTGCTGACCACCGGGCGACCACGCAAACCCAACACGTGGTCCAAAGTTCAAATTGCTGTCGACGTTGCTCTGGTTCTCGTAACGCAGTCCGAGACTGAGCGTGAGGTTTGGCCGCACCTTCCAGTCGTCCTGAACATAACCGCCAATATCAAACTGGCTGACTCTCGATTCCGGATTACCGGACGACAAACTAAACTGGCTCGCACCGCCGCCAAGCACCCGAATCTGGAGCGGATTCACGCCCAGCGCGATCAACTCCTGCGTACGCTGGTAACGCTCGATACTGGTAATGATCTGCGTGCCGCCGGCGGGCTGCAAATTTCCGTCGAGCTTTGGACCAAAGCCGCCGCCGAAGAACGTGAACGTGCCGCCGAAGTTCTGTGGTGAAAGTTGATCGATGTGAACGCCGCGCAGACGAGCGCCTATCTTCAACGCATGTTGACCGTGCGCGATTGAAGTGTTGTTCGACAGTTCCCAGTCGTTGGTCGTGCTGTTTGACTGGCCGATCTGAGATCCGCCGCCGGTGAACGCCTCGCTCACTTGAATCGTGGGAATCGAGTTGTCGGCGTCCTGCGAACTGGTTGAATGTTCAAACTGGAATCGCGTCTCGTTGACGATCGTCTTGTTGAGGATCGCTGTCTCAGTGAGCTGAACGCTCTGCTCGTCGCTCGCGGTGTCGTACGCGCGCGTCGGCAACGAGAAGCCGCCGACACCGGTCACGCGCGTGGTCTTCGTATAGTTGTAGCGGCCGACGAGCGTGTTGTTCTGGTTGATCTGGTAATCGATTCGAGGGCTGAACGTGGTACGGCGGCTCGGCACCGCGACCGCTTCATTAAAACCGACGATGTTGTTATTCGCGTCGAGCACGGTGGCGACGATGAGCGCCTGGTCGTTGATGTCGCGCTTTTCGAAGTCAACGAAGAACGACGCTTTCTTTTTCGAGATTGGACCGCCGAAGTTGCCGCCGTACTGTCGCGTTTGAATTGGCGGACGAGTGTCAGCGAAAGGATTGCGAGCGTTGAGCGCGTCGTCGTTGAAGTTGAACGAAACCTGGCCGCGATAGCGATCGGTGCCGGGACGCGTCAGGATTTCGATACGACCAAAACCGAGTCGATCGTATTCAGCGGAGAACGGGTTTGCATTGATACGGATCTCGCGAATCGATGCGCGCGGCGGCAGGCGACCGCCCGTGAATCCGTCGACGAAGATCTGCCCGCCGTTTGGGCCAGCCGATGGACCAGCGAGCGCCTGGAGTGCCGCGGCGAGATCGTCAGGATCGTCAGGCAGCGCGTCGATATCGGCATCTTTTAGAACAATTGCGCCGGCGTTGTTCTCAGGCTCAGTGCTTACTTCGCGATTGTCACTGTTGACGGTGACTTTCTGTTCTTCGATTTGGACCTTCAGCGTGATATCAAACTGGAGCGGCTTGCCCGCGACGACTTCAACATCGGGAGTTTCGGAGATGGCAAAGCCCGCGTTGGTTGCGCGCACTGTGTACTTGCCGGGCGCGAGACCACTAACAACGTAGCTGCCGGAGTCGTTCGTGACCACCGACTTCTCGACGCCTTTACTGTCGATCACCGTCACACTCGCGCCAACAATCGCGCCGCCCAACTCGTCCAGCACCTGCCCCCGCAACGAGCCGGGGCGCTGCTGTTGCGCAAACACGAGGCCGGGGATGCTCGCGCAAAGGACGATAACCAACACGATTTTCTTCATTCCGAAGACTCCTTCGATACTTTTCACTAATTGGCGCAAATAGAGTGCGTTACGCGCTCACAGGCGGGGCGGATTGTATCGAAACTGGGCGTAAAGAGTCTGTCAACAGTTTGTAAAGTTTTGTCAGTTCGGCTGACTTCACGATTGACACTTCTTTACGCACGAAAATGGCCGATTCCTGTAGGATCGCCGCGACTTGCCTTAGGTCGTCCATATGTCTTTCAATCTTGCTGTACAGCAACCAATGGAACACGTGCTTGTAATCGACGACGACGTCGGTCTTTGCGAGTTGGTGGGTGAGTATCTTCAGCCTGAGGGTTACACGGTTGAAGCGATCCACAACGGCGAGAAGGGCATCGACCGCGCGCTGTCGAACGAACACGATCTCGTCGTGCTCGACGTGATGTTGCCGGGCACGAACGGTTTCGATGTGCTGCGACGCATTCGCGCTCGTTCGCGCATTCCTGTTTTGATGTTGACCGCTCGCGGCGATGATGTGGACCGCATCGTTGGACTCGAGATTGGCGCAGACGATTACCTCCCAAAGCCATTCAACCCTCGCGAGCTCGTCGCTCGGATTCGTGCGGTATTGCGGCGCGCCCAGCCCGTTGAGTCAACTACTTCCGCGCGTGAGACAATTCGTGTCGGCGACATCGAAATGGACAGTAACACACGCAACGTCCGCCGCTCGGGGGAAGTAGTTGAGCTCACCGGAGTCGAATACGATCTGCTCGAGATTCTGCTGCGCAACGCGGGACAGATCGTGAAGCGCGAAGATCTGGTGAAGGAAGTGTTGGGCCGCGAGTTGTCGCCATTCGATCGCAGCATCGACATGCACGTCAGCAACCTGCGCAAGAAGCTGGGCCACCAGCTCAACGGCCTCGAGCGAATCAAGACCATCCGCGGCGTGGGCTACATTTACGGCGCCACCGCTGAAAACTAGTTTGTGCTTTTTGTGCCTTTTTTGTGGCTGAATAAAATCGATGAAGTTTCCGTTTAGAAGTTTATATCTGAAGATCTTCATCTGGTTCTGGCTCGCCATGATCCTGATCAACGTCGTGTTGTTTGTGGCGTTCGCTCTCACGCGCCCGACACCGACGAGACGTTCGTGGCGCGACCTCGCGCAAACTGGACCAAACGCACAAAAGGCTGCTGAGGTCTACGAACAATCAGGACGGCAAGCACTGATCGCTGCGCTGCAATCGACAGAAAAAGCTACCGGCGTCAGCGCGACTTTCTTCGACGAGAATGGCAACGAGCTTTCCGGACGAGCAGTGCCGCCCGGAGCAGCCGAGCTGATCGCGAAAGCAAACGAAAGCCGCGACATCGAATTCAACTTCGCTGTTGAAAACACACTCGTCGCGCGGCCCGTCGTGAGTGCGAAAGGTCAGCGTTACATCTATCTCGCACACATTCCTCGTCCGCCGTTCCAACCAACCTTCCAGAGTTTAGGCGTGCGTTTGCTCGTAGTGCTCGTGATCGGCGGCATCTTCTGTTACTGGCTCGCGCGTTATCTCACGCAACCGCTGCTGAAACTCCGCACGACGACTAACGAGCTCGCCGAAGGAAATCTCGGCGCGCGTGTCTCCCGAAAGCTTGCGAAGCGACAGGATGAAATCGGACAGTTAGGACGCGACTTCAACTCGATGGCCGAGCGTCTCGAGTCGATGGTCAAGGCGCAGCAACGTCTGCTCGGTGACATCTCGCACGAGTTGCGATCGCCGCTGGCGCGGCTCGGCGTCGCATTGGGGCTGGCGCGACAGCGTTCTGGGACGGAAGCGAACGGCGCGCTCGATCGGATCGAGCGTGAGTCAGACAATCTGAACGAGATGATCAGCCAGTTGCTGACGCTCACACGTTTGGAAAGTGGAACGGACGGACGGAAGCGGACTGACGTCGATCTCGCGGCGCTCGTGAAGGAAGTTGCGGACGATGCTGACTTCGAAGCGCGCAGTGTGAATCGCGCGGTGCAAGTGGTGAAGAGCGACAACTGTTCGATCAAAGGTGTCGAGGAGTTGTTACGCAGCGCGGTTGAGAATGTGGTGCGCAACGCGGTGCGATACACGCCTGAGGGAACGGCGGTTGAAGTCGCGCTGAGCAGGCAAAACGGAAACGCCGTGATCAGCGTGCGCGATCGTGGCCACGGTGTTCCGGAAGAGTCGCTCGATAAAATCTTCCGGCCGTTCTATCGCACCGAGGACGCGCGTGATCGGCAGAGTGGTGGTGGAACCGGATTAGGTCTCGCGATCACCGAACGCGCCGTTCGCATGCACGGCGGATCAGTCCAGGCCGTTAATGCTGTCGATGGCGGCTTGGCCGTTGAGATGAAGTTTAGACATGATTTTCAAGATTGATTCAGGATTAACAAGAGAGAGAATCTTGTTCATCTTGAAAAATCATGTAAATCCTGTAGACGACTTTTTCCGTCGCCTGCGCACCAAACCCAGTTCAACGAACCGCACGACGAGGATCCAAATCAACGCCGCCGCAAACCCCGCGATCACGTCAGTCGTGTAGTGCACACCGAGATAGATCCTCGACAGTCCAATCAACAAAAACATCGCCGTACTCACGATCCATATCGCTGCTTTCACGCGCCTCGACTTGATGCGCGCCGTGAGGATTGCCGCGAGCGCGCCGAAGAAAACCGCGCTTGTGAGTGAGTGTCCACTCGGAAAACTGTACGTCTCAGGCGGCGAGAGGTTGAAGAACGGCACCGGTCGCGGGCGCTTAAACGCGAGCTTCAGCGTGATATTCAAAAGCCCCGCGCCGATCATCGTTAACGCGAAGAGTATCGCCTCGCGTTTCCACTTCCGCATCGCAAAGCGAATCACGACGAAGATCGTTCCGACACTCAGCGCTATCGTCGATCCAACAAACGAAAGCCCGCGCATGATGGCTGTGAGCAACGGCGAGGCAAGCTGATGCACCGCCGCGCGCGTCGCATCGTCAAACGCGCGCGCGTCGCCTTCGAGCGCTTCGTCCGCGAGCCAGCCGAAAAAAATCAGCGCGCCGACGGCAGTCGCAAGACCAAGCAACAATGATAGACTAAGGAACTCAAAGAAACGCTTCTTGTTTGCGGGTGCTTCAGCCACTGTTCGTTACTTTAGCCAAAAGGACAAAATGCACAAAATTCTAATTTCGATTCTGCTCCTGTGTTTTCTTGCGGCTCCACTTTCCGCGCAAACCTCCGATCCTGATTACAACGCGATTTTCAAGCCGCTGAAGTGGCGATCGATCGGTCCGTTTCGTGGTGGGCGATCGAATTGCGGCACGGGCGTCGTCGGTGATCCGAAGACTTATTACATGGGAACGACCGGCGGCGGTCTGTGGAAGACCGACGACATGGGGCTCAGTTGGCGCAACGTCTCCGACGGTTTTTTCAAGACCGGCTCCGTCGGCGCAATCGCTGTCGCTGAAAGCGATCCGAACGTCGTCTACGTCGGCATGGGCGAACATGCGGTGCGCGGTGTGATGACGCATCACGGCGACGGTGTTTACAAATCGACTGACGCCGGCAAGACGTGGAAGAAGATCGGGCTCGATGCGACTCAACACATCTCGCGTATCGTCGTCGATCCCAAAAATTCGAACATCGTCTTCGTCGCGGCGCAGGGCGCGTTGTATAGCCATTCGAAAGAGCGCGGTGTTTACAAGTCAATCGATGGTGGCGCGACGTGGAAATCAGTTTTGTATGTCGACGAAAAGACCGGCGCGTCCGAGTTGTCAATGGACCTGAATAACCCGCGCATTCTTTACGCCGCGATGTGGGAGCACGGGCGTTTGCCGTGGAAAGTGATCAGCGGCGGTCCGGGCAGCGGTCTCTACAAGTCGACTGACAGCGGCGAGACGTGGACGAAGTTGAAAGAAGGTTTGCCCGAAGAGATGGGCAAGATGGCGATTGCTGTGAGCCGTTCGAATCCCGAGAAAGTTTACGCGCTCATCGAGAGTGATTCAGACAAAGAAGCGGGCGGACTGTTTGTGTCGGACGACGGCGGCAAGAAGTGGAGCCGCATCACCAACGATCATCGACTCGTACAGCGAGCGTGGTATTACATCGAGCTGTTCATCGATCCGAAAAACGAGAATACGGTTTATGTTTTGAGTGCCTCCGCGATGCGCTCGAAGGACGCAGGCAAGACGTGGGAATCACTTTCCGGCACGCATGGCGACTTTCACGATCTATGGATCAATCCCAACGATCCAGACAACTTCATCATCTCGAACGACGGCGGCTCGTCGATCACTTTCAACGGCGGCAAGACGTTCAGCACGCAGTACAACATGCCGACCGCGCAGTTCTATCGCATCAATGTCGACAACCAGTTTCCGTATCGCATCTACGCCGGACAACAGGACAACACGTCAGTGTCGATTGCGAGTCGCGAGCTCGGTGGCGGTGGTATTGGTCCATCGAGCTGGATGCCGTCGGCGGGCGGCGAGAGTGCGTTTCTCGCGTTCGATCCAAATGACGTGAAGTACGTGCTCGGCGGTAGTTATCAGGGCACGATTGAAGCGCTCAACATCAAAGCGCAGGCGAGCACGAACATCATGGCGGCGCCCATTCAATATCTCGCGATGGACGCGAAAGACATCAAGTACCGTTTCAACTGGAACTCGCCGATCGTCTGGAGCAAGTACGAGCCGAATACTTATTTTCACGGCGCGCAATACGTGCTGAAGACGACCGACATGGGCCAGACGTGGAAAGAGATCTCGCCTGACCTCACGCGCAACGAGAAGGACAAGCAGGGTAAAGGCGGTGGGCCATACACGAATGAAGAGGTCGGCGCGGAGAATTACGGCACGCTCGCTTACATCATGGAGTCGCCGTATGAGAAAGGCGTGATCTGGACTGGCAGCGATGATGGACTCGTTTACGTGACGCGCGATGGCGGTGCGAACTGGAAGAACGTCACGCCGAAAGGTTTGCAGGAGTGCTTGATCAATGCGATCGAAGTGTCGCCGCACGACAAAGCCACTGCTTACATCGCCACGACGCGCTACAAGTTCAACGATCACACGCCGGGTCTTTACAAAACAACCGACTACGGAAACACGTGGACGAAGATCACGAACGGCTTGCCCGCGAATGCGTTTACGCGCGTCGTGCGTGAAGACGATGTGCGTCGCGATCTATTGTTCGCGGGGACGGAGCTTGGTCTGTTCATCTCGTGGAACGGCGGCCGCGACTGGTCGCCGTTTCAGTTGAATTTACCGATCACGCCGATCACTGATCTGCGCGTCTACAAAGGCAATTTGATTGCGGCGACTTCGGGTCGAGCGTTTTGGATCCTCGACGATTTGAGTGTGCTGCGTCAGTTCAAAAAAGAGATGCCGGCGTTCGCGATCTACAAGCCGGACGGTGCGTATCTCGTGAATGGATCGAGCCCGCTCGATCGAACGGACGATGAGTTTACGGGTGCGAGCACGTATTCGGGCGTGAATCCCGCGACGGGAGTCGTGCTGTATTACCAACTGCCTGCGCTTCAGAAGGACCAGGAGATCACGATGGAGATCAAGGATGCGTCGGGCGCGGTGGTTCGTAGTTTCTCTTCGAAAGCTGATGAGAAGTTTGTGAGGTCCGAAAACGGTCCGCAGCCCGATCCGACGTTGCCGAAAAAAGAAGGGCTGAACCGGTTCGTGTGGGACATGCGTTACGAGTCGATGGTGGGTGTGCCGAATGTTCGCATCGAAGGTGGTTTCGCCGCGCACAAGGCGCCGCCGGGTCGTTACAGTGTTGCGTTAAAGATGGGTGGGCAGACGGTCACGACCGAAGCTGAGATACTCGCGAACCCGCTGTATCCGATCGACGCTGCAACGTACACGCAATATCACCAGACGATGAACGCGATGGAGACCGAACTGACCGCGATGCATCGCATGGTCAACAGTCTTTACGAAAAGCAGAAGCAGTTGGAAGCGCTGCTCGGCTCGCTGCCAGCGGGTGACAAGTACAGCGCGATCAAGCGCGATGGTGAGGCGCTGTTGAAGAAGATGAAGGCGTGGGACGAAGACATGGTCCAGCGCAAGTCGAAGGCTTACGACGACGTGGAAAACTATCCGAACAAGTTCACGGCGAATTACTTGTTCCTGATCAATCAAACCGAGAGCGACATCCCGCGCGTGAATCAACCGTCGCTCGATCGCATGAAAGAACTGAACACGCAGTGGTCGTCGTTGAAAGCGCGTGGCAACGAACTGCTCAACCAGGACATTCCCGCGTTCAATAAACGCCTCTGGGACGCCGGCCTGGGCGCCATCTGGAAAGAATCTTAAATGATTGGTGGAGCCGAGGGGGATCGAACCCCTGACCTCATGACTGCCAGTGCGATCGCGAGCACTGCATCAGGTTACGGCTCTTACGATTTACTAACATTTGTTACAGGTTGCAGCCGCCAACGAGTCCACCTGTTACCACCTATTCAGGCTAGTTCTCCTGTGGTGTTGTCACAAGTTTGTCTCAATTGCAGCAGTTCAAGAATGTATTATCAGCGCCATGACAAACAAACTTGTCGGCTAACTAGCAGCGGCGATCCTTTCGGGGAGACTTTTCCACTGCAGTTTTATGCCTTAGACTGCGAACATTCAGCTATCGCTTTCTTTAGTTTGTTAATGCATCGCGCTTGGTTCTTTGCTAATGAACATTCCCAGATGCGCAGAACCTTCCAGCCGAGGAGTTTTAACTCACGATCGTGTCGGCGATCTCGATTCTGGTTTCTTTTTATTTTCTCTCGCCAGAGTGCAGTATTTGTCTTGGGAGTTAGATTTCGACCACAGCCGTGCCCGTGCCAGAAACAGCCATCAATAAAAACAGCCACTCTTGATCTCGGCCAAATAAAGTCAGGTTTACCGAGGAGTTTCGCATGGCGTCGCCATCCTGTGATCCGATTGTCCTTGAACAATCTTGCCGCTCGAAGCTCTGTGGTTTTGTTACCGCGACTTCGAACGCGTGACATTAACTGCGACCGCGTCAACCCGCCGAAAGTAGTGCTTTGTCTATTAGCGCCCGCTGGCCATTTAGACATTTGATTGATTTAGCTTGTCAGTCTCAGTTTCTTGCGAGCCGTGCTACAACGCCGATCCGTTTTTGCGAGCAGTCTTTTGGGCAGCTCTCCTCTAAGTAAGCTCCGCAGAACGCGCCCGTGCTGTTTCGTAAATAACGGAGGAACGGCCTCGCCGATCATGGCTCTGACATTGGTATGACCCCATTTCCGTAGAGCTTCACCCCAATCAAAATCATCAGGAAAAGTCTGGAGTTTTGCGCATTCAAGTGGACTCAACAGCCTGTTCTCCGATGGATGAATTGTATGATGGCTTCCCAAATGACCGCTCGCAGTTGTGATAACTGGGGCTGGTTCGTTCGGCTCCATTCGGCTGTAACTCGAGGACTTAAAACCTCGAATCAATCTGTAGCGTCCGTTCTTGGCTTTGATTACGGGTCGAGGAAGTACGGCTCCGCAGGAGCGACATAACGCGTTTTCATTACTCTTCGACACAACGCCGCAGGAAGAACATTTGTTATTTTCCCATGCGCTGCCACCGCTATTAGGTGGGATCGCGGCAACCATCGCGTATCTGTTATCGTCCCACACTGGCACGGAATGCATCTGATTGCCATCACGCGATGTTGCCTTTATTTTTGACGCAGCATCCAACTTTGGCAGTCCTAAGTCTGTAAGCGCTTTGGCAAGGGTAATCGGCTGACCGCCGAAATCATTGGCATGAGTTGGCTCGGGGTACGGAGTCAATTGCCGCTCTTCCAGAACAGCCAAGATGGGAACGTCTGACCGGATGAAGGTGAGAAAGGCTCGGCTTCGAACCTGTGGAACACCAAAGTCACATAGATTAACGAGTATTGGGAACACTCTATAGTGGTCGGCAAGCGTATCTATCAACAACCTTGCGGCACACACCGCTTTTCTCGTTTCCGGATCGCGAACTTTGCCGGTCAAAAATGCCGGAACATTTTCTACGACCGTCATCCGCGGGCGAAGAATCTTTGCTACTTCCGCAATCACAGTTACGAGAAGCTTTTCTTCCGATCCTGCAATTCCATCGGCTTGTTGCCCCCGTTTTCCACGAGCAGAACTCCATCGCTGGCAAGGTGGGCATGCAGCCAATAAATCGGGTGGCACGTTCCCTGCGATCTGGCGATATCTTTCAACTACCAATGGCCATGTCTGCCGAAGATCGCCAGGAACGTGGATAGCGCCCGGATGATTTAGTATGCAGATTTCCAGCCGGCGTGGATCAAGTTCGGCCATGACATCGAAGCGAAAACCCGCTTCCCGATAGCCTGTATCACCGGCACCACAGTTCGAAAAAAGGCTGATGGCATGTGAGTAAGACGTGCTCATTTATTTGATCAATGAATCTTTAACGGCGCTAAACTTGTCGCTTATCGCTAGAAATAGTTCATGGGAATTCTTAGCAAGCGTTAAGAAATCCAACCAAGAAGCTCGACGCACTTTGCCTGCAGCGCGTGCTGCCTTAAACGCTTGTTTGTTGGCAGGCTTCTTCAAATTCTCGCCGTCTGCGACAAGATCAATCTGATATCCTAATGGAAACTCGGTCTTGAATCCTGCGTTCGCTTCAAAGAATTCATCGAATGAATCTATATAGTTAGCCAATCGATCCATATCTTTGTCGTCGAATTCGTGGCCGGGTGCCTTTATCTCAACGATATGTAAACGTTCTCCGACACTTACGAGGATGAAGTCTGGTCGCTTAACCTCGTTCCCAATTGCCAATACAATCGATTCGCCAGTTCTCTTCTTGTAAAAAGCTTCAAATCCGTTCTTAAATACCTTTAAGGTTTGGTTCTTGGTTATTACGGTCCACTTTGGTTCGATTAACCACGGTGCCTCTTGGATTAATTCCTGAAGTTTTGCTTCGTCAGCTTCTGTCAGAATAATCCCTTCTAATTCGCGCAACACCTTAAACGCGCTCAGCTGCGAGCTGGCTGTAAGAGGCCATTTCGGCGATTCGAGCCTTTCCGAACAGCGCTAACAGATGATCGAGCGATGCCTTTTCTCCCCCCGCAAGCTCCTCATTGAACCGTTGGAATGCTTCAATCAATGCCTTATGAGGGGCAACCGATAAGATCACCTCTGCCAGTCCTTCAACGTAGTCTTCATCCTCAAGTTCGTCTTCAGCAGCGAAGGCCCCGATTTGCCCAGCAAGTGCAATGGCAACGTCGCAAACCTCTTTATCTGGAAATCTTGCTTTAGCTTTAGCTGCGAAATCTGACTTGCTCAAAAAGAGCTCACGTGCCTTTGTCCTACGGGGCTCTTTCGAGATCGCACCGATTTCTTTTATGAGCTTTGCGCCCCAACTTCGGAGAGCTCGACCATATTCGGAATCCCATAATATTCCCTGGCGATCGGAACGAATAAGATCCTCACCACTATCAAGGTCCAGCCATTCGGCATAAACTTCACCGACTAGGTAGGACCGCACAGTAAACTCTCCAGTAAAGCCAGCAGGTTGTTCAAAATCGCGGGTTGTAGCGACGATCTTATTTCGTGCGTATATTCGAACTCCCGCCATCTCCTCGTTTTTGTAGGACTCTTTTGCCATTGCAAGCCAACCCTTGACGGGCAGTGTTTCTCCATCGTCTGCCGTTACTGGGCGGCTTTCCAAATTGATCTTTGTACTATTGACGACGGCGACGCTTAACGGCGCAACTTGGCGGCGCGGATTCGCGACTGGATCCTTCGAGTCTTCTACGAATATTTTGAAATCTGGCTGCGCAAAAATAAACCTAGATGCCAGTTGTCGATGAAAAGTCTCTGGATCGGGTACTCGCTTCGGCAAAAAGTTGCTAAGGCGAATGATTGTCCCAGGCTTATCTCTAAATGTACGATCTACGGGACCACGTTCTAGCTCAACCTTCTCGTCATCATCTGTAACGATTCGGTCGTAATCGAGATAGAAATTGGCAACGAGGTAACCATCCTTGCTTCTCTCACCACCTGCCGAAACCACTTCAATTCGTTTGCAGATCCCGAACGGCGCCAACTTTCCGATTCCCTTTCGTCCCATGACTGGTCGTTTCTTTTTTCGCGAGTACGCTCCCTGCGCTTTATCATCACGCCGATCTTTACCAACCTCGAGGTAGTAGTCGATTGCCTCATTAGGGGTCATCCCGTGACCGTCATCTTCCACTTCAATCACTAGCCCATACTCCGTTAGCGATCCATCTTTCTTCTTTGTGGCAAGCGCAGAATTGAGGGGAAGCCTAACGAAGACGTTCTCGGCGTCAGCATCGTAGCCGTTGGCGATTAGTTCGGCTACAACGGCGCTGACCTTGTCATAAAGCTTTACTCCCAACTTATCAATCGTGAGCCGCGAAATTCTTAGTTCGTATGGTCGAAAGGCCGTTTTGCCGCCGGCCGCCTTTATGCTACGAGTAACCATAGCGCTAAGGTAAGACGGAGATGATCTGCTGGTCAATGTGAAATCCTTTGATGAGACCTGATCTGGTTGCGCCACGATTATGTTTCATCCCGTCTCATGTGTGGGATCGAGCAGCAAAGCAATTCAATAAGGACGGTCGTCTGATAACAGCGGATTATGTTCTCCGCAAAGTAACAGCGCCTGGTGGCAATGGGAGAACATAATCGCTGTTATCAGGACGCCTCGCCTTCTATTCCTTTTTTCAATCCCCAACGTGCCGCAGTTACTCGAACGGACGTGTTTCTTATGGGGCGGCACTCGCCTTCGGCTCGTGTCTGGTTCTGCTAAGCTGAACTCCGCAGAGGGAGTCATACTACGCTCGAGACCGAGGTACATTGGACCTTAGAGTCCACTCTAATTGAGCGGACAGGATAGTCGTGGTTTTTGGCTCACTGAGAATGAGTCAAACTATAGATTCCTAAGACCTTAGAGTTTCGGAATCTCTAAGGAATTTCCTTAGGAACTCTAAGATTAGCTCTAAGCCCATTTCAATCAACAATTTAGACCTTAGAGTTTAGTGCGATATGACCAAATCGGGACGATCACTCAAACAAGTTAAAAACTATGACTATGACGTTCATGAGTGACGTGATACGCACTGGAAGTTTGGTTCCGACTGAGAGATTCTTCCGCAGTCCTGCCGCAGGAACGGAGTAGGTTTGAGAAAATTGATTCACTGAAGACGTCTGTCATGTCGGGCTGCACTCGCCTTCGGCTCGTGTCTCATGAGCTGAAGTTCACGAAGGCCTCATCCACAACTCCAAGGCTGATGTACATCGACTTTCAAATGTTACTGCTAGTGAAAAATGCTCGGTGAGTGAAGTATCTGCTGATGTGCGCAGGCCGCGCGCCCTTGACGCCTCGGCTATGAATGTCCGCGCCGACCGGAGGAGGAAACAAAAAAGCTCCTCCGTTCGTCTGGCCATTCTAGCCGAGGCGTCAAGGGTACGCTGCGCCGCGCTCCGTGATTTGAAGTGGCAAAGCAAAGCCTCCCGAAAGAGGAAAGAACAAACTCGATAGTGCCGAGATATAAGCATGCGACGTCGGATGGTTTAGGATTCTTTAGCGGAACTGGGTTGGCGGTTTAGAAAGTAACGGTCCCGCAGCATGGGCCAGCCGACAATATCAAGCTCCATGTCATGGTGATAGAGATATAGCTCACTCCCTGGATGACATACCCATCATGTTGGATTTGCCGCTAGCAACGAGTGCCGACATCCTGAGCAGTCGGTGCCTCGTTTCCTGTGCAGTCTGAGGCCGCAGACTGGGCCACGCAAAGGGTTCAAATCGGCTGGCTCATCCTCTATTTCTTAGGACTTGTTCAACTTAGAACCCGAAGAGATGTATTCACAGATTCTGGCATACAGCATGCTCTAGCCTACATGCCAAAGGGCTGGTCCTGTTCGCGCTTCGCGCGTCAAGAAAGCTGTTGCCATGTCGCCCGAGCCACCGGATAAAGTGAAAGGCGAATCATTTCTAAGCGATCAACGCAATTCAGTCCGGTTATGAATCAAAATCGAAGTGCGATGATGACAGCACTGGAAACATAAACTTAGACCAACTACTCGGATGTTCGTGAGTATGTGTTCTGAATCGACTGTTGAAGCAATCTACCTCACCGTAACGCAACTGGCCCGACGCCTCCAAGTAAGTGAGAGCACAATCTACGGATGGGTTGATCGTGATTACATCCCGTTCCTGATCGCCGGCGACCTCGTAAGGTTTGATCCCGCTGTAATTCACAACTGGATGGTGGAGGAAGCCGATCGCAAATGTGAAAAGAAGCGAGGACTTCGAGCGATACGTGGTAAAGTGGCGCCCGCTCCTGGCGGCTGCAACCGGAAAGGAGCAATCGGATGACAATCCGAAAACGCGGAACACGTTATTACTACGATTTCATGATCCGCAGACAGAGGTACAGAGGGGCACTACCCGAGGCGCGCACAAAGGCGCAAGCAGAGCGAGCCGAAACCAAAATCAAGACTATGGTCTATGAGCGAAAGTACGGCAAAGTTTCGGCAAGCATACCCTTCGCCGAGTTCGTGCACAGCGTGTACTTACCCTGGGCTAAGGCAAACAAACGTTCCTGGGGTGACGACGAACGTCACGCGAAAGTTTACTGTCGTCACTTCGGGAATAAGAGTTTGAGCGAAATCGATTACCAGATGATCCAGGAGTTCAAAGTCGAACGGATGAAGTCAATCACTCGCCACGGCACAGTGCGAAAACCGGCGTCGGTGAACCGGGAACTTGCGATTCTATCTGGCATTTTCAGGATGGCGGTTGACTACGATGAGATAACGGATAACCCGTGCCGCAAGGTGCAGAAGCTACCGGAAAACAATCAGAGAACCAGGCACTTGTCTTTCGAAGAGGAAGACAGATTGTTTGAGAAGCTGACCGGGAATCGGGAGTATCTGAGGTCCATCGTTACTTTGGGCATCTACGCCGGACCACGACGCGGAGAGTTATTGAAACTTCGATGGTCCGACGTGGACTTCGCTCTAAACACCATCAATTTCAAGCAGACAAAGACCAACAAAGATCGCTCTGTACCGATGGAGCCGATCGTGCGAACTGTACCGTCAGAGTTGCACGAAAATGCTGGTGATTTGGAGTATGTCTTCGTGAATCCTGATACGGGAACGCGGTATACCGAGGTCAAGAGATCCTTCGCCTCAGCATGTCGCGAAGCAGGAATTTTCGATTTCACGTTTCACGATTTACGCCATACGTTCGGCACCCGTTTAGCCGATGCCGGCGTTGATGTAGTGAAGATCAAAGAGTTGATGGGACACGCCTCGATTGTGACGACGATGCGCTACATTCACGCAACCGATCAAGGGAAGCGTGGGGCGATCACAGTGTTGTCAGAGTATAGGGAGCGGCATTGTCGCAAGTTTGTCACAAGCGAACCGCGTCAACCTCTTCCATCCGCTTTAACTCGTTGAAATGATTGGTGGAGCCGAGGGGGATCGAACCCCTGACCTCATGACTGCCAGTCATGCGCTCTCCCAGCTGAGCTACGGCCCCAAGTGCGGTAGTCGGTCGGTCGTAAGTAACTGATGCAGACTAGCCTAGCGTTTTGCATTGAGTCAAGCAACGGCGTGATTCTGAGTGATTGCATTTACTCTTGTGGCCAAATTGTGGCCACGCGAACTCAACATCGCCGCTTGAACCGCTTCGCGCTTATTTCGCTCAGTCGCCCGAACGTACCGCTGAGTTGTTCGGACGTTGCTGTGACCCATGAGCGCCGCGATCGTGAAGGCGTCAAATCCCGCCTCTCCTAATCTGGTTCCGAACGTTGCCCGGAGATCGTGCCAGACCAAGCCATGGATCTTTGCGGCAGCACATGCGCCGTGAAATGCTCGTTTTACGTCAGTCAAGCGGCCACCTGTTCTCGGACTAACAAACACGTGGTCATTGTCTGACTTTGAACGGCGCAATCGAAGCATGATCTCGCGCACCTCAGGATTCATTGGTACTTCGCGATTTTTCCTCGTCTTTGTACCGATCACTACTACTAGATTTCGCGCGAAATCAATGTGTTGAATTTGCAAGCCCAAGAGTTCGTTCTTGCGCAAACCGGTTCCAATTGCGACCGGAACCAAGTCTGCCAAGTGCGAACGTTGGCCCGTTAGTACCGAGCGCAGCCTTGGTTCTTCTTCAGGCAAGAGATATCGATACCGTTGATTATCGAGCTTCAGCTTTGCAACCTTCATACAAGGATTTGTCTCAACCTCTTTGAAATCCATCGCAAGACTAAAGATGCGACTCAATAGAGCCATTTCCAGGCTTACGGTTGCAAGTGAACGCCGTTTCTTATGCTTTGTTGGCGTATTCAACCGCGTCTGCTTAAATCGCTCAATCGAAAACGGTGTGATATCTCGAAGCGAGGTATTGTGGAAAAACGTCTTTAGAACCGGAAGTTTATATTCGTCGTCTTTCCATGACCGCTTGTTAGCTTTGGCCCAGGGCAAATAATCTCGATCAACGAAATCCTCAAACTTCATAGTGCCGATTTCTGCTTTTCCGAACCGTCCTTCAAAGACCTCTTGCCGTATCCTGAGTTCCGCTTGTTCTGCTTGCCACTTGGTTCTGGCTTCTGGGATTGAACCTCGATAACGTTTCCCATTAAGTCGGAACGAAAAGTGATAATGCTTGCACTCACCGGAATGACGGTGAGCACGCTTGCAAGTACCTCTCAAATACACTGACATCAGCGTTCCCCTTTCCGGTTGCAGCCAGGAGAACGCCGGGCAATATATTCGTCGCAGCGACCGAGAAGCAAGTCTCTAACGCTTTCGTTTGGTCCACTCGATGATTTCATCGGCATCGAACAACAATCTTCCACCAACTTTTCGATATGGAATGCGTTCCTGCTCGACCATGTCGTAGATCGTTCGCCGCTTACAACGGAGTAAGGTGGCAACTTCCTCGACTTTTAGGAAACGAGGCAGCGACTTATCCGGCATTAATACTTCCGCAGAATTTGAGCTTAGATTCATTAATCTTAATCGCGGACCAGCTTTTACCGATGGCAATTACTTCCCACCCACAAAGAGCCTATAAACTAAAAAAGCCGCCCACTCTAAAGCAGACGAATACCTCACAGTATTCAGTCTGAATTAGCAGTGGAACGGCAATTCCGAAGGGAGTCCGGTACAGTCGCTCTACCAGATTACAGTCCACCACTCATGGGCAGCAGATCAGCATCCAGCGACGACAACTCGTCAACCTAAGTCAATCACAGCTCTACAGCGTTATTATTCAGTTATCTAATGAACATCTGAATTAGTAGTGAAACAGCAATTCCGAAGGAAGTCCGGTACAGTCGCTCTGCCAATTTATAGTCCACCACTCAATGGCAGCGGATCAACAAATCAGTGACGACAACTCGTCAACCTAAGTCAATCACAGTTCTACAAGCTATTCAGTTATCAAACGCGGGCATTCTATTTGCAGTGTTGCTTCCAGATCAAGAGTTTTTTCAGAAGAGTGTTATCAGGTTTCCGTGGTGTCATCCGTTAACGCTAAAGATAGAAGAGCGGCACATTGATGTTCAGGCGGCTTGTCACTCAGTCACTCCACCGATTCACACATCACCGACAGTTCTCCTACAGTCATTTTCACACACCCTCGCGTCATCAGTTCGAACGCTGACCCCTAGCCTCAGATGATTAGAAGATAGTTTGATCAATCTGACGGCACGGCGCATGTTTATGTTCTTGCTGGTCCCAAATGGCCCAATCCAAATGATCTGCACGCCAACCAATTTCGCGCGCCACTCTTTGCATAACTCTAACGAGTTCTTTGTCGTTCGGTATCCATCCAACTCGGTCTTCTACCCATTTTCGGAGACGGGAATCGGGTTTGACGGTATTTACACCCATTCGTATCCGAATCCACTGGTAGGAGGCGTAAGCCAGGTTAGGAATCTGTTTGTGAAAATCTCGCTCGTAATCACTTGTATGTGCCCAGAGCTTTAAGCTTTCTAAATCGGTTACCTGACGTTTCTCATAGTACCTCGTGAGCCTTCGTAAATCTTGCGCACGATTCCAGTAGTCATAATTCCACAAGACTCGTGCGAGCTGAGTGTTTCCCGTCGTGTCGTCGGAAAAATTCTCCATGAGTTTTACTAGGTCTCTTAGCGTTTTGATCTTGACGTACGTAGCGAAATGATCTTCCGCGCGCTGAATTGTTACGCGGTGTAATTGTTTGTCCAGAACTGTGTTGACAAGTGCGGTGATGTAGTCGTTATCGCGGTATTCGTTTTCCGGTTTCGTGAGCCTGCTCGCTTCAGCTTTAAGTAATTCAAATTCGTCGTTGCTGATTCTTCTCACCGATCTTCTCCCTTTTCGATGACCTGGCAGTCGTGATGTGCTGCTGTTTTTATGGATTCACATACCGCCTCGATTCACGAGAAGCTACGCGCCATGGCAAGGGCCTGTTGGAATGCTATACCGAATTTGCCGACAAACAAAGAAGTGCTTGCTTCGGACTTTATGAAAACGCCTGCGACAAGGAACGGTGGATGATGAGAGAATTGCGACCTTCGGGCAATCTTCAATAACCATTTAGATCTTAGTGGGCCTTGCCCGGTCGCATCACCGTCCATTTCCGTTATGGCTCACTAAGCACCTCAGTTTGTTAAGTTGATTAGTTTGGCATTGAGCTTGATCGAAGGGTGACGTTTGCGTAAGACCCGCGCCAGATGGTCCTTAGTGATATGAGTATAACGCTGTGTCGTTAGAATTGATCTGTGGCCGAGGAACTCTTGTACTATCCGGATATCAGCACCGTTGCTCAATAGTAGCGTAGCTACTGTATGCCGCAGCATGTGCGGCGTGATATGGCGTTTGATGCGCGCCTCCCGCCGGAGTCGAGCAATAACTTTAGTGATTCCTTGAGTGGAAAGCCTGTCGCCATCCACATTTATGAATAGCGCCGGACTTTTAGTCTTAATATTCAAACGCGCATCGATGTGAGCACGTTGAATTTGTATGGTCGCTTTCTCAACGAGCACAGCAAGGCGATCCCGCCCGCCTTTTCCGTGAACTCTGAAAACCCCTTCGTTCCTCAAGAAATCTCGGAGATCTAACGCTGAAACCTCCCCAACACGCATTCCGGTCGCGAAAAGAAGATCAACGATAGCCAGATTCCGAAGCGCGCGATAGTTGGGAAGGGATCGAACCTTATAACGTAAATCGTCTTTTAGTAAGACGCCCGGCTCAATGGCGGCGCAGGCCCGCCATGCTCGCGTAAGCAAGGCTCGCATCTCACGTTCTGTTAAACTCCTAGGGAGCTGTTCTATGTGCCCGTAGCTGAGCTGAACGCGCCAGAAGGGTGACTCGGATAGAAGTCCCTTTCGCACCCAGTAAGACGTAAAGACTCTGAGTGCTACCATCTTTCGTCTGATCGAGGCCGGCGAGTACTTCTCTTGGCGCAGATGCGCCGCCCACCGTTCAACGAGTGTTCCGTCTACTAATAGAAGATTGAACCCTGCACCAGCAAAATCGCTAAATTGTGATAGGTCCAATTGATATGCCGCTTCGGTTTTCTTTCGTCTATCATGTGTCGAGAAGTAGCCACTAATGAACTCGCCGCAAGCCTGATCAAGGCGCATAGGTAACCACTCCGTACGCGGCAGAACCAGTCCGTACAGCCCAGATTACTAGGACCTTGCCTGCAAAATAGAAAAACTGTTTGAGTCGAGTGAGAGGTGATATACTCACGGTCGAGTTTAATAATTAGTATTGTTGATTTTCAAGCGATGCGCTTGAGTCAAATCCGGTCACACTCACGCTCTAAATGCCTTTGACCGGGCCACCGAATTCGTCAACCGGAAGCTAAAGCAGAACGACTCTGTTTAAGATCGCCTTAATTCAATCAGTGAGGCATTGATTCCCTAGATCGTATCGGGTTCAGATAACTAGGAATTATCGTGCTAATCCTCCGCGCGATGTTGCGACTCACACGACTAGGCACCTCATTGCTTGCTTTTGTCGCAATCTTTCTTCCGATGTTTGTGAGGACGAATGATCTGAAGCTCAGCGTGGGCAGGGCAATCCCGTTGCTATTCATTTGCGTATGCACATTTGTTGCAAACGACGTGGACGACGTAGAACAAGATCGCGTGAATCATCCAGACCGACCGCTTCCAGCAGGCCATCTATCGCCGGCAGTTGCGGGAATTACCTATTTCACTTCGCTGGGTCTGGCGCTCTTTTCCACCAAATACTATGTCACGCAGGGGATTGCCTTTTTGTATTACGGCCTTATCGCAATATCGATCAGTTATGGCTACATTCTCGCGTGCTTTCCGAGCCTTAAGGCACCCTTTGTTGCAGCGGTGAGCTCAATTCCAATACTGATTGTCGCGAGCTGGTACCCTGACGAGATAAAACTCTTCGTTGTTGCCAGTTCTGTTTTCCTGGTTAGTTTAGGGCGAGAAATATGTATGGATATAGAGGATAGAGCGGGCGATCGGGTATCGCTTATGCATCGCTTTAACCCCAGAGCGCTTGCGATCGTCGCTTTCTGTCTTGACGCTGCCGGTTTGCTGCTGCTGGTGGGGCACTTACATAAATTAGGAGAGGTGATTACCTTTAGCTTCTTAGTGGGTTTATTGGTACTTGCAGTTCTTCACTGGTTCAAATACGCAAAGTATGATCGAGCCAGCTTCATCATGAAACTTCAGCTTGCTATCGGCCTTTACTTTCTTATCTGAGGATCGGAGCTTACCGTTTTATTAACGGCTGTAACAGCATATACAAGATCGTAATGCCAATAGGGAGATCAGTAAGAGCGAGCTGTAGGCTGTACCGCAATTCGTCGCGACTCATTTTGTCGAACTCGATCAAGTAGGAGCGTTTTTCAAGAGGAGTTAATCCCTCATTACGAAGTTCTTCCTGAAGTTTTTTAATCTCGACATCTATCGACTGCCCGTACACTTTTCGAAGTACGGCCCTGGGGTAAAAATTGAATATCAACAGTACTGGCGTGGCAATAATAACCGGAATAAGCAGGAACGGCCTGATGCTGTATCCCAATATGCTGCCGTACTTGAATGGGCCATTGAAGTAACCCGTGGTATGAATAAAGGCAAAAATAACGGTCAACGTCGAAGCTACGTGAACGTAGGTATTGATCGCATCAAGCTCTCGGTTCTTGAACAAGTTACGTGTGATTGGCACGCTGAGTAATGAATGAAGCATCATTCCGGCATAGCCCAGCTTACGACCGATGTACACACCGAAAGCATACTCAGCGCAGGCGGCAATTATCATCACACTTTCTCCGAGCCGCGTCAGCGGAAACTGGCAATACGAAAAAATTATGAAAGCTACGATGCTCATTTCTGCTGAGAACTCGAGAGACAAAAACCTGCTGCCAAAGCGTCCTTTATAGTAAGCGTAGTCCGTGTTCTTTAATTCGTCCTCTGTGAATGCCTGCTCAATCGTGTTTGGGATGACTTCCTGGCACAGGTAAACAATGAAAGCCGTCCCAATGGCCAGGCCGAGCGAGACAATAGTCTTAAACGAAGTGGTATAGGCCGCGAAAAAGAGTTGCGCCTCGGATCGACCTTGCAAATACCAAATGAGAAAGAAGGCCAGTACTCCATAGACTAGGCTGACGCCCAAGCCAGCGAAGAGGAAATTCATCATGCGAAATGGTGAAAGTCGCTGCACGATAATTCCTAGTTATCACTACCGGATCAAATAGCGGTCTATAAAGAAGAATGGAAGATCAACTTGTTCTCGTAAACGAAAAGGATGAGATTGTCGGCGTTGGCCCGAAGCTCAAAATCCATCGCGAAGGGCTTCTGCACCGCGCTTTCTCAATATTCATATTCAACTCTCTTGGAGAATTGCTGTTGCAGCGGCGTGCGCTTACTAAATACCATTCGCCAGGATTGTGGTCGAATACATGTTGCGGACACCCTTCTCCTGGTGAACCCGTTTTGGTTGCAGCTCAGCGAAGATTGAAGGCCGAAATGGGTTTGCACTGTCAGCTTGAGGCGTTTGACAGTCTTATCTATAGGGCCGACGTTCGGAATGGCCTAGTTGAGCATGAGTTCGACCACCTATTAGTGGGACATTCTGATCTCGATCCGACTCTAAACATCGAGGAAGCAATCGCCTGGAAGCGAGTCTCGTTCGTGACACTGGAACACGAAGTTCACGATCGTCCGAGCGCCTTTACTCCCTGGCTTAGGATCATCATGGACGCTGGACTGCTTCAGTTTCCAAACGGCAATTGACGCAAGTAGGCGTAGCATAGAGAAAACTCCGAGGCTGAAATGCGATGCCAATTTCAAACAAAGATATTGCTCAATACTATGACACAAATCAGGTCTTCTACACCTACTTCTGGTCTCGTACCGCTTTGCATTACGGATTTTGGTACGAGGAAACGAAAAGCATTGCCGAAGCCGTCCTCAACACCAACCGTTTTGTTTTGAACGCCTTAGGTATTGATTCCAACGACACAATTCTTGACGCTGGTTGCGGAGTAGGGGGTACCGGCATCTACTTAGCAGAAACTACTGGAGCAAGGTTGGAGGGGATCACACTGTCGGATGTTCAATTAAATATGGCGCGAAGAAGGGCCGCCTCTTCGGCCGCCGCCAGCTTACTAAGCTTCTCGAAACAGGACTTCTGCAAAACAAGTTTCGGGGAGAACACATTCTCAAAGATATTCGGGATTGAGAGCATCTGCCACGCCGAACGAAAAATCGATTTCCTCTTGGAGGCCTACCGAATAATGAGGCCAGGCGGAAGAATCGCTATCGTAGATTTTTTTCTGAACAAAGATAATCTTGATATGTACGAAATGGAAATCTATAAGAAAACCATCGAGGGTTGGGTAATCCCGAACTTCGCAACTCCAAATGGGTTCACGGAGTTCCTTGAGCAGGCGGGATTCAAGAATGTCGCCTTCCACAACATGCTGAACCACATCAGGAAATCGAGTAAAAAAATTTACTACCGGAAACTGCTTTTGAGTCCCTTTGACTTTCTTAAGTACAGCCTGGGAATTGGCCGTAAAGATCTTTCGTCGTTATATCAGAAGGCCTTCTTCGATAACGGTATCGGCACCTACGGTGTCTTCGTTGCCACTAAACCCGAACGTTAACTGTCTCCCCGCACGTCTGTACTGGCAGTCAGAGGTGTAATCCGCCTTGTACTCTTAACCCGTTAGTTTCCCACGCTTGAATGTGCAGTATTAGCAGAGACTTAAAACGGGTGACACAGTCATAGCTGTATGTCCAATTCCCCGGTCAAAGTCTGCTGCTTAGGAGTGGTCCCTGGATTGTTCGACGAGCAACCTGTGATCTATCGCGTGAAACTTGGTAGACGGCAATGGCGAGATCTAGTCCATCGATAGCATCTGGAATGTCTCTAGTTCCGCACTACTGTCTGATTCAGCGTATGTACGAGTTGAATATCAAGCCGGAGTTTTAGGCGGCAGCTTAGGGAACGGTCGGATTTGACGAATTCAAGGGCGCTACGAGTACCCACCATACCCGTAGCGCCCTCTAAAGCGTCAGCGATCCTCGGCCCCCTCGCGGATCGATAACGCTTAACTGTGGGGCATCGGTGCGCACATGTGGTGAGGTCACTATGCGATGAGATGCGTGGTAAGGCCGCAGAGCGCCCGATGCCCCTAGCCTCATGCGTCGCTGGACACGTGCAAGGCTGACTCTGACCTCACACGTCGCAACTGAGCGGCGCACGAGGCTGTCTCAAATCTCAGGAATTTTCTCTACGTAGAGCTGGCCTATGACTGCGGCAGTTAGATGGCGCATTAACAAAACCTCAAGCGACACACCAAGCCTGTCGGCCCACTTCCGCAGGAATGCCCAATCTGTCAACTCGATGTCACTCGGGGTTACTTTTAGTATGACGTAAGAGACTTCGCCCTTCGTGTGAGTGTCCGTGGTAGTATTATCCGGCATGGTCGATTCCTTTCTCTTAACCGGTTAGGAGTCGGCTGTGTAAGGGTTGGCGAGTGTTAGCGCACTTGCCAGCCCGCTCTTTTTTGGTGGGTGCGGGCCACTATATAGACAGGACTTTCGCTTGTCAAGAAAATTATTACGCGGAAGTAACTATTTCGCAGAATGCTATACTTTGGGCCATGAAGGTCATCGACACTATTGAGGCGGCACGACGCTTAAACGTGACACCTACTAGAGTGCGAGCGATGATCAATAGTGGGCGCTTAAAGGCTACGAAAGTTGGAATCGTGTGGATGATTGATCCCAAAGATCTTGACGCCGTTAAGAATCGGAAAGTGGGACGCCCGCGCAAAACGACGAAACGTAAGTGAGCAGAATGCTGATACTGCAGAAAAATCCGACGGTTTTTGCGTAAGCAAATGTTTGTCGCAAGCCAGGGATTTCAGGCGCAGGGCTTCTTAACCTCTGGAAACGAGAGCCGACCCCGACCCCAACCTGAAAGGATTGGCTTCTTTGTATCTGAAAAAATCCCGTTGAGAACTCGACCGTTGGTGCGGCTGCTTGATGGAACTAGTGCACTGCGTTACGCCTGCTGTGTGCGAGTGGGCTCAGTCGTATTCTCCGGTCGCATCGAGGGGGAAGCTGCCTCAAGAAATTTCACGACATGAGAAGGAGACGCTACCATGGTGCGAAATCCTAGGCGGCTGCAACCTGCCTTTAATACAAACGGGCGGCGAGTGCGTAGACTCCACAGTCTGCTTATTACCCAACTTTTACTGTCTTCGCGACTCCTTGAGATCTGTTTTAAACTCAACTCTGGGCGAAGGGTTTTCGACGTGAGTCACTTCTCGATCATGAAGTGCGATGAAGTTCTCAGCCCAGTCTTTGACAAGCGTGTTGAATTGTTCGACAGTCATCGTTTCAACGCTTGGTCGTGAGTTAGTTGGTTTCGAGATATGTTCCAAAAGACTCTTAAAGTCGGCATAAGTGAAGAAGTTGAGAAGAATTCGGATTTCTTCGGTGACCGCCAATGTTGTCAAGCTTTGCCTTAGTGACTCACAGTCTTCCTCACTAACATCGTCTTTCAAGAAGCTCTTTAGATTTTTGAGTTTCTCTTCCCACATTGGGGGAGCCATGCATATTAGTAAATCGAATCGCCCCGGTCTCTTGATGGCAGAGTCAAAGCTTCTTAGGTGATTCGTTGCCATGAAAAACAGAACTCGCTTATCGCCGTGAAGTTTCGACAGCTTTGGAAGCAAACTAGTTGTTAGTAGCTGTCTGGTTACATCAATTGTATCAGTCCTCTTTGAAGCTAACGCGTCCATCTCATCGAAGAAAACGACCGCGCCCCAAACATCATTAAGATCCGTGAAAACATCATCGACCTGTTGATAGATATTTTCCAGCCCCTTTCCTAAAAAGTTTGAAGGGTTGAGCTCGATAAGTGGCCAGCCGATTCTGCTCGCTACCGCTCTAACGAGAGACGTCTTTGCTGTGCCCGGCGGGCCAAAAAGAAGGACCGAGCGGCGACCCTTTATTGAATCTCTGACATGAATATCTTTGCCTGGTTTTTTAATCTGCTGGAGAATTTCTTGCTCCATAATCGCCTTCACTGTGGTTTCTTCATCAGGCAAAGATATAGGGGAATCTATGAAGTCATTCCAATCCTTGTCATTCGGCTTTATCAGCTCGGGCGGGCTCGCATCATAGTTTTGCAAGGTGAGTTTTTTGATTTGCCAAGAGAGCGCTGATTGTAGTTTGGACAGGAACATGTGAATAACTGCGGTAGGCCAACTTTCGGGCTTGCCCTCCTTGAGCGTTTTAATTTGTCCTCCGGAATTCCAGCCTTTGAAAATGTCCTCACCACTTCTATGTTCAAGCCGATTGCTTTTACACCATTTAAGTGCTTTCTCGAGTCCATCTAGGACGACTTTTTCTTCAAGTAGGTCTGACTTTTCAAACTCACCAACAATGACCTCTAACAACTCAAAACTGAAGAAATAGTTAGAACCGGCCTCACCCATTCCGTAGTTGAACAGAGGAAAATACTTGGGCCAGATTCCAGAATTCTGTTGCGAGTCGAATGACTTGAGGACCGCCCGCTTAATTTCGATCTCAGTAGGTAAAACCCTCATGAGCTTATCTCGAAGTTCAGGCATTTTGGTCGCCGTCTGATTCCGCAGCCGCCAGCTAAGACATGCCGCGGCCGCCATTGCTATAGGGTCCTTCATTGCGTCGTGCTCAGACGCCACTAACGATACTTGCCTTGCAAACTCTTGAGAGGCCCACAGCGCGATCTCATCGAACTTCTCGTCGGGGACACTCAAACCCAGATTCTCGGCCGCATCGGTAAACCAGTAGGCTATAGCGGCAGTCGGTGGATAAGCCCCAACTCTAAAGCTGTCTTCTGCGTGTTGTACTTTGTCCTCAAATATCTGCGTCAGCGTCAGACTGGGCCCGACCTCTTTTGGTTGGTCACCGTCCCACACATATTTTGGATGCACCATTTCGAGCGCATTCTTCTTTAATGGAGTCTCAGCACTCTTTGTCAATATCCCTGCAGCGCGCAGCACAATTAGTGAGGAAAAGGCATTCAAATCATCAAGGCCCGAACTCATCCAAGGGGAATGGACTGTATGCTCGAAAATCTCAGTAACAGTACTCCTCTGAGCCTCACCCTTAGACTGAGTACCCGTGATTTCGGTGAAACCTTGGATCATTTTTCCAGAAGTAGCTAATGACATTAGACAGCTACATGTGGTGGTTACATTTCGACGCTTCTTATCAGAGTCTGGGAGTCGTCGAAACATCAGCTCTGCAGGATCGTAAAATGGCTTCAGGTCATCAACTAGTGTTGCGTTGATGCTTTCCGCTTTAGCCCTGAGCATACGCAGGCGAGCGATGAGGTCGTCCATTAGTCCTCCGAATACGCTTTCAGATAGGAAACGAATCTTGGATCGATCTGACTATTTCGTTTTGAATTATACCGTCGTGTGCAAAGTCAAGTTTTTCGCTATCTATCTCTATGACACGATGAATCGGGTGTTCCAACCTTACTCTCGAGTCCAGTGCACGATTTAATAAGTCGAGGTATTGTAGGGTAATGCCATTCTCCATCGTACGATTTCTCTCACGAATTCGGTGAAGCTGGGTTTTGGCACTGCATTGGAGATGGATGACCAGGCTCGGCGATCCGATTTCGGAGGTCACAGCTTTATATACACGCTGAAAGACTTCCAAATGTGAGGTTTCTAAAGTGACTTCTGCGTAGGAGAAATCCAGCAACAGAGAGTAGTCACAGAAAAAGTGAGCCTCAGTTTGTTTGGAATGGGTTTTTATCTGACTATAATGCTGCAATAGGAAAGTAATCTCAGTCTCGAATGAGTAAAACTCTGAATCGGAATAGAATTTTTCGATGAACGGATTGAGTTCAAAGTTCTCAAAGACTGTTGAGTGGCCAGCGCGTTGTAGCAGTGTCGCCAGTGTTGTTTTGCCCGAGGCAATTCCTCCACATATCTCTACTCGGTTGAGTTGATTGGTGCGGGTACCTTCAGCAATGCTGCTTTTCGATCTCATTTAGGTGCTGGCGATGGTGTCGATCCCCCCAAACTTTTTTCTGTGTTTGCAGGTCCGTTCGATTTCTTTTCTAACTCCTCAACACGTTTCTCGAGTTTCTGAACCTCATCGGCCGAACTCCGTGTGTATTGTTGAGTATCGGAGACAAGTGAAAAAATTTGGATAAAGATCGCAAGAAGGGTTGCAATGAGAAAGATGGCTGAGATACTTGCCCCGATCGTTACTCGTTTTTGGATGCTGTCAACCTTGCTGGCGGCTGCGCTTGCTGAAGCCGCTGCCTTTTCCGACGACTCTGCAGCTAATCGGGCAGACTCCTGAACACGTTCGAAGGCAACGGGAATTGAACTTCGAACCGAGCCCTCACGCCCTACGGCTCGCTCCAAATAATCTGCGATCGTTTTTCGCTGGAGTTTTCGCGCGGGGAACTCTCGAAATCGCCCTGCTTGGATTCTTACCGCCTCCGACTGCACCCATTTTGCAATCGGACTTAACTTTGTAAACTCCATCCAAATAATAGAGTCGTAGGCGCGAAGTGTATATTCATTTGCAGTTAGGTTGTGAAGAGGGATGAACAGTCGGCCGACAAACCCTGGGTCGACCAGAGGGCCTGTCCCTAAGAGGAGTCCCTTGTATACGTGAGAAATGTCGAGATTAAAGCGGATCGCAACGTAATCGGGCAATCGGAAAACGGGCTCAAGGCTGACGAACGAGATGGAGTTTGGCGGTAATTTAAACTCGCCACCTTCTTTTAGGTCAACGGTCTGCTTTCCACCGCTGTCGTCCCAATATATACACTCGCCCAATATGCGAACCCTGTAGGATGCGGATTTCAACATTTCTGAACCGTCATCGAAGGGACAGATCATTCCAGTTGCTGACACGTAATCAGAAATGTCCGCCGAATTTAATAGGGCAGAGGGAATGGCAGGGAAAGGGTCGAGTGACTTGTAAGTCAAATATCGGCGCGTCGCCTCGGCATCGCTTTTCGCAAATCGTGCATTCTGTTCAAGCATTGGGATCATGCTGACTTAGATATCCTTTGCACAAAGAGTCGACGTGACATAGAGGCGGGCCCGCAACCAACGTAATCGATCTTGGATCCAATCCTAAGTTCCACCTGTTCAACGAAGCGCAGCGCCTTCTCGGTAAGTGAGTTTGAACCAAAGCAATTTACATCTACATAGTCAACATGATTGAGAACAACACGTGAGGGCCTGTTGACTCTAATAGCGTCTAACACTATCTCTGGGGTGAAATGCGCAACCCTTCTAATGCTCTTTGAAACAGATGTGTGCTCCACAATCTTGGCCTGACTACCTGATTCGGCGGTCACTTGATCCCAATTGATCTCTTCTGGCAAGTGTCCAGAATTACCCCCAACGCGAATAGGGAATGCCCTTAGGACCATAATTACATCGTCTACATCAAATGGACTTAGTCCGGCCTCGGAAAGAAAGCCAGAAGCCGTGGTGTCACGACTCGTTACGACAGGATAATAGCTTGAGTGCAACAATGAGAGGCCGAATCCTTGCGTGCCTTCCAGTATGATCCGCTCGTTGTTCGTTAGTTTCTCTCTTAGGAACGTGGTGACCGATCGAACGAACGGTTTGAGTCGTTCATCATTCGCGGCAAAAACTACTTGAGACCCTCGTGAGATTCGTCGGGATACTGCCGCGCCAGTTCCACTTTGCGTTGATCCAATACCCTGACGTAAGGAGCCTTCTCTTTCGCTCCGCAACTCTTCGTCAGTGATCACAACAGCGTGTGGATCAATGAACAGCCGTTCTTTGTGTAGGCCTGTGAGCAAGATTTCCTGAAAGAGGAGTTCGGGAATAATGTAGCTGCCTGCTCCCAAGACACAGGTGACGCTTGGCAAGATGGCAGCAGTTGGCAGTTGCCGCAGAATTAGACGATCGCCAGAAGGATTGACGACTGTATGTCCTGAGTTCGGCCCCCCCACGCGGATTGCGACACTAGCGTTCATCTCTCTGGCAAAGAAATGCGCGACCTTACCCTTCCCCTCCGAACCGAACTGGCCTCCGACTACAACTGTTACCGGCATGTTGAATCTCCTCCCATCTCAAAGTGGTTTTGATGCGCCTCCGAAAGTTTCGAAAAAAAATCTTCAAGACTTCCGCCGTTATGAATAACAAGGTTGGCTAGTTCGGCCAGTTTAGGCGTATCCGCTTCAACTGGATGGGCGGTCGCCCTGCGGAATTCCTCTTTGTCTCCCTCACTCGCGACGTACCTTTGTTCCCTCACAAAATCCGGGGCATCGATGTGTATATGAAGAAAGCAGGGCCCGAAAGACTCAGCCAAGAAGGAATGGTCTTCCGGATGACGGAGACCGTCAATAACCAAATCACCGTTCTCAGGCATTCTCCTGATGAGCTCGGAACCCAACCACCGCTGCCCCAAGCCTCTATAAACTTCTTCACCGATCTCCTGCAATGATTCACGCGTTACGGTTATGCCTCTATCTTCCAACAAGGATTGCAGCACCTGGCTGTATCGTCCATACGCGAAACCGCGCGAAGCCAGATATTCACCGGCAGTGGTCTTTCCTGATGAGATTGGACCACTCAGACCGATGACCCTGCGTTTACCCGATGTGCTGGTTTTTGGTTTGATGTCCGGAATAATGAGGTATTCCTCGTCCTCGTTTCCTAATGCCTCGAATTTCCCGCTCAAGAAAAATATTCCGACGACGGCAGAAGTGATTGCGTCCAATTCGTCGTGACTAACATCACCATTTTCGAAGTCTCCCGAGATCCCAAACTCGACGAGTCCTTCTTTAAGTAATCCAAGATCGGCTCCCTTGCGTGGGATATTCATTATGTCTTGTGCCGCGCCTGGATAACTTTCTATCACCGGCACACCGACACTTCTAAAAAATCTGGCGAGCCGTATTCCACGAGCCGTGAGGGCTTGCATGCTTCTGATCAGCGACGGATAAACATTCACGCCACGCTTTTTGAGTATGCGCTCGCACTCCCTCATAATCCCGAAAGACCGGCGTCCTGGATCGTCGTCATATACACTGACGCGACCCTTTGGAAGCGAGAGTGGCGAGTCGATTGAGACCAAACTTGGCTTGGCCTTCATTGTAGCTCTAATCAGGTCTTCATCGGAACCAATTCGTTGCGTTATTGCTTTGCAATCCTCTAACAGACACCAACCGGATGGTCGGGCTTCAGAACCAGTCAAATCGATTCCGACAATGCGGTGCTTTGTGAGTCGTAAATCACGCACGGTAATGAGAGGACCGCGACTCCCTATGTACTCTCGGAGGAAAGGCGTAGTGCGTTTAAGAGATGTTTCTGAACCTAGCGCCGCGCACTCCCCAGAAAAGTGATAACGCTCGCTAATATGCTTTGGCAACTGGTCCAATTCGACGAGCCGTTCTATGACGGTATCCAAGATGAACTTCATACCCTCGATATCGGCATGGTTGTATGACAACAAGAGTTTAAGTGAATCCAAATCACCCCTGCGATAGCGATGCCAGAGTAGCGGCGCAGCCTCGCCACGAAGACCCGCCAGTACGCCTGGTCTCTGAAGTCCAACAGTAGACTCGACGTCTTTCTGACCGCCTGTCAATCCAACCCGCTTAGTCAAAAACCGCAGGTCCACATGAGCAGCAGGTATTCTCAATTCCGGAAATTCATCGCGAAGAAAAGGCACGTCGAAGAGTGAGCCATTGAAGGTAACGATCGCTTTAGCGTCGGCCAGCGCTTTTCGCAGAGGCCCTGGATCGTCGCCCTTAATGTAAGCGTTGTAATCGCGTCCGGTGCTCCAGCCTACCAAAGTTATCGAGTCGTAGTATCGGCTCAGACCAGTCGTTTCGATATCCAGAAATAGCGTCTTCAATGGAAAGCTAAGCGCGATTCGGTAATGTTCATGCTTGGGGAGATTCAGAGCAAAATAATCCGCGTCCTCTCGATCGAGGGCTTCCTTAGAATTCAAGAGCTGTCGAACCTCGGTATCCTGTTCAGCGACTTCAAACATCGATAACTGAACAGCATGCCTGGACTCAAACTCGTGCCACGACCAGACACCGGAGCGCCAAAGATCACGTTCCGTCTTAGCCCCGATTCCCTTGAAGTGTCTGAATGTGCTGATGAGCATAGTACTCAAATAGTCCTCCGGCTGGTGCGTGGACTTTTTCTTTCAGCGGGCTGCTGCGAACGAGAACTGTCAGTTGGGCTCCAGTTTTCTAAGCTAGACCACTCCGGGTTGCGCCCACGAGACTGCCCTTCGGAAACGCGAAACACGTCTTCTTTCGGAAACCCGATAGGCTCAATTGCCGGCTTGCCTGCCGCAAGTTTGTCAAACTCTTCGTCGTTGGTTACATAGACAACTCGCTCCCCAACGTCCCAAACTCTTCGTAATAATGCCTTTCCGCCATACGCCCTTACGATCACAGTGTCACCTCGCATCGCAACCTCCGGGTCAAATTTAGTCCGACTAAATCGCATTCGCCGAGATAGTCGGACTGTTGCGGTGCCGCAAAAGCGCTTCTTTTGACACCGCAACTAGATTGCGGTAATTTGCGACCAAGGAGGCTTATGGCGACCAAGCGAAAGGGTCTTCCCCCTTACCTGTCGTATCGAACGTTTCGCAGCTTTATCGATTCGGTGTCCGTAGGTGGCGTGCCCAATCGCATCGACCGCAGCATGATGGCGTCGATGTCCGGATCGAATCAGGCGCTATTGGTGTCGGCGATTCGTTATCTAGGTTTGGCTAGTGAGAAGGGAGTATCAACACCAGAACTGGAAAGTCTTGTCAATGCGGAAGGAAAAGAGCGGCAGGAGATATGGCGTCGAATCCTTTCGAGAGCGTATTCGAACCTTTTCAATTCAAGGATCAACTTGGAGAGGGCCACGACCAAAGAGCTCTCGGAGGTATTCGCCAAAGAAGGCGTTTCCAGCGCCGATACGATTCGAAAATGCGTTACATTCTTTTCGCTTGCCGCGAAAGACGCAGGCGTAAAACTCTCGCCTCACATCAAACCGTATGCTGGCCGCCCACAACGATCGCGACGATCGCGGACCATACCTAGTGAACAAAAAGAGATAGCCTATGAGCCCATAATGCTCGGATCCGACAATGAGAGGTCAAGCGACTGGCAGATGCTCTTGTCGAAATTTCCGGATTTCGATCCCTCTTGGCCAGAGGATGTGAGGAAGAACTGGTTCGACGGGTTTCAAACGCTCTCGAAGTTATGTAAAGGCCACACAAGCTCCAACAATGATGGGCCTTGATTGTGACTGGACTGATGGAACAAACAATCGTTCTGCCTCACTATGAAGGATCAATACTTCGGAGACATCAACGACTATTTTAAATATGGCTTGCTTCGCTGCTTTAGCGAATCTGGACTAAGCATTGGTGTGTGTTGGATGATGACTCCCAGTGACGGGCGATCTGACGGTCGCAAGATTCAATACCTAACAAACGAAGAAAGATGGCGAGTCTATGACCCGAATCTCTTTGATTGCCTGGCCGCAGCGGTAAAAAGAAATCGCGCTGTTAGGCAAATTCATAAAACTCAGATTCTGCCGAACTGTTTGTTCTGGGATGATGTTGTTCCTGACTCACGATCCTTGCGAAATAGGTGGCTGACTCAAGCGTTGAAGAAGTTATCTGGAGTGGATCTCCTATTCTTCGATCCCGACAACGGTATTGAGGTTCGCTCAACCCCACCTGGCAAACGAGGCTCGAGCAAGTTTCTATATTGGAACGAGATCATCGCGGCTTGGTCTTATGGGTGTTCACTGCTTATCTTTCAACACTTCCCTCGCCAGAATCGTGCGAAATACACAGCGCGACTTGCGAACGAGCTTTCACATCATGTACCAAATGGAAAGGTTGTTCCACTAATTACTTCTAATGTCGTTTATCTCTTGGCATACCAACCACGACACAACGCCAAAGCGGAGCAGGCAGTCGAAACGATCGTCAAGAGGTGGGTGGGCCAAGTGTGGACTCCTATCATCTAACAAAATACTTTCAAGCAGTACTCTATGTTTACCGAATGAGCAATCAAGATCACCGACACCAACACCGTCGGGGATCTGACAATTTCGAACGGTGTATATAATTCAAGGGTTTCCATGAATCAAGCGATAGAAAAACTCCGTAGCTTGCGCAGAAAGGCGGCAGAGATTAATGCCACCATAGTTGACGACTTGAAGCCATTTTATTTGCCGGATCATCATCGGTTTCGAAGATTACCCAACTCCGACGACGAAGGAAATGTGACAAACACTTGCAGTTGTCTAATGGCCCTTGCTAATAGTGAAAAGCTAAATGAGTTCTTTGGCCGTGTCCTTGGCCTGAAAAAGCAAACAGAAATCGATCAGAAGATTACAACGATTTTCGAGATCGCCGTCCAGTCTGAATGGATGAGTTCTGGCCTAGATGACAACAACGCTTTCACTGCGCTAATCGTCCTCAGGACCGGCGGTATATTATCGGCCCATATAACAAAACCCATTCTCAACTTGGCTCACCCTTCATATGACAATAACAAAGCAAAAACCGGCATCAGCAGAACTCTGAACCAGGTTGCCACTGATTTTCTGAACGATTTTCCGAATACGTTGCGAGTAGATAAATATCCAGCGAACCCCGGCCTTGCCTATTGGTTCGTCGATGCTCTAGACCAAGTCAAGGATGACGTTGCCGAAGATCGTTGGGAAGAGATCGCGCGCTGGAGCTCTGAGACATTTGCGAGGCAGCTCTCGCTCGTGTCTGCACACCACGACGCGATGAAAGATCCAGTGGCAATGGCGTTGGCCGTCGGCCTTGCTATGCGTCTGCATCGAATAATTACTGAAGGAGCATTTACTAAGAGGGACCAGATAATAGATAGATTGCCAACGAAAATCGAAATCGAGCAGGCGCTTCTGGTTTCGTTAAACTTTCAAGAGCCATCCGGTATCTGGCCGAAATATTTCCCGTTGTTTAACTACAAGAAGGAGGGTGTTGGTTCTAACTACCTTTTCAGCTTCGAGGTGTTAGAGGGAGTTATTCACGAGTTTAAGGATTCTAAGATCATCGAAGATGGCAAAATGTTGAAAGCGTTGGAACGCGCTCTAGATTGGTGTCAGAGTAACCGGCTCACTTACAAGCTAAATAATAAAACGTATGAAGGGTGGAACTCGGGGGGACAAATAACCACCCTCCGAGAGGGACAACCGGAAGCTTGGGCCACTGCCGTTGTTCACATGTTTCTTTCAGAATTGCGCCATGCACTTTCCGCCTTAATTCAAACCCATGTTCTTACCAAATATGATGCGACCCTTCCCTCCGACGAGGCTATGCGATCATGGAAGAGCTGGGAAGAACTACTGGATTCGCCTCTCGAGATTTCAGAAAAGCCAAGCTCTGCTAAGGCAGAGCTCGAAAAACACATAATGAGTCCCGTGCGTGAAAGTGGCTCGTTGATAGACCAGCGACGACGTTCGGCACTCTTGTTTGGACCGCCGGGCACTGCAAAGACTTCGCTGGTCCGCGCTATCGCCAAAGAAATCGAATGGCCACTTGTAGAACTCAATCCTTCTCATTTCTTAAAGCGGAGCTTAGAGAACATCTATTCGCAAGCGGATGAGGTTTTCAAAGACTTGAACGATCTCTCAGCCGCCATCGTTTTCTTCGATGAGATGGATGCATTAGCCCAAAGACGAGTCGAAGGAGTCGACGTTACACGCCAATTTCTAACTACGAGCATGCTCCCGAAGCTCTCTGAATTGCACGATTCGGAACGGGTCCTGTTCTTTATGGCAACAAACCACTTGCGGAGTTTTGATGAAGCCATAACTAGGCCTGGCAGATTTGATCTACTACTCCACATTCGGCCTCCACTCTGGAGAGATAAAGTGGAACATATTGATAGCGTCTGGCCGGGTCGAAAACGAAAAGACCTTGAAACGACGTGGCCTCCCGCCAAAAGGAACGAAGATGCAGAAATTGTAAAAGCAATTCTTAAAAGGTGGGCTCCAACAGATAATGCCGGATGGCCGTTTTTAAAGGCAAGAACTAACCATGTCGTTGAAATACTTAACCGATTCACGCCGGGCGAATTGGAAAGCTTTCTTGAGACGATCGGAGAAGGTCCGAAATTAAAAACCGAAATAGAAAAAATGTCGAGGCGTGAATTTATCGCCAAAGTTGAAAGCTGGGGCTCGAAATACATCGGACTACATTCAGGTACCTTACCAAAGGCAACCAGTGACTCCTCACTACTAGCTGAATTTGAATTAGACAAAGGATCTTCGCGCTTGTAGATCGAGGAACTCCGGGGCGAACTGGATGAACGTTAAATCACGTGGGATGTTTGTAATCCACCACGAGTTACTAGATTTTCGGTTACGGCTTCTTCCTAGTTTTGGACCTCGGCGAGGGAGAGGCTTGCTGAAGTCTCATATTGCGGATTCGAATGAGATTGTTCAAGTGAGCGACGTACTTGACATCGAGTCTCGCAGCTATTCGATATTCTGCTTCCGCCTCATCAGTTCTGTCTTGGCTGAGAAGAATGCTTCCTAAACGAAAGTGATAATCCGCGTCCTTAGGAGCTAACTGGACGGCTTGCCGAAGCTCAGTTTCAGCCTCTTTGTATCTCTGGCTTTCCTGGAGAAATCGGCCATAGTTACCCCGCGTCCACGCATCTTTCGGAGTAAGTCGAACTGCTTCTTTAAACGATGTTTCCGCTTCAGCCTTTCTCCCAAGAATCTCCAGGCTCAATCCTAAAAAGTTAGTGTAATAGGCTGACTGCGGGTCAAGTCGAACCGCTTCCCGAAACTTGAGTTCTGCTTCTTTAGTTCTGCCTTGGCCGTACAAGAATTTAGCCAAAGCGCCATACTCGCCGGCTGTCTTGCATTGTACCACCAGGGCTTCTTCGACTATGGCCGCAGTTTCCTTATGCCTTCCCCTCTGAACTAGGAACTCAATCAGCTTCTCACGATGACTAAAATCATTTGGCTCTACTCTCATGGCCGTTCTGAGTTCTATTTCAGATTCGCTATACCTTCCATGATTATTGAGGAACCTGGCGAGATTGCTGTGTGACGAGCCATTATCAGGTTTCAACTCGATTGCTTTGCGGTAGGCTGCCTCGGCCTCGATGTCTTTGCGTTGAAGCTCCAGCGCAATCCCTAGGTTGTGGTGAAAGGCTTGATTTGTGGGTTCTATACTAATCGCCTTTTTATAAGCACCTTCGGCCTCTGGATACTTTTTTTGTGCGAGCAAAAATCTACCGTATTCATCGTAATTGCTTGCATTTGTCGGGTCGAGGTTAATTATCGATTTATAAAGCTGATCAATATCTTCGACCCGATTCTGACTCTCAAGAAGGCTAAACAGGTAACTACGATAGAAGTAGTTCTTGGGATCTAACTGGAGCGCTATTCTGTATTCGCTTTCAGCTTCAGTATCTCTTTTTTGAACTCTCAGGTGCCCGGCAAGCGAACTATGATAGTCTGCGCTATCTGGTTTGAGCCGTATTGCTTCCCTATATTCAACTTCCGCTTCAGAATGCCGTTTTACCCCATCGAGAAAACCGGCCAACATAATTCGGTATGTCGGATCCTTGGGCTGCAACTGTATAGCAATCCGATAAGCTGCCTCGGCCTCTTTAACCAAACCCCGGTTGTTATTAAAACGTCCGAGATTGGAGTGAAAGGATGCTTCTGCTGGTCTAAGCTTTATAGCTAATCGATATTCAACTTCTGCGTCCGCTAGTTTCTGTTGATTCTCAAGAAAAATTCCACGGTTGTAATGCTCTAAGGCCAAGCGTGGGTTTAACTCCCCTGCCAAACGATACTCAGCCTGAGCCTCCGCTGAGAGGCCACGCTTGTCGAAACAACGTGCCAGTCCCAGATGGGACGCAGTGTCTCCCGAATAGATTCGTATCGCAGTTCTAAATGCGGTTTCAGCTTCGGAACACTTGCCCGCTTGTTCGAGCAAATTCCCTAATCCGGCATAAGCCCAGCCTTCCTCAGGCTCATTTTTTATGTTTTGCCGATACACGCTTTCCGCTTCCGCTAATTTTCCCTGTTGAAGAAGAACGTCCGATAAACGCGAGCTATAAAAAGTTGATTTCGGAGCCAGCCGTACCATTTCACGATACTGTTCTTCGGCGCCCCTATAATCTTTTACGGACGTGAGAAACTCCGCGAAGAGATCGCGGTAATACAGGTATTTCGGTTTAAGCCGTATTGCTTCTCGAAATTCGGCGCTAGCTTCAGTGTTTTTGCCTTGAGGGGATAGGGAAAGAGCTAGTTTCTGATGATACTCATGCTCGCTTGGAGAGAGCCCGATCGCCATCCTGTAGTATTGCTCCGCTTCTTTATATCTCCTTTGGCCAAAGTAAATGTCTGCAAGCTGCCTGGGATATTTGGCCTTGTTAGGTTGACTACGAATCTTTGCAAGTAATTCCGCCATTTCTTCCGTATCCGTCGGATTTACTGCGTTATTCGATCGACTGGGAGAAACGTCTGTACCCACCACGGCAGCTTTACGAATCTCGGGCGCTGGTAAGCCCTTCAATAATTCTGTGATAAATCCCGCTCTAACCGCAGACCCTGGCTGTTGAATAGCCCGATTCGGTCCTGCCACAACCATACCAATGACCACATCGTTCCTAATCAGACATCCACCGGACACTCCTTCGCCGATATCGCCGAAGAAAAGGAGACTCTCTCCTTCGACACCTGAGATGTACCCTTTCATGAGAGACCATGGAGCACCCAACCGGGGAGAACCAATAACGAAAACCTCTTCTAACCCAGAAGGGTTTTGAGAATCTAAATTGAGTGCCATTAAGCCACTGGGTATGTTCTCACTGCCGCTTACCAATAAAATCGCGATATCTAAAGCTTCTCTGAACAAAATGGTGGTGGCAGATACCGGTCTATGTTGCCGAGTATAGAATTCGACTTGGGGATGCTTGTCATCGCCAACTACATGCCCTGCCGTAACGACGTAAACTTCATTTTGGACCGTGTCGAGTTTGACAATAAAGCCGCTTCCTCTTTGTTGTCCTGACCCGCTAATGATCCTGACGGCTCCTGGTTTGAGACGATCTCCTTGAGCAAAAATAGTGGACGGAATAAAACACACCACTAAGAGGAGAATGAGTCTTTTGAGGAGGACTTGGTGAGACATACACTTCTTCTTTAGGGCAAATGCAAAAGCGTATTCCAGTTTAAGGCTCTTTCTCTTTGCCTTCCACTTCCCTAAAAGCCTTCCGAACTGCCAGGATCATTCCGCTGGACCAGCAAACGATCGCGAATAGAATTGCAAATACCTTATTCTCCCATACTTTATCGAATGCTGACATGCGGAGGTCCATGGAATGCCCAGGCGTACCGACTCTTAAGTGATTAGCGGTACCAACAAGATCAATTTCAAATCCTTTGTGTTTGGAATTGACCGTAATTCGTTTTATTGACATCTGATCTCGTTCATCTAGTTCTAAAAAATCGGGTGCCGTGAACGTAACTGGCTCTTTCTTATAGCCAGGATAAACGATTCTGTTTTCCCAGTTCTTGACCAAAGCTGTACCTATATGTTGAGCCTGTGCATCTTCCTGAACAAACTTGATATCGGTTGCGGTAATAACTCCATCGTAAAACAGTTGCTCTGCTTCATTAGCTGGCAATCTCATAAACAGAACCACTGTTCCGTCTTTTCCTGTGACCTGAACAAGCGGACTACTCGAGGATAATGAAACTCGGTACGTATTACTGGCGCTTTCTGAGTACGGATTTGAGTTTAGACCAATTACCTGGCAGTGATCAGCTGTAAGTTGTACCGGACCTCTAACTGACAAGGTGTGGAAGATTTCGGGTTGATCAATTCTTAACGCCACATCAACGGTACCTAAATTTCCAGAACCGTCGGAGGACGGCTTATCTACTTGGCTCGAAGAAGTGCCGTCAACCACCTCTAAGATAATGCGTGAGCCAGCATTGGCCGCAATACTATCCAAATGTACAAGGTTGCCGGTCCCGTGGTTTGCTTCCTCTAATGTAACGGTTGGGTTGCGAACGTCCTCTGCGCCAATAATCGTCACTTCTCTTCCAGTAGTGTCAAGCCGTGTCCAAGCCGAATCCGGATAGGAATCGCTGGCTAGGCTATATAGATTTGGATTCGCCACCTCAATATTTTGAGGAACCAACAAAAGCTTACCAAACTTCATGAATGCAACTGACTGCGCTCTTGCTTGGTTCAAGATCGGCCTTGGGGAAGCAGCGGCACTAACAAACTCAACTCTTTCGGTCATTAACCTCAAGTCGATTGGGGTTGCCACCGGCCAGTAGATCAGTATTACTACCACCATTGCCAATACAATCGTTGGTAAAATGACGAGCTTGATAAATCGCTCCCGCAACACTTTTGGTATCAGTCGCGCTATCTTGCCGATCACTTTTTTGACTCTCATGTCTGCGAGAGAACTCTTCATCAACGTATTGTCCGCTTGTGGTAGAACCTTACAACTTTGTCTATTGGGTCATTGTTATTCCTAAAGGACCCACTTATAACAAGGCGATACCAACCATCCTCAACGTTTGCACTACTCCATTGAACCGTTTTTGGCTGACCTCCCCATACTCTTGCAAAATTCTGCGTAAAGAGCGGAGAGTCATTTCCTTCCTTGTATATTTGACAAGCTAAACGTGATGGACCATTTGTTTTGAATGTGAAGAGGTAACCAGTGATTGCCGATGGGATCGTATCGGTATACAGGATAACTGGCGCCACGATTTCTTCTTTTGTTGGACTTTGGTTATTGAGTCGGACCAGAATTCCCAAGTCATATACACTCTGTATTCCCTTGAGCTGTTGAATGACCTCTGCCGTAGGCCAGACGAAATGATTAAGTGAGTCATTCTGCCAATTCTGGCCGTAAACTCGATCCATCCAATAATAATATTGAACGTCTAACTCCCTAGCGACAAGAAACGGCTTCGAGGAATCCTTAAGAAAAAAACTTACTTTAATCGAAGGCGGAACACCTTGCGACTTGTCTTTATAATCGACTAGCGCAGATAGTAATTCGATATCGTAGCTGCCAACTTGGGGTCTCTTTACACCCTCGAACCGGTTGCCTCTATCTCTATAGCTCAAGTCTTGCTGCGTATTCGTCGACGCATAACCTTCGGTTGCTAGAATGCTCACACAAACAATGATGGCGAAAAGCTTAAGGGCCATATCAACCTCTTCGCTTCCAATCAAACGTTCACAGAAGTGTTTTTTCGAACTATTACTTATCGTGACGACTGCGCTCAGCATCCATCGGAACTAAATTTACATGGTCCTAATTACAGATTAAAGCCAGTTGAATCATACAGGGGAAGGGAATGATTATCCTACGAAATAGAAGGCCTTATTGGGCTTGATTGTGCGTGGATCTTTCTGCACGATCAATTCCCAGATAGTTGCCGCCTTCAAGACACGTCGGCAAGAGGTCTGGAAGAAAGCGGCTCAAATTGTTGGGCTCCGGAATGCTGTCAATCATTTGCTCCGTGAGAGGTACTTGTCAAAACTTCAAGGTTTCAGAGATGAATGGGACATCGTTTGTGAAGTGATGGTCAGACGATTCAATGGATGATAGCGGTTAATAGTGCTGGCCGTATTCTGGATCGAATTTCACAGTGTTCCTAATAAGCTAGTCAAAATAAGTTCGGATGGCTGTCATTGCCGCTAGTCCAACGTCCTCTAAAGGACTCGACTTAACGTGACGCATGTATCCTGTCAAATCTTTCCATCCGTCAATTGAGCTAGTTCCACCATGGATCAGCGCGTTGCGAAGGTCAAAAAGTCGATCGGCACGATAAACCCATTTTGGATCATTGGGAAACATCCGTAAAAGAGCTGACTTGATGTTTTCCTCGACTTTGTATCGTTCTCCAAATAGCGCGTCTAATGAAATGTAATAATGAATGAATCGCTCGAAACCGTCCGCCATAATGGCGTGGTGAACGTAATGAGAAGCAGTAATAGCTCTCCGTTTTCTCTCTTCATCGGCAGACTGATATGTTGAATACCAACGCTTTATGTGAACAATGTTCTGTTCTGAGATCCTGAAATCAATTGGCAGGGAAGGCATTAATCGACCAATAGTTCCACACGAAATCGCATCTTCGTCTCGATTACCGGTTGGAGCAAACTGTAACGAGCAGCGATGCTCACCGAGATCACTCTTGATAATGAAGAAATCAGCAGAAGTCGTGTGCCATCCTGCAAACAGTAATGCGAGAAACGTTCTCATGCGATCCGCGGCGATTCGTGTTACCCCAGATTTCGTACCTTTCACTTTGCAGAGGAGCCACGTGAATGGCCGATTCGTTCGGGCAGTCGGTGACTCGATGCCCCACACGGTTGGGGCTGAAAAACGCTCGGGAGATCCTTCGGCGGGATTGAAGCTCGTTGTTCTTGGGTAACGTAAGGCATATCGTTGCCACTTGTTGACATCTGTCGGTGCTATCACACTCAGGCCATCAAATCCAAGATCGTGTGATTGCGAGACGACGCCTCTAAGTGGATAAAGAATCAACCAGGTGGGCTGTAGCTCTCTTATTGCATCAAGGATCTTTTCCAAAAGTTCGCTTGCGAACTCCTTAGCATTTCCAACGACGGCATCGAATAGCGAGGATTTTCCAGCGCTAATCTTGCGAAGATCAAATAAAGTCCCATCCAAAAAAGTCGCCCTTAAAACACGGTCAATCTCTAGCTGAATTGCCGCTCTGCTAGCGTGCGCAAATTCCGGGTCTAGGCTCCGGATCATTTCCGCAACTTCATGCGTTTCAGCAATCGCGTGATGTGTGAGCCACCATGAGAATTGGTGGGAGCCGACGGTGAATACATCCGTTCTTTCATACGCCGGCGGCACCCGAAGATGGATGCCACGGGTAATGGCAATAATCTTGCTCGCGATGTGATCAGTGTTCATTCCGTTACAGCCTCAGCTTCGTCGTGCATGGTCACATCCTACTAACAATTGGGCGTTGCACTCAAGGAACACTGTTTCACCAACGCTGGTTAATGATAAGCTGAAAATAATGAGAAGGAATTGCTGGGCAAAATTTAAGAAAGTTGCTGATGCGATTCGCACCGTGGAGCTAGCGGGCGCATCTGTCAAATGGAACTCCCGACTGAACGGTCAGCGATTTGACGCGGTCCTCAGTTCCACGTATGAAGGCCAAGAGTTTCTCCTTGTTGTCGATTGTGTTGATCATGGTGCTACGGTTCAAGCTTCCGTTGTCAGAGGATTTGGCCGGAAAGTGGATCAGTCAGGAGCCCAGATGGGCGTCATGGTTTCCGCATCCGATTATGATCAGGAAGCCTTCAAACTTAGCGCTGAATATTCTGTGGCCTTGGTGGACTGGAACACCGTCGATTTGATCTCGGAAGACAAACTGGCGGCTATCTTTAAACCAGCACTGCTTGTCTACAACTTTCGCTTCGTACCTGAGCACGACGCTTCGCAATTGGTCATTCCTGAAGAGCCGCCACTGCTGCGATTCTTAATGCGGAAGATTCGTATTACGGGACCCGGAATCGATATTTGTCCGGAAGAATTGGTTAATGGTTACTACGAACAGGCAAAACAAGATGCCGTCTGTCGGCCGAAGGACTATGTTGTACCACTGCCGCCGGGTACTGTATTAATTCACCCCAACTTCCGAACGAACGTGAGGATAAAAGCTTTCGCTTTTACGTATCGCATAATCCCACAAGCCGAAGTGCGCGACTGGGAGGCGGTTTTTGAAGATCATTACGGAGTCACAAAGAAGTCACTCCGGGAGGAAATGCTAAAGCGGAATGCGGCAGCCGATCAGCTTAGAATTGGAGAAGGGTTCGACACCGTTCTGCGACCAACCAAATACTATTACAACCCGCAATTGCAGTTTTCCTATTACTGTGAAGCGGTTACCAAGGGCCAGGCTCGAGTGGTCCTGGTGGAGTCGTATCAAAACGGCAATTTGATGCAGGCAAGGTTTACCGTCTCGCGCGATCAGTATAGTCAATATGTCGAGGTTACCGATTCCGGGGAAATTGATCGTCTCCGCAAGCTCTACGATACTTTCGCCGTCTCAGACAAGAACCTAGAGGAGCGTTTCAAGATTTTCCTGAGAAGCCTGCCAGGAACCGAATCAGTTGATGAGTTGGTACTGACTCGAGAGCAACAAGAAGCTCAGCGAGCTGATTACTTCCTCGCCAATCGCACCATCATCGGTGAACTGAAGGCGTTATATGAGGACACGACTTCCAAGATGGAAGCGATTCTGGCTCCTTATCGCGAAACGCCGGAGTGGCCAATCTTCTTTGGTGAGCAGGAGCTCGAAAAGATCCTACAACACCTCCCAGATCGCGATCGGATTCGGGCCACCATCTTCCGGGCCGTTACCCGATCGATTGAAGCGGTGGTCGAGAAAGCGAACCGCCAGATCAGAGAGACCAAGAGAACCTTTGATCTTCCAGAAAGCGGCGGGTTACTGATCATTGTGAACGATGCAGTGGACATCTTGGCGCCTGACCTAGTGATGTATCGAGTGAGGAGAGCGCTCAACAAACGCACAAAGGACGGCAAGCTAAGGTATGAGCACGTTTCCGCCGTCATGGTGATTGGCGGCGCGCACTACACGCAGCTCAAACCTGACTTAAAGGGAATACCAATTCTCATCATACCGAATGGCGTCCCACAGGTGGATCGAGTTGAAGCGTTTATCGGCGAACTCAATCGCAAGTGGGCTGCCTTTGAACAAGTGCCTTTCATTCCCTTGCCGGTCGACAATGTCACCAAACTAACGTTTAAGGCATCCAGCGCTGACAGGAAAGAAGCGGCCCGTCCTTTAACGCGGCAGGATTATTGGAGTCTTCTTTACAAGCGAAATCCTTATTTGCGTTCATTAAGTGAGGATGCTTTGCTGGCGGCTCTCGAAGAGGTAGCAGCCCGCATGATCAAGGGAGCGCCTCAGACGCCGTTCGAACAAATGGAATCGAAGTTTATCCGCTGGAGCAACTTTCTTGACGAAGTAAATCATCGCGGGACAGACATGAGAAAACTGGTACAGAAAACAGAAGGGTTAGGCGAGAGAATGGAGGCTCTTTATCAACATTATCAAGAGGAGAATAATTCGGAGGTTCACAAAACGCAGAGAGCTTGAGTCGGACCACGTTCGATAAGAGCACCGCCTTTCCTTCCATCTAGCTGACGATGTCTCTGAGTGCGGTGGATTAAACGCGCACACGCAGCCCGTGACCACCAATTACCTTCTCTTAACTATTTAGTGGCTGGATGAATTCATCGAGCTGGATCGGACGCAACTATGCTGTTTCCTTTTTAGGTCTGTCAACTCTTAACTCTTCAATATTTTCGATTGTCGAAAAGAGATCCTCGCCTGACATTTTTTTAAGTGAGTGAATTCCGGCGCGAATAACCTCACTTCTTGCGATGTCAGCTGGTGATTCCTTATTCCTCTTCAATGCCTCTCGTTGGTATTTGCGCCGCAACTTCTCAATTAACTCGTCATCGGACGGCAGCATCGTAAACTGACGTTTCTCCGCCCTTTTCGACTTACCCGAAATCTTCATTTGTTATTTTTTAGCGCGTGGCGAGCCGTGCGGATCAGTTCTTTTTTACAAAAATCCCCCAACAAAACGGGAGATGGCGCACTATGAAATGATTAGGGCCTTGTTAGTCGCTTGTTAGATATTTGGGAATGCCAGCTAAGACGATGCTGCCGATAGGTTCTTGCGGGCGAAGGAACTCAAAGCCGAGAACTCCTGGCACTCTAACAAAAGCAGGGGTTGTTCGTGATTTACTGATGGACTAATCCATATCCATCGTCAGATAAGCAGGTTTCAGGCGCTTTTCTACTTCTTTACGCAGTTCTTCAATTGGCATTTTAACTCCAGCCGCGATCGCTTTTTGCGTGACTCTTTCCACAGCGGCGTTGAGGTCTCGGTGAGCTTTTACTTCTGGACGTGGTAAGTCCTTAAGACCAAACACCTTCGTTAAATGCTTGGCGGCTTCCAAGGCGCTGTGACCTTCTATCTCATGTTGTAACCCCATGATGGGCGACCCGTCTTTGTCGAATCCGGCTACTACCTGTCGGACCTTTATTTTCTTGATCAAGTGTGAGATTCCGAGCCGCTTGGCCTGTTGTAGGAAGTCACTTTCAGGAAACAGGTCCGCTATGTCGAAGCGCATCTGTTGGACGAGCGTGCCAATAATCTCGTTAGTATCGAGTGCGGCATCGTTGGCAATTCGCCTGAAACGCTCACGCATATCGGGAGTCTTTATGATTTGATAGATTCTTCCCTGTGCCGTAGCTTCCGAATAACCAGCATCGAGGGCGGCGCTCCGCACGTCCTTGCCGGCGAGGACACCTCTAACCAAGTTGTCACGTTGACCTGCATCAAGCTTACCGAATTTTCGTTTGCCAACGGCTTTCAAGGAATGCCTCGAGCAAGGAACGCGGTTTCTACATGGGCGGCCCGATTTCGTTCTCCGACTGTCGCATAGCTTTACTTGGACTGCCAACATGGTTCTAGGTCCGCAAGACTATTGAAGAACTTCACTAAGGCACACAGCTGTTTCTTATCTTTGCACTCTCGATAAAGTTGTGGCCAAATTGTGGCCAGAGAAAACCGATACTACCTGTTACGTTGGACCAACGATCTGTAACGAAACGGGAAATGGCCCAAAAACCTCGCTGGCTGCAACCTGTTTAATTGTTATTGATTAGCAAAACGGTAGGCTGAGGACTGCCAGTCATGCGCTCTCCCAGCTGAGCTACGGCCCCAAAGAGAGAATTGAGATCAAGATAAACTGTTGATGAGAATAGCCTGCACATCTATCTTGGTCAAGTTAAGGCTTTCCCAATTGATTATGTGATTAGGCATTTTGTGTGCCTATGGTGTGCCAAGTGCCAGCCAGTCACTTTTCTAATAAGTATTGACTTCTTAGAACCCTGCGTTATATGGTGCGCCCTTCTCAGGACAGGAATTCTCATGAGTTCCCGCCACTGCTTGCTCACTCCCTTCGAAAGTGCGCTGAACATTGAAGGGTCTGTTAAAGAAGAAGACCGTTTTCTAACTACTCAGAATGGATCCTGACAGATGAGCCCTCATGAATTCTTAAAACACGTTCGCTTGCTAACCGGCAGGGAAGTCCATCCTTGGCCTTTGCCAGATTCTGATCTGAACTTTCTCGCGAAAGTGCTGGCTGATGACGAAAAACTAATTGATTATTCCCAATTCAACGAACTGTTATTGATGGCAAACAAGGACCGAGTGGAAGCGCCTTTTTTTAACAGATTCTTTTGTGGCGCAACATCGGGTTTATGCACGATACGCGGGCTCACGGCTGGTGTGCAGAAATTCCAAGAAATGGCCATGCTGAGATTCGGCAACTTCGTCTATGCATATCGGACGCTCTCAAAATTGAAATCTGAACATGAATTGAAAGAACATTTGGGGGAAACGCAATCAACGAGCGACTACGAGATTGCCCTGGAGAAACGGCGAGAGCGAATAGTGGACATCCACCACATTGCTCGTGAGAAGACATATCTCGTCGGATATTTATCAGCGGGCCAAGTAAGAGAAGATTACAAAGTGGCGACAGGTCTACTTAAGCTGCTGAAGGCGGAATCGTGTACTTCCTGGGAGGCTCTCCAGACAGATCTGAGCGAAATGGGGAAAGACCTTCAGAAAGCAGGCCAACCGACAACGCTCGTTGAACAGAGCAGAAGACTAGTTGATAAAACTAGAAGAGTTTCAGGTCAGACTTTGGCCGAATTTGCGCAACAAATCAAAACAGATACAACTCAACTTGCTGCACTCCATGAGGAACTCGAAAGCACTCTACAGCGTGCGACCCAGAACACCGATGTATATCTGACCTGGGATCATATGGATGTATATTTTGCAACGTCGATGCGAAAGGCTTGGGAGTTTGAAGATCTTTACGATTTCGTTCATGAATTGATGGAAACTCAAAAGATCACTGATAAACAGAAGACGTTAACAGAGCTCCACGTTAGATACTTCGATCCAACGCAAAGCTTTGATCAAAACCGCGTCAATAAGGGACTGATTGAATCGTTGATGCTGAAGCGGGCAGCTTGTACGGTATATTCCGTACAAGATACTGACACTCTCGGAAAGGATTCTGAATTAGCAGCAACGCTAGCTCAAGGCAAGCCGGTTATAGCCTATGCGCCTGAAATTGACGTAGGGGTGAGAACCGAACAATTAAAGAAAAGAAGGCCTGCCGACCTTAAACAAAGATTGCAGTGGATTCTATACGAGGGTGTGCATTTCGATGATGCAAGGTTCGTCGATGATTTCGTTAAAAAACTGGATCGCTTCGAGGAAGAAATGCTGTGGGGATCCTTGACTGAAAGGAGTTCACTCGAAAACTTCCAAAGCGAAAACTCCGCAGAGTTAGAGCGCTTTTGTAGAATCATTGCTACATCCGAAAAGCAGATTTATGACAAACGCTTTAAGACGTTGAAAACTAGTCACCCCTTGGCGATTCAAGTGAATCTCGATACTGGGGTCGCTAACGGTGTACTTGTTGTGCGCGACGTGAGCACATGTGCCGAGTTGCTTTGGCGCATTTTGACGAATGCACTTGAATTCACTATTGCTTACGATGGCGACACCAAGTGCTGGTACTTGAAAGAGGTACTAACGGACTCTGTCTATCGAGTCGTAACGGATAACGATAAGTTAACGAATTGCTTTTGGAATTTCTATCAACAGAGCACATAAGAATTAGGAGGAGTCATGGTCGATCCAATCTCAGAATCTTCCGAGGACGTACTACCAACTCAAGAGGAACTTGAGTCGGAGTCCATAGCACTTGCGATGAGGCTGGTTAGTGAATTTAAGTCTTGGGCGGGACAAGACCGAGCAGTTTATACATCGGAGGTCATGGAAAGAGAACTAGATGACCTTTTCCCTGTAGATAGTTTCCTCGAGAAAAAGCGACAGCAAATTACAGACACCCCTGAGGAGTAAATGACGGCACCCTTTAATTCGTTTCGCCATCAATCCGATAGGAGGAATCCTCGTTCCTTGCCAATGCGCCTAATGATTTCTTTGTCGTCACCGGCAGCATCCGCGTTCTCTGGATTGGTGGAGCCCGTAAAGGTAGGAGCAGCTAGGCCGGCGGACTGTTCAATTTCGGTTATCCCATGCTGCTCGACTGTATGGATAAAAAGTTGTGCAATAGTAAGTCCAGGATAGAGCCGAACGGGAATCTCTCCCAGATTTGTGATTTCGAGAGTGAGAACGCCAGAATATCGCGGATGCACACCGGTCGCAGTAGCAATAACCAATCCGTCGCGGCCCCACGATGACCTTCCAATTACATAGGCAGCTAGATTCGGCGGCAAGTGAATCCATTCAAGCGTATTTCCGAGTACAAACTGTCTTGGATGAAGAACAAAATAGTCACCGATCAGCACATGATAGTCGTCCTTATAACGCTCTACATTCTCTAAATACGACTCGCTGAGATGATCTAACCTATCAATTTTTGTGCGACGAGGAACTCTAAATCTTTGACCAAGCCGAACGTCAACTGAAGATCCGCCCGGCTTCATCTGATTGTCCCAATTGAGAATTGGCGAGATGACAAGCCGATCGGCGTTTACGTCAGACTCTTCCCTTAATAAAGCACGGATCTTTTCATTCGACAGAATCACTATTGGATCCTCTCCACGACCTAATTGCCTCGTTGATCTCAAGCGCCTTGAGCAAGAAACTGTTATAGGAGCGCTTTAGTTCATACTTAGTGGCTCTGCGACTTGGCGGCAATCTGGCTTCGTACTCTTTCAATTCCCGAAGATAACACTCCCATCCGGCGTTAAGGATTCCTGCGAATGTTGCAGGTTCATATTTTCGGTTCAAAAGATATTCGGCGGGCGGGATCTGAGCATTGATGAGGGGACAGAGTAGTTTGATGTCATTTCTATAATTGTCTTGAGTGTATTCCGAACGAAGCTGTGAACGTAAGCCTTCGACGATCTGTGGGAGACCGTCATGTAGCCCGGAATTGGAGATGGTATCTAGAACTATTTCATGCACATCGTCTTCTACCACTATCTCCTCGTTACCAATATCACGCCATTTAGTCAGAAAATCATTAGTCTTAGCAGAGAATATGTTTTCTTGTGTATATAGTTTGTCCAGTAATCGAAATAACAGATTTAGCCGAAGACGGGACGGAGGATGAGTGTCAGAAGCGAAGTCGAGCCTTTCAAAGGAGCATGTGAAATAAATAACTGAGAATATGAAAGCTGGTCCAAAGAGTTCGAGAGCAAACAAATCCGAAGTTAATTCTTTGCACCAATTCACAGTGGCCGTCTGAACACGCTGTGGAGCACCTATCACTTTGGCAAAGGCTTCGAATGGAAAATCTTTCGTCGGCTCCGCAGCCTGTTTTTCAAACGTTTCACCAAGTTTCACTAGCCGATTCTTATCGACTATCAAAGTTGGTAACCGACTCTGAATAGCAAAATCATCCCAAAGAGGATGGCTAAGCTCGTGTCCAAAGATGCAATGTTGGAGTGCTTGGTCATACTCGATGGAGGGAAGTGACGCAACAAAGAGGCGCTTGGGAAACTCCTTCAAATCTTCTTCTTCGAGATTGAGCAATCTTTGTATCTTTATCAAAGAAATGGTTTGAATTGAATAGTTGAGGTCTGTCGATGATGTGACAATGAGTTCGGCGCTTGAAGCGTAAAGAGTCTCGATCTCTCGACGTAACGGAGCAGCGATTTCCGCAGGAACCGCCGTAACGTCGGAGCGTTCGACAATGCTTACCAGCGAATAAATTGTTGGGATTATGCGCGTAACTCGATGTATGCGACTTTCGAGTTCGTTGTCCGTCAAAAGGAGAAGATCCTCGTTCGTAGTCTCGTTATTTATGAACTCCTCAATCTTTTTGACACCAAGCAGGATGAGATCGATGACTTTGAGGGTTGCGGGCGATGATTCAATTCGGCCTTTGAAGTGATGCAGCGCTCCTTCAATTGCCTGACACCGCTCCCTGGCAGACTCCAACTTAAGCCGCCTTAACTCTTCACGTTGGCCACTCATCGGATTAGACTGAGGCTATAAGCTTGTCGCTCGGGGCAAACGATCGGTCAACCTGATCAAGAGTATTCTTGAGGATACTTCCGAAAAACTTTCGCAACGTCTTCAACTGCTCAGGTTCAGCTTTTCCGGCGTCCACTGCCTTAGCCGATCGCAACAACTCGTCGATATTCTTTCCAGCACAGTGGGATCCGAAGCTTGGAATTCACGTGACTTGAAGTCGCGGC
>JADMIO010001087.1_pt1 | contig 63898 bp, 52 predicted proteins | sample 8958161 | NCBI WGS metagenome assembly JADMIO01 (sample SAMN16585339, study PRJNA669376) | soil metagenome | isolation source: Crop rotation soil | place: USA: Cullars Rotation, Alabama | collected 2011
GCCGCGACTTCAAGTCACGTGAATTCCAAGCTTCGGATCCCACTGTGCTGGAAAGCGCAGCCGATCCGCGAGGAGTATCTGCTGACCGGCCAGCTCGAGCCGACCAACGAGGCGTACGCGCTGGCGAAGATTGCCGGGATCAAGCTGTGCCAGACCTACCATCGGCAGTACGGCCGGAACTTCATTTCGGCCATGCCGACCAACCTGTATGGGCCGAACGACAACTTCGACCTGACCAGCTCACACGTCGTACCGGCGCTGATGCGGAAGTTCCACGAGGCGCGCATCAAGGGTGAGCGACGCGTTGTCGTGTGGGGGAGCGGCCGGCCCCGTCGTGAATTTCTTCACGTGAACGATCTGGCCAGCGCCTGCCTGTTTCTCATGGAGCACTACGACGACCCGACCCACATCAATGTGGGCACCGGCGAAGACTTGACGATCGAGGCACTGGCGCACGAAATCCGGGCCATCGTGCACCCCGACGCCGAGATCGTGTTCGATGCCGACAAGCCCGATGGGACGCCGCGAAAGCTTCTCGACGTCTCGCGGCTACACGCGCTCGGTTGGACGCACGAGATTCCCTTGCGTGAGGGCCTGGCCAGCGCCTACAGCTGGTTCGTGTCGCATCAGGAATGCGCCGTGTAGGTCCCTCACCGTCCAGACCCGCCGCCGTACGATCCCGCCTCTCAACCAGTCTTTGCGATTACCGCCCACGCCATCCGCCGTCCCCGTAAGTGAAGGGGGCGGAGGTGTGGGCATCAAGCGTTGTCTCGGCGCCACCCCTCATGGGCGGCGCCGAGCATCAGGAGCGACGACGCCCTACGGCTGCACCGGCCCGACGACGACCCAGGCGTTGTTCTGCCAGCGCCACCAGTTCGTGTCCGTGCCGAGCGTGTAGATGGCGCCGCTCGACCACAGCAGCTTGGTGCCGATTCCGCCACCGACCCAGGTGCCGTTGCGCAGGGTGCGTCCGTTCGAGGCCAGAGTCCAGACGGCACCAGTGGCGTCCACGATCTGCGTCAGCGGCGGCAGTATGGCGCCGTTGGGCGAGGTGCCGGCTGGTGGAGGCGTGGAAGCCACCGGCTGTGTTGGCCCGAACTTGGTCCAACTGTCACCCTGCCACTTCCACCAGTTGCTGTCGGTGCCAAATGTATAGATGGCGCCGCCGAGCCAGAGCAGCTTCGATCCTTCGCCCCCCGCCGCCGAGACGCCGTTGCGTAGGATGCGCACACCGCTGAGCGACCAGGTTCCGCCGCTTGCGTCGACGATCTGCGCCAGCGGCGGCGCCATTGATCCGTCCGGCGAAGCGCCGGCCGGCGGAGGCGTGGAACCGACCGGCTGCGTCGGTCCGTACTTCGTCCAGCTGCTCCCCTGCCACTTCCACCAGTTGCCGTCGGTGCCAAACGTATAAATCGCTCCGTTCAGCCAGAGCAATTTCGAGCCTTCGCCGCCTGCGGCCGAGACGCCATTGCGCAGGATGCGCACACCGCTGAGCGCCCAGGTTCCGCCGCTGGCGTCCACCAGCTGTGCGAGGGGCGGCGCCATCGATCCGTCCGGGGAAGTGCCGCCCGAAGGTGGGGTCGTCGGTGGCGCCGATCCACCGGGCTGAGTTGGTCCGTACTTCACCCAGCCGCCCGATGTCTGCTGCCACTGCCACCAATTGCCGTCGGTGCCGAAGGTGTAGATGACTGCGCTCTGCAACAGGAGCTTCGAGCCGACGCCGCCACCCATCCAGGTGCCGTTCCGCAGCACGTTTCCGTTCGACGCCAGTGACCAGACGGCGCCCGTGGTGTCAATGAGTTCTGATAGCGGGGGCGCCATCGCGCCATCGGGTGACGGCGTAAGGACGGTCACCGTCGCGGTGCGTGTGACGACGTTGCTGCTGCCGTCCTGGGCGGTCAACGTGTACGTCGTGGTGACCGTGGGATTGACCGTTGCCGTTCCGCCCAGGCCCACCGTCCCGATACCCTGGTTGATGGTCACGCTCGTCGCATTATTCGTCGCCCACGAGAGCGTCGCCGGCTGCCCGGCGAGCACCTGATTCGGCGACGCGCTCAAGCTTGCCGCGAGCCCCGTTGAGCCACCCAGAGGGAGGATCACGAAGGCGCCGAATTCGGGCCCCGTGTGGCTGGTGGCATGACCGGCGATCGGGGCCACCGCGACCAGTCCAGTCATCGGGATGGTGATCGCACCGTTGAAGACGCCGCTGGCGACGCTCGAGCCGAAGAAGTTCTGCGCGTCGCGAACCTCGTAGGCCTGTCCCGGTTGTAACAGCGGCTGGCCGTTCTCCTGCGTCACCTGGGAGAGGTCGACGGTGACCTGTGACTGCAGGCTCCAGTTGAAGATGGCGATGTTGGCGCGTCCCGGCTCGTACTTGTTCGGGCGGACATAGGTCTGTACCCCGGTCGGCCGCGCGCTGTAGAGGATGTTGTTCACGACGCTGACGTTGGAACTGATCGGACCGTAGAACTGGTTGCTCAGTACCGTGGTTGCGCTGCAGTTCAAGTTGAGCGAGGCGTCACCGACGAAGTAGTTCTCGCTCACGAAGGCGTTGTTGCAGGCGACGCCGTAGCCGATATCGGCGCCGCGGCCACCGACGCCGCGCGGGTAGTAGCTGAAGTTGTTCACGATGCGTGCGTTGTTCGCGACCTTGCCGCCGCCGAGCAGCAGATTCGACTTCGCGCCGCTGATCGACGACGCCATTCCGTGATTGAAGAGGATGTTGCCTTCGATGTCGAAATTGTCGACGGCGCCGCCCTGCGTGTAGGCGTGGATGCCGAAGCTGTAGCTGTTGAACATGATGTTGTCAGCGATCAGCTTGGTGCCGGCACGGTTCTGGGTGTAGACGGAGTGGCCATAGCCGCGGTCGCCGCCGTCGAAACCGTTGTTGTAGATGATCGACCCGTACAGTTCGGCGCCCACCGCCGGTTCCCAGAACCCCACGCCTTGCGCGCCACCCTCATGCACGATCAGGTTGATGAACTTGGTGTAGGACCCGTAGATGGTCAGGGCCGGGGCCGTGGTGCGTTGCGGGCTTGAATTGGTGACCTCGAATCCCCAGTAGATCGCGTTCGAGCCATTGACGACCAGGGCGTCGGCAGCCGATCGGGCATCGATGGTGGCCCGCTCTCCGGGGAACTGCCGCACGGTAATCGGCGCACCGGCCGTTCCGGTCAGATTGCTGGTGAAGCTACCCACATAGGTGCCGCCGCGCAACCAGATCGTATCGCCGGGCAAGGCCTTGGAGCCCGAGAGGGCCGTTGCCAGGTCAAGCGGCCGAGACAGGCTGCCGTCGTTGGATGCCGCGCCATTCGGCGCGACATAGAGATCTCGTCCAGCGATGGCCGGGCTGACACCGATCCCAAGAAGAACAGCGAAAGTTAGAGAAAGGATGAGCCAGCGCGAGCTCACACGGGTGCGACGGCAGGCTGAAAAATTCATGGGCCCTCAAAAATCGAGCGTTGGTTATCGGGGGGAGTCTACGGCCCGGCTTAAAACCGTCCGTTCTTACTGCACTTCAAGCGGCGTCACCGCCGCCCAAGCTCTCTAGGCAGCTTTCATGCCGAGTCGTTCGAGTTCTAAACAGGGCGATGTTGAACGAAGGGCCTGTCGATCGATTACAGGCCTGATCTCTCACGATCAAAACTGTTATCGGTGCAAGGGGCGAGAGGGTTCAGTTGGCAGGAGCGATGTTTTCCCGTAAATACCTCAGAACGGGCGTTCAAAGGTAGAGCTTGGCGTGCAGCCGCTGTATCAGCGCAAGACGGGAGGTAGTTACCGGTTGTCGATCGGCTTTGCAGCTCGACAATTAGGAGAGCTCTACTTGGAGGCGACGCCGCGTCGGGGCAGGAGGACGAAGGCCCCGAACTCGGGCCCTGTGTGCGGTGTTTCGCGAGACACGCCGACCGGTGGCGCCGCGACCAGGCCGGTCATGCGCAACGAGAGGGAGGCGCCGGAGCGGTAGATGCCTTCAGCGACCGGCTTCCCGAAGAAGTTCTCGGCATCGCGGATCTCGTAGGGATCGCCATCGCTCAGCAGAGGCTGACCGTCCGGTCCCAGCAGGTTCGCGATCGCGACGCTGACGACCGGCTCGTGACGCCAGTTATAGACCACGATATTGGCGCGTCCAGGCTCGTACTTGTTCGGACGAACGAAGATCTCGGTAGCTGCGGGAAGGGAAGTCGCGACGATATTGGAACTGTCGAGTGGGTTGGCGGGATCGAGCGGGCGACCCAACGAGACGACGCGACCGACGAGTCGATTGCTGGTGAAGGTCATGGCCGTGCAGTTCAGGTCGACGGCGATAGTGGCGGCGAAATAGTTGCCGTGCACCGAAGCGTTGTCGCAGGGCGCCACGTAACCGATGTCGGCGGCGCGGCCGCCGGTTTCCGCGCGATAGTAGCTGTAGTTGTCGATGATGGTCAGCCGATGCGACGACTGTCCGCCACCGAAAATCATATTGGACTTGGCGCCGCTCAGCGCGGAGGCCAGGCCATGATTGAACAGGATGTTGCCCTCGATGTGAAAGTTGTCGACGGCGCCGGCCTGGGTATAGGCGTGGATGCCAAAGCTGAAGCTGTTGAACATGATGTTGTCGGCAATGACCTTGGTCCCCTCGGCGTTTTGCGTATAGACCGAGTGACCGTAGCCGCGATCGCCGGGCTGATCGAAACCGTTGTTCGAGACGATCGAGCCGTAGAGTTCCGAATCCACCGCTTCGGTCCAGAAGCCAATGCCCTGTTTGCCGCCGTCATGGATGATGAGGTTGATGAACTTGGTATGGGCGCCATACACCGTCAATGCCGCGCCGGTGGTGCGCGTTGGATACGAGTTGGTGACCTCAAATCCCCAGTAGGTGGCATACGTGCTCGAGCGGCTCACCACCAGCGTGTCTTCCGTGGCCGATCGCGCGTCGAGCGTCGCCCGTTCGCCCGGAAACTGTCGCAGCACGACCGGGGCATCTGGTGTGCCGGCCAGGTTGCTCGTGAAGGTGCCGACATAGCGGCCGTCGCGCAGCCAGACGGTGTCGCCAGGGTGGGTCTTGAGGCCGGACAGCGCGGTTGCCAGGTCGAGCGGATGCGCAATGCTGCCGTCGTTTGCTGGTAAACCGACGGGCGATACATAGAGGTCTCGCGCTTCTGCGTGCGCGGCGAATCCAGCAATCAGGACGAAGAAGAGGACCAAGATCGGGGTCTTCGAGCCCTGCGCCGATGGGTATTTGGGGGGTGTCATCGGCGGCTGGCAGGCGCTCCCGGGTTCCAGGGAGGTATTTGAGCGATCAGGTCAAGCGAGAGAGGTGCCGACGCCGCCTCTTCGGCGGCGTCGGCAGTCGGTCGGGGCCTACTTTGACTTGCGGCTGCGTACGCGGCGAAACAGCCTGGCTGACGCCAGTCCGGTGCCAAGCAGCAGCAGGCTCGCCGGCTCGGGGACGGCCGTCGTAGTGCGTGTGGTCGCGAGCAGATTGACCGCAACCCTGGCGGGGGTCGGTCCTGGCTCGCAGCAGTTTGCGTAAATCAGCTGGAACGGCAGGAGCAGGCCGGACGGGCCGGTATAGGTTCCGAACGACGTGATGATGTTCGTGGCGTCGGCGGACGAGATGACCGTCTGGCCGTTCACGATGAAGGTGATGCCATCGTCGTGGGGGATGGAAAAGCCCTGGCCGGTCGTGAAGTCGGCGAAGCCTTCGAAACTCCAGATCGTCGGATCGAGGTAGGTCGCGTAGGTCATGCCGCCCGCGATGCCACCCCAGGGGAACTGGACGTTCGTGATGGAGTTCCCGGCGTCGATGTTGCTTTGCAGCCACCCGCCGATGTTCTCGAGGGCGTTGTTGCCGGTGAAGTCGATCCCGGTCGTGTCGAAAATGATGTCGGCAGTCGCGTGCGTGCACGGCGCATCGGGAAATCCGGCTGCTGCGGCATGATGACAGCTTGCCAATGCCAGCGTCGACGGGCTGGCGTTTTGCGCGTTGGCCTCGTAGGTCTGCCATCCGTAAGCCGTGATGCTCACCGCCTGGGCCGAGGTCGCGACGCCCCACAAGAGCAGAGCCCCGAGAATCGATCTACCTGACATCTTCATGAAAGTCTCCGTCGGAAGCGGACGAATTTCCAGGCCACTTGCGCACTACTGCTAGCAATTGCAAGCACAGCAAACTGTACGCCAACACAGCCGCGGAAACCTGCGGATTTTGTTAGGGAAAACGCCCGTTTGTGGAGGCCGTCCCGTAAATGCTTCCCGTGGAAGATATTTAGTCGCGGTGATGCGGCGGGCGGCCGACTACGTTTGTCGATTCCGCGCCGCCGCCGGCGTCGCAACCGCGCGCGCAGTCAGTGAGATCTCAGAGGATGTGTCGCTCGTGCGTCCCTAAGGGAACGTCGCGTGATGAAGGGCAAGAGTGGTACGACGCGTCGCTTCGGCACACCCCTCCTTGTTCAGCGTCGTTGGGCTTGGCAACATGCAGTCCCATCAGGACTACAACCCAGGATATTCGGCGTAAGCGCCGTGTAAAGGGTTTGCATTGACTCGCATCCTCGGCATTTCGGCCTTCTATCACGACAGCGCTGCCGCCCTTGTCGTCGATGGCGTCATCGCCGCGGCCGCGCAGGAAGAGCGCTTCACGCGCAAGAAGCACGATCCGGGATTTCCGGCCAAAGCCATCGACTATTGCCTGCGGGAGCAGGGGATCGCGGTTTCCGATCTCGACTACGTCGTCTTCTACGAGAAGCCCTTTCGCAAGTTCGAGCGACTGCTCGAGACGTATCTGGCGTTTGCCCCATCCGGATTGCAAAGCTTCGGCATGGCGATGCCCACGTGGCTCAAGGAGAAGCTTCGCCTCCGCAAGGCCATTCAGGATGGCTTCGGCACGCGCCTGAAGGCGCCGATTGTCTTCACCGATCATCACGAGAGTCATGCGGCCAGCGCATTCTTTCCGAGCCCGTTTCCCGAAGCCGCCATTCTCACGCTCGACGGTGTCGGCGAGTGGAGCACGACGACCATCGGCGTCGGCCGCCGGAACAAGATCACCCTCACGCGACAGCTGCAGTTTCCGCATTCGCTGGGCCTGCTCTATTCCGCATTCACCTACTACTGCGGCTTCAGGGTCAACAGCGGCGAGTACAAGCTGATGGGGCTCGCGCCCTATGGCCGCCCTGTCTACAAGGACCTGATCACACGCCACCTGATCGACCTCAAGGACGACGGCAGCTTCTGGCTCGACATGCAGTACTTCAACTACTGCCAGGGGCTCACCATGACGAGCCCCGCCTTCGACGACCTGTTTGGCGGGCCGCCACGGCAGCCAGAAAGCAGCATTGAGCAGCGGCACATGGACCTGGCGGCGAGCATTCAGGCGGTGACCGAGGACGTCATGCTGGCGATCGGCCGCGAAATCTTTCGCGAGACCGGCATGGAGCATCTGGTGATGGCCGGCGGCGTTGCGCTCAACTGCGTGGGTAACGGGCGTTTGCTGCGCGAAGGGCCCTTCAGCGACATCTGGATTCAGCCGGCCGCGGGCGATGCCGGCGGCGCGCTGGGCGCGGCGCTCTTCGTATGGCATCAACTCCTCGACAATCCACGCACGGGCGGTGCCGACACTCAGAAGGGCAGCTTCCTGGGGCCGCGTTTCGAGACGAGCGAGGTGCGGACGTTCCTCGACGGCACCGGCGCGAAATACCACGAGGCGCCGGATGAAGCCGGACTGATGCGGCAGGTGAGCGACCTGCTTGCCGAGGGGAAGATTGTCGGCTGGTTTCAGGGGCGGATGGAGTTCGGGCCTCGGGCGCTTGGCGCCCGCAGCATTCTCGGCGATCCCCGATCGCCCAAGATGCAAGCGGCGATGAATCTGAAGATCAAATTCCGTGAAAGCTTCCGGCCGTTCGCCCCATGCGTCCTGCGCGAGCAGGCGCATCACTGGTTCGATCTCGATCCCGAGCACGAGAGCCCTTACATGCTGCTGGTGGCTCCGGTCCGTGCTGAGCACCGCCTCACCGTGACCGAGGCGCAGCGGGCGGTCATGGCCGACGACCCTGATCTGCGGAACCGCGTCAACATTCCCCGCTCCGCGATCCCGGCGGTCACCCATGTGGACTATTCGGCGCGCGTGCAAACGGTTGACAGCGTTCGCAATCCGCGGCTGGCCCGTCTGCTCGAGGCGTTTTACCGGCAGACCGGTTGTCCTGTCCTCGTGAACACGAGCTTCAACGTGCGAGGCGAGCCCATCGTCTGCACGCCGGCTGATGCCTACCGCTGCTTCCTGGGCACCGAGATGGATGTCCTGGTTCTCGAGAACGTGATCCTGCTCAAGCAGGACATGCCGCACGGTGTGGCTGACGCCGAGCGCGAGCGCTATCTCGCGCAGTTCCAGCTGGACTGACAGCTTCGCGTCACCGGGAGATTCGATATGCAATGGTCAGACGCCCTCGCCGTCCCCACGAGGAAACTGCTTCGTGAGTTCTCAGGACTCTGGCTCGTCTTCTTTGTCGGTATCGCCGGATGGAGAGCCTGGCACGGTGACGAAGGACGCCTGACGATCGCGCTCGCTGGCATCGGCGTGATCCTCGGCGTGATCGGCCTCGTCCAGCCGTTGATCATGCGGCCGATTTATACCGGCTGGATGATCGCGGCGTTTCCGATTGGATGGCTGGTCTCGCGGGTGATGATTGGTGTGATGTTCTTTGGCCTGATGACGCCATTTGCGCTCGCATTCCGGGCCATGGGCCGTGATGCACTCAGGTTGCGGCGGCGGAACGTCACGTCGCATTGGGTCACGAAGACGACCGCGGCGAAGTCCGAAGAATATTTCCGTCAGTCCTAGCGCGGCGGCGGTCGTGGCAGGTAGTCGGCATCAGGAGGGTCAGCGCGTGAGGGATTTTGAGAAGGCGGCGCAATCACAGAACAAGGGCGGTCTCGCTGGAGAATTCCTCTATTTTCTGAAGCAGAGCAAGAAATGGTGGCTACTGCCGATCGTGACGGTGCTCGTGCTCTTTGGTGTGTTGGTGATTCTGTCGGGCACCGCGGCGGCTCCGTTCATCTATACGCTGTTCTAGCCGCTGAGGTGGTTACGCGCTGCGCAAGCCGCGGTTACCGAGACGGAAAGCGGCGGCTGACGCGTCGCTCCGCCGTGCGAAATCAGGCGCATTCCGGCTGATACCTTCTGGAACATTCGTTGCCATGAGGTATCAGCATGAAACCTCATTACCGCTCCCTTGTATTTCTTCTTGCCGTGTCGGCCAGCCTTGCCGGCTGCGGCACCGACTCGCCGACCGGGCCAACGCCGCCAGCCGCCGATGTGACCATCGGCGTCGTCGGCATCAACGGCAGCAACTCGTTCTCACCGAATCCGACGACCATCACGGCGGGGCAGTCGGTCACCTGGAAGAACAACGACAGCGCCGTGCACCGGATGGTGCAGGACGCCGCTGGCTTTGCGACTGGCGATGTGTCGGCGGGACAGAGCACCGCGGCGATCACGCTCTCGACGCGCGGCACAATCGCTTACCACTGCTCGATTCACCCCGCAATGACCGGCACGATCGTGGTGCAGTGATCGATGGGCAGCTCCCTCGCGATCAGCAGGGGGCTGCCCCCATCGACCGGTCTCGCGGCTTGATAGAATGGAAGGATGACCGACACCGCCGCGACAAAAGAAACGCTCGGCTTCCAGGCCGAAGTCAAACAGCTGCTGCACCTGATGGTGCACTCGCTGTATGGCAACAAAGAGATTTTCCTGCGCGAGCTCATTTCCAACGCGTCTGACGCCTGCGACAAGCTGCGCTTCGAGAATGTCGCCAGCGGTGTGTCGATCGACGAGGATCGCGAGTTCCGCATCCGGGTGGGGTACGACCGCGCCGCGCGCACCATCACGATCTCCGACAACGGGATCGGCCTCTCGCGCCAGGAGGTGATCGAGCACATCGGCACGATCGCCAAGTCCGGGACGCGCGAGTTCTTTCAGCGCCTGACCACCGACGCGGCGAAAGACGCCGCGCTCATCGGTCAGTTCGGCGTCGGCTTCTATTCCGCCTTCATCGTCGCTGACAAGGTGACGCTGGTGACGCGTCGTGCTGGCGCGGCGGCGGACGAAGCGGTGCGCTGGGAGAGCGCCGGGGAGGGCGACTACACCGTCGAAGCGACGCACAAGGAAGGACGCGGGACCGACGTGATCCTGCATCTGCGCCCGGAAGAAGACGAGCTGCTGTCCGGCGCGCGGCTGCGCACCATCATCCGCAAGTACTCGGATCACATCACGTTCCCCATCCTCATGAAGAAGGAGGTGTGGGATGCCACGGCGAAGGCGGATCTAATCTCCGACGAGGATGAGCAGGTCAACCAGGCCTCGGCACTGTGGGCCCGGCCCAAGTCGGAGATCACCGAGGCGCAGTACGAGGAGTTCTACAAGCACGTCGGCCACGACTTCGAGCCGCCGCTCGCCTGGACGCACGCCAGGGTCGAAGGACGCCAGGAGTTCACGCAGCTCTTTTACATTCCTCGCCGCGCTCCCTTCGATTTGTGGGATCGTGAGCGCCGTCATCACCTGAAGCTCTACGTCCGCCGTGTCTTCATCATGGATTCGGCCGACGAGCTGCTGCCGGCCTACCTGCGGTTCACGCGCGGCGTGATCGACTCGAGCGACCTGCCGCTGAACGTCTCGCGCGAGATCCTGCAGCAGTCCTCCGATGTGGCGCAGATTCGCGCCGCCTCGGTGAAGCGCATTCTCGGCCTGCTCGACGACCTGGCGGAAAAGCAGCCGGAGAAGTACGCGACCTTCTGGACCGAGTTTGGCCGCGCCTTCAAGGAAGGGATCATCGAGGATGCGCCGAACCGCGCGCGCATCGCCAGGCTGCTGCGCTTCTCCTCGACGGTGGCCGACAGCGCGGATCAGACGGTGTCGCTGGCCGACTACGCTGGCCGCATGAAGGCCGGGCAGGACACGATCTACTACCTGACCGCCGAGGGCTATGCCGCCGCCGCGCACAGTCCGCATCTCGAAGTCTTCCGCAAGCACGCGGTCGAAGTGCTGCTGCTCACCGATCGCGTTGACGAGTGGGTCGTATCGCACCTCACGGAGTTCGACGGCAAGCGGCTGCAGTCGGCAGCCCAGGGCGATCTCGACATCAGCAAGCTCGGGGACGAGACGTCGAAGGTCGCGGATACGGTCAAGGAAGAGGAGTATCAGGGGCTGCTGACGCGGATGAAGGAGGCGCTGAAGGATCGCGCCAGCGCGGTCCGTCTGACGCACCGCCTGACCGACTCGCCGGTGTGCCTCGTGGCTGCGGAACATGGCATGAGCCGGCACCTGGAGAAGATCCTCCGCGAGTCAGGGCAGGCGTTTCCCGCGAGTCAGCCGATCCTCGAGATCAATCCGGAGCATCCGATCGTCCAGCGCCTGAAAAGCGAAGAAAACCAGGGGCTCTTCGAAGACTGGAGCCAGGTGCTGTTCGAGCAGGCGATGCTCGCCGAGGGAACCGAGCTCGAGGATCCGGCCGGCTTCGTCAAGCGGTTGAACAAGCTGACGCTCGCACTGGCCGGCGCCGGACCCTCGCGCATCTGGACCCCGGGGACCTAGAGCTCAGTCAATTTGACAGACGCTCTGCGCTTCCCACGGCTCAGAACCTGATCCACCCGACCGCTCCGCGCGCGTTCTTTCCGACGACAGGGGCGAGCCCCATGCGCGTCATCCGGCGGGGTGACGGCGCGGCAGAACCGTGCCTCGCGTCGATCCAGGCACCGAGTCCGGCTCCAGCGCCCGCGCCGATCGCCCCGAACGTCAGCGGCACGTTGAACCCGGCACTGGCGGAGTCGTCGAGCCACGCGTTTCCGGCGAAGGCACCGGTCAATGCTCCGAGACCCATGCCCACGAGTGTGCCGTTCCACAAGGAGTCTCGCCGAGCCCACGTCGATGACTGGCCGGCCGGGGGCTGCGCATCGGCGGCCGCTGACAGCGCGGGCTCGGTCACCAGAGCCGGGCGCGCCGGCATGGCTATCGCTGCGGCGGTCTGTGCGAACGCGCTGGAACTGGCCAGGACGAGCGGGATCAGCAGGAACAGTCGCAACAGGCTAATGAGCATCATCGTCTCCTGATCCGGAATGCGGCAGGCGACCGCAGAACGGCTCATCTCTACCGTGGTGTGACCCGGTTCTCGAGTGTTCCGCCGCCGTAAGGCCTTCGCCGTCGCCGGCGGCCTCTCCAGACCGCGTAAAATGTCCTCCAGCATGCGCCGCCACTCTGCTGCACGCACACTGCTCGCAATGGCGGCGGCTGCGCTCCTGGTGTCGGCCCGGGTACTGCCGGCGCAGCCCGCGGGAAGCGCTGCGCTCCTGAATCTGCGCGCGCCGGCGTCCGAGCTGCCGCAGCTGCGCAGCCTGCTCGTGAGCCAGCACGGTGTCCTCATCGCCGAGCACTATGCACCGGGCGTGCCGGCATCGCGGCCGGCGAACATCAAGTCGGCCTCGAAGAGCCTCATCGCCGCGATGGTGGGCATCGCCATCGAGCGCGGCCTGATCAAGGGTGTGCAGGAGCCGATCGAGACCTACTTTCCCGAGCTGCGCCAGGACGCGGATCGGCGGAAGCAGACCATCACGATTGAGGATCTGTTGACGATGCGGTCCGGATTGGCGTCGACGAGCGGCCAGAACTACGGCGCGTGGGTGCAGAGCCGGAACTGGGTGCGGGCGGCCTTAAGCAAGCCGCTCGTGAGCGAGCCCGGGACCGACATGGAATACAGCACCGGTACTTCACACCTGCTCTCCGCCATCCTGACGAAAGCGACCGGCATGAGCACCTGGCAGTTCGGTCAGGAGACGCTGGCGCGCCCGCTCGGATTCACGCTGAGCCGCTGGCTGCAGGATCCGCAGGGGATCTACTTCGGCGGCAACGAGATGCTGCTGACGCCGAAGCAGATGGTGGCCGTCGGGGAGCTGTACCTGCGTCGCGGCCAGGTCAACGGCCGGCAGATCGTTCCGGCGGCGTGGGTCGACACGTCGTGCGTGCCGCGCACCTTCTCGGCCTACGACGCCGATCGCAAATACGGCTACGGCTGGTGGATCCAGGAATTCGACGGCGGCACCGCCTGCTTTGCCTGGGGCTACGGCGGTCAATACATCATGGTGTTCCCGGCGCTGGACCTGGTCGTCACCGCAACATCGTCCACGGCGGTGAGCGAGGAACGGCGCGGCCACCGCCGACGTCTATTTGAACTGATCGAGCAGCACGTGCTGGCGCCGCTGGCGGCGCCGCACCGGAACTGACCACACATTCACCGAGAGGACGCTCCGATGCCCGCAATGCACGAAATCGAATACCAGATCTTCGGCGATGACATGCAGTTCGTCGAGGTCGAGCTCGATCCGAACGAAGCCACGGTCGCTGAAGCCGGCGGCATGATGTACATGGAAGACGGCATCGAGATGGAGACTATCTTCGGCGACGGCAGCGCGCAGTCGGCCGGCAGCGGCTTCCTCGGGGCGCTGATGGGCGCCGGCAAGCGCCTGCTCACCGGTGAATCGCTGTTCATGACGGTGTTTCTCAACCGCAGCACGCGGAAGCGGAAGGTGGCGTTCGGCGCGCCCTATCCCGGCAAGATCGTGCCGATGCACCTGGCGGAGCTCGGCGGCGAGCTGATCGCGCAGAAGGATTCGTTTCTCGCCGCGGCCAAGGGCGTCAGCGTCGGCATCGCGTTCCAGAAGAAGCTGGGCGTCGGCCTCTTCGGCGGCGAAGGCTTCATCATGCAGCGTCTGCAGGGCGACGGCTGGGCCTTCGTGCACGCCGGCGGCACGCTGCGCGAGATCTCCCTCGCCGCCGGCGAAGTGCTTCGCGTCGACACCGGCTGCATCGTCGCGTTCCAGCCGTCCGTGCAGTACGACATTCAGTACGTCGGCAAGATCAAGTCGGCGATCTTCGGCGGCGAAGGGCTGTTCTTCGCGACGTTGCGCGGACCGGGACGGGTGTGGCTGCAGTCGCTGCCGCTCAGCCGTCTGGCCAACCGCATCATCTCCGCCGTGCCCGGCATCGGCCGCGGTGGCAAGGAAGAAGGCTCGGTGCTCGGCGCCATCGGCGGACTGCTCGACGGCGACAACTAGTCGGAGCCGCAAACCCCGCGTAGCCACGAAGACGCGAAGGTCACGAGAGAACTCTCAAGGGAGTCTGCGTGTTCTTCGTGCCGTCGTGGCCTCGTAGGGTTTTCAGCCGCGCAGCAGGAAGTAGATCAGGACGCCGGTGACCGAGACGTAGAGCCAGACCGGCAGGAAGACGCGATTCAACCGCCGGTGCCGCCGGAAGTCGCCGATGTACGCGAAGTAGAACGAGGTCAGCGCGCCAGGCACCACCGCCACCGACAGCAGGATGTGGCTGATGAGGACGGCGAAATAGAACGCGCGCAGCGCACCCGTGCCGGTGTAGGGCGTGTCGCCGTGCACCGCGTGGTACGTCAGGTAGCCCACCAGAAACACTCCCGAGAACGCGAACGCCGACACCATCAGCAGCCGGTGCACCTGCACGGCGTGCCGGCGGATGGCCACATAGCCAAGCATCAGGCAGATCGCGGACAGTCCGTTCAACACCGCGTTGACCGCTGGAAGGAACGACAGGTCCGGTCCGCTGCCGGACGGATCGACGTCACGCAGCAGGATGAAGGCGATGAAGGCCACGGCCGCCGTCGACAGCAGCGCGTTGACGGTGAAAAACGTCCGATCCGAACGCAGGATCCCGGTTGTCCCCGAACTCAAAGTACCCCCAGACGAACGCGCGTGTTGAGCGTAAGATTCAATCTTATGACGAGACATTCCCGTTGGATCGGCGCAGTGGCCGTGGGTGCGGTGCTGGCCTCAGGCGTGGCGCTGCTGGCGCAGCCGCGGCCACGCACCGAAGGACCGCGGTTTCCGCTGCCGACCACGCCCGGCGTCTATGAGACGTTCCAGCAGAAGATTCGCGTGTCGGTGGTGGCGCACGGCATCGAACGGCCCTGGAGTCTGCTGCCGTTGCCCGACGGCGACTTCCTGGTGAGCCTGCGGCCGACCGGACAGGTGCTGGCCATCCGCAAGGGGGTGCTCGATCCGACACCGCTCACCGGACTTCCGGCGATGCGCGTCACCCGCACGACGGGGATGCTCGACATCGCGATGCATCCGAAGTTCGCCGAGAACAAGTGGATTTACTTCACCTATCACAAGCCGCTCAGCGAGACGACGTTCACGCTGGCGCTGGCGCGCGGACGCTACGACGGCGCCGGATTCTCGGACGTCAAGGACCTCTTCGTCGGCGATCCGGTGCAGACCGGCGGCTCGCGCCTGACGTTCGGCAACGACGGACTGATCTACCTCACCGTCGGCGGCGCCGGCCGGCGTCCCGAGGCGCAGTCGCTGGCCACGGTTTACGGCAAGACGCTGCGGCTGAAAGACGACGGGACGGTGCCGGCCGACAACCCGTTTGTCGGGAAGGCGGGCGCGCGCCCGGAGATCTTCACGCTGGGGCATCGCGATCATTTCGGCATTGCGCCGAATCCGGCGACCGGCCAGATCTTCCACGTCGAGCTCGGGCCGCTCGGCGGCGACAAGATCAACATCCTCAAGCCGGGCGGCAACTACGGCTGGCCGACCTACGGCTACGGCCGCGACAACGACGGCTCGCCGATGGAGCATCCCAATCGCGAGGGGATCGAGCCGGCCTGGATCACGTGGAACCCGGGCATCACCCCTTCCGGCCTGCTGTTCTATACCGGCGACAAGTTCCCCAACTGGAAGGGGAACATCTTCGTCGGCAGCGTCCAGCGCGGGCGCATCCCCGGCACCGGCGCGGTCGAGCGCATCGTCTTCAACGAGAAGCTGTGGGAACTGCGCCGCGAGACCATCGCCGCGGAGCTGCATCAGCGCATTCGCGACGTCCGCCAGGGGCCGGACGGGCTGATCTACCTGCTCACCGAGGAAGACGACGGCGCGGTGATCAAGATCGAACCGGCACCTTAGTTCAAGACTCGGGTGGCTCTCGCTAGCGCCAGGTGGCCAGGTCCTGGAGCGTCACGCTCCCAATGCGTGAGGACCGATGGCGCGCGTTCGGAACCGTCGACGAAGATTCCTGGCTGGAAGATGACGAAGTGGGCTGGTGTCGCAAACTCCGTAAGGGGATAGACAGCGACCAGGACGATGTCGTCGAAGGGCAGCGGTCCGAACGGCTGGAGCAGCGACGATCCGCGCTCGATTCTCAGTGGCGCGTGGGGCAGCCGTCCCCGGCCAATGCTCTGCGCGAGTAGGGGGTCGCGGTCATCGGCAATCTGATAGTCGGTCGGCGGCTGCAATGGATTCCAGTTTGACGGGTCGTCTCCGTGAACGCTGTCGCAGCAATACCACCGCAGCGCAACGTAAACCACCGGCGACGCGAGCTCGCGAGTCACATCTTCGATCTCGAACCGCTGGCCCGCGAGTTGCGCGGTGCGGGCGGCCAGCGCCACGCGGATGAAGGGCGTGTAGACCGCACCGACAAGGACCGGATTCTGGCGCTCGCTGGTGCTCAGATGGTGGAGCAGGTACGGCTCGGGAGCGCCCGTTTCGCCAAGCCTGATCGCGTCGTGCAAATCCGCAGCTGACAGCGCTGGAGGAATCGTCGCGGCGCCCTTCACTCCGGCCATCGCGATGAGGGCGGCCGACATGAAACACCAACAGCGACGTGCTGTCATGCGGCTGATTCTCCACATTTCCGGCGTACGTTGCCGTTGAAATGGCAGCCCGGCATCGTACTTAGCGCACTGGCTGAGTCTGGTTGGTGTCCCAAGAAGGGGACAATCGTCAAAAGAGTGTGACTATCCAATTTCAGCGATCCCACTCAGTCGACGTTTATGTAGAGTGTCCTCATGAAATATGACGCCTTGAAGTCCATCTCCGCCCGGCTCGTTGCCGGCGCGGGTGTTGGCGCAGCCCTGATGCTGGCCATGCCCGGGATGAACGGCTCTGGTGCGCTGAATGCCCAGGCGCCGACCGCGCCGACGTTCAATCGTGATGTGGCGCCAATCGTCTTCGAGAAGTGCGCCAGCTGTCATCGCCCCGGTGCCGTCGGCGCCATGTCGTTGACCAGCTATCGCGAGGTGCGCCCCTGGGCGCGCTCGATCAAGGCGCGCGTCACCAAGCGCGAGATGCCGCCGTGGTCGGCCGATCCGCGCTTCGGGCACTACCTGAACGACCAGAGTCTGACGCAGTCGCAGATCGATACTATCGCGGCCTGGGTGGACGGCGGCATGCCCGAGGGCACCGGCACCGCGCCGGCGATGCCGAAGTACGCAGACGGCGGCTGGCGCACGATCAATGGCCGCGGACCCGACATCATCCTGGACATGCCGATGGAGTACGAGCTCCCGGCCGAGGGGCAGATTCCCGTGTTCCGTGTCTGGGACAAGAACCCCTTCAAGGAAGACATCTTCGTGCAGGCGCTGCAGATTCGCCCGAGCAATCCCTCGGTGACGCATCACTCCGCGCTCTACGGCCGTGAACTGCCCAAGGGCACCACGCTGAAGGAAAACTTCGGCTGGAAGAACGGCCCGATGCTCAAGTACATCCCGACCTACGAAGACGGCAGCATCGTCAACATCCTCACGGGTGGCGGCGGCGGGTCGATCGAGGGCGTCGAAGGCAAGGCCGAGATCAAGCCGGGCGATCGCGTCCCCGTGATCAACAAGGGCCGCCAGCCGGGCGACGAAGACGACGAGCGGCTGATGTTCTACCTGCCGGGCAGCGACTTCCAGGTGTTTCCGGAGGGCGCGGCCAAGCGTATTCGGGCCTCCAACGAGCTGATGTGGGAAGTGCACTATTCGCCGAACGGCAAGATCACGACCGATCGCGAGCAGATCGGCCTGTGGCTGGCGAAGTCGCCGGATCAGCAGGAAGTGCACGTCATCCGCAACGGGTCGGGACAGCACATCATCGAGAACGGGGAGGTCGGCAGCACCCTCAACCTGCCGGAGATTCCGCCGCATGCGGCCGACTGGAAGATCACCGCGATTCAGCCCTTCACCGAAGACGTGACGCTGGCCTCGATGCAGCCGCACATGCACCTGCGCGGCAAGGACATGACCTACGTCGCGACGTTCCCTGACGGCCGCGAAGAGGTGCTGTTGTCGGTGCCGAAATACGACTTCAACTGGCAGAACACCTACATGCCGACGACGCCGGTGAAGCTGCCGGCCGGCACGGTGCTCAAGACGGTGGGGCACTACGACAACTCGATCGCCAACAAGGTGAACCCGCAGCCGCACCGGCCGGCGCTGTGGTCGGAACAGACGTGGGACGAGATGTACAACGCCTGGACCGAGATCACCTACGACGCCGAACGGACCGCGCTGGCATCATCGGCGGCAGCCCGGGCGCGGGCGCAGGCGGCGTCAGCAAAGAATCCAATCACGACCGTGGTCGGCTGCGCGGTGCCAGGCACGTCCCTCAAGTGGTCGCTGCAGAGCGCCGCGCGGCTGTCCGCGGCCGTGCCCGCCGCCCCGGCGGCAGGCGCGGCGGCTGCGGTCCGCGTCTCACATGTGATCACGAAGGAAGAGCGCGAGCGCGCGGCCAAGCAAGAGGCCGGCTCGGACACCTTCGAACTGGTCGGCGTGTCTGACTTCGTGACCAACGAGCAGTCGCTCGAGAACCCGGTGCGCAAGGCGCTCTATCCGCTGGCGCGGGTCAATGCCACCGGAGCGCTGGTGGCCGGCCGCCGCGTCGCCGCCAAGGGTGTGTGGATTCCGGGCAGCCCGAACCGCATCAACCTGACGTCGGTCGTGCCGCTCGAAGGCAGCTGCCAGACCGCCACAGCCCAGTAGTCTCCAAGGGAGCAGAGCCGCAAGGCTCTGCTCCTTCCTCGTTCGTTCCCGCCTTCAGGCCTCCCTCAGTCAATTTTTCGTGCTCTTCCGGCGTTCGTGCCGCACCGCCGGTACTGGCCGGATGGCGCGAGGCGTATTCGCACGGCATCCCGCACGCGCCCCGTATAATCAGGAATTGTCAGAACGAGGAGAGCGTGTGACTGAGCCCGAGGAAGATTTCGCGTCGATGTTCGAGGCTTCGCTGAAGGCGAAGCGTTTCGAGAAGGGGCAGACCATTGAGGGGACGATCGTCGGGATCGGCTCCGCGGTCGCCTTCGTCAATGTCGGCGGCAAGGGCGAGGCGGTGATCGAGATCGCGGAGCTGAAGGACGCCGACGGCGTCCTCGAGGTGGCGGTCGGCGATCGCGTCACCGGCATGGTCGTCTCGACCGAAGGCGGGCTGACCCTGTCGCGGCGCCTGGCGCGCGGCTCGGCGACGAACCGCCAGCTCGAAGACGCGTTCAACGCCGGGCTGCCGGTCGAAGGCAAGGTGGAGCAGGCGGTCAAGGCCGGCTTCGAGGTGCGCATCGGCGGCGCCCGCGCCTTCTGCCCGATGTCGCAGATCGACACCGTCCGGAACACCGACCCGGCGCAGCACGTCGGCAAGATCTACGCCTTCAGAATCATCGAGTACAAGGAGGGCGGCAGAAACCTCATCGTCTCGCGCCGCGCCCTGCTCGAAGAGGAGCAGAAGGCGCAGGCGCTCGATGTCCGCCGCACCATTGTCGTCGGCGCCACGCTGACCGGGCGGGTCGCCTCGGTGCGCGAGTTCGGCGCGTTCGTGGATCTCGGCGCCGGCGTGCAGGGACTGCTGCATGTGTCAGAGATGGGCTGGTCCCGCGTCTCGAACATTTCGGACCTGCTCAAGGCCGGCGACGAGATCACGGTGAAGGTGCTGCGCGTCGACGAGGGCACGCAGAAGATCGCGCTGGGATTGAAGCAGCTCACGGCCGATCCCTGGTCGACCGTGCAGGAGACGTATGAGGTCGGCCAGGTGCGCACCGGCCGCGTCACGCGGCTGACGGACTTTGGTGCGTTCGTCGAGCTCGAACCGGGCATTGAAGCGCTCGCGCACGTGTCGACCTTTGCGCCGACCGGACAGTCGCAGAACTGGGCCCGGTCGGTGCCGGCGGGAACGACCGCGGATTTCGAGATCCTCAGCATCGATCCCGAAAAGAAGCGGATCGGCGTGGCCCTCGTCGGCGACGGCTCGCCGCGCGAGAGTGGAGCGGCGGTGCCGGTCCAGGCCATCGTGCCTGGCGCACATCTCAAAGGCAAGGTCGAGAAGCACGCGCCGTTCGGTGTGTTTGTGTTTCTCGCGCCCGGACGAACCGGCCTCATCCCGTTCAGCGAAACCGGCATTGCCAGGGAAGGCGATATCGCCAAGGCACTTCCGGTCGGCGCCGAGGTCGACGTCGTCGTGCTCGAGGTCGATGCCACCGGCCGTCGGATTCGTCTCAGCCGCAAGGCGGTGTTCGACGCGCAGGAGGCCGACGAAGTGCGCGAGTACGCCGAGCGCGAATCTGGCAATACGGTCGAGGCCTTCGGTTCGCTCGCCGACAAACTGCGCGGTGCCTTCAAGAAGCCATGAGCTACGGGCGGGACGGCAGCTGTTTGGCCGAACGCAGCTGATCGTGCCGCAATACGGAGAGGGGCGCGGCGACGACCTCCGACTGATCCACCAGAGTGGGATGGTGGGGCCGATGGTTCGTTTGACTAGGTTACGCAGGGTCAGTCCATTCCTGAGCGTGATCGCTGGCTTGAGACGGAATGCCCGGCTGTAAACGCGGCGTACGCCTGAGTTCTACGACGCCGTGATGGCGACCTCGACGCTGGTCGGCTCGAGGACACGGACGAGTTCGTGTGGCGCCAGCGACACCAGCATGCCGCGCCGGCCGCCGTTGATGTAGATCGTGTCGAGCGCGAGGATCGAGCGTTCGACGAACACCGGCAGCGCCTTGCGCGTGCCGAAGGGTGATGTGCCGCCGACCTGGTACCCGGTGTGGCGCTGCGCGGTGTCCGGTGTGCAGGGCTCAATGGCCTTGCGGCCGATCTGCCGCGCCAGGTTGCGCGTCGAGACCTCGCGATCGCCGTGCATCAGGACGATCAGCGGCTGGCTCGCCTCGTCTTCCATCACCAGCGTCTTGATGACGGCGTGCTCGTCGACGCCGAGCTCCCGCGCCGAGACCCGCGTCCCGCCGCGTTCTTCGTAGCGATACACGTGCTCGGTGAACGCTACGCCATGTCTGCGCAGGAAGTGCACCGCTGGTGTCGCTGAGCTCACTCGCGGATCGTAGCATCGCCGGCCCGCGCCTGTCGGGCTGTCGCGGCTTACAGCGTCTTCAGATACGCCAGCAGCGCCCCGACCGGCGATCCGAGCACGCGGGTCTCAATGGTCCGGCGGTCGGCGACTGGATCGAGGCCGCTCATGTCGGGACACATCTCGGCGCCGAACCGATGGCCGGTGTTGGCCTTGCCCGGTACGGTCGTGTCGTACTGCTTGATCAGGATGGTGTCGTTCGGGCCATAGCGTGCCTTCGGCTGCTCGACCCATTCGAAGCCGACCAACGCCTCATCGTAGTGCGCGTTGCCGCGCAGGAACTGCTTCGGGCGGATGGAGGGGCAGACGACCTGCGCCAGCGTCGGCACCGATCCGTTGTGCAGGTACGGCGCCTGCGCCCAGATACCATGCAGCACGTCGGCCTTGTAGCCGTTGGTCCCCTCGGCGACCCGTTTGGGGGTGTCGCGGAAATACTCGTCGAGCCTCGCCTGCCAGTCGCCCGGCGGTACGCACCACTCGGCGCCCGGCTGCCCCTGATGATTCAGGCCATAGATGCTGCAGGCCTCGCCGACCAGCGCGGAGAGCCCGTAGCGGGAGACGCTGGTGTTGAGCCGCGTGCGATTGGCGTCGACGCCGAGCGAGGCGGCCGAGTAGATCGTCTGATTCCGCGCCGCGTGGCAGCTGGCGCACTTCTCCTTGAAGAGCGCCTTGCCTTCCTTCGCTTTCGTGAGATCGACGCTGCCGAAGGGATAGGGCGGCGGCGGCAGGTGGTCGATGAACGGGTTCAGCGGCTCGTGGATGCGCACGTTCACCATCCGCGGATCGCCAGTGGCTGACGACCCCGAGGCCAGGGTGCGCGATGAGGCGCCCTGGTTGCCGTCCCAGTTGGCGTGGTAGCGCTCCACCGCCCAGTTCACGCTCTTGATGTCGATCGGTGCCGGCACCGGGGGCGCCCAGGCGGAAATGTTCTTGATGACGCGGTCGGCGGCGGCTTTGGCATCGGTGACTGGATCGGTCATGCCGGCAGTGTCCTCCGGCAGTCCGTTGGCCTTCGAGAAGCCGGTGAAGAACGGGCTCTTCGGGTTGTCGCGGCGTACGTACTCGAGGAAGCTGTTGTCGGGGCGTCGCGTGTGAATCGCCACCAGTCCTGAGGCGACACCGAACGCGTCCATCTGCCCGGGGCGGTCGCCGAAGACATCCGGCAGCGGTGTCTTGTAGGCGTTGTTCTTGGCGACCACGTGATAGATGAAATGCGTCTTCACTCCGACCGCGATCAGATCCTTGACGACGCTCGGGAACTCGTCGGCGACGGCCAGCGTCTGCATCTTGGCCCGGGCAATTTGCGATGGCGATGATCCGTACAGCGTCTCCGGACGTTGCCGCGCCTTGTCGAGCATTTCGGTATACAAGGCACGCACCGCGCTGCTATTTGGCTTGATGTTGGCCGGATTCACCGGTGTCGTCGAGGCCGGATCGAATCCCGATTCGACCAGGGCGGCGGCGGTCAGCATCAGCAGCTTCGAGTAGTACTGCGCCTCGATCTGGGTGTTCGGCATGCCGGGCAGGAACTTCATCTTGTCCCCGACCATGACCCGCCCGACGTGGCAGGCCGCGCACGACAGAAACACCCGATCCATCGAGCCGGGACTGCCAAAGCCGGGGCGATCCCGTTCCCAGTTGTCCTCGACATCTGCCGTGCGCGCCTTCGCGATCAGCAGACTGGTGTTCTGGAAGACGCGGCGGGCGAGCAGACGTCCGTCGATCACGGTGGCTTCCGTGGACGTGAGCGGCACAAAGGTCTGAGGATTCTCGAACGCGAAGCCGTAGGGGAGCGGCGACTGTTCCTTGATGGGACGCGCTACACCGTCGACGTAGTCGGCCGGATGCGGTTCGACGCCGATGTGATCGAGCGTCCACGTGGGCGCGGTGTTGTTGCCGGTTCCCATGGGCAGCGCCGCTTCGTGCTTCCAGATCCTGGCCAGGGCGCGCAGCGACGGGTTCGCATGATTCGTGTCGAGATCCAGAATCGTCTTCAGTACGACGAAAGGGACGCCGTTGAAACCGACCGGGTTGTCCTGGAACCAGCTCCAGGCCAGCGCCGGTGTCTGGCCGCTGCGGAAGCCATAGGTCTGCGCGCGGGTGGGGTCGGTGTCGCTCAAGTAGCCGTCGATCGCGCGGTCGCGTTTGGCGATCTCCGCCGGCCAGTCAGCGACCGGTTGTCCGTCCACCCACGAGAGGATGTCGGCGGCGCTGTCGTCCTTGAGCGGCGTCACCAGTGCCGCGTCACTGCGCGGGGGAGTCAGACCGCGGCTTTCCGTCGCCGGAGGGGTGCCGCAGGCTACGGTGGAGACAACCGCGAGAAGGGAGCTGGCTAGCCTGAGGTTGCTGGAGCGATGCATTGATCACCTGTGAAAAAGCCGTGTAGCCCGACGCACGCGTGCAGTGGCGGCGCCGATCATACTGAACGATGCGCAGGGAGTGCGCGAACGGAGGCAGGAAAACGGCGGTTACAGCCGAGCTGCGGCCGGTCGAAGAGTGTCACCTGCTCACGGCGGCGATGCGGACGCGATCGTCGGTGGTGCGGTCGAGGAAGTACTCCGCGACGATGGTGTTGCGCTCGACGATGGCGACGCCGAATTCGGTGACGATCAGCAGCCGCTCGCCGGCGCGGACAAACACCAGGCCGATGCCGGTGCGGAGCTGCCCCAGTCGTTCGAACTGCTCGTGGCGCGATCGAAGCGAACCACACCACCATCCGAGTCGCCGCAGGTCGCAGTCGAATGCCGAGGTGGAATAATCGGCAGGATGTGGAGGGTGAAGCGATCCCTTCAACGAGGAATGCGATGAGTCGAGCCTGGTTCGCGGCGTGTGTTGGTGGCGGCGTGATGATCGCGCTCGGAGCGGTTTACGCCCAGGTCACCGCGGTCCAGCCCGAACGGCTCATCGCCGAGCGCTTCGGGTTCACGCCACAGGAGGTCGCACGGGCGAGCAGCGGACAGGCGGTCGCCAAGCTGCTGCCCTCGCGCGATGCCGCGGATGTTGGCGTGTTTGGTGCGCTGCGCATCAACCGGCCGGCCGATCGCCTCGTCGTGTGGCTGAACGATATCGCCGCTTTCCGGACGGCGGCGCAACTCGGGACCTCGCGGCGCCTGAGCAATCCACCGCAGCTCGATGACTTCGCCGGACTCTCGCTCGACGCCACGACCCTGGCCGCGCTGCGGCAATGCCGTCCCGGCAAGTGCGATCTGCAGATTGGCGATACGGCGATCCAACGCTTTCAGTCCGAGGTGAACTGGACGGCGCCCGACGCGGCCGACCGCGCCAATCGGCTGGCCCGGGAAATGCTCCTCGGACATGCGCAGGCCTATCTCCAGGGCGGCGACCAGGCGCTCGGCGCGTATCAAAACGAGAAGGCGCCGCGCGTGCTGGCGGAGGAGTTCCAACAGGTCCTGCAGCAGTCCAAGGCACTCTACGACGTCGCGCCGGCGTTGGCCGCCTATCTGGAGCGATTCCCGGCCAGCCCGCTCGAGGGCGCGGAGTCGTTTCTCTACTGGGCGAGCGGCGGTGTCGGACCAGAGGCGAGCATCTCAGTGCATCAGCTGATCGTTTATCGTGCGCCGGGTGGCGACGTCATGGTCGCGGACAAGCAGCTGTTCGCGAGCCGCTACGTCGATGCGGCCATCACGCTGGTGTCGCTGGTGCCGGCGCCCGACGGTCAGAGCTTCTATGCGCTCGTGGGGGCGCGTGCGCGATCGCGCATGCTCCAGGGCGTCGGCGCGCGCATCCTGCGCGGCACGGTGGAACGGGCCACGATCGACACCACCCGGATGTATCTGGACTGGGTGCGCGCCAGCCTCTCGCTGTAAGCCCCCGGCCGACGGTCCCCACTTTTTCGGTGGCGCCCACCGGAATTTCGCATCCCCCACATTTGATCCTCCGTGCCCGCCGCCGCCGCTTCCGCGCAAAGCGCTGACACGAGAGCGCTTGTTCGTCAGCGGGTGGCCGGCACCTCCCTTGCTCTTAGTGTGGCCAGATACATCAGCCATACATACAGGAGCCTTCGCCTTGCGTCACCGTATTCTTACCGCCACCTTCGTCGCCGCCATCGCCTCAACGGCGCTGCACACGACGACACCGGCTCTCCAGTCGACCACAGCGGCCAGCCACCAGGCGAGAGTGGATCGTGCCGTGGAGTCGTGGCTCGCGAACCCGACGGGCGCCACGACGCGCGTCATGGTTCAGACCGCGCCGGGCGCGGGCGCACAGGTGACCGAGCGGCTGCACCGCCTCCCGGGCGCGTCGGTGGTCTCGTCGCTGTCGCCGGACCTGGTGGTGGCGCGGCTATCGGCGGACTCCCTCCGTGTCGTTCAACACGACCGCGACGTGGCCGGCATCTCGAGCGACGCCTCTGTGCAGGGCGCATCGCTCGGCGAGCTGCTCAAGAAGGTGACGACCGGCCTCAATGCGGGGTCGCTGCTCGACGTCGTGACCGCCGTCGACCCGCTGGCCAGCCTGAGCCACGTGCGCAAGACCCTCGGTATCACGACCCTCGAGAACGGCGCCTGGGTCGACAACGCGAACACCGGCAAGGGTGTTGGCATCGCCATCATCGACTCCGGCCTCGACCAGAACTACACCTCGCTCGACTCGGTCAGCTACTACGACGCGACCAACGGCCGGGTCGTCAAGATGAACACCCGCCGCGACGGCTACGGTCACGGAACGCACGTCGCCGGCCTGCTCGCGAGCAACGGGCTCGACTCGAACGGCAAGTATCGCGGCATCGCGCTCGGCGCGAAGCTCACCATCGTGAAGGTGCTCGACGAGAACGGCGCCGGCTACTCGAGCGACGTCATCAACGCCATCAACTACGTGACGGCGAACCGCAAGACGCTCGGTGTCGACGTCATCAGCCTCTCGCTCGGCCATCCGATTTACGAACCGGCCAAGACCGACCCCCTGGTCATTGCGGTGCAGAACGCCGCGGCGCAGGGGCTGGTCGTGGTCGTCTCGGCCGGCAACTTCGGCGGCGATCATGAAACGCATGTGACCGGCTACGCCGGCATCACGTCGCCGGGCAACGCGCCGAGCGCCATCACGGTCGGCGCCGTCGAGACGCTGCAGACCGACACGCGTGGCGACGACGCGGTGGCGTGGTTCAGCTCACGCGGCCCGAGTTGGTACGACGGCTTTCAGAAGCCGGATGTGGTCGCGCCCGGCTCGCATCTGATCTCGAACATCAGCACCAGGAGCTCGCTCTACCAGCAGTATCCCGGCGGCGTCGTGAAGGATCCGGGGCTGCTCGGCCTGGGCCTGCTGCCGATGCCGTTCTTCAAGATGAGCGGCACCAGCATGTCGACCCCGGTCGTCGCCGGCGTCGTCGCGGCGATGCTGCAGGCCGGCCGTGAGAACGGCGTCACCCTGACGCCGAACGCCGTCAAGGCGATGCTGCAGTTCACCGCGATTGCGCTGCCGGATCACGACCTGCTGACGCAGGGCGCGGGGCAGGTCAACGCCGAGGGCGCGATCAGGCTGGCCTCGTCGATCAATCCGTATGCAGGGAAAGGGCAGTGGTGGCTGGCCACCGGCATCGAGCCGTTCAGCACGATCGCGGGCGAGAAGCTGCCGTGGAGCCAGATCATCATCTGGGGCGACCGCCTCATCTCCGGCAACCAGATCTACTCGAACGACCCGGCCTGGGCCACGCGCGTGGTCTGGGGTGACCGTGTGGTCTGGGGCGACCGCGTGGTCTGGGGTGACAGCACTGTGTGGGGCGATCGGTTCTCGGTGTGGAGCGAGCGCGTGGTCTGGGGTGACGGGATGATCGACGGCACGCGCGTCGTCTGGGGTGACCGTGTCGTGTGGGGTGACCGCGTGGTCTGGGGCGACTTGAAGGGCCTGGGCATCGCGCCGACCGGGCTGTCGTGGGGCAACCTCGAGCAGGCGAACGGCGACCTGACCCAGCGTTGACGTTGACGTCCGACTTCACCAGCGAACTGGTCATGCCCTTGTCTTCTGGCAGCGTTGACTGGCGCACCGCGCTGCCAGTGCTCTCGAGCCCGTGCGTGACGCTGCGGGAGGTCGAAGAGGGCGACGCTTCGGCGCTGCACGAGCAACTGACGCGGGAGAGTGTCTATCTCTACATCGATCCGCCGCCGCTGTCGGTCGAAGGATTCGAGCAGTTCATCCGCTGGACGCGGATGCAGCGGCAGCACGGCCGGCATCTCACCTACGGGGCGGTTGCCCCGGGGCAGACCGCGCCGGTCGGGGTGCTGCAACTCTGGCGGGAGACGCCAGAGGCGACGACCGCTGAGTGGGGCCTCGCCATCGGCGAGGCCTACTGGGGGACCGGCCTTGCCGTGGCCGCCAGCCGCCTGATGCTCGACTTCGCGGTTGCGACCCTCGGCGTCCATCGACTTGAAGCTCTGTCATCCGTCGACAACGATCGCGGCAACGGCATGCTGGCGAAGCTGGGGGCGACCCGCGAAGGGACACGGCGGGCGACGCAGATCGGCACGCGCAGCAGCGAGGACGTGGTGTGGTCAATCTCGGCCCACGACTGGATGGCGAGCAGCCTGGCGGCCTGGCTGGCCACCAGAGCTGACGGGTAAAGCTGGGAGACGTGCCGCCGATTTCGATAGTGCAGCGGGTCCCCGCGCGTATACACATGGTGGCTCAGAACCGCGCAGAACCCGAAGCGCTCCCCGCGCCGGCGACGTCCGATCGGCCTTCCATATGGCCGCTCTGGCTGTTTGTCGGCATCGTCACCGCGCTTGGCGGCGTGGTGCTGGTCGGCGCCGGGCTGGCATTTCTCGGACTGACACTCACGCCGGGGATGGTCCTGCTCGCCGCGGTCACAGTGGTGGCCGGGCGGTTCCGCATCAAGGTGCCCGGACATTCGGCAACCGTGTCCGTGTCCGAGATCTTCGTGTTCGCCTCGATTCTGCTTTACGGTCCGGCGGTGTCGACGCTGATCGTCGCCGTCGACGGACTCTGGATCTCCCTGGCCCAATCCAAGCGGCGCGTCTATCGCGCCCTGTTCAACATTGCCGAACCGGCCATCTCGACGGCGCTGGCCGGCAAGGCCTTCTTCGTCATGCTGGCGGCGCCGCCGTTCGGCCTGCCGGCTGAAGGTCCGGCGGCCCTGATGCTGCCGACCATCACGATGGCGGTGGTGTACTTCTCGCTGAACAGCGCCCTCACGGCCATGGCCGTGGCCCTCGAAAGCGGCGGATCGGCGATCAAGGTGTGGAAAGGTCATGCGCTCTATCTGGCGATGAACTACTACGCGGCGGCGTCGGTCGCGACGCTGGTCTTCAAGGGCGAGTCGGGTCTCAACCTCGGGATTCTCGGGCTGATCGCGCCGCTGGTGGTGCTGTCGTACGGCGCGTACAAAGCCGCCGCCAGCCGTGTCCAGGATGCCGATCGCCATCTGAACGAGGTCGAGCGCCTCTACCAGGCCACGGTCGAAACGCTGGCGATTGCCGTCGATGCGAAGGATCAGGTGACGCATGGTCACATCCGTCGCGTGCAGCGGCATACCGTGGCTGTGGCACGCGCGCTGGGCGTGACCGGGGACGTCGAAATCCGGGCGCTGGAGGCGGCGTCGCTGCTGCACGACGTCGGCAAGCTCGCCGTGCCAGACTACGTGCTGAACAAGCCGGGCGCCCTCACCCACGCCGAGTTCGAGCGCATCAAGCTGCATTCGACCAAGGGCGCCGAGATTCTCTCCACCGTCGAGTTTCCCTACGCCGTCGTCCCGGTCGTCAGGCATCACCACGAGCAGTGGAACGGCAAGGGCTATCCCGACGGCCTGTCGGGCGAAGCCATTCCCTTTGGCGCTCGCATCCTGACAGTGGTCGACTGCTTCGACGCCGTGACGTCGGATCGTCCGTATCGCCGCAAGATGAGCGACGAGGATGGCATCGAGATCCTGAAGGCCCGGCGCGGGACCATGTACGATCCGCGGGTCGTGGACGCCTTCGTCGAGTTGATTCCGACGCTGCGGCGCGACGACCGCTTGGCCGAGGCGAAACATGGGCCGGTGGCGAGTGTTGCCCCGACTGAAGCGACGCCCTCCGAAGTGCGGGCTCCGGAAGCGAGCGTCTTCAAGACCGGCGAGCAGCTGTCGTTCGTGCAGATCGGCGCGCTCATCGAGGCGCGGTTGGCGGCGGCGCTGCCCGGAGCCGAGGCCTGTGTCTTTGCCGCGCCGACAGGCGCAGAGTTCCTTGCCGTCGCCTACGCGACACCAGCCGTGCTCCCCTCCGTCGCATCGCTGCGCGTCCTCGTCGGCGAGGGACTGGCCGGCTGGGTCGCGGTCAACCGGCACACGATCGCCAACTCACACTCGGATCTCGACCTCGGAGCAGCCGCGACGGATCTCGGCCTGCAGTCGTGCACCGCGACGCCGATTTTCGCGTCCGGCGATATTGCCGGCGTGCTGTCCGTGTACCTGCCCGCGCCGCGGCGATTCTCGGACGCTGAGATCCGCGTCGTCGGCCGGCTGGCGCAGGAAGTCGCCATGAGCCTCATCGCCCGTGACGTCGCGACCGATCGGCTGCGCGTGCACACGGCGCTGGCATCATGATCCGTCGTCGCGCCGGCCTGGCCCTCGTCGCGCTCGTCTGCCTGTCGGCGGCGTGCCAGCCCCGGACCACATCGACGCCGGCCGCACCCGTCTCTCGCGGTACGATCGTCGCTTCGATCCGTGCCGAGCCGCGCTCGTTCAACGCCTACGCGACGCGCGATCTCACGAGCCAGGTCGTGTCGTTCCTGACGCAATCCTCGCTGGTCCGGATCAATCGCGTCACCCAGGAGCTCGAGCCCGAGCTCGCCGAACGCTGGACGTTGCTCGACGATGGCGTGAGCTATCGGGTGACGCTGCGTGAGGGCCTTTCGTTCTCGGACGGTGCGCCGTTCTCGTCGGCCGATGTCGTGTTCTCGTTCAAGGCGATCTACGGCAGCGAAGGCGACGAGCCGCGGGCGATTGCCGACTCGCTGCACCCGCACGGCAAGGATCTCGTCGTCGAAGCTGACGGACCGAACCAGGTCGTTGTCCGCTTTCCGGCACCTTTTGGACCCGGCATGCGCCTGCTCGACGGCGTGCCGATTCTGCCGCGTCACCGGCTCGAGGCATCGCTCGAGTCGGGCACCTTCGCCAAGGCGTGGGGGCTTGCGACGAAGCCGGACGAACTCGCGGGCCTGGGACCTTTCGTCCTGCAGCGCTACGAACCCGGGCAGCGCCTGACCTTCGATCGCAACCCGCGCTACTGGCGGCGCGACAGCGCCGGTGCGGCGCTGCCTGCGGCCGAGCATGTCGTGCTCGAAGTCGTGCCCGATCAGGACACGGAGCTGCTGCGGCTGGAAGCCGGCGCGCTCGACTTCACGCAGAGCGAGATCCGGCCGGCGGACTACGCGCCGTTGAAGGCGGCACAGGCGCAGGGACGCCTGACGCTGACCGAGCTCGGTGTCGGCCAGGACGGCGACCTCCTGTGGTTCAACCTGCAGGCCGGGAAGCGGAAGGATCCCCGCGCGGCGTGGTTGCAGTCGGCGGACTTCAGGCGAGCCGTGTCTGCCGCCGTGGACCGCGATCTCTTCGTGAGCACCGTCTACCTCGGTGCCGGCGTGCCCGCGCACGGCCTGGTGTCGCCCGGCAATCAGCAGTGGTTTGCCGACGCGCCGGCACCGCGCTATGACGTGGCCGCGGCGCGTGCCCGCCTCGCCTCGCTCGGTCTTCGTCAGAAGGGAGATGTCGCGCTCAGTGATGCCGCCGGGACGCCGGTGCGCTTCACCCTGCTCACGCAGAAGGGCAATACCGCGCTCGAACGTGGGGCCGCGGTCATTCGCGAGAGCCTGGCGCCGCTTGGTATCCAGGTGGATGTCGTCGCCACCGATGTCGGCGCGCTCGTCGAACGCTTCATGTCCGGCGACTACGACGCCGTGTACTTCCGGCTGGTCACGACCTCGAACGATCCGACACTGAATGCGGAGTTCTGGCTCAGCTCCGGCGGGGCGCATGTGTGGAATCCGGCACAAGAAGCACCGGCCACGGCGTGGGAGCGGGAGATCGACCAGCTGATGGGCGAGATCTCGACCGCGCGGGATCACGCACAGCGACGCATCTCGTTCGAGAAGATTCAGCAGATTGTCTCGAGAGAGCTTCCGGCGCTCTGCTTTGCCTTTCCGCGGCTGTGGGTGGCGATGAGCAACCGCGTCGCCCATGCGACGCCGGCGCCGTCACGGCCGCCGGTGCTGTGGAACCCGGCCGAAATCGCCGTTCGTTCAAATTCGCGGTAGCGGCCGCTCAGCCGTTCACACGCACAACGATTCGGCGGTATGGCTCTGCGCGTCCAGCAGCCGCCGCTTCGTCGTGGTGGTGGAGAGCCCCAGCAGGCGCGAGGCGGTGCCAAGATCATCGGGCACCTTCGCCATCACCAGCTTCAGGGTCAGGTCGTCGACGCGATCGATGAGATTGCCCGACGGCCGCCCTTCCGCGCGCAGGAGGTCGGCCAGCCGCGCCCGCGTCGTGTTCCAGGAATCGGGATGCCGCGTCGTCGCGGCCTCCGTCTCGGCCCGCCGCAGGCGGCGGGAGTAGGTGGTTTCTGCGAGTCCCAGCACCGTGGCCGCGCGCGTCGCGACACGGCCGGACTGCTCGTGGGCTTCGAGCACCAGATCGCGCGTGAGCCATTTGCCCAGCGGGTACACGCCAGGTCTCTCGCCGTCGAGGACCGCGTCGAGCTCTTCGGCGATGCGCCCGGCCAGCAGCCGCCACGCGTCTTCAAAGGCATGCGTGGCGTGAGCCTCCGCGGCGTCTCGTCCGACGCGCTCTGCGTTGAGGTCGCCAGGGTCCGGTCCCGTCGTGTCGACCGTAACTGTCACCGCCGCTCCTGGTGAGACCGGACCGGAGTCGCGCAGCGGCAGATCGCTGGCGGTGAGGACGTCACCCTCGGCGAGTACCGCCTGCAGGATCGAATTCTCCAGTTCGCGCACGTTGCCCGGCCACTCGTGCGCGGCGAGCAGCCGCTCGGCCGACGCGTCGAATCCCCGGAGCACCTTGGCGTGCTGCAGCGCGAACGTCTCGAGGAAGTGCCGCGCCAGCACCGGGACATCGTCGGCGCGATCGCGCAGCGACGGAATCCTGAGCCGGACGACGTTGAGGCGGTGGAAGAGATCTTCGCGGAAGCGGCCGTCTCTGACCTCGCGCTCGAGGTCGCGATTGGTGGCGGCGATGATGCGCACGTCCACCCGCTGCGAGCGTGTGCCGCCGACCATGGTGATGGTCCGTTCCTGGACGAAGCGCAGCAGCTTGGCCTGGACCTCGAGCGGCAGCTCCCCGATCTCGTCGAGGAATACCGTGCCGCCGTCGGCCTGCGCCAGCCGTCCCGCGGCGCGCCGTTCGGCGCCGGTGTAGGCGCCGCGTTCGCGCCCGAACAGCTCCGAGTCCATCAGCGAGGCGGGAATCGCGCTGCAGTCGACAATGACGAGTGGTTTCTCGCGCCGTGGGCTGAGGTCGTGGACCATCTGCGCCAGCATCTCTTTGCCGGTACCGCTCTCGCCCGTGATGAGGACCGTGACCTGCGTTGCGGCCACGCGCTTGGTCGTCTTCAGCAGGTCGGCCATCGACTGCGAGCGGAAGACGAAGCGCGCCTGGTGCAGCACGTGCCGCAGCTTGGCGTACTCGGCCTTGAGCTCGTTTTGTTCGTGCTGTTCGCGCCGGCGCTGCTCGGCGGCCAGTTCCTGACGGTCCACGGCAAGGGCCAGCTGGGACGCCACGCTCGCGAGGACCGGGAAGTCTGACTCATCGATCTTCAGCGTCTCGGCGCCACCGAGCAGGTACAACGTGCCGAGGGCGCGGCCGTCAATGACCAGAGGCACTGCAAAGGCTCTCGGCGTTGCTGGTCCCTCGGGAAATGTGTCGGCGTCGAGCGTGCGCTGCCGCGGTGCCAGCGCCGCCAGCGCCTCCTCGTTGAGCCGCCATTCCTCGGGGCGCACATGCTCGGCGGCCAGCGCCGCCATCGAGGCGTCGCTCGATCGCTGCTGGCCGGCGATCAGCTGCAGGCCGCCTTCGCTGCGGATCTGGAAAAGGGCGGCGCGCGAGACAGCGAACAGCGAGAACATGCGCGCGACCACGGCGTGCGCCAGGTCGTCGCCCGGCGTGCGGGACAGCGCTTCGAGCACTTCCCACAGCAGCCGCATGTTGCGGTAGTCCTTGTCGGTCTGTCCGGTGAACACGCCAATCAGCGGATCCACCGACTCCGCGGAGGCGACATCGCCTTCAGCGGTCCAGAGCACCGCCCGGTTCTCACGCCGCGACGCCATCAACGCCTGGTTGGCGCGCCGCAGCAGATCGAACCCTTGAAGCGCCGCGTCTTCGGGGCCGGTGTAGGTCGCAATGCCGACCGCGCACGGCAGCCGCAGCGTACCGTCGAGGAATGCCGTCGCGTGAGTGCGCTGCCAGACCTTTTCGGCGACGACCGCGGCGCCGGCGGTGCCGACGTCGCGGAGCGGCAACGCAAACACTGTCGCGCCGTAGCGCATCACGACGTCAGAGGTGCGGACCGCGCCGTAGAGGCTGTTGAGGAACTCGCGGAGGACGGTGTCGCCGGCGCGGCGTCCCAGTCGCTCGTTTACGCCGTCGACATCCTCGATCTTCGCGAAGAGCAGCGAGAAGGGACGCTCGCAGGCGCGGGCCCGCTCCAGTTCGGCCCGCAGCCAGCCGTTCAGTTCGGCGCGGCCGGGCAGCCCGGTCACCGGGTCGCTCAGGATGCCGTGAAAGCAGACGTAGGTCGACGCCAGCACGGTGGCCAGCTCGAGGACCGACTGCCAGCCTGACGGATGCCGGCCGAACTCCGGACGCTGCGCGAATCGCAGGCCGACCCAGCCGATGATGGCGGCGGGACTTCCGTGATCCGAGAGGCGGCGAAGCCGCCGTTGTGATTCCTCGCTGTCGCTGCTGCCGTAGAGCGTGCGGCGCCCCGGCGGCGCGATGAGTGGAATCGGGATGAGACAGCCTTCAGGCGCAGCGCTCGCCACCAGACCGGCCGTCGTCGGGTCATCGTCGCTGCGCGCCGCCGGCGCCGAGGCCGCTTCTGCGACGAAGGCGACGGCGCGTTCCAGGCTGGCCATTTCCGGCACGGGCGTCTGATCGCCGACCTGCACGAGGATGCCCGCCGCCGCTGGATCCCAAGGCGTGGGGACGTAGATCGACGCGCCCAACGCCCCGCATTTCTGCACGGCGGTGCGCACGTTCTCTGTCAACCAGGCCAGAAGATGACTCATCCTCTGACCAAATCGGCCGGAATGATCGCGGCTTCATGGGCAGGAAAGGCAGGAAGGGCAGGAGGGGCAGGAGGGGCAGGGCTGCGCTACTCGTAGCGCAGCGCGACCCACGGGTCGACCTTCGTGGCGCGGCGGGCCGGGACATACATCGCGACGAATGCAATCACGATGAGCAGCGCCGTCGCCGCGCCGATGGTCACCGGGTCGCCCGGAGTCACTCCGTAGAGCAGGCTCTGCATCGTTCGACTGACGGCCCAGGCAAGGGCGAGGCCGATCGAGGCGCCGGCGCCCGTGAGCAACAGTCCCCGGGTGGCGACCATGCGCATGACGGTGCCGCGAGTCGCGCCCAATGCCACTCGCAGGCCGATCTCACGGCGGCGTTGTACGACGAGGTATGACAGGACCGCGTACAGGCCGACAGCGGCGAGAAACAGCGCCAGTCCGGCAAATACCACCAGCAGGGTCATCTGCTGGCCGCGGTCGGCAACATTCAACGCCACGATCTCGTCCATCGTGCGAATCGCGGCGACCGACTGATTCGGATCGATGCTGGCGACGATGGCGCGGACGGCCGACGCGAGGCGCATCGGATCGCCGGAGACCCGAATCACCAGATTTTCCGAGGAGTCGATGGCCAGTTGCTCGGCGGCCACGTACACCGCGGGCTTCATCGCGAGCTCGTAGCCGCGCTCGCGAACATCCCGGACGACACCGATGACGGTGAAGAACGCGTCGCCGAAGAAGCGAAACCGATGGCCAACCGCCGAGTCACGCGGAAAGTAGCGCCGTGCCATGGTTTCGTTGATGACGACCGAGCGAGGCGTTCCGGCCCCGTCGCGGGTGTCAAACAGTCGCCCCTCGACGAGCGTTACGCCCAGGGTGCGCAGGTAGTCGGTCGTGCCGACCCGCCACAAGGCGTCGGCCTGGTCGTCCGGGTCGAGAGTGACGCCTTCGATCTGGAAGCCGTTCGTGTTGCCGATGCTCATGAAGGGCAGCGTCGCTCCGTACGCGGCGCTCTCCACGCCTGGCAGGCCTCGTACCTTGGTAAGGACGCGGTCGTAGAATCCGAGCCTTTGACTGATCTCGGCGTACTGTGTGCGCGGCAGCGTCGTTCGCAGTGTCAGGAGGTGGTCCGGCTGAAACCCGAGATCGATCGCCCGGAGATTCGCCAGCGTACGCACCATGAGGCCGGCTGACGCGAGCAAGGCGAGCGCCGCCGCGACCTGCACCACGACGAGCACATCTCTCGTGACCCGGTGGCTGCCGACCACCGCCCGCGTGGCCTGCCGGTTGTCACGGAACGACGACTCGTGCAGGGCTCCAATGGCCGGAACCACGCTGAAGATCAGCGCTGCGGCAGTGGACACCACCGCCGCGAACGCCAGGAGACGCCAGTCGAGCAGCGTGGCATCCACTGATGAGAATCCCATGGGCACCAGGTCGGTAAGGACGACGGACCCGGTTCTGGCCATCAGCAGTCCGGCTGCGCCGCCCAGGAACGACAGCGCCAATCCTTCGACGAGGCTCTGCCGAATCAAACGGCCGCGCGTGGCGCCGAGCGCGGCTCGCGCCGCGAATTCGGCGCGGCGGGCGACGGTGCGCGAGAGCAGCAGGCTGGCAAGGTTGGCGCAGGCGATCAGGAGGACCGCCAGGGAGGCGCCCATCAGCACGATCATCTGCAGCTTCGTGTCGCCCAGGAGATCGTCCTGGATCGGCACGACCACGGTGGTGACGCGCGCGTTGCTGTCCGGAAACTGCCGCTGCAGGACCTCAGACACCCGCCGCATGTCGGCGTCCGCCGCGGCGGCCGTGACCCCGGGTTTGAGGCGGCCCACCACATTGAGGAAGTGAGAGTTTCGCTGCACGAGGTCTGCCGCCGAGAAATGGATGGGCACCCAGTAGTCGATTTCACGGTTGCGGAAGACAAACGATCGGGGCATGACGCCGATGACTTCCTGGCGCGCACCGTTCATCTGCAGGGTCTGGCCGACAATATCCGGCGCGCCACCGTAGCGCCGCTGCCACAGACCGTAGCTGATGACCACGACCGGTGCGCCGGTCCGGTCCTCGTCGTCGGTGAAGGCGCGGCCGAGCAGCGGCGGCGTGCCCAGCACGGTGAAGAAACTGGCGGTGACGGCGCGGCCGGCGACCTGCTCGGGCGGTCCGTCGAGAGTGAGGTTGGCCGACGCACTGCGAGTGGCGGCCAACCCTTCGAAACTCTGATTGAGCCGCAGCCACTCCGAGTAGTTCCCCGGCGCCGGGGTGTTGCGAGGAAAACCGACAGCGGACGCGTCTTCCCAGATCATGGCCACGCGATCGGGCGTCTGATAGGGCAGCGGCCGGATCAGCAGCGCATGAAGCGTGGAGAAGATCGCGGTGTTGGCACCGATGCCGAGCGCGAGCGTCAGGATGGCGACGATGGCGAAGCCGGGCGACCGGCGCAGCGTGCGTAAGGCGTAACGGATATCCTGGCCGAGCGCGGCGATGGCCGAGAAGCCGGTCTGATCGCGGTAGGCCTCGCGTACCCGGCTCAGGCCGCCCATGTCCCGCCGCGCTGCGGTGCGGGCGTCGTCAGGCGTGAGCCCGCGTGACTGGTGCTCGCTCACGAGCGCGTCGAAGTGATGCGCCAGCTCGGTTTCGAGCTCGCCATCGAGCGCCCGCCGCCGGGTCAGATCGGCGAGACGGCCCCACATCATCCGGCCCCCGGTTTGGCGAGGAACTTGGCCATCAGGGACACGGTGAGCTCCCAGCTTTCGGTCTCTTCGGCGATGTTGGCGCGGCCGCGCGCCGTCAACTCATAGAACTTCGCCTTGCGGTTGTTGTCCGAGATACCCCAGCGCGACTTGATCCAGCGGCGCTGTTCCAGCCGCAGGAGCGCCGGATACAGCGTGCCCTGGTTGAGCTCGAGGACGCCGTCCGAGACTTGCAGGATCCGTTTGGCCAGGCCGAACCCGTGCTGCGGTCCCATCGACTCGAGGGTGCGCAGCACCATGAGATCGAGCGTGCCCTGAAGGACTTCTTTTGACATTCGACAGGAGTATGCGCACGCTCATTTAGAATGTCAACAGGAAGGGGAGGGGCGGGAAGGGCAGGAAGGGCAGGAGGGGCGGGACGGGCAGGACGGGTAAGGCAAGACAGAACTGGCAGTAACACGGCATATGTTGGTGTGACGGATGTAACTCTGTCTATAATCCGCCTGTTACCGTGGCGAGGCGAGAACGATGACACGTTGGCCCCCCGAGCGGCGAGACCTTCTGTTCGAAGGGCTGACGTATGTCGCCTTTGGCATCGCTTTCTCGGTGTTGACGTTGATGGTGCGGGAGACGGCGGCCTTTCGCCTGATGGCTTGGATGGTCATCGGCATCGGATTCATCATCGTCGGACGAAGCGCGATGGGTGCGGGGATCGATGACGAGCCGCACGCCGGCGGCAGAAACCCTCGGGCGTTTCTCTTGTTCTATCTGGCTGGGGCGCTGCCACTGTGGGCGATCGGTTCGAGACTATCCAGCGAGACCCGCTCCATGCTCTGGCTGGCGTTGCCGCTCGCGTCCTCTATCGCCGTCTTTCTCTTCTGGCCGTACCTGAAGTGGCGTCAATAGCCGGCCATGGGCTGTCGGCAATGACACGCGACAGCGCGTGTCTGAGCTGCTGACCCTCGCTGGCGTTGAATCCCCGGAGGGGATTGCCGGTGATGCGCAGCTGCGGCTCCATGATGCTGTCGCGTGAGTGCGTGATGTCGGCGGCGACGTGCGCCACTTCATGCGCGATGACGATCCCGAGCAGGGTGCCGAGTGAGGTCTGGTGCCGGCTCGCAAGATCATGGATGCGGTCGATGAAGATCCAGGCCCGCCGCGCCGCCGGCGCGGCGGTGCCGAGCGCGTTGCCCGGCGTCGCGTCGGTCGTCGCCTTCCGTCGCGACATGGCCTTCGACAGAATCACCACGGTGACGTGATGTCCGACCGAAGGCGCCTCCACGCCCGAGTCTTCCCGCCACACTGCCCGGATGCCGACAGTGCGAAACGCCTGAGTGACCGCCTGTTCCGCAACGCTCATCGCCGAGCCTGATACCCGGGCGCAGTCGATGACGTGCACGACGAGCGGCGGCGGCTGCGAAGTCTCCGCCCGGCCGTCCGATGCCACGAGCAGCAGCGCGATGAGGCATGACAGTATCCGCATGGCAACTCCGTCGCAGCCACTATCGCGACGGGTTCGCCGCGAGCCGTTTCGTTAGACGGAAAGATTCGGAGCGAAGTTGCCAGCCAACTTGGGACGTTGCGTTGCGGCGCGACGCACCTCGCCTGGCGACTGGCCGATGTAGCGCCTGAAGGCGCGGCTGAAGGCCGACTCCGACTGGTATCCCAGCCGTTCGGCTACGGTAGCGAGCGTTCCGCCTTCTTCTTTGAGCAGCGACAGCGCCAGATGCATTCGCCAGCGTGTGACGTACTGCATCACCGGCTCGCCGACCGCGGCGGTGAAGCGGGCCGCGAAGGCGGACCGCGACATGGCGGCCTCTGACGCGAGAGCCGTCACGGTCCATCCGTGCGCCGGATCACGGTGAATCTTCGCAATCGCGCGGCCCAGCTGCTTGTCGCGCAGCGCGCCGAGCCACCCGGTGTGCGCGACCGGGTCCCGCGCGATCCACGAGCGAATCGCCTGAATCACCAGGACATCCGCCAGGCGTGTGATCACCGTCTCGCCGCCCGCGCGCAACGCACGTGCCTCGGCCGCCATCAGCGAGAGTGTGCTCCGCATCCACTCCGACTCCGTCGCCGGCCCGGGAGTGACGACGATGGTCCGTGGCAGCAGCGCGATCAGCTGCAGTGCGGCCGGGTGGTCAAAACTGACGACTCCGCAGATCGCCGTCGCCGGCGCGCCCCCTGCGCCGTGCTGCAGGATCTCGTAGCGATCGCTGATCACCGTTCTCGGGAGGTCGAACAGTCCCGGAGCTGCGACGCCAGGCGCGCTCGAGAGGCGATGGCCGTCGCCATGCGGGACGAGGGCAAAGTCGCCGGGCTGCAGCCGCTGCGCTGCGGCTCCTTCGACGTCAAGCCAGCACTCCCCGTTCACGACCACATGAAACATCAGTGAATCCGCGATAGCCGGCAGCGTCACGCCCCACGGGGCCGTGAATTCGGAGCGGCAGCACAACGAGCCGCTCATGCGGAGAAAGTGGAGCGCTTCGCCGAGCGGATCTGCCGGAGCAGGCAGGCGCAGGTAAGCCATGAGCAAGCATGCCCGACCGCCGGGTGCGGCGTCCACGGTCGTGGACGATCGGGCATGAGATGTGGCGTCCCGGCGATTGAGTGCGTGCGGCCGTTCCCGCATCCTCGTGACAGCCGCCAATGACGGCGGGGCAGGAGGATCCAATGCGAGTACTCGTAATCGGAGCGACCGGCGGTTCGGGCCGGGCGACGGTCGACGCGCTGGTGGCGCGCGGTCACCAGGTGACGGCCTTCGTCAGGCGGCGCGATGCGATGGGTGAGGCGGCGGCCCATGTCCGCGTGGTTCAAGGCGACGCGGCGCGCGCCGCGGACGTCGACCGCGCCGTCCGCGATCAGGACGCGGTGGTGGTCACCCTGGGGATCAGCGAGCACCCGCTCGCGGTGCGCCTCAGAGGCAGCGCGCGCACGCCGCTCGACGTGCGATCGCGAGGCACGCGGCACGTCATCGCCGCGATGAGGATCCACGGAGTGAAGCGCCTCGCGATCCAGTCGTCGTTCGGTGTCGGCGAGACCCGCAACCGGCTGCCGTGGAAGTGGCGGCTCATCTTCTCGCTGCTGCTCAAGCCACAGATTGCCGACACCGACGAACAGGAGCGGCTGGTCCGTGGCAGCGGACTGGAGTGGGTGCTGGTGCAGCCGGTCGGGCTGACCGATGGTCCTGCCGTCCCGGCGTTCGCCTCCACTGAAGGCCAGACTCGCAGCATGGCGATTCCTCGACAGGCGGTTGGCCGTTTTCTGGCCGAAGCGATCGAGACGATGCGCTACGCCGGGCGCTCGGTCGCGCTCTCGGCCGACGCCTGACGTCACAGTTCGCGGGCCTGGGTCGACCGTAACTCTTTAAAGCCGACCCTCCGGAGGTCGATAACCACTCTGAGGCCCTGGACGAGTGCACCGTGATGCCAGGCCGCGCAATAGAGCTCCACTATTCCGATCGGAAGGGCTATCCAACCCGTGAGCCGTCTCGACGTACGACGTGCCGAGGAGCACGCGTCCTCCCTCGAGGAGTGCCGCATCGTCCGTCGCGGTCTGTGGTTGACGTTCGCGTCGACGGCGCTCGAGACCGAGTACTGGCAGGCGTGCCGGCGGTCCAGATACACCCTGGCCACCGCCTACGTCACCACAGTTCTGCTCGGCATCGTCATCTTTTCGCTGGAAGACTATCGGCTGCTCGGTTGGACGGCCGGCTTCGCCCGGCTGGCCGCGCTGCGTCTGCTTCTGGCGATGGCCTCGGTGGCCCTGCTGCTGCGCATCCGGCAGCAGCCGTCGCGCCGTCAGCTGGAATGGCAGCTTCTGGTCTGGGCGATCGTGCTCGTCAGCGGTCACTGCATGATCGCCTCGACCAGGCCCGTCGACTATCTCGTCAGCCTTGCCAACGGGCGCGCCGTCGTCCTCCTCGGCTTTCTGATGGTGCCGTCGCCATGGGCGGTGATGACCCCCGCCAGTCTGCTGGTGACGGTGTTGTACTCGGTCTTCATTGCCACAGGATCGCCGTCCGGCGGCTATGAGCTGCTCGCCTCGAGCGGCTGGTTGTTCTTCGGCGTCAACGTCCTGACCTGCGTGTGGGCGGTGCAGCACGAATACGCCGGCAGACGCCACTTCACCGTCCTCCGGTCGGAGACGCGGCGCCGCCTGGAGCTCGATGCGGCGAAGGCCGCCGCCGATCGCTCCAACCTCGCCAAGAGTGAGTTCCTCGCGACGATGAGCCATGAGATTCGCACGCCGATGAATGGCGTGCTCGGCTTTGCGAACCTTCTGTCAGAGACGGATCTGACAGAGGAGCAGCGGCGCTACGTCTCGACCATCCGGGGATCGGGCGAGACGCTGCTGGCGATCATCAACGATATTCTCGACTTCTCGAAGATCGAGGCGGGTCAGCTGGTGCTCGAGCGCATCCCGTTCGATCTCCGCAAGACGGTCCAGGAGCTCGTCGACCTGATGTCTGTGCGGGCCGAAGAACGGCAGCTGACGCTGTCGCTGCACGTGGACGACGACGTGCCCGCGGGACTGATGGGCGATCCCGGACGTGTCCGTCAGGTGCTGTTGAACCTCGTGGGCAACGCGTTGAAGTTCACCGAAACCGGACAGGTGCGCGTCGTCGTGAGCCGGACTGGCGAGGCGCTTCGCTTCGCGGTGATCGACACCGGCATCGGACTCGCACCGGACGAGATCGGCCGGCTGTTCCATCGCTTCTCCCAGGCCGACGCGTCGACCACGCGCCGCTTCGGCGGCACCGGACTGGGATTGGCCATCTGCAAGCGGCTGGTGGAGCTGATGGGCGGCGCGATCGGCGTCGAGGGCGAGAAGGGGGTCGGCTCGACCTTCTGGTTCACGCTGCCTGCGACTGCCGCGGAACTGTCGCAAGCCGAAGCCCCGGCCGCCGCGGTTGTCGGTGCCCCCGACGTGCTCCGAGTGGCCGACGGCCGCGCGCCGCGTGTGCTGCTGGCTGAAGACAACGCGACAAACCAGTTTCTCGCGAAGCGGATGCTGGCGCTGCTTGGCTGCGCCGTGGATGTCGCCGCGAATGGCCGCGAGGCCGTGGACCTCTGGAGCCGGCTGCCCTACGACGTGATCTTCATGGACTGCCAGATGCCGGAGATGGATGGCCTCGCCGCGACCGCCGAGATCCGCCGGCGGGAGCAGGTCGCCTATGCCTCGGCGCTCACCGCGCGTCAGCCACGTGTGCGCATCGTCGCCTGTTCGGCCGGCGTCACCTCGAGCGAGCGCGATCAGTGCCTGGCTGCCGGCATGGACGACTTCGTCGCCAAGCCGCTGTCGCGCGATGAGCTGCGCCGGGCGCTGCACGACGGTGTCCTGAACAACAGAGCCGCCGCGTAACGGGACTCAGCCCGAAGGCGCGTTGCAATAGCGGCGCAGTTATTCGGCTTTCTTGCCGAGTGTCTTCTCGAACCAGGCGAGCAGGAGTCCCTGCGCCCGCGTCAGATCGGCTTCCCTGAATCCATGGCCGGCTCCAGGGAGGGTCACGAAATCCGAAGTGATCCCGCTGTCTTTGAGCGCCTTGATCAGCCGCTGGCTGTGCTCGATCGGCACGGTGGTGTCCTTGTCGCCGTGAATGAGCAGCGTTGGCGGATCGTCCGGCGTCACGAACAGAATCGGCGAGATGTCGGCCGCCTTCTCCTTCTCGAAATTCAGCGCCGGGAACCGTTGGCCCTCAGCCGGCAGCATCACGCCGCGCGCCCACGTGCGCAAGTCCACCGGCGGGTAATAGGCGACGACAGACGCGACGCGGTTGCCCTCACGCATGAACGGCTCTTCCTCCGCCGGGTCGACGGCATCCGGGGCAAGCCCCAGCATGAGTGACAGATGGCCGCCGGCGCTGCCGCCGTGCACGCCGAGCCGGTTCGGGTCGACGCCCCATGTCTTCGCGTTGTAGCGCACGTAGCGGATGGCGCGCCGCACGTCGCCCACCGCCTCGGGCACGAAGTAGCGCGGGCTGCTGCCGTGCCGGACGGCGACGACGGTATAGCCCTTGTCGAGCAGGAAGCCGAACCGCTCAACAATGCGCTGGGGCGGCGTCCAACGCGAGACCCAGCCGCCACTGACCATGTAGACGATGGCCGCACCGTTGGCGCCGATCGTTGGCTTCAGGACGTCGAGCGTCAGTGCCATGCCGTCCTTGTGGCCGTAGACGAGGTCCGGCAGGATCTCGATCTCGGCGGCTGCCGACTGTCTTGCGCCGAACATCGAATAGACGAGCGCGACGGCGAGGATCAGGGCGCGTAGACCAAAGCATGATTCATGAATGCGCATGGCAGGCCTCCTGGCCCCGGAGCGTTGATAAACGGCGCCATCATATATATAGGCTTGACCGCTGTCGATTTGATGCAAGGATAGGCACCGTGGAGGCATCGAGTCATGCGACCGTTTCTACTGGGACTTCTGGCGCTGGCGGGCATCGGTGTGGTGGTCGTGGCGCAGGCCAGGGACTACCAGCCGACCTGCCGCATGTGCCCCGGCACCTTCATCGGCAAGGCCGAAATGGACGCGTATCTGAAGCGGGCGATAGCCAACGACATCACCGATCAGCAGGTCCGTGCCGTCGACATCGGGAAGAGCCACATCGGCATTGGCGTGGTCTACCGGGAAAAGCAGGCGACCGCCGAAGCGGTGGCCGAACACGATCTCGTGAGCGAGGTCTACCACATCATGCAGGGGCGGGCGACGCTCACGCTCGGGCCTGATCTGGTCGGCAAGCAGCGGCGCCCGGCGTCGCAGAAGACCGTGCGCGTGCAGAATGGGCCCGGCAATGGCGCGAGGGCCATCACGAACGGCGTGTCCTACGACCTTGGCCCGGGCGACGTCGTCGTCATCCCGGCCGGGACCGGTCACCAGTTCGCAAAGATCGACGAAGACATCAGCTACCTGATGGTGCGCTTCGATCCCGACAAGATCGTGCCGGTGAAGACCGAAGCCGACTCGAAGGCGGACCTGCTCAGCACCGGCGTCGAAACCCCGGAAGAGGCCCGCGCCGCGGGGGCCCGATTCGCACACCTCGGCAACGAGTACGCGCCGAGCTGCCAGATGTGTCCGGGCTACTATGTGCCGCGGACCGAGATCGAGGCCTATACGAAGCGCGCCATCGCCAATCAGCTGATCGACCAGCAGGTGCGCGCCGTCAACATCGGGAAGGTGAACGTCGGTATCGGCGTCGTCTATCGTGGCCGCCTTGCCAGTCCCGAAGCGAACGTCGCGGAGCACGATCTTGTCAGCGAGATCTACCATGTGATCTCCGGTCAGGCGACGCTGAACCTCGGGCCGGACCTCGTGGGCAAAGTGCGGCGTCCGGAGACGATGACCACGGTCCGGTTGCTCAACGGTCCCGGCAATGGCGCGACCGCCATCCGCAACGGCGTGTCGTACGAGCTCAAGGCGGGGGATGTGGTGACGATCCCGGCTGGCACGGGTCACCAGTTCACGAAAATCGACGATCACATCACCTATCTCATGGTCCGCGTCGATCCCGACAAGGTGCTGCCGCTCAAGAGTGAAAGTGACTCGGCGGCAGACCTCAAGACCGACGGCCGGGCCAGCGCGGGCGGTACAGGGAGCAGGGTGCCATGACAACAAAGCGATCTCTCGTGTGCGGCGCCGCCGCCATCGTGGTGCTGGGCGGACTGGGCGTCATCGGGTCGCACCGGACCCTGGTGCAGGCGCAGGGCAATGGCAAGCAGGCGCCCATCTTCGAAGTCGACCCCTTCTGGCCGAAACCGCTGGCCAATCACTGGGTCACGGGCTCGACGATCGGGTTGTCCGTCGACGCGCAGGATCGCGTCTGGACGATTCACCGGCCCAACACGGTCGAAGACAACTTCAAGGCGGCCGACATCAAGGTCGGCGACGAGCGCGGGCGCGACGATGAAGCGCTGCCGGGCGCGGCCGCGACGCTGCCGGCGCCTGAGGGCTTCATCGGCAGGTGCTGCAAGGTCGCGCCGCCGGTGCTGGTCTACGACCAGGTGGGCAACCTGGTGAAATCGTGGGGCGGTCCAGGCGCCGGCTACGACTGGCCCGACAGCAATCACGGCATCACCGTCGATCGCGCCGGCAACGTCTGGCTCGCCGGCAACGGGCAGAAAGACACGCAGGTCCTGAAGTTCACCGGCGACGGCAAGTTCCTGTTTCAGATCGGCAAGCACGGCGTCCACAACGGCAGCAACGACATCGAGAACTTCTGGCAGCCCACGAAGGCCTTCGAGGACGTTGCCGCCAGCGAGATGTACATCGCCGACGGCTACGGCAACCGCCGCGTCATCGTCTTCGACACCGCGACCGGCAAGTACAAGCGGCACTGGGGCGCCTATGGCGCCAAGCCGAGCGACGAGCGGATGCCGCCGTACCACCCGAAGGGCACCCCCTCGAAGCAGTTCAACACGGTGCACTGCGCGATTGTCTCGAACGACGGCCTGGTCTATGTCTGCGATCGCGTCAACGATCGGATTCAGGTCTTCCGCAAGGACGGCACCTTCGTCAAGGAAGTGGTCGTCGATCCGGGAACGTTCCGCTCCGGCTCGGTGTGGGACCTGGCCTTCTCGAGAGATCCGCAGCAGACCTACATCTACGCCGCCAACGGCGTTGACGAGAAGATCAACATCCTGCTGCGGAGCACGCTCGAAGTGCTGACCTCGTTCGGCGATGGCGGGCGGGCGCCGGGACAGTTCTTCGGCATCCATAATCTCGCGACCGACTCGAAGGGCAATATCTACACCGCGGAAACCTACACCGGCGCGCGCGTGCAGCGCTTCCTCTACAAGGGCGTCGGGCCGGTCACCAGGGCCGATCAGGGCGTGGTCTGGCCGAAAGGTCGCTGAGCATCATGAAACGCTACGTCGCGGTTGCGGCAGTTGGTCTCTGCGGGGTGGTCTTCCTTGCCAGCCGGATTCTGCCGGCGCAGGCGCCGGTGAAGTCGATGACCGGCAACGCGAACGGGGAATGGCCCTCCTACGCCGCCGATCTGGCGGGCACGCACTACTCGCCGCTCGACCAGATCACCGCAGGAAACTTCGGCACGCTGGAGGTGGCCTGGCGTTTCAAGACCGACAGCCTGGGACCGCGGCCGGAGTACAAGCTGGAGGGCACGCCGCTGATGGTCAGCGGTGTGCTCTACACCACTGGCGGCACGCGCCGCTCGGCGATCGCGCTTGATGCGAAGACCGGCGAGCTGATGTGGGCGCACAGCGAGCGTGAAGGCGCGCGCAGCGCCGCCTCGCCGCGGCAACTCTCAGGCCGCGGCCTGGCCTACTGGACCGATGGCCGCGAGGAGCGCATTCTCTACACGACCATCGGCTACCAGCTCGTGTCGCTCGACGCCAAGACCGGCGCGCGCGACTCGGCGTTCGGCAGCAACGGCATCGTCGATCTGAAGGAGGCCGCTGTCTACGGCAACCGCCAGCCGATCGACCGGACCACCGGCGAGATTGGCGTCCACCAGACGCCGACCGTGACGCGCAGCGGCATCGTGATGATCGGCTCATCGTTCCGCGAAGGCGGAACGCCGCGCACGCACAACAACACGAAGGGGCTGGTGCAGGCCTTCGACGTGAAGACCGGCAAGCGGCTCTGGGTGTTCAACACCATTCCGCGTCCCGGCGAGTTCGGCAACGACACCTGGCTGAACGACTCGTGGGCGAGCAACGGCAACGTCGGTGTGTGGAACCAGATCAGCGTGGACGAGGAACTCGGCCTCGCCTACCTGCCGATCGAAACGCCGACCTCGGACTTCTACGGCGGTCACCGTCCCGGCAACAACCTCTTCGCCGACTCCATCGTCGCCGTGGACGTGAAGACCGGCCAGCGCAAGTGGCACTATCAGCTGGTGCATCACTCGCTGTGGAACTTCGACGTGTCGTCCGCGCCGATCCTGGCCGATATCGTCGTGGCCGGCAAACCGATCAAGGCCGTGATCGTGATCAACAAGGCGCCGATGATGTTCGTGTTCGACCGCGCGACCGGTCAGCCGGTCTGGCCGATCGAAGAGCGTCCGGTGCCCCAGGGCGACGTGCCCGGCGAGTGGTATTCGCCGACGCAGCCCTTTCCCACCAGGCCGAAACCCTACGAGCTGCAGGGCGTGGTCGAGGACGCCCTCATCGACTTCACGCCGGAACTGCGCCAGCAGGCGCTGCGCAACGTCGCGAAATACAAGCTGGGACCGATCTTCACGCCGCCGCCGGTGAGCCGCATCGAAGGCCCGCTGGCGGGATTCCGATCGTCAGGGGGGACCAACTGGCCTGGCGGGTCATACGATCCAGAGACGCACGTGGCCTACGTGCCGTCGTACAAGTCGTTTCCGACGGTGGGCCTGATGCGCCCGCCGAACCGCGAGTTCTCGGACGTCGACTGGGTCCAGGGGCTTGCCGATCGAGGCGTGGTGTACATCACCGGCCCTGGCGAAGATGCCGGCGCCGACGCGCCGGTGCGCGGCAGCGGAAGTCCGCGTCCGCCTGCCGCGGCCGCGGCTCCTGCGACAGGCGCACCCGCCGCCGCGCCGACGACCACGACAGGCGAATCGGTGCAGGGGCTCAACCCGCAGGGGCTGCCGCTGCTCAAGCCGCCCTACGGACAGATCACGGCCATCAACATGAATACCGGCGACTTCCTGTGGCAGACGCCGCATGGCGAGACGCCGGATGCGGTACGCAATCATCCGGCGCTGAAGGGGCTGAACATTCCGCGCACCGGCCAGTCGGCGGCCGTGGGAGCACTCGTCACGAAGACGCTGGTCATCGCTGGTGATCCGCAGGCGACGGTCACGGCCGAACATCCGCGCGGCGCGATGCTCCGCGCCTACGACAAGGCAACGGGCAAGGAAGTGGGAGCGGTCTACATGGCGGCGCCGCAAAGCGGCACGCCGATGACCTATCGCGTCGATGGACGTCAATACATCGTGGTCGCGATCAGCGGTGGCAGCGCGTCAGGGGAGTACGTCGCGTTTGCGCTCCCACCGAGCGGAACGCGGTAACAGACTCAGCTGACACCCAGCGCCGGCGCTTGTGGCGGACGCTGAAGGAGCTCGCGATACGTATCGCGATTGATGCGGACCGTGGCGGGAGCGCCCGGACGGCCGATGGGACGCCCGGGCACGCCATTCAGGCTGTAGCTGAAGACCGTCGGATCACCGACGCGCAGCAGCACGTCGTTGTTGGCCCTGACGCTGATCCGCTCGCCGCCTCTGACCAGACGATAGACCGCGCTCTGCCCATCCACAGTGACGGACACCCAGCAGTCGCCGCTGACCGTCATCTCCATCTGCACAGGCCAGGCCTCTGCGGGCTCCGGCGCCGCGGGCGCGACCGCTCCAGCGGTCGCGACCGGGAGGGGCAGGTCGCTGACTACTGCCGGCGCCGCTGCCGGCCGCGATGCGAGGTCGAGGGCGAAGTACAAGGCGACGGCGGCGGCCGCCAGGCAGAGAACTGCCGTGGCCACTGGACCGGTCATGCGGAAGGACGGTTCGGTTCGGATCGGATGTGAAACGGCCGCCGCCGCGGGTGCGGCCGGCCCCTGCTGCCGGACAAACTCCTGTACCAGCTGCTCGCCGTCAGCGCCGACGCACGCCGCAAATGCGCGCAGATACCCCTTCGTGAAGACAGCGCCAGGCAGCCGTTCGAAGCGGTTGTGTTCGATGTGCTCGAGCACGGTGGCGGGCACTTTCGTCGCCTGCGCGACCTGTGGCAACGTCAGCCCGCGACGGTTGCGTGCCTCGTGCAGCGCGGAGCCGATGTCCATCGAACTCACCTTTCCAGCATGAACACGGACGGCCCGTCAACGATATGCCGGTCACCTGATCATATCGAACTTGGCAGGCGCCGGCGGTGGCGCGTCAGCCGGGCTCCAAACCGGCCTTCGGGTATGATTCGGTCGCCTCATGAGCCTGGCCGTCATCTCCCTCGTGGCGCTCGTCGTCGCGCTCCTCATCAGCTGTTTCTCCTCCGTCAACATCGGCATCCTGGCCATCGTGTTTGCCTGGATCGTGGGCGTGTACTTCGGCGGCATGACGGTCGAGCAGGTGCTTGCCGGGTTCCCTGGTGGCCTGTTTCTGACCCTCGTGGCACTGACGATGCTGTTCAGCCAGGCGCAGGTCAACGGCACGCTCGACTGCGTGGCCCGCCGGGCCGTGCGTCTGTGCCGCGGCAACGCCGGCGTGATTCCGATCATGTTTTTCGCGCTGACGGCGATCCTGTCGTCCATCGGCCCTGGAAACATCGCGTCCACCGCGCTGATGGCACCGCTGGCGATGGCGATCGCCGGCCGCTACGGCATCTCGCCCTTTCTCATGGCGATCATGGTGACCAACGGCGCCAGCGCCGGTTCGCTGTCGCCGCTGGCGCCCACCGGCGTTGTCGTCAACGGCATCGTCGCGAAGATGGGCTTTGCTGATGCGTCGGCATCCATCTATCTCAACAACCTGCTCGTGCACATCGTCGTCGCGCTGTCGGGTTATTTTCTGTTCGGCGGGCTGGCGCTCTTTGCCAGACGCGGCATGCCCGGGGCGCCTGACGGCGGAGCGACGGTCGCGTTCGCCGCAGCGGGCGCATCAGCCGCACCGGCTGATGCCGACGCCGCGGCCGTTCAGTTGACGCCGAAGCAGTGGCTGACCCTCGCCGTCATCGCGGCCCTGGTATTCGGCGCCGTGGCGTTCAGGGTCAATGTCGGCATGGCCGCATTCACCGGCGCGCTGATCCTGACGTTCGCGAACGCCACCGACGACGCGGAGGCGATCAAGCGGATGCCCTGGAAGGTGATGCTGATGGTGACCGGTGTCACCGTCCTGGTCGCGCTGCTCGAGAAGACCGGCGGACTCGATCTCTTCACAGCGCTGCTGGCCCGCATGGCCTCGCCGGATACGGCGACGCTCGTGACCGGCTTCTTCACCGGCCTCATCTCGATCTACAGCAGCACCACCGGTGTCGTGCTGCCGGCACTGCTGCCGACCGTGCCCGGACTGATCGAGCGCATGGGCGGCGGTGACGCGATGGCGATCATCTCGTCGATGAACAGCGCCGGACATCTCGTCGATGTGTCGCCACTCTCGACCCTCGGGGCGTTGTGCCTGGCGGCCGCACCGGCAGGCACCGATACGCGACGGCTGTTCAACCAGCTGATGGCCTGGGGACTCTCGATGAGCGTCGTCGGTGCGGTGATCTGCTGGGTGCTGTTCACTCTGCTCTGACCCCACTTCCGCGGGAGCGCGTCATGGAACTTACCGGCATTCATCATCTGACCGCCGTCTCCGCGGAGATCGCGAACAACCATCGGTTCTATACCCGAACGCTGGGCATGCGTTTGGTCAAGCGCTCCGTCAACCAGGACGATGTCAGCGCCTACCATCTGTTCTATGCCGACGCGAAGGGCAGTCCTGGCACCGATCTGACATTCTTCGACTGGCCCGTGCCCCGTGAACGCCGCGGTACTCGCAGCATCACGCGGACGTGCCTGCGCGTGACCGGCGAGGCGGCGTTCGCCTGGTGGATGCAGCACTTCAAGGCGCATGGCGTCTCGTACAGCGAGACCGCCGAGATCGACGGACGGCACACGCTGCGATTCGAGGATCCGGAAGGGCAGCGGCTCGCTCTCGTGGACGACGGCGGCGCTGGCGATCCGCCGGTCGTGTGGGACCGCAGCCCGGTGCCGGCGGAGTTTCAGATCCGCGGGCTCGGTCCGATCGTGATGAGCATTCCGACGCTGAAGCCGACGGACACGCTGTTGACCAAGGTGTTCAACATGCGCCAGGTGCGCACGTATCCGCATCCGGAGGATGCGACGCACATCGTCCACGTCTTCGAGATGGGAGGCCGCGGTCCTCACGCTGAGCTCCATGTCGCCGTGCAGCCGGATGTGCCGGTCGCGGGCCCTGGTGCGGGCGGTGTGCACCATGTCGCGTTCCGGACGCCGGATGCGAACTACGACGCGTGGGCCGACCGCCTGAACCAGTTCAGCGTGCCGAACAGCGGCAAGGTGGATCGCTTCTGGTTCCGCAGCCTGTATGTGCGCGAACCGAACGGCATCCTGTTCGAGATTGCCAGCGACGGTCCTGGCTTCGCCGTTGATGAAGACGCGGCGACGCTCGGCGAGAAGGTCGTGCTGCCGCCATTCCTCGAAGGCCAGCGGCAGCGCATCGTTTCGAACCTGAAGCCGATTGACTGAGGACACGCCCATGGCCGCTGCTCACTCACTCGCACCGCACGGGGGACAGCCGGTCCTGTCGGCCGGGGCTTCGCTCGGGGATGCCCGGCTCGTCGCCATCATGCTGCACGGCCGTGGCGCCTCGGCGGAAGACATCCTCGGCCTGGCGTCAGAGTTCAGCGCGACCGACATCGCCTATCTGGCGCCGCAGGCGGCGGGCTCGACCTGGTATCCCTACTCGTTCCTGTCACCGATTCCGCAGAACCAGCCGGGGCTCGACTCGGCGCTGGGCGTCATCTCCGGACTGTGTGACGAATTGGAAGAGCAGGGCATCGCATCCGACCGGATCGTGCTGATGGGATTTTCCCAGGGCGCATGCCTGGCGTCGGAGTTTGCCCTGCGCCGCGCACGCCGCTATGCGGCGATTGCTGTCTTCAGCGGCGGGATGATCGGTCCGCCGGGCACGCCGCGCGAGTACAGAGGCACCTTCGATGCCACGCCGGTGTTCATCGGGTGCAGCGACATCGACCCGCACATCCCGCTCGATCGCGTCCGCGAGTCGGCGACCCTGTTCCGTGTCATGGGGGCCGATGTCGACGAGCGCATCTATCCCCGCATGCCGCACACCATCATCGCCGACGAGATCCAGGCGGTGGACGCACTGCTCGCAGGGAGTGCGGGCAAGTAAGTGGTCCATGGTCGAGCGAAGGAGGGCGAGAGCCGGCGTGATGTTCCGCGGCTGCAGGAGCCTGCAACCGGCTCAGGTCGGCTCAGCGACACTGACTGGCGTCCGGTTGGTCGCCGCCGCCATGGCGCGCAGCCACTCGCGCACCCTTCCAGCGCACGGCGGCAGCGGATCGCACGCCAGCAGATACAGCACCATCGTCGTCAGGACGATCAGCGCCTCGGTGAGCACCGCAAAGCGGATCTGGAGAACGGTGTAGGCGAGCCACAGTGGGTACGACAGCACGACGACCAGTGTCAGGAATGTGATCCTGAGCTGTGCGTCGCGCAGCCGCCGCGGATTGCGGAGGCCCTTCGCCACGCGCGCGTACGCAGCACTCTCCGCGGCTTCAACTGACGTCTTGAAGAGCGTACGCGTCAGCACGATGAACACGCCGCCGCAAAACACGGCCACGAACGCCCGGAGCGCGATGTCGGCGCTCAGCCAGTACAGGATCGAAACCCACACGAAGTAAATGACGATGCTCAGGTTGGTGAGCTGAAAGGCAAGCCAGACGTTGGTGCGCCCGGTCCACAACTGGAAGCGGTGGCAGAGGCGTTCGGTCAAGTTGAGCAGCGCTGAATCGAGGTAGCCAATCACGGCACTGGCTCAGATGCCACTACTCCTGCGTCGCGAGCGCTACGGTCACGTCAGCGCACGCTTTCGCGTAGCGTGACACCGCGTCGATATCAACGGCGGCAGGCCAGCGATCGGTCTGACTGTGGAAGACCGGGCTGCTGCCGAGCAATGACACGTAGCGGCCACCGCCAACGTGAATGTTCCGCGCTTCGCCGCCGGGGACCGTGCCGCGTGGCACCCGCTGCGGCGGCGGGACGCCGGCGTTTGTGAGCGCGGCGATGGCGATCGCCGCGATATCGTCGTGGGCGGACTGAAGCCGTGCGCGGCCGCCGGCAGCGCCGATGTTCGCGCCAAGGTGTATCCACGCCGCGGCGCTCGCGATGAGCCCGGGCTGGCGATCGAGATACGCGTCGAGCCCGAAGTGGCCAAGCTCATGGCCGCTCGAGGCCACGAAACGCACGGTGCGCGCCGGCCGGCTCGCGGCGACGGCCCGTATCGCTTCGGTCCAGCATGCGATCCCGCCGCCGCGTTCGCTCGCGCACTGCCACCAGCCGCTCCGCGGCGTGATCACCACCACCGGCGCCAGGTCGGCGCGCCTTCCCGTGATCGAGGCGACGACGTTGGATGCGGTCGCACTGACGCGAACAGCGTGGGCCACCACACGAACGGACCCTCCGTGGTTCACGCGCTCGTTCAGCCAGGGCTCGTCGTCGGATGAGACCTGAACTACCGGGCAGCCGTAGGGCGCGGCGAAGTCGGCGGCGTTCATCGGGGTCAGCCCCTCGTGTGCGCCGCGGGTCACGACCACCAGCGCCTTGTGACTGCCCGAACGTCGCAGAGCACTGAACCCGCGGCCTTCGCTTGATATCTGTGCGGCGTCGGCGCTCAGCAGCGCAATCGGTGCATTGCTTCCGGCCGGCCCAAACGTGCCGGAGATTCCCGTCTCGTCGGTGAATGTGCCGTCGAACAACGGCAGGGCCGCGATGCGGCGGCCATCGCTCTCGACGTAGGCGGCGCGGATGTCGACTCGCTCGAGCGTGAACGCCTCGAGACTGGTGACGGCGCCGGCCGCTGTCGCCTCGCTGGCGAGCCATGTGGCCGACTGATGGTCGACGTCGGTGGCCGTGCGGTGAATGCCTTGCCCATCGTAGGCCTCGATGAGGCGCGAGGCTCGCTGCGAAATATCGCCGAGTTGGTCCCGGCTGACACTCTGCGCGTCGGCGGAGAGGCCACGCAGCCAGGGGCCATCGACCAGTCCACCCACCGACGCGGCGGCTGCCAGGCGCAGGAATGCGGCGCGGCTCAGCATCACGAGCCCATTGTCGAACGCGCCTGCACCTTCCAGGCGCCACCGCGCAGCGTCACCAGCAGCACCCCTTCATCCGTGGTCAGCACCCGGCGATCGCGGCCAAGTCTGCTGATACTGACCGCGACATTCACTCCGTTAGACGCCGCCTGGACGACTTTGGCGCTTTCGATTCTGGTTTCGTACCACGTGCGCTGCCGTCCGGGCTCAGGTCCAGCGAGATACGCGTCGGCCGTGTCCCAGATCTCCACGAGACCGTCGGCGACGCGGACCTGGGGATAGTGCAGTGAGCCGGCGAGAGCCGCGGCATCGTGGGAGTTCCACGCCTGATTGAACGCATGCACCGCCGCGAGGGCGGCGTTTCCGTTCTGCATCGCCGCCGCTTCAGCGAGGCCGCTGGCGCCGGCGGCAAAACGGGACTGGATGCCCCATCGCCCCTCGTGTTCCGTGACGATGTAGGTGATGGCGCTGCCGGCGAGGGCCTGTCCGTTCTTGTTGTAGCGCTGCCAGGTGCCGGCGGCGTGCACCTTGCGCAGCCCCACGTGCACGATCTCGCGCGACACCCACTCGCTGTGATCCCAGCCGGTGGCGAGCGTCTCGGCGAAGTCGACGCCGGCGGCGTATTCCTCGGGCGTCCGGGTCAGCCTGAACGGCTGCGCTCCTGGCCTTACGTGAGGGAAGTGCAGAGACGATGCCCAGAGCAGGCCGTTGCGGGAGTTCCAGGTCTCCAGGTAGCGGTCGAGCGCGACCAGGGCCAGCCGCGATCGCAGTGCCACTCCTGGTGCATCGATCGGCGTCTGGCCGGAGACCCCCGCCACGCACAGGAACGCCAACGACAGCGCAAGGGTGGCACAGAAGGAACGCATCAGAGCGCCAGCATAACGCTAAAACAGGATCTTCGCCGCGAAGGGCACCTGGCGCGACGAGCCAGAGTTGCCGGTCGGCTGACTTCTCGAGTCGCCAGCGTCTGACCACTCGCGTCTCACTGCCCGGCGGCGGGGCCGTGACTGGTGCCGGCGACGACGGTGGATCGGGACGCGTCGGAGTTGCCGCGCCGCCGTTGCAGGCGCCGGTCATGGCACAACAGATTCGCGAGAGCGGCGAACTGGGCGAATCGACAAGGCATGGCTCACCAATCGAAACGTGTGCGGATTACTCGCACGAGACGCGCGTGTTCCAGTCCACAAAATGACCGCGAGGATTGTCGCGCCAGGCCCACACGTGCAGCTCGTAGAACGGCGGCAGACCGAATCGATTCGGACTGCCGTTGTAGTGCAGCAGCTGTCCCTCGAGCACCGGCGGATCCTGGAGCGCGTGCGTCTCGTGCCAGACGCTGGCGAGTACGATGAACTCGACGCCCACGAGCCTGGCCTCGTTGCCGTTCATCTCGTAGATGAGGGCCTCGGGATGGTTCGCATCGAGAGTGCCGTCCATCAGCAGCGCGCCGTTGATGAAGTGCACGCCCATGGCGCCATCGACCGGACCGCTGACGCAACCCAGGGCCGGCCGGTAGTCGGGTGCGGCGCGGCGCACATCGCGGAATTGGTCGGTGGCCCGCCGCACGGCCTCAACCAGCGGCGAGCTCGTCTCGTCGCCATGCGCGGCATGCTGCGCCGCGGCAACGTTGGTCGCGAGCTCGACGAGCGACGGAAGCGGCACCATCAACGCCGCGGCAAATAAAACGGTCGGAACGAACTTCATTGCAAGCCTCCGGGAAGACGGGAACAGGTGCACTCACCTTTACCGGGAGATGTCGCGGAATATTCCCCGCGCTCGGCGCGATCACCCATTCGGCAGCGCCTCTCCCTGTTCGAGCGTTGGGTACTTGGCCAGATAGTAGGAAAGCGCCCTCGGGCTGATGCCAGCCAGGGTGGCGGCGTGCTTCTTGGCTGTCGACAGCGCCAGCGCCCGGCGGATCGTTTCGCGCTCCATCCATTCGAGGTTCTGGCGCAGCGTGAAGAACGGCACGCCAGCGGGCCTGGTGTCCGCGGCCGTCGCCTGAACCGCGACCGACTCCACCGACAGGGTCGGCGAGGTCGACAGCACCACCGCCCGTTCTATCGTGTGCTCCAGCTCGCGGACGTTGCCCGGCCAGTGGTGATCCTGCAGCGCCGCGATGACGCCGGCGTCGAGGGGATCGATCGACTTGCCGCTGCGCGCCGCATGTTTCACGGCGAAGTGCTCGGCGAGCGCGGGAATGTCTTCCGGGCGATCGCGCAACGGCGGCACGACGATCGGCACCACGTGCAGACGGTAGAAGAGATCCTCCTGGAACCGGCCTTCCCCGACGAGCTGCCGGATATCGCGGTTGGTCGCGGCAATGACGCGCACGTCCACGCGCTCGGTCCGTTCGGCGCCGAGCGGCTCAATCTCGCGCTCCTGTAAGACCCTCAGCAGTTTGGCCTGCAGCGACAGGCCCATCGTGCCGACCTCGTCGAGAAAAATCGAGCTGCGGTGGGCGAGCGAGAACTTACCGCGCTTGGCCGCGACGGCGCCGGTGAACGCGCCTCTGACGTGACCAAAGAGCTCGGACTCGAGGAGGTTGTCCGGGATGGCCGCGCAGTTGATCTTGACGAACGTCAGCGCGCGCTCGGCGCTGCGCTCGTGGATCGCGCGCGCGACCAGTTCCTTGCCCGTGCCGGTCTCGCCGGTGATCAGCACCGTGCTGCGCGTCGCCGCCACCAGCTCGATGCGGGCAATGACGTCGGCGATGGCGCGGCTGCGACCGACAATGCCATGACGCGGCGCGGCTGAGCCGCGAGCCACCGCTTCTCTCTGAAACGTCACAATCCCTCCTGTTCGAGTCGCCGCTCGCCTTTGATGGCGGTACGGAATGCCTGTCGTGCGCGCGAGAGCCCGGACATGACGGTGCCGATGGGGATGTCCATTGCCTGGGCCAGCTCCTGGTACGAGAGCCCTTCCAATTCACGCTTCACCAGCAGTTCCCGATAGCGGGGCGGCAGCTGCCGCATCGAACGGTCGATGAGGACCGCGTCGTCGGTACGCAGAAGCAGCGCTTCAGGATCGACGGCCTGGCGTTCGGCGCTGTGCTGCTCTTCGTCGAACGGTTCGCTCGAGTGACGCGATTGCATGCGCCAGAGCACGCAGGTGTTGCGAACGATCCTGAGGAACCAGGCGCGCGCATTGCCGCCGGCAAAGCTGCGGAAGTACTTGAAGGCCCTGAGCGAGGCCTCCTGCACGATGTCTTCGGCATCATGCTCGTTTCGTGTCAGCCAGCGTGCCAGCCGATAGGCGGCCTCGAGGTGGGGCAGGACGACGGTGTCAAAGCTCCCGTCGTTCACGACAGCCTCCGCAGCACGTCTTCGAGTCCCTCGTCGAGCGTGGGAAAGTGCCAGCGATAGCCGATGCCGCGCAGCCGGATGTTCGAGAACACCGCGTCGGCGGCTACCGGGCCGGCCAGGCCAGGGCTGAGAAGGAACGGGGCGGCGGCATGCGGCAGGCGCCAGCGGCGGAGTGGCCGGCCCGCCAGACGGGCGAAGCGCTCGGCGAACTCGTTGATCCTGACGGGACTGCCGTCGACGACGAAGTAGCGGCCCCCTTCGTCGCCGTGCTCGGCCAGATGGACCAGCGCGCGAGCACAGTCGTGGACATGGATGGGCGACACCCATGGACCCGGAGTGCCGAACGTCAGCACCCTGCGTCCGCGCATCACCGGATCGATCACGTGTTCGCGGAACCACGAGCCGTTGCCGTACACGCAGCCGGGCAGCGCCGTAACAATCGGCAGGCCGGCGAGCACGTAGCCATCGATACGATCGAGCGCCGGCGCCAGGCAGCGGCCCCAGCGCGAGGGACGGATCGGCGCATCTTCAGTGATGGGTTGCGCCCCGGTCGGGCCGTAGCAGGTCGTGTCCGCGGCGTAGACAATACGCCGCGTCGATCCGGCGGCGACGGCATCGAGCAGATGCGTGTCAATCGTTACGCGGTCGCGGGCCAGCGCTTCGTCACTCTTGCGTGAAACCTGCGTTCGCGACGTCGGCAGTGTGGCCAGGTGGAACACCCAGTCCGCGGCCGCCGCCTCGTCCTGCCAGCGTCCGGGGACGAGCGAATCGCCGACGACGGGCACCCCGCCCATCCGGCGCACGTGCTGAGCCGCCTCGATCGAACGGGTCTGGCCGAAGACCTGGTGGCCTGCGGCGACCAGGACCTTGACCAGTTCCGTGCCGATGAACCCGTCGGCCTCCGTGACAAAGGCGGTCGCAGGTTGGGCGTTCGTCATGCCGCCAGTGTGTGGCGTCAGCGAACCCGCGACCACGGACACGGCCCGTACGGCGCCCGTACGGCACTCGTACGGCCGCCCGTGACTCGATACGACGGCAGTAAGATGATGGGCTTGAAACGTGCCGTTACCGGAGGGTCGTTCGGCGTGCAACTCAAAGCGCTGCGCGAAGCTGCCGGCTTTACTCAGGAAGAACTCGCGACGATTGCCGGCCTGTCCGTGCACGCGATCAGCGCGCTCGAGCGAGGCGAGCGTCGTCGTCCGCAGGTCGATACCGTCAGGGCCCTGTCCGCGGCGCTCGATCTGACCGGAGCGGCGAGGGAGGCGTTTCTCGCGAGCGCGCGCGCCACGTCTCCGGATCCGGCGGTTGACGAACGTCGTGGCACCGCACTGCCGGTTTCGCCGACATACCTTCTCGGCCGCGATGATGACGTCCAGATCCTCGGCCTCTGGCTGATGGAACCCGGATTGCGCCTCGTCACGCTCACTGGTCCGGGAGGCGCCGGCAAGACTCGTCTTGCCCTGGAGCTCGCGCGCGGGTGTGCCGATCGCGGCATGCGGGTGATTTATGTGCCGCTGGCGGCGTTGAGCGACGCAGCGTTCGTGGCGCCGGCGATTGCCGAGACGCTCGGCCTTGCCGACGTTCCGGCTGAGGAACTGGCACGGCGGGCACGAGCGACCTGCGACGATCAACCGACGCTGCTCGTGCTCGACAACTTCGAGCACGTCCTTCCGGCGGCAGCGCTGGTCGCGGATCTCTTGACCTCGGTCGCCTCGTTCCGCATCCTCGTGACCAGCCGTGCGGCGCTTCGCCTGCGCGGCGAGCGTGAGTATCCCGTTGGCCCGCTGGCTCTCGAGGCCGGCTCACACGAAACTTCGCCTGCCGATCTTGTGCGATCTCCGGCAGTGCGCCTGTTCGTGGAACGCGTGCGCGATGTCCGACCGGACTTCCGTCTCACCCCGGGCAACGGCCCCACGGTGTCGGCGATTTGCCGTCGGCTCGACGGGCTGCCGCTCGCGCTCGAGCTCGCCGCACCCTGGATCAAGGCACTGACGGTCGAGACGCTGCTCGCCCGGCTCGAGCAGGACGTCCTGCGCTGGACGTCTGGCCCGCGCGATCTTCCCGAACGGCAGCAGACGATGAACGGCACGGTGGCCTGGAGTTATCGGCTGCTGTCGCCGGACGAACAGCGAGCCTTCCGTCGCTTCGGCGCGCTGCCGGGTCTGTTTCCCATCGACGCGGCAGCGGCAGTGCTCGGCGGCCGCGCGCATGGAGCGGTGGGAGAAGATGAGGCGCTCGTCGCGATCGCGTCCCTGATGGACAAGAGTCTGCTGCTTCGCGCCCCGACATCCGTGGTCGCGACCTGTCCGCTCTATCAGATGCTCGAAACCGTCCGGGCCTACGCCGCGCTCGAGCTCACGGCGTCAGGTGAGCGCGACGATGCGATGGAAGGGCTCGTGCGCTACGCCGCGGCCGAAGCGGCGCTGGCGGCGGACGGATTGGTCGGAGCGTCGCAGGTCGAGTTTCTCGACCGCGTGCGCGAAGACCTCGAGAGCTATCGCGGCGCGCTGACCTGGCTCATCGGGAAAGGACGGGGTGTCGAAGCCGCGGACATCGCCTGGAGCCTGTTGTTCTTCTGGGTCATTCGCGGCCACGGCGGAGAAGGGCTCCGCTGGTACGAGAAGATCGGCGCCCTTCCGTCGCTGCCTGGCGATGCCGCGTCCAAAATGCTCGTGGGCGCCGGGACGATGTACTACACGCAAGGAGAGCTGACGAAGGCCCGCAGCGCGCTGATGAGCGCGCTGGTGCTGACCCGGGACGTGGGCGACGCGAACGTGAGCATGCAGGCCGAGAATCTGCTCGGACACGTCGAGCTCGCGTCCGGCAACGTCGACGCCGCGCGCGAGCGATTCACCGGTGCCGTTGCTGGATTCAAGACGACGTCGGTGGCGTGGGGGGCCGGGCATGCGATGAGCGCGCTGGCCTGGGTGGCCCTGTCGTCCGGCGACGGCGCCGTCAGCGATCGGTTGCTCGACGACGCCAGCGCCAGTCTGCAAGCGGCCGGTCCCTGGTTCCTGACGCTGTCGCTGTACGTGCGCGCCGTGCTCGCGGTCCGGCGCGGGAGCCTGGACGAGGCGGTGGGATTCGTACACGACTGCCTGACGCGCGTCCGCGCTCTGCACGACCGCTTCGCGTTCGTCTACGCGCTGGTCCCGCTGGCGGCGGTGGCGGTCATGCGCGGCGACGATGCTTGGGCGGCGCGAATTCTGGGGATTCGCGACGCGGTGTCCGAGCGGTCCGGCGCGACGGTCGTCGACAAATCCGTGCACGATCTCACGGCACGGACCGCCCAGGAGGTGCGGGCGCGTCTTGGCGACGACCGCTGGGCGCAGGCCTACTCGCTCGGGCGGCGGACCTCGATTGACGCCCTGTTGGAGGAGATCGACCGCTCACGCGCCTGAGGCGCCGGCGCTGGAATATTCACGACACCACGGCGATTTGGCAATGATGTGCAGCAAGTATCACATCGACGCCCCGCGACCCGAGCCCCCCGTTGGAAGGGATTCGCGCCGTTACTCCTGGGAGTATGGCTCGCCAGCCGCACCATGGCTGCGGCGGATGAGTGCGCGTCACTCGAAGTGGCGATCCAGCTGCAGAGTGACCATTCGATCGCCTCGCGCACTGTCATGCATCTCAAGGACGAAGCGGAGCGCCTGTGGAAGCCGTATCAAATCCGGCTGGCATGGGCCGGGCCCGGCGAATGTGTCCGGCCTGACGGCGGCGTTCACCTTGAGGTCACCCTCGCCCGGGAAGTCGGCGCTCCCAGTTCGCCCGACGGCGCCCGGATCCTCGGTGTCACGTCGGTGGAGTCAGCCGGGGTCGGCGGCGGTCCCATTCAGATCTCATTGGAGGCCACTCGCCGGCTGCTCGCGAGCCGCTCCGATCGACCGAACTCCTTCGTCGACGACAATGCGCTGGCACGCGCGCTCGGGCGCGTCCTCGCGCATGAGATTGGCCATCGGCTGCTTGGCATGCCAGCCCACGACAAGGTTGGATTGATGCGCCCCGCGTTCCGTGCCGACGAGCTCGGTGCGCCGGGGCGTCAGCGCTTCCGGTTGACACCGGGCGGGATCGGCCAGCTCACGCGCCGCCTGCCACAGCTGAGAGGCGACAACCGCTCGCCGGTCATTCGCGCGGCTTGCGATCTCGAGTAGAGACTCGCCGCGGGCGGCGAACGCTCCGCACCTTGCCGCTTGCCCCACCGCCGCAGAAGAATCGATCGCCGCCGTCAGACTCGAGGCCCGAGATGCCCGCGCCGGCTGGCATCGTGAGTTGCTCCAGCACCTCGCCCGTGTCCGGATCGACGCGTCGCAGGTCGCTCTCGTCGCCTTCCCACGTGGCATGCCAGAGCTCGTGGTCGACCCAGGTCACGCCGGTCACGAAGCGATTGGACTCGATGGTACGCAGGACCGCGCCGGTCTCGGGATCGATCTGATGAATCTTCCGATCGCGGTACTGCCCGACCCAGAGCGTCCCTTCGGCCCAGGTGAGCCCTGAATCGCCACAGCCGCCAGGCGACGGGATCGTGGCGATCACCCGGCCAGTCTCCGGATCGATCTTCTGGATCCGGCTCTCAGCCAGCTGAAACAGATGACGGCCGTCGAAGGCAGTGCCGGCATGCGCGGCGGCGTCGATCGAACGCAGCGCCTTTCCGCTGGCCGGATCGAAAGCGTTGAGTCTGTCACCCGACGCGAACCAGACCTGCTGACCGTCATAGGTCACGCCGTGCACCTGGTCGGCGTCTTTGAACGGTCCATATTCACGGATGATCTCGGCGGGGGATGTCGTGGCGGGTGATCGGCTCATGTTGCGATCCTAATCAACCGGCAGCGGCGCCGGGAGTAACAACGTCGTCGCGAATCCGGGCATCGGCGGCGTCAGCCAGCGGCGCGCCCGTCCGCGGCCGAACGACTGCACCTTGCCGGCTGCCGCGAGGGCCTCGAGCGCCCGTTGCACCGAGCGCTGGCTCGCGTTCAGCGCGAGCGCCAGCGCTGAACTCGACCACGACTCTCCATCGGCGAGAAAGGCGAGCACGGCGGCGTGCTCCTCATCGATCGGTCGCGCCAGCACGGCGACGTGGCGTGTGCGCTTCGGCGCCAGCGCGAAACCGTGCGCCGTGGCCTTCACATCCGCGAGCGGCCGCAGCAGCCGGCGCAGCCGGCCGATCTCGACGCGCAACCGCGCCCGGTGCGATTCATCGGCGTGCCGGGATCCAAATGCGCGCGCAATGAGCGCATTCCTCGGCGCAGCGTCCGGCCACGCTTCGCCCAACGCGCGCGCCAGCGTGAACAGCACCGGACGAGTGGTCAGCGACACGACGGTTCCGGCGCGACGCACTACATGGCGGCAGGCGTCAACCACAACCAGGCTCGACGCCAGCACCGCCTCGACCTCCTCGAGCCGGAGCGTTCGTTCTTCGCCGCGCGTCAGCAGGCGCGCCGCTGGAGTGCTCAGAAGCAGGGCGGCGGCTTCGACTTCGGCGGTCAGCGCCGGAATGCCTGCCTGGCGCGCGGCGTGCGTGGCGAAACCCAGCGCCGCCCGGGCGTGCGCCGTCTGCAGACGCCGCATGGCAATGCCGGCGAGCACGAGCGAGTGGATCGCCTTGGATGCCGGAGGAAGTGCGGTCGGGTCGAGCCTGGTGAGCATGCCCTCAGCCTCGCTGAGACGTCCGATGAGCACGAGGCGCCGGACCTCGAGATAGCGGGCGTGCGCGGCATTGACGCGATCGCCGCGTGCCTCGAGTGTGGCCCGGGCCGCGTCGAGCGCCTTTGCCGACCAGCCCAGCTCCCGCGAGGCGAGCGCGATTTCCGCTTCGGCGACGATGCAGCGGGACCGGGCGAGGCTCTCTCTCGGACCAAAGGCCCGCGCCGCTCGCCGCAGCAGCGCTTTCGCGCGCGCGAGATCGCCGAGCTGCGCCATCGCGATCCCGCGAAGCGCGAGTGCCGGCGCGTCGTTGCGCAGCGCCACCCGCTTCAAGGCGCCGAGCGGATCACCCGTGGCGAGCGCGCGCGCCGCTGCGGTGATCAGCGAGTCCATCGAAATCCCGCCACACTTGTCACTCCCATCGTTCGGGTCCCCGGCGCTAAATCTATCTCATGACGAATGCCTGCCAGCCGCATCGCCGGGCGATGACCGACTGCGCCGGCTCAAAGGAGCAACAGATGCCGAACCTCAGAACGACAGAATCCGCAGCCAGAACGACACACCCGATCGGTTCGCGCGAAGAGTGGCTGGCGGCGCGGCTCGAGCTGCTCGATGCCGAGAAAGAGCACACCAGGCGCAGTGACGATCTGGCACGGCGCCGGCAGGCGCTGCCGTGGGTCCAGATCGACAAAGCGTACCGATTCGATACCGACGGTGGAACCGCGTCGCTGGTTGATCTCTTCCAGGGACGCTCTCAGCTGCTTGTCTACCACTTCATGTTCGGACCGGACTACACCGCGGGATGCCCGTCGTGCTCGGCGATCGCCGACGGGTTCAGCGGTTCCGTCGTCCATCTCGCCAATCACGACGTCACCTTGGCGGCGGTGTCGCGGGCGCCACTGCCGAAGTTGCAGGCCTACAAGCGGCGCATGGGCTGGACCTTCCCCTGGGCGTCGTCGTTCTTTCCAGCACATTGGGATCCTAAGCTTAGAATTCCACGTGGACAAGTTGTCGCGGCCGCTTCTATAGTGTCACCTAAATACTAGTGACTCCAGCGTAACTGGACTGGCCACAGTTAGGCCGCAAATGTAATCACACTGGCTCACCT